>Ga0068869_100001900_pt1 | contig 12563 bp, 15 predicted proteins | sample KBSMisM52_FD_64676 | JGI IMG/M metagenome (GOLD analysis project Ga0068869, IMG submission 64676) | Miscanthus rhizosphere microbial communities from Kellogg Biological Station, Michigan, USA - KBS Miscanthus M5-2 | ecosystem: Host-associated > Plants > Roots > Rhizosphere > Soil ... | reverse complement strand
GTCCAGCTTCTCGAGGACGCGCTGGACGTACTTCTTCACGGTGGCGTGGCTCCACCGAAGGCGCTCGCCGATCTGTCGGGACCAGGGCCAGTTCTCGATGCCGTCCGACGACCCGCCACGTGCCCCGCCACATGATCACGCCCGCCCTCACTCGAGCGGCTTCCCTCCGAGGTCCTCGGCCCGCTCGACCGTGATCAGCACCGCGAACCCCTTCTTGTCCGGATCGCGATCCTTCTCCGGCTGCACGAGACGTCTCCAGATCTCCTCGTACACCGGCCCCGACCGATGGATCGCGGCGGTCCCGTAGAAGCGTGCGATGCCGCCCTTCGGGAGCAGGCCGGACTCCCTGAGCTGAGGCTTGCGGAAGAACACGGTGACCTTGGTCCCGTCGGCGAGGGCCGCGCTCGTCGAGCCCTGGCCGCGCTCCCACAGCCCGAGGTGCTCGTCGTCCACGACCATGGTGCTGCCGCGCGGGGTCACCTGGGCGAATCCGTCGGGCAGGACGGTGGCCACGAGACACACGTTCGCGGGGAACGCGGTATCGATGTGCTCCTGGAGCGCTTTCGGGATGCGGCCCACCGGACCCTCCGGGCTAGCGTCCCACCGCGATGCCCCAGGGCCCTTTGCCGACGGGAATCGTCGTCACCACTTTCTGGCTCGCGGTGTCGATCACCGAGACGGTCTCCGATACACCATTGGCCACGTAGAGCTTCTTGCCGTCGCGGGTGATGTTGAGGCCCCACGGACGGATACCCACCGGAATGAAGGTCACGACCCGCAATTCCTGAACGTCGATGACCGCGACGTCGTTCGATCCCCCGTTGGCGACGTAGGCCCACTTGCCGCTGGGGTGGACGACCACGCCCTTGGGCTTGGGAGCCGGACGATCCAGCTTGAGGGTCGCGACGACGGCGTTCTTCGGGACGTCGATCACCGAGACCGCGCCGCCGATCTCGGCGGTGACGAGTGCCCGCTGACCGTCCGGCACGAAGGCCGATTCCCGCGGGCGGCTGCCGACCAGGATCGTGGCCACTGTCTTGAGCGCGGCGGTGTCGATGACCGAGATCGTGTGGGTGGTCTCGGCGGTGACGTAGACGAGGCGGCCGTCCGGGCTGACCGCCACCCCTTCCGGCTCCGTGCCGACCGGGATCGTCGCCAGCACCTTGCCCGTCTTCGTGTCGATGACGGAGGCGGTATTGGCGTCCTCGTTGGAGACGTACAGCCGCGCGCCGTCCGGACTCACCGCGAAGGCTTCCGGGTCGGTCCCGGCCGCGAACCGGGCCTTCACGGCCCGGGAGGCGGCGTCCACCACCGCGATGACATTGTCGTGGCCGAGCGCCACGTAGATCGTCTTCCCATCGGGGCTCACCCCGATTCCGCGAGGTCGATTGCCGACGGGAATACTGGCCACGACCTTGTCGGACGCCGCGTCGATGACCGTCACGCTGTTCGAGCGCTCGTTCGAGACGTATACCAGCGGGTCGGCTGCGGCGCTCGCGATCAGCGTGCCGAACGCGGCCAGCGAGAGGAGCGTCAGCCTCATCCAGTTCGGCGCCATCGCTCTGCCTCCCTCACGATGTGAACCGGCACCGGCTGTCGGCGGCGGCGGTGCCGAGCGCGTCGAGGTTCTTCCCCCCCACGTCCGCCAGCACCGCGAAGGGTCCGAGCTGCCCCGCGATGTCCTCACGCTTTCGCGGGCCGGCTACGTAGAGCGGCTGCCGGAGCTGATGATCCCACTTGCGAAAGGTGAGGGCCTCGCCCTTGTGGCCGTCGAAGGGATGGGCCGACTCCATGAACGCCATGAGAGCGGCGCCATCGCTCGCCCCGGCCCGCACCACCGCCTCGCCGACCAGCTTGAGCGCGGCCCACGCCGCCCAGGAGGTCTCGGTGAGCGGGGCGCTCCAGCGACGCCGGAAGCGGCCGTTCAGCTCGCGGGCGCTGAACCGCTCGAGCTCGTAGTGCCAGCCGATCGCCCAGAGCCCCGCCGCGCGGTCGGCCGGGAGGCGGAGTCCGGCCTCGCCGATCCCCGCGATGCGGTCCGGGGGCCGGCCCTCCGCGATTGCCCGCGCCACTGCGGCATCCACCCCGCTATCGTCGGCAGCCAGCAGGACGATGTCGGCCGCGGCGGCGTCCCCGATCACCGCCGCGCCGCGGCGCGCCAGGCTACGACGCGCGACCGCCTCGATCTCGGCACCCCGGGGCGAGCCGTCGCCCGCCACCGCCCAGCGGGCGAGCTTGCGCTGGTCCACGAGGAACTGAGTGAGGGCATCGACGTACATCGCCACACTCGGCGCCACGTGAAACAGTCTCCGCTCGCAGCTCTCGTTACGCAGGCGGTCGTCCGGGGCGCCGATATTGAGGGCCGGCGTGCCGTCGGCCGCCACCTGGAGCAGCGTCTCGCCCCCGCCCGGCCCCACGCCCCCCACGACGGCCAGCGTGCCGGCCCGCCCGAGAGCGCGGCCGGCTTGCCCGCCGGGCCGGTCGGCCTCGGTCTCGATCCGCAGGCGCTTGCCGAAGAGCGTGGCCAGGGCATTCGCGTCGTCCAGCCCGAGGGCGGCCCCGCGGCTCACCTCGGTGGCCTTCTCGGTATCCGCGGGAAGCAGCACCCCGACGGTGAAGACGTCCTCGGCGCGCGCGGCGCGCGTGGCGATCGACGTGAGCGTCGCGGCGGCCACGGATCCGAGGAAGGCCCGCCGACCGAGCCGGGCTGTCGTCACGCGAGGACCCGGAGCCAGCCCACCACCCCGCGGCCGGGCCGCCGGAGCAGCAGCGCGTCGAGGCCCCACGCGCGGCCGGCGCCCGCGCCCATGAAGATCACCATCGACGTCACGAGTAACAAGTGGAAGCCCTGCTGGCCGAAGCTCATCCACTGGCTGGCCAGGCCGAAGTTCAGCGCCAGGTAGAGCCCGACGAGGGCGCTGAGCCGGGTCGCGAGCCCGAGGGTGATGCCGACTCCGACCGCCACCTCGCCCCAGACCTGGAGGTTCGCGAAGAGCGCGGCGTTCGGGAGCACGGTCTGCTCGAGGAAGTCCTTGTACCAGCCGATCGGGTTACCGGCCGCGAACTCGGCGACGCGCTTCGGATGGAACCCGACGAAGCGCGGCGAGACCATCGGGTAGGGAAGGATCCCCCAGGCGAGTCCCAGGGCCAGCTTGGTCCACACTGCCTTGAGGAACCACGCCCCGACCACGACGCGCAGCACTGCGAGCCAGGCTTCAGGGGCCAGCATGAGCGCGGGCAGTGTACGTGATGGGCACGGTCTGGGCAAGCCGCCGGGGCGGGCGGCCCACTAGCGCTTGAAGATGTTGTAGAGCCACTGCCCGAGTAGCCCGAGCAGCGGCGGCAGGAGCAGCCCCGGGATGCAGCGCGCGAGGGTGAGCGGCCATCCGAGCAGCGGCGCCTCGTAGGTGAGCATGCGGATCGGGCTCACGAGTGTCTTGGCGGTGAGGAGCGTGATGATCGGCCCCGCCGCGGCGCCGTGCTTCAGGAGGTTGGCCGCGACCGGAAAGAAGAAGTAGGGGCCACCGGGCAGGACCAGCCCCGCCGCCCACCCGATCAGGATGCCCTGGCCCATCCGCTCACCGCCGAGCCACCGGGTCATCGTCTGCGGCGGGAGCAGGACCTCGACCAGGCCGGCGAGGAGGAAGCCGAGGGCCAGGTCGAACCAGACGCCCCGAAGGAGCCGGCTGCTCGCCGCGACGGCGCGGAGGGGCAGGCTCGCGTCCCGCGCGAGCGCCACCGCGACCGCGGCGACGACGAGCCCGAGCAGGATCCAGGTGCTGGCGTCCACCCGTCGCGTCACGCCGACGTGGAGGACCGCGCGGTCCGGTACTCGAGGTCGGCCGGGCCCGGCGCGCTTGACTCCCCGCGCGCCGCCTCGATCAGCCCGTGGCCCGGCGCGAGCGAGCAGACCGGATCGGTCGCGGCCGCGTTGCCGGTCAGGTGGAACGCCTGGCAGCGGCACCCGCCGAAGTCGGCGGCTCGCCGGTCGCAGCTGCGGCAGGGCTCCGGCATCCACGCCTCGCCGCGGTACGCGTTGAAGGCGTCCGAGTGCTGCCAGATCTCCTCGAGGGACCGGTCCTGGACACGATCGAAGCTCAGCCCGGGCAGGGTGTGCGCAGCGTGGCACGGGAGCGCAAGGCCGTCCGGGCTGACCACGATGAAGCGGCGCGCCCAGCCGTCCATGCACGCCTTCGGGAATTCGGAGTAGTAGTCCGGGATCACGAACAGCAGCTCCATGCTCCCGCGAAGGCGCTCCCGGGCCGCGCGGGCCACCTCGCGGGCCCGGTCGAGCTGCTCCCGGGTCGGCAGGAGCGCGCGCCGGTTGGGGAGCGCCCAGCCCAGGTACTGCGTGTTGGCCAGCTCGAGCCGGTCGGCGTGGAGGGATTCGCCCAGCGCGATGATCTCGGCCACCCGGTCCAGGTTCTCTCGGTGCAGCACGACGTTGATCGTGAGCGGCAGCCCCAGCTCCTTGACGAGGCGCGCCACCTCCAGCTTCCGCTCGAAGGAACGGAGCCCGGCGATGCGGTCGGATTCCGGGGCGCGGACGTCCTGCACCGACACCTGCACGTTGTCGAGCCCGCAGGCCCGCAGCCGCGTGAGGCGCTCGCGCGTGCAGGGGATGCCGCTGGTGATCAGGTTGGTGTAGAGGTCGAGCGCACGCGCCCCCTCCACCAAGGTTTCGAGGTCGTCACGGATCAGGGGCTCGCCGCCGGTGAGGTTCAGCTGCACCACCCCGAGGGCCTCCGCCTCGCGGAAGACGCGCAGCCAGTCCGCGGTCGAGAGCGCGTCGCGGTGGTCCGCGTAGTCGAGCGGGTTCGAGCAGTACACGCAGCGGAGTGGGCAGCGGTACGTCAGCTCGGCGACGAGGGTATAAGGCCGCGGGGCGTCGCCCGTCACCCGTCGCTCCGGACCAACCCGCGGTCGACCATGGCGTGTAGGAAGGTCAGCACCTCGCGCTCGATGGCCTCCGGCGGCTGCGGCGCGTACTGCTCGGCGAGGCGCTCGACGATGGCGGCGACCGTGTGCTCGCCCGTGCACAGCTTCACCACCGCGGCCGCGGTCGCGTTCAGCACGAGCCCGCGCTCCGGGTAGAGGAGCATGTAGCGCTCGTCCTTGCGGTCCCACCGCAGTCGCACCTTGGGCGCGAGCCGGGGCCGGGCCTCGGCGGCGAGACGGGAGCCGGTATCAGGCACGGGCCCCGCCCGGCCCCCAGCCCGGCTCGACGTAGGCGGTGTAGAGGCTGTCGAGCAGGTGCCAGAGGATCTCGGTCTTCCGGATGAGCGCGGCCACGCAACGGGCCTGCAGCTCGTAGGTGTGGGCGTGGCGCACCACGAAGTCGATGGCCTCGAGCGAATCCTGCCGGGCCCGGGGCGGGCGCGTGCGGAAGTAGTCGAGAGTGTCGCGGCTGATCCACGGGTAGTGACGCTCCCAGGCGAGCACGCGCTTGGTCATCAGGTCGGGCGAGAAGAACTCGGTGAGCGAGGACGCGACCGCCTCGAGCAGGGTCCGCTCGCGCACCAGCTCCACGTAGCCATCGCACGCGAAGCGCACGCCGGGCAGGACCGAGCGGCAGCTCGCCACCTCCTCGCGGTCCAGGCCCACCCCGTCGGCCAGACGCAGCCACAGCTCGAGCCCGCCCTCGCCCGGCGCGTCGCCGTCGTGATCGCGGATCCGCCGCATCCACATCCGCCGGAACGCGGGGTCCTCGGACTTGGACAGGATGATGGCGTCCTTGATCGGGACCCGGGTCTGGTAGTAGTAGCGGTTCAGCACCCACTGCTGCAGCTGCACCTGGGTGAGCTTCCCGTCGTGCATCAGCACGTGGTAGCGATGGTGGTCGTGATAGCGGTGCTCGCCCTCGCGGCGGACCCACTCGACGAACTCGTCGCGGCTCAGCGCCGGTCTCTCTACGGTCATATCCGCACCTCCATGCCGTCGCGGGCGACTTCCCAGCCCGCCGCCTCCACCCGCGCGCGCTCCGGGGAGTCGTCGCGCAGCAGCGGATTGGTGTTGTTCAGGTGGATGAAGATCCGGCGCGACGCGGTCACCCCGTTCAGCCGGGCCAGGCTGCCGTCCGGGCCGCCGATCGGCAAGTGCGCCATGTCCTCCGCGCGCTTCGTCCCGAGCCCGAGCCCGGGCAGTTCGTCGGCCGACCAGAAGGTCCCGTCGAAGAACACACAGTCCGCGCCCTCGAGGGCGCGGCGTACCGCCTCGCTCACCGCGCCGACGCCGGAAAGATACGCGAGCACTCGCCCGGTCGCCCGCTCCCGGATCCGGAAGCCGATGCTATCCGCGGGCTCTGGCGTGGCGCCGGTCTCGAGATGGATCGGGAGTTTGCCCGGCACCGCAACCGCCTCGACCAGCAGCCCCGAGGGCCGGCCGTCCACGCCCGCCAGTTCCTCCTCGCGGCCGAGCTGGAGCGGGCGCCAGGTGACCTGGCCGGGAAAGCGATCGAGCGTCCGGTACAGCACGTTGCCGTCGATGAACCCGCGGCGCAGGCGGTCGGTCGCGTAGATCACGAGCGGGTGCGACTCACGCAAGGAGAGAAGCCCCAGGCAATGATCGAGGTCGCCGTTGGTCAGCAGGATGGCCGCGATCGGGGAATGACGGGGGCCGCGGGGATGAAGCGGAGGGAAGCTCTCGATCTGCTGGCGGATCTCCGGCGAGCAATTCAGCAGGAACCACTGATCGCCGTCGGCGCTGACCGCCACGGACTCCTGGCTGCGGGCGGTGGCCTGGAGACTTCCGGCCCGCACGCCGCGGCAGTTCGGGCACCCGCAGTTCCATTGCGGGAACCCGCCACCGGCAGCCGAACCCAGCACCCGGATCAGCATCGTTGGTCGCCGGAAGCAGCACAGCCCTTCCACCGGCCTGGCCGCCGGTCAGAAGGGCTGTGAGTCTGAGCGATCCAGCCTTAGAAGCGGTCGTCCTGTTCCCGCTCGAACTCGTCCTGGTAAGAGTTGATCTCGGCGTCCATTCTGACTTCCACGAATTCCGGGGCTTCCCAGGCCATCGCTCTCACCTCCGTTGGCAGAGTTTCAAGACTCGACATGAGGCTCCAAACGGAGCCAGTGGCCGAAGTCTAGTGGACGAGCGCCTACAGGTCAAGTCCCTTCGAAGGGGCTTCTCCCGCTCTACCGGGCCGGGTTGGCGGCCAGGCTACGCGTTGACCTTGCGGGCGGGCTGTGGCCGACTGGCCCGGAGGCACCATGGCGACGCGACCCGGGAAGGGGGGGTGGACCGCCGGCCGGCGCGAGTTCCTGGCCACGCTGCTGGCCCAGGTCGCCCCGGTGTGGGGGGGGCCGGGAGTCACCGAGGCGGCCCGGTTGGCGGCAATCGGCGTACAGCTCTACACGGTTCGTACCCTGCTCGAGCAGGACTTCGAAGGAACCCTGGCCGGGCTGGCCGCCATCGGGTTCCGTGAGGTGGAGTTCGCCGGATACCACGGCCGCACCCCCCAGGCCGTGCGCGCGGCGTTGACACGGGCCGGACTGGCCGCCCCCTCGGCCCACGTATCGATCGAAGCCGTCCGAGATGACTTGCCCCGGCTGCTGGACGGGGCGCGGACCATGGGGCATCGGTACGTGGTCGTGGCCTGGCTTCCGGCCGAGCAGCGAACCCCGGACGGCTACCGGGCGGTCGCCGACCTGTTCAACCGCGCCGGCCGGCAGACCGCGGCAGCGGGAATCCGGTTCGCCTACCACAACCACGCATACGAATTCGCTCGACTCGACGGCGGCATGCCCTACGATCTGCTCCTGGAGCGATGCGATCCGCGCTACGTGGCCTTCGAGATGGACCTCTACTGGATCACCAAGGGAGGTCAGGATCCGCTCGCGTACTTCGCGCGCTGGCCGGGCCGCTTCCCCATGGTGCACGTCAAGGACTCCAGCGGCGCCCCGGAGCACCGCATGGTGGACGTGGGCGCGGGGAGCATCCGGTGGAAGGCGATCCTCACCCGCCGCGCGCAGGCCGGCATCCGGCACTACTTCGTCGAGCATGACGAACCCGAGGATCCCCTGGCCAGTGTCCGGAGGAGCTATGAGTACCTGCGCGGCCTGGATGTCTGAGCGCCGACGGTGGGGGTCCGGATCGGCGATGGCGATCGGCGTCGCGGTCCTGGCCATGACGGCAACCTGGCTGTCCGCTCAGGAAGTGAACCTGGCCGGCGCCCGCAATGGAAGCCAGGTGATCAAGTACACCTCGGAGCGGGGCGGGGAGTGGCGCGCCGAGAAGCTCATCGACGAGCGCACGACGTCGGGCGGGTGGGCGTCCGCGGACGGCTCCCTGCCGCAGGAGATCATCGTCCGGCTTCCCGCGCCGTCCCGCTTCAACACGCTGGTGTTCGACCTGGATAGCGGCGCGCCCGAGAGCGAGTGGGCGCGAGACATCGCGATCTACACCGCCGACCCGTTTCCCACTATGGGGGGATGGAAGCTGGTGGCCACCGTGAGCCTGGCGCGGCAGAGCGGGGACCAGACATTCACGGTCACCTCGATTGACGGGCGATTCGTACGGCTGCTGATCACGGCGGCCCACGCGCCGGACGCGCCGCGGGTGAGCCTCCGACAGTTCCGGCTGTTCCTGCGCTGAGAGCCGCCGACGGCGCGCCTCAGCGCGCGAATGGCGGCAGGTAGGTCAGGCCGTACTTGGCCAGGATGTCCTGGATGGTCCGGTCGGCGAGCAGGCGATCGAGGATCTGATCGACCGCGTCGCGCAGGGGCGGGTCGGCCCCGACCAGACGCACCGCCACGTTCCACTGAAGCTCGGGATCCCGCACGTAGCCGTCCGCGACCTTGACCGCCGCCTCGGGATGCTCCTTGAGGAACCAGCCCAGATACGGATCGGTGACCATGCCGGCCGCGACCTCGCCCCTGGCGACCGCCTCGATGATCTCGGTCTGGTCCCGGTAGGCGGTGATCCCGATCCCGTGGGTCTGCAGCAGGTAGTGCGGCCACGAGGTGTACTCCACGCCGACCTTGCCCGACTTGACGTCCTCCACCCGGTGGACCGCGGTGTCCGCCCGGGGCACGAGCAGCACGTAGCCACTGCCCGCGTAGGCCTTGGTCAGAAGGGCACCGCGCGTCGGCGGGGTCTTGTCCGAAACCAGCGGGACCACCGCTCCGATGATCGCGTCGCAGCTCGCGCGCCGCGCGTGCCGCGTGAACACGATCCAGTCGGGGATCACCTTGACGCCCAGCACCTTGGCGATCGCGTCGGCGATCTCGAGCTGGAAGCCCGGCTGGACCCGGTCCTGGCTCGAGAAGGGCAGCGCCGCGGGATGGGCGCACACCCGCAGCCACCCGCGCTCCTTGACCTCGGCGAGCGACGCGGCGTCGCCCTCGAGGGGGAGCAGCCCGGCGGCGATCAACACCACGCACGCGACGGCCAGGAGCCGATATCGAGACATGGTCACTTGTCCTCCGCTTTCCCCAGCGACATGACGTAGGCGACCAGCTTCCAGATGTTCTCGCGGGGCATGGTGGCCTCGAAGCCGGGCATGCCGTTCGGCGACCCCTTGCTGATCCGCGCGTACACGTAGCCGGTCTCGAGCTTCGCCCCGCGCAGCTTGGGCGCCCGGGACGCCCCGCCATCCTTGCCGTGGCAATAGGCGGTACAGCTCTGCCGGAAGAGCTGGGCCCCTTCGCCGATGACCTTGGTATCGGCCAGATCGAACGGGGGAGCGGCCCCCTGCGCGAAGCCGGCCGGGTGATCCACGAGCCAGCCGATCGTCACCGCCGCGGCGAACAGCGCCGGCGCCAGCACCGCGGCGAGGAGCCTGGAGGATCCCATGGGGAGTCAGCCGCTTTCGATGATACCGCGGCGGGACAGGATCGTCCTGTCCCGCCGCGGCCTGCGGCACCGTCCTACTTGAGCGAGAAGACGAAGATCGCGCTGCCCGCCGGGAAATGCTCGACCTCGGGCCACAGGGCCGGGTAGAGCCCCAGGACCAGCGAGCCCAGGCCGCTGGGCACCGCGATGTACTGCTTGCCGTTCACCGAGTAGCTGATCGGGCCGCCCCGATGGCCGGACCCGGTGCGGAAGTGCCAGAGCTCGGCGCCGCTGTCGCCATCGTACGCGCGCACGACCCCTTCGAGGTCGCCGTGGAACACGAGGTCACCCGCGGTGGAGAGCACGCTGCCGATCGGCGGGTACTTGAAGTGGATGGTCCACTTCCGCTCACCGGTGACCGGATCGCGCGCGTCCAGGTGCCCGTACGCTTCACCGCCCGGCGGGTGCTTCGCCACCTGGTCGCCCCCGAAGAAGAGGCCGGCCGCGGGCTCCGTCACCGGCGTCTGCTTCTCGACCGTGACCTCCTCGCAGACTTCCATCGCGGTGTTGTACCAGAGCTTGCTCTTCGGGCTGTAGGAGCCCGAGTTCCAGCTCCGCCCGCCCGCGATCCACGGGCAGATGAACGTGGGCTTGCCCACTTCTCGCGGAGGGTTCCGGCCGATCAGCTCGCCGGTCTTGGGGTCGATGCTCTTCACGAAGTTGTAGGTGTGGGTCATCGGCCACACGTTGTGGACCTTGCCGTTCGTCCGATCCAGCACGAAGACGAAGCCGCTCTTGTTCTGGTGGACGAGCAGCTTCTTGCCGTCGCGATCCAAGATCAGGCTCTCGCCGAGACCGGAGTCGTAGTCCCAGTCGTCGTGCGGGATCTCCTGGTAGTGCCACTTGAGCTGGCCGGTGTCGGCGTCGAGCGCGATCACCGACGAGGTGTAGAGGTTGTCGCCGGGCCGCGCCCCGCCCCAGTCGTAGTCGGGGGCCGGGTTGCCGGTGCCCCAGTACACGAGGTTGAGCGCGGGATCGTACGAGCCGGTCATCCACCCGCCGCCCCCGCCGAACTTGCCCGACTCGCCGCCCCAGCTCTTCGGGTCGTTCTTGATCGTGTTGAACTCCCACGCCTTCGACCCGTCGGAGGCCTTCACCGCGAAGATCTTACCCTGGATCGGGAGCTCGCCCGCGGTCTGGCCCAGGACCACCTTGTCCTTGACGACCAGGGGCGCGCCGGTGAAGTTGCAGCTGCACTTCTTCGTGTCGAGGAGCGTGGTGACCCACGCTTCCTTGCCCGTCTTCATGTTGAGCGCGATGACGCGGCCGTCGAGCGTGCCGAAGTAGACGTTGCCGTGCCCGGCGGCCAGACCGCGGTTGTAGGGCTGGAAGAACAGGGTGGTGACCACCGGGTCGAGCTTGGTGTAGTAGTGCCAGATCTCCTTGCCGGTCGCCCCGTCCAGCGCGAAGACGCGGTTGTTCGAGGCGATGTAGTACAGGACGCCGTCGATCACGAGCGGGGTCGACTCCAATCCCTGGACCACCACGCCCGACTGGTGCACCCACGCCACCTGCAGGTCCTTCACGTTGCTCTTGTTGATCTGGGCGAGTGGGCTGTAACGGAAGGACTCGTACGTGCGGTGGTACATCGGCCAGTTGTTCGGATCGTCCGACGTGAGGCGCGACGCCCCCGTTGGTTGGGCGTGAGCGACACACGCCAGTAGTGCAGAAGCGACCAGGAGCACTACGGTGAGTGCTGTCAATCGGGACGCCGTCGTCCGCATGGTCTCACTCCTTCCTCACGGGGTGGCATCTGCGCCATGAATCTCCGCTCGCTCGCCGGGCGGAGATTTGACAAGCCGGTTTATACGAGAGGCATCGAAGCACTGTCAATAGGGGAGAATCGGCGCGGCGCGGCATTGACATCGGCGCCGGGGCGGCGCTAGCATCCGACCCTCGGTTTCGCCATGGGGTGTCGCGCAATGAGAGAGCGTCGCGGCGCTGCCACGGCCGCCAGCGGCCTGCTCGCCGGCCTGTTGATCCTCGGGCTGCCGCACGAGTCTGCGCGGACCTCGGATACCGACCCACCGCTCGATTTGCCCCCCGGTTTTACGGCCGATGTGTTCGCGGGCGGGCTGGGCTCACCGCGGGCGCTGGCCGTCGATCCCGCCGGTACGCTGGTGACGTCGCTGTCCGCCCAGGGAAAGGTCGTGGCCCTGGCCGATCGGGGTGGCGGTCGGGGGGTGCAGCCGGTGACCCTGGCCGAAGGGCTCCAGCTGCCGCACGGCCTCGCCTTTCGTCGCGGTGACCTGTACGTGGCGGAGACCGGCCGGATCCTTCGCTTCCGCTACGATCCGAAGACGCTGGCCGCCCGGGATCCGATCGTGGTCGTGGCCGGCCTGCCCGCGGGCGCGCACCACTGGACCCGCGGGATCGCATTCGGCCCGGATGGCGCGCTCTACGTCAGCGTGGGGTCGTCGTGTGACATCTGCCGGGAGGCGGATCGTCGGCGGGCCGCGATCGTGCGTTACGAGACGGATGGCTCGGGCGAGCGGCTATTCGGCACGGGCCTCCGGAATCCCTTCGGGCTGGCGTTCCATCCGCGGAGCGGGACTCTCTGGACGACGGTCAACGAGCGTGACTGGCGCCGCGGCGGCGCACCTCCCGATTACGTCACCGAGGTGCACCGGGGCGCCTCGTACGGCTGGCCCGACTGCTACGCCGAGCGGGGCGTATTCGTCGGAGATCCGGAGCTGCAGGGCCGACGGGAGTGTCAGGGGCTCACGCTG
>Ga0068869_100001889_pt1 | contig 12591 bp, 9 predicted proteins | sample KBSMisM52_FD_64676 | JGI IMG/M metagenome (GOLD analysis project Ga0068869, IMG submission 64676) | Miscanthus rhizosphere microbial communities from Kellogg Biological Station, Michigan, USA - KBS Miscanthus M5-2 | ecosystem: Host-associated > Plants > Roots > Rhizosphere > Soil ... | reverse complement strand
CCGTTTTGAGAACTTTTCCTGGAACGCCGCCTGCACGACTGGACGGCCATAGCTGCGTTGTCCGCTCATTTTGAGCATCGCCGGACGCACCAGCTGTTCGAACGTGACCATGGAAGAGACGGGATTGCCTGGCAATCCAAAGGCCAGCTTGCCCTGGATTTTCCCGAAGGCGAGGGGCTGTCCCGGCTTGATGGCCAGTTTCCAGAAATTCATTTCGGCACCGAGATCGCGGAACACCGCCTTGGTGAAATCGTAATCGCCCATCGAGATGCCGCCCGAGAGGACCAGGATATCGGCGGTCAGGCCGTGTGAGATCTTTTCCTTCAGCGCCGCGGGCGTATCCTTGGCGATGCCAAGCAGAAATGGGATGCCACCCGCGTCCTGGACCGCCGCGGCAAGCCCATAGCTATTCGAGTTGATGATTTTTTCTTCGCTGAACCGCTCGTCGAGATCCGCCAGCTCGTCGCCTGTTGAGAGAATCGCCACCCGCGGCCGCTGGTAGGCAAAGACAAACGATTTGGCGAGAATCGCCAGCATTCCCGCTTCGCCGGGCCTGATGCGTGTGCCTTTCGCGATAATCCGCTCCCCTTTTTTGACGTCCTCGCCCTGGGGACGGATATTGGCGCCTTTCTGTTCCGGCTTGAAGACGCGAACGGACTCCGGTTGATGTTCCGTATCTTCGACTTTCAGCACGGTGTCCGCTCCCCTTGGGATGGGCGCACCAGTCATGATGCGGATCGCCTGGCCTGGGCCGACCGTCTTCGTCGGCATCTTGCCGGCCGGCACGTTCTCGATGACCGCGAGCGTGACCGGCTTTTGAATCGCGTGTTCCTGCTTGATATCGTCCCAACGCACCGCGAATCCGTCCATGGCGCTGTTATCCCAAGGGGGATTGTCCCGTTCGACGATGATGTCTTCGCCCAGCACGCGTCCTAAGGCATCCAGCAAGGGGATTTTTTCCAGCCCGAGCACCGCGGTGGCATCCAAGACAATCTTTTGGGCTTCCTCTAGAGGCGTCAAGCCGGTCATGGCATCTTTAGCGTTCATCGTTGCAGTCTATCGGTGTTGGCGGGGAGCCACGTTCACGAGGGACCCGCTTTTCTTGCAGAAGGCTTCCACCTTGTTGGCGATCTCGTGATACGCCTCGGCCGTTGGCGTATCGGAATTAAACATGGCGAACGGCTCGCCGGCATCCGACTGGGTGACCACATCCGGATCCAGCGGAATCCGCCCGAGGAAGGGCACCCCCATGTCCTGGGCCGAGGCTTCTCCGCCGCCCTTCCGAAACACCTCAATCTGCTGGTGGCAATGAGGACATTCGAGCCCACTCATGTTCTCCACGATGCCGATGATCGGCACTTCACTGTCTTTGCAAAACGTCACCGACTTGCGCGAATCCAGCAGCGCCACCTCTTGCGGCGTCGTGATGATGACGGCCCCGCTGACGTTGCCCAACAAGTCGATGGTGGTCACCGATTCGTTTCCAGTTCCGGGGGGCAAATCGATTAAGAGGAAGTTCAAGTCCTGCCATTCGACTCCACCCAACAGCTGATTGATGAACTCGTACTTGTAGGCATCACGCCAGATGATGGGATCGTCGGGATTCTGCAGCAAAAACGACATGGAGGCAATCTTGAGGTTGTAGGCTTGAAACGGAATGATGCCGCCCGAAGTGCTGATCTTGAGCTTTTGTCCTTCGGCGCCAACCATCTTCGGGATGTTGGGACCGTGAATGTCCATGTCACAAATGCCAACGTGCCATCCCTTGAGCGCCAGACTCACCGCGAGATTCGTCGTGCAGGTGCTTTTTCCCACCCCGCCCTTGTTGCTCATGATGAGGACTTTGTACTCAATCCGCTCCATCCGCTTGGCGACCAGCCAGCGGCTGTGCCCTTCCTTGTCCTTCTGACACGATTCGTTCTCGTCGCAAATGGCACAGGCCCACATGTATGTGCAGGCATCGCTCCCTCCGGACGTTGGAGTGGAGATCACATTAAGTTCGCGAGGCATCGTCATCAACCCTTTCTCAGGTTCCTAGCGTTGAATCTGAAGCAGTCCCTGCTATCGCCGCCTGCCGGCTCCCGTGGGGACACCGAGGTACTCCCCGTCGGCCGTACCCGACATGGCCGGCGTCATGACTTTGGGGCTGACCGGTGCCACCGCAGTGGCCGGTTCTGCCGCCGCTTTCCTGTTGAAGAACCCCGCGCTGATGATGCCGACCTCATAGAAAATGTACATCGGCAGCGCCATAAGACATTGGTTGAAGGGATCCGGGGTGGGAGTCAGAATGGCAGCGACGATGAAGGCGCCCAGCAAGGCCCATTTCCGGTAGCGCTTCAGAAACGGCGCATCAACCCAGCCCAGCTTGGCCATCAGGGTGATGGCCAACGGCACTTCGAAGATCAATCCAAACACCATCAAAAACCACAGCGCAAACCCCACGTACTGCGCGATCGAGAGCTGTGGAATGAAGCCGGCGCTCACTCCGTACGATACGAGAAAATTCAGCGCAAACGGCAGGACGAAGAAAAAGGAGAATCCGACGCCCGCATAAAACGCAAGGGTGCTCAAGATGACAAACGGCCCGACGAACCGGCGCTCCTGCGCGTGAAGGCCCGGCACCACAAACTGCCACACCTCCAGCAAGATGTATGGCGTCGCGAGCACCAGGGCAAACAGGCCGGCTACTTTGACGTTCTGCCAAAGCGCTTCGGCGGGGGCCAGGAAGACGAACGGCACGGTCGGCAGATCCGTGGGCACCCAGGAGAGAGAACCGGGAACGAACATGTTTTGGAGGGGGATGCGCAGCCACTTGACGAGCGTGTCGGCATAGAAGAACGTCCCAACGAAGACGACGGCCGTCCCGATGACCGCCCGCGTGAGCCGGACCTGGAGCTCGACCAGATGCTCCATGACCGGCATTTTCTTATCTTCCAGCGGCTTAAAGACAGAATCTTGCAGCCACCGATTAAAATCGTTCAGCACTGCGCCCCCAGCAGAGTCGCAGCGCGCCGGCATCACCCGCGCGCTGCCCCGTGTTGACCTCGGCGATTACTTCGGATTGACCGCCACGAACAGGTTGTTCCCTTGCCGGCTGAGCAGCAGAACGGCCAGCTCCTCTTTTTTGATCTTGTGCGCCGCCTTTTGATATTCGTCCAGGTTCTTGACCACTTCATGATTGACTTCTTGAATCACGTCGCCACGCTGAATGCCGGCGGCTTCCGCGGGGCCGCCTGGTTCAACGGCCGACACGACGACGCCGGCGGTCTTCGACGGAATATTCAACTGGCTCATCGTGGCATTGTCCAACGACTGCACCTTGAGCGACGCCAGCACGTTGTCCGGCGGCTTGATCGTTTCCCCTTGTTCCTTGGGGGGTGCCGGTTCCTTTTTCGCGAGCATTTCGTCGGAGGGTCTTTCGGCCACCCGCACCGAGAGCGTCTGCTCCTTGCCTTCGCGTAGAATCTTGATCTGTGCGTCCTTACCCACGACCGTACGCGCCACCAGATTGCGCAACTGACTGACGCTTTGGACTTCTTTCCCATTGAAGGCCACGACGACGTCCCCGCGTTTCACTCCCGCGGCATGAGACGGGCCGTTCTCATTCACATCGCTGATCAGCACACCTTTCCGTTGTTCGGGCAGCTTGAAGGACTTCGCGAGAGCGGGCGTAATTTCCTGGATCGCTACCCCCATCCACCCGCGCACAACCTTCCCGGTCTTCTGCAGGCTGTCAACGATATCCAGCGCGATGCTGCTCGGAATGGCGAACCCAATCCCTTCAGAGCCGCCTGTCCTCGAAAAAATCGCCGTATTGATCCCGATCAAGTCGCCGTTCATGTTGACGAGCGCTCCACCTGAATTGCCGGGATTGATCGCGGCGTCGGTCTGAATGAAATCCTCATAATCTGCAATGCCGACATTGCCCCGTCCGAGAGCGCTGATGATGCCCAACGTCACCGTCGAGCTCAGGCCGAACGGGCTGCCGATGGCGAGCACCAAATCGCCGACCTGCAGTTTTTCATATTCCGCCCACTTGACAGAGGGAAGGTCCTTGGCCTCGATTTTCACGACCGCGAGATCTGTCTTGGGATCTGCGCCGACGATTTTGGCGGAAAACTCTCGTCGATCGCTGAGCGTCACCGTAATCTGCGTCGCACCTTCCACGACGTGATTGTTGGTGACGATATAGCCGTTGGGATCGAGAATGACACCGGAACCGGCGCTTTGATCAGGACGCCCGTGAGGACCCGGCGGCGGCATCGGAGGAGGAGTCGGCAGTTCACCGCCTGGCTCATCGCCAGGGGGGCCACCGGGCGGGCCACCGGGAGGACCACCGAACGGACCTGGAGGCAACGGTCGCCTGCCCCGTCCGCCTTCGTTGCCGCCGGTTACCGCGATGTTGACGACTGCAGGCGTCACCTTTTTGACGATCTCAGCGAAGCCCTGCGCCATTGACGGGGGCACCCCCGCAGCTGTCGCCGACGGATCGCCTGCGAGTGGGTTCAGGGTACAGGCAAGTGCAAACACACACACACAACTGGCGAACCCGAGTGCACGACCGTTCTCACTCCACGTAGCCATGACCGTAATCCTCCGGAAGGTTTATACAAGTTCCTTAATATTATGGGGATGAACGACTCATTGTACACTATCCTTTCCGAGCCCTTCAAAGAGTAATCGTCCTCGTCGGGCGCGCAAGCACCCAAAAGGGACGACCACGACGGACTGCTATGATCAACGATCCAGGCTATGAGGTGGATTTCCCCACCATGGCCTGCAGCTGACCGATATACGAATTCTGCAGTTTTAGCGCCAGCCGCTTCTCTGCCTGGTCAAATGACACCACCCGTAGGGTATTGGGGGCACCTTCGTAGGTGGGAGGCCAGATTCTGCGCTCCGGATCCTGAGGCCGCAGATAAATAACCGGGTACCATTGATCGATGCCGGGTGCCGTCGGCCGGTCCAACGTGGCCCAGCCCCGCCCCTCAGCCTGCATGAGCGACACATTGTTTTTTAAATCCAGCAAGGCAAATTCCAGAAGCGACCAATTGTCACGGCGAAGGCCAGGCTCTGAATGCGTCGTCCATCCGAGAAATAGAGTGAGGGGATACTCCTGCTCAGTGCTGGAGAGCACCACCACCGCCAAATAATCCAAACCACGTTGGCGTCCCAAATCCGCAAATTGGCTCCAGTCTCCATTCGGTTGGGGACGAATTTGGTCTGCAGGGAGCACCTCCGTAATCGTGACGGGAATCGATCGACTAATGTCCTGCCTCAAGGTTTCACCGAGTCGCACGAACGCCTCATCAGGGAGGTTCGGCGCTGCATCATGCTCTGCCGTGTCAGAGACGAGGACGAGTCCGGCCTTGAGCGGCCGCTGCTCGATCTGCGTCAGAGCCTCCTCACCCACCCGGCGCTCAGAGGAGACGTAGTCGCCTAGGCGACTGGGAGGAACAGCTGATGCACACGCGGTGAGGAACAACACCGCACCGAAGAGCCCGAATGAGTTTTTCACGGTTCCACGCATCGCCCACCTCCCGGTTGAGGACGCCACGTTTGCACGGTTGCAGATACGTTCGCTCCCCTATGCCAGCGCTGTCAAGTCCACGTTTCCTCTTGTATTTTCCCCTCCGGCTCAGCTACCGTACGGTCTAAGAGACGGACTCACAGCGCGCCTCCTTCCGGAATCGCAGGAGTCCCATGGTCGATCCGTACACGCACGGCTCTCCCCAGCTCTCCATCGTGATTCCAGCCCACAACGAGGCTGGTCGCATTCTCCCCTATCTCCGGCAGATCATTGACTACTGTGAAGGGCAACGCCGCTCCTATGAGCTGCTGGTTGTCGATGACGGCAGCACGGACGGCACATCGTTAGTCGTGGGGAGACTGGCTCAGGTTCATTCAACCGTGCAGTTGCTGCGACTGCCCACTTGCCACGGCAAAGGCGCCGCCGTGCGGTATGGGATGCAATCAGCGGTCGGCTGCCTGCAATTGTTCGCCGACGCTGACGGCGCCACACCTATACAGGAACTGGCGCGGCTGGAAGAAGCCTTGGCCGAAGGAGCGGATTTGGCCATCGGATCCCGCGCCTTGGCCGCGCGGCTTCCGAATTTCGTCGTCCATGCCCGAATGTATCGGAGCGTTCTTGGATCATTGTTCAATGCGGCCGTGCGGCAGGGTGGTATTAAGGACATCGCCGACACGCAATGCGGCTTCAAGCTCTTCCGACGGATTATCGCGCAAGAACTCTTCGGCTATGCCTCAATCGATGGATTCGGCTTCGATCTCGAATTGCTGTATCTGGCCCAGCAGCGCGGATACCGGATTGCGGAGGTCCCGGTGAACTGGTCCGACCAGCCCGGCTCGAAAGTCCGCGTCCTGCGAGACGGCTTCACCATGCTGCGCCAGTTAGCCGTGATCAGACGCAACGACCAGCAGGGTCGCTACCGTCTCCCTTCCTTCTCTCACGAATTGATGCACGGCGACCGGTTCAGAATGCCCGCATCGTAGCCTTCATCCGATAAATCGCCGCCTTTTGGTCGTCGTAGATGCGGCTCCAACCCGCGTGTCTGGCCAAGTCTTCTTCCAAGGGAGTTTGCTTTCTCACCAGAGCCCAATCGACGGAGTATTTTGTCAGGATGCTCAAGTCGGGATGCGCTCCGGTGAGCGCCATGTAATCCCGAAAGATCACGCGTTCTCCGCTCCGCCATGCCGGCATCCGGCCGTCGATAAAAATTCTCGTGCCGGGCATCCACCAGAGCAGAAACCCCCCATAGGCGTAGTCATTGTACAAACGTTGCCCGGTTTGGTCCCGGTTGGCCCGCATCCATTCCACCGCTTCGATGGGATAGGAGGTCGTTTTGAAATATTCCGCCGGCCTGGTGCCGGAGAGCACGATCCGGTGGATATGCTCAGGGCCCAGCCACATTAATATGGCTGCCGTGAGAACGGCGGCCGCAAAGTCTGCCCTGTTGGCTGCAACCTCGCTAGACGGCCATCGCCGGCGGAGTTGCGCATAGCCGTCAGACAGGAGCTGGGCGCAGAACGGAAGGCTCACGATCAGGAAGAACGGAATATTGCGCATGTGCCGGAACGAGAATGCGAGAAACACAACGCCAATGACCCATCGAACCGGCTCGATCCTCCGATACCACAACGCCATGGCGACGATCAGTCCTGCGAGATACAGCGCATACCTGCGTCCGGCGAGACCGGACATCGACAAGGGCTGCCATTCCTGCAGCGTCTCGAGCATGAACCGGTTCGAGAGTGAATCGACGATCTCATGGTACAGACGCCACCCGTATGGATTGAGAAGGGTGATACCGGCCGAGATGGCCATGATCGCGGTCAGCTGCCTCACTTCCATCCAAGATAAAAGCGGCTCATCAAAACGGCCGCTGAAGAGGATCTGCCGGTCCGACATCCATCTGACGATCGCGGATGTCCCGATGATGAGGCTCAATTGCAACAATCCGGCAACGAACCCTCCATGCAAATTTGCCCAAACAAGAAAGAGCGGCGGAATCCACCATCGGACGGAGGCGTTTCCGTCCCTCCAGCATTTCAACAGCAACGAAAGAACTGCCAACCCCAGCAACGTGATGAGCTGGGTTCTTGCACCGAGATAGGGCAGCGCGACCCACAGGGAAATGGCGCAGGCGAGCCACTGGATGGCCACGCTCGCAGATGCCACGGCCGCTCCGAGCAGCCAGGCGCTGATCGTCACGGCTGCAAAGAACAGGATGACGCCCAACGCGCCAAAGGCCGAATAGATGCCGGCGACCAGCACGTCGGTCATCCATGCATGTTCCACCCAGGGCCAATCCGGCATGGTGTGGGAATAGGGGTCTGCCGACGGAAGAGGCAGGCCGTTCTGCAGAACATCCAAGCCGGTCCGGAGATGCCAGCCAAAATCAGGCTCGGTCAGCGGCTGCAAGGCAAAATTGATGATAATCAGCAGGAGGAGGAAACCCAGCGCGGAAATACCGGCCAACGGAGAACGGACCACCCGCGGAAGGGTCAGTGGCGGCCAGGCGCTTGATTGAGGGGCCTTCATCGGCGAATCATCCTCTAGCCCTCAGGTCCTGAGGAGGGGGAACGGCGTCGTGCGAGCAGATTTTCCATGACCAACCACTCCACCTCCGTTCTGAGGAAACAGGCGACCGCCTCCTGAGGTGTACATACGATCGGTTCATTGACGTTGAACGACGTATTTAACAAGACCGGAACGCCGGTGCGACGCGCGAAGGATTCCAGAAGCCGCCGGTACCGTGGATTCGACTCGCGATCGACAGTCTGCACTCTCGCAGTGCCGTCGACATGGACGACGGCAGGTATGACGCCTTTCATCGACGATTGCACGCCGACTGTCCGAAGCATGAACGGAGAGGGACCGACGAGTTCAAAGTACTCACTCGCCCGCTCCTCCAACACCGACGGCGCAAATGGTCGAAACGGTTCACGCAACTTGACTTTCATATTGATCAACGCCCGCATGTCCTCGCGACGCGGGTCCGCCAACAGGCTCCGGTTGCCCAAGGCGCGAGGCCCCCACTCCATCCGGCCTTGAAACCAGAACACCAGCCGACCGGCGGCGAGCTCTCCGGACATCTTTTCACAGAGCGACGCATCATCGAGCCGCTCGACAGCCAACCCGGCTGTCTCCAGGGCGGACCTGCACGCGGCTTCGGAGAACTGGGGTCCCCAAGACGCTGTCCGCATGACCATCGGAGCCGACAGACCGCCCCGGCGGTGCGTCAGCCACAGGGCCGCACCGAGCGCCGCTCCGGAATCGCCGGCCGCAGGCGGTACGAACACTTCGTCGAATCCGGCGTCGCGCAGGAGTCGGCTGTTGGCGACACAGTTGTACGCGACCCCCCCGGCCAGGCAAAGGCGCTCTTCGTTCGTCACGGTCTTGAGATGTCGTCCAAGGTGCAGGAGCGTCTCCTCGAGCACGGCCTGCGCGCTAGCCGCCATGTCTTGGTGACGGGACGTGATGTCTTCTTCGGGTTGTCGTGCGGGTCCGAAGAGTTGAAGGAACTGGGATGAAAATATGCGATGTCGCGCCAGATGGAAATCCAAGACCCTCGTGTTGAGACGAAATTGGCCCTCTGGAACGGTGCGAAGCACCTGCTCGCGCAACGCCGCAGCAAACCGTGGAACGCCGTAGGCTGCCAACCCCATCACGATGTATTCGTCATGATCCGGTCTGAATCCCAGGTAGGCCGTGATCGCTGCATAGAACTGGCCCAACGAATGGGGAAGGGCAACGCGTGTGAGCACACGGATCTGTTCCCGGTCGGCGCGAGCGAGCATCGTCGTGTGGGCTTCGGACGCCCCGTCGACGACCATGACCGCCGCCCGCTCGAATGGCGAAACCAGCATCGAGCTTGCGGCATGGCAGAGATGATGGTCAAGAAATACAACGGGCGGGCAGTTGGTGCCATCGACGCGTTGCGAGAGCAAGGTGCGCAGGAAGGTCAGTTCCTTCCATTCGTGGACCAAACGGTCGGCAGCACGCGCGCCTTTGACGGTGAATAGCCGCGGGGATTGCAGCATTGAGCCGATCGCCAACGCCGCGCGCCGGCCTAGCTGCCAATATTTCCATGGCACGGCGATCGCGTCCAGATCTTGAAGGCGAATTCCGGTGCTGTTCAGACAGAATCGAATGGCATGGAGCGGCAAGGCGGTCACATGCTTAATCCTGACAAACCGTTCTTCTTCCGCGGCCGCGAGGAGCTGGCCATCCTCAACCAACGCCGCCGCCGCATCTCGCATGTTCGAAAGACCGAGGATGCGCATGGCGAGGTAGGATAAAGTAGGCGATGCGGCCTGACAAGTTGCTTTCAGTCAGTGATTCCGGTACCGTGAGCTATCCATGCACACCAGCGTGCGTCTGCATCCGGACAAGTTCAGCCTGCGTTTCTTCGGCATGAACGCCGGTCTCGCCGCGCTTCTCCTCCCCATCCTCCTGGTGGCTTGTACGAAACAAGAACTTCCTGACCTGGGGCCTCGCCTGTCGCAGACCGCCGCCTTGGAGTTGTCGCCCTCCTTGTTGGAATTCAAGGGGGAGTACACAGATAATTGCGGCCACATGCAGATCGTCCAGATGGGCTCCACCCTGCAAGACATGCTTTACGAAGCCGCGAACCGGACGTTTGCGTCCGTCGTCCGGCCGGGGTCCGGCGTCAAGCCGGACGTCATCGTGCGCGTCAATCTGGTTCATTCGAATTTCACTCTCCGATGGGACGGCGTCTACGATCGCGCACAAACCGATCTGCAGCTCGGCGGTCTCGTGTCCTTGGTGGACCAAGCCGGCTCGGCCTTGGGCGAACAGGAGGTGCGGGTCGACCAGAAGGGGCGTGTCCGCATTGAGCCGCTTCAAAAGAACTGCGACTTCCTCGTGGATGACTTCATTCAGGGTGCGGCTCGGGAGTTTGCTCACAAAGTGTCCGAAGCCACCCGCCGCAAGCTCGCGCCCACCGGCACGGCGGCGATTCCCCCCGGAGCACCGGTGGCAGCGGCGTCGGTGACGGCGGCAGCCGCACCAGCGGCCATTCCGGTCCCTGTTCCCGCGCCGGGTCGATCGGCCGCCCCGGGAGGAACCGCGCTTTCGTTTAAGGCCACCGTATTGGACGACAACGGCAATCTGGTCTTCGAAGGTGGCGAGCGGATTCGCGTCCGCGTCGACATCGTGAACACCGGCCCGCAAGAATTGCAAAACGTCACGGCCACCCTGTCCGGCACACCGCTGGTGCTTGCGCAATTTCCTGCCACCACACTGTCCGCAGGCCGTCTGCCCCCGGGACAGTCGCGGTCCGTTGAGTTTGTCGCGACGTTGCCGCAGGGGATACAGTCACAGAAAGCCGATTTACAAGTCAGCGTGATTGATCCGGCTACCGCGACGCCATCCGCACAGACCCTCTCGCTCTCGATCCACCCGACCGACCTGAAGGCCGACGACGTGGATCAGATCCCGGTCATGGCCGTCGGATACAAGCGGCCTCATACCTATTTGGTTTCCATCGGCATCGGCTCCTATCGCGATCAACAACTTTCCATCCGAAAATACGCGGCATCGGATGCCGAGTTGCTGACCAACTACTTTCAATCACTGGGCGGCCTGCCGGCATCGAACGTCCGGCTGCTTCAAGATTGGAAGGCCCTGCGCCCAGATATCGACGAAGCACTGTTGGACTGGCTGCCGGGACATATGAACAAGGAAGCTGTGGTGATTGTGTATTTTGCCGGGCTCGCGACTGTCTCGCCGAACGGAGAGGTCTTTCTCGTTCCCTACGACGGCAGCATCGCGAGTTCGTCTCGGTCCTATCCGCTGAAGGATTTGGAAGCGGCGCTCAACCGTTTGAAGGCCAAGCAGACCCTGTTTGTCTTTGATGGGATGGTCTCAAAGCTTGGCGCCGGGACAGATGGGCGCTCGAAGCCGGTGCTTCCCCAATGGAACCCTTCCGGTAGCTCGACCGTTCACCTCATCGCCACGAATGGAGTGGGGCGGGTCGTCGAGGACGAAGACCACCGGCATGGCCTGTTCACGTACTACCTGTTACGTGCCCTGAGAGGAGAATCAGATGTGAATCGTGACGGGGAAGTCACCCTTGGGGAAGCCGTCGCCTACCTCAATCAAAAGGTCCTTTGGGCCTCGAAAACGCAATACGGTCAAGAACAACGCCCCGCCGTGGTACCGCCGCTGAAAGCGACTGATCCGGTCAGTGGACTCGCTCTGACCAAACTTGCCGCAGTACGAGCCTCAGAACATCCCTAATCCGCCAAGAGAACGAACACAACAAAAAAGGGGTGGAGGACATCGTCCCCCACCCCCTCAACGGCATCACCTCTAATTATTCGTCGCCTTTGCAGAAACTCCGCTCGTAGTTGATGATGGTCCAGGCCTCTTCTTCAGTGATCGCGGCCGGAATCAATGAGACCATTCCAGTGCCGGCGCTTCCGTTCTTGATGACCCAGAAGAGCTCGCCGTCTTTCCGCTTCTTGTGGAACTTGCAATTCGTGAAGTTCCGTGGGCTCGGATTGAGAATCGCGCCGGCAGGACCGTCGCCCTTCCCCTCTTTGCCATGGCAGTTGAAGCAGGTGCCCTTCCCTTCAAACAAGGCCTTTCCCTTGGCGACGTTCTCGGGAGTATTCGCGATCGGGTTCTTCAAGGCCTTGGCATCCGCCAACTGGTCCGGCGGAACTCGGGGCTTCAACGGATCTTTCTCTTCCGCTCCGACCATCGTGGCCGAAAGCAACATCACGGCTGCTGCGAGTCCTAAAAACTTAGAAAAATACCCCATCAGACTCCTCCTTGTTGTTAAACCACCGCAAATCCACAGGGCCCGAGGCCACTGGCTGGGCTGCATGAAGGCAATAAAGCGTCGGGACTATAGCAACGGCGTTTTGAGCTTGTCAAGCAAACGGCTCAGGATCCATCACCATCCCACAGAACCAGCGACACAGTGTCTTGATGTTCCTTCCTGTGGGGTTCATCAATCAAACGTCATGCCACATTGCGCAGCTGGTCGCTTTCGCAATTCCGCCTAGTTACGGAGTTGACGACAGGGGCGGCGAGACACG
>Ga0068869_100001885_pt1 | contig 12597 bp, 12 predicted proteins | sample KBSMisM52_FD_64676 | JGI IMG/M metagenome (GOLD analysis project Ga0068869, IMG submission 64676) | Miscanthus rhizosphere microbial communities from Kellogg Biological Station, Michigan, USA - KBS Miscanthus M5-2 | ecosystem: Host-associated > Plants > Roots > Rhizosphere > Soil ... | reverse complement strand
GTCACGTTGGCTGCGATCCCGAGCGAGAGGCACAGAATGGCGACGATCGCGTACCCCGGGGCTCGCAGCAGCGATCGCACCGCATAGCGAATGTCGTGGCTTATCGAGTCCAGCATCGGGAATCGGGAATCAGGAATCGGGAATCGGGAATCGATGCCCGCCGTCTGAGCTGATGGCCGCGAAGCTATGGCTGATGGCTTGACTGCTTTTGATGTACCCCGGGTAGAGGCGGCACTTTTCTGGGCGCCGCCCATGACCGTTTGCTTCGCCTGATTGTTACGTGAGCTTCTTCAGGGACTCCGTCGCCGGCTTGAACGTGGGATCAAGCCGCAGCGCGATCTCGTACTCGGCCTTCGCACGCTCCCGGTCTCGACGCCACTCGTGGACCATACCGAGCCTCCAGTGTGCGGCTGCGAGCGACGGGTCGTTGCGGCCCGGCGTCGTCTGCAGGTACGCCTTCAGTGCTTCCTCCGACCGCTCCAAACGCTGTCCCGAGAGAGCGCCGGTCTTCCCGATCTGAAAGAGCGCCCCGACTTCCGTCGGATTCGCCTCGATCATCGACTCGAACAGCTCGAACGCCTTGTCGTACGCGCCGGTGTTCTGATAGAACACGCCCAGCCGATACTCTCCAACGTGCCGATCCGACTTTTCTTTTGCCGCGCCGAGGTACGCGTTCTCGGCTTCGGTGAACATCTTCTGCCGCTCGTAAAGCCCACCGAGCTCGAGATACCCGCGGAGTGCGTTGCGCTTGCGAATCTCCTCGGCCTGCTCGAGCGCCTTGGCCGTGCTGCCACCCAGAAAACCCGGCGCCTGCACGTAGTACTGAATCAGGTCGCTTCGCGCGTCGAGGTTGTCGGCATCGAGGTCGATCGCGCGTTCCCAGGCGCCCTTGGCTTTCCTCGCGAGCCCCGGCTGGCGCAGCACATTTGCGTCCTGCGCCGCCCGGCCATACGCCCTGCCTAACCACAGGAAGTAGGTCGCGTTCTTCGGTTCCAGCTTCACCGCGGTCTCGAAGTAGTCCGCCGCGCGGTCGTGCCGGCGCTCCTCGATCGCGATGCGGCCGAGGTAAAACGCTGCGGCAGCGTCCGCCGCATTCGATCGGAACGCGGGCTCGAAGACGGTCTTCGCTTCCTTGAACTTCCCCGCCTCGAACAGCCGGACGCCGCTGGAGTCGCCGTTCTGGGCCGGGGCGACGTTAGGCAATGCCGCATACGCGGCTGCCGCAACGAATAGCGCGGTGAGGCGGGACCCGAGCCCGCGACCCCGGCCGAACCGGGTGTCGAGCCTCGAGTCCCGCTCCATCATCAGTCTGATGACGCCATGCCGGGAGTCGTCTCTTCCACCACCCGGCCGTCGAAGAGGTGGATCGAACGGTCCGCATGCCGCGCATAACGCGGATCGTGCGTCACCATGCAGATCGTAGCACCGCCGCGGTGCAACTCGCGCAAGAGCTCCATCACCGCCTCGCCGTTCGTCGAGTCGAGGTTTCCCGTCGGCTCGTCGGCCAGGAGGATCACCGGGTCGCCGGCCACCGCGCGTGCCACGGCGACGCGCTGCTGCTGACCGCCGGAGAGCTGCGAGGGGTAGTGCTTCATGCGGTGCGACATGCCGACGCGCTCGAGCGCATTCTGGACGCGCGTCTTGCGCTCCGACGACGACATCCCGCGATACGTGAGCGGCAGCTCGACGTTCTCGTAGACCGTCAGATCGCCGATCAGGTTGAACGCCTGGAAGATGAACCCGATCTGTCGGTTACGGATCCGTGCGCGATCGGCCGCCGAGAGCTTCGCCACCGGCTCACCGCTCAGCACGTAGCTCCCATCGGTTGGAGTGTCGAGCAGCCCCAGGATCGACAGAAGGGTTGTCTTGCCGCAGCCAGACGGCCCCGCGATCGCGATGTACTCGCCAGGCCGTATCTCGAGATGAATGTCCGAGAGCGCGTGCGTCTCGACCTCATCGGTGTAAAAGATCTTCTTGATCCCTTCCATCTTGATCAGCGCCTCGCCAGAAGCGCCGGGCATTGAGCCGAGGGACGAGGGCGACGTTGCGGACTGAGTGGCCATAGCCAGGGGAGTGAGGGTTGAGCTGGGGTCGTGGGGACGGAAGCCGTTCAATCCATTACCGCGGCGTCGCGCTCGCGGTTTCGCTTGCGATGGGATCAGTACGAATCACTGCAGTCGAACCTTTGCGACGTTGTCCCATTGCGACATGTCAGACACGATGACCTTGTCTTTGGGTTGCAGACCGCTGACGATCTCGATCGTGCTCACCGAGCTGCGGCCGAGCTTCACGTTCACGCGCGAGGCGGTCTTGCCGTCCGGGTCGAGCTTGAAGAGACCAACGGTGCTCTCGGCCTGACCGTAGGCGGGGCGCTGCACGAACAACACGTTGTCGAGGCGCTCGATCTCGATGACGCCGTCGACGCTGAGGTCAGCGCGCGCACCCGGCGGAAGCGTCTCCTGGTCGAAGAGCACCTCCACCGTGACGGTCCCGTTGACCGACGTGGGATCGACGCGGCTCACGTGACCCTTCACGATGCCCGAGTTCCCGCCGCCACCGCCCGCACGCGTATCGATATCGACCTTCTGGCCCATCGAGACGTCCTTTGCCTGCGTTTCCGGAACGCGAAGCACCGCCTTGAGCTTGCCGGGCTGCGCGACCGTCGCGAGCGTCTGACCGGCCAGCACCCACTGGCCCAGCTGCAGTTCTTGCTGCCCGTTCCCGAGCGAGAGCAGCTGACCGGCTTCACCGGCCGGCACCTTCATTGACGCAACCCGCTCCTGCTGGAATTTCAGAATGTCGGAGAGACGGTCGATGTTGGCGCGCGCCAAACGGAGCTGTTCGGAGATGGCGTCCGTCTGGACCTTGAGCTGCTGCTCGAGCGACCTCAATCGCTTGTCGCCCTCGTCCATCGCCTCCGTAGCCCGCGCAACTTCATTGGCCGACGCCAGAGGAGGATTCTTTGCGGCGAGCGCCTTGAAAGTTTCGAAGTCACGCTTGGCATTGCCGTACTGCGTTCGCGCGTTCGCGACCTGCGTTTCGAGCTGCAGGCGCTGCGATTCGAGCGACGTCTGCAGCGTGACGTAGTTCTGCTGTGCGCTCGTCACGGCGCTCACCGCGTTGAGCATCTCGAGCTGCACGTCCGGGTTACTCAGCTCGAGCAAAAGCGTCGATGGCGTGACGGTGACGCCCGGCCGAACAGGAAGCACCTCGACGCGGCCCGAAGTCACCGCGACGACGTAGCGAATGTGCTCAGGGGTCAACGTGCCCGGCGCTCGCACTTGCCGGGTCATGGTTCCACGCTGGACGGAATCGATCCACAAAGTTGCCCGATCGACCGAGGGCGCTCGCTGCTCGAGATTCCCGAGTGCGACGGTGGTGATGCCAAGTACGGCGACGCCCACGCCAATCAAGATGTATTTGCCGCGCTTTTTAGGCGGTTCCCGCTTGATGTCCATCGCCAAGAGGACGCGTCCTTATGCTAGAAAATCGTTCGGTTTGACAGGAGAAAAGCACGAACAGTTCGAATACGTGCAAAGGGAAGAGCCGTGCCATCGTACCTGCATCGCAAGACGCCTATTTTCAACATGTTACGATGCGGCTTCCAACGGCGCTCGAGCAGTTCGCGCCCAGATATGGGAACTCTCGTCCCAAAATCGGACGATCCGGAAACTAACGAGCCGGCGACCGTGTACGGTAGCCGGCTCGAGCGTTCGACGGCAGTCGTCGACGTTAGGCGGTGACGGTCGCCCTAGGGCGCCGCCGCAGTGGTATCGGACAACCAGTCTCGCTCGGCCAGGAGCCGCCGGCCTCCGCGCCAGATTTTCACCAGCGGCGACTCCGTCCGTTCCAGCGACGTTTCGATCACCCGTCCCGCGGTCGGGCTGGCGTGCACGTAGTGTCCGTTCCCAACGTAGATCCCGATGTGCGTGACTTTGCCATTGCGGCCGAACGTGAGCAGGTCTCCAGGTCGAAGCCGAGTGGTGTCTTTCGGGATCGTCGCGCCATACTCAGCCTGCTGGGCTGCCGTACGGGGCAGCACCAGCTGAATCGCGTTCAACACGTACCGGACGAATCCGCTGCAATCGAATCCGCCCGATGGCGTCGTTCCGCCATACTTGTAGCGGGTTCCGATTTGCGAGCGCGCGACCGTCACGATGGAGTCGCGCATCGACATCGCCGTCGCGCTGAACGCCGAAAACGGCCTCCGATCGCGCGGAGCCGGCTCGGTCGCCTCCTCCATGTTCTGCGCCGCCGCCACAACCGGCGCGAACGCCACGATCGCCGCGATCGCACAATGGCGAAGGCGACGCGAGACGCGCGACGGATGAGGTGGCGAGTGAAGCATCATTTCGAGGTTGGACACACGCACGTACGAGGCCGTTGCCGAGCGCGGTGGATCGAGAAGCTACTGCTGTCGCGCTTGCTGCGACCAGACCCTCTCCACCCGTTGTTGCTGGGTCCGTTGACTTCGCGGCCAACGCTCGTGTCCGCTGTCACGCAAAAACGCGGTTACCTCGGAACGCGACGATGGTAACTACTCGTCCTCGCCTCGATAGATGCAGCCCGTCGTACAGGTCTCGCGAACCTCGACCTCCATCAGGCCCCCCAGGATCGGACCGAGCTGACGCCAGATCCATCGCGCCAGATTCTCGCTCGTGGGGTTCTCGAGGCCGGCGATCTCGTTCAGGTATCGATGATCGAGCTGCTCGTAAACGGGACGAAACGCCGCCTTCATCTCGGCGAAATCCATCACCCAGCCCGTCTGCTCGCCCACCGGTCCGTCGACCGACACCCGCACCTGGAACGAGTGGCCGTGCAGCCGAGCGCACTTGTGATCCGCCGGAACGTTAGGCAGGCGGTGCGCGGCTTCGAACGAGAAGTCCTTGTACAGTCGCATCACCGAATCCCGAGTGCTTTGTGCGTTTGCACGCTCAGGCGCCATCTCGGGTGAGCGAGACAGTACGCGACGGCGCGCCGCGTATTCTCGGCCACCACCGGTCCGTCCATCGGCTGCAGAAAGAAGTGATCGAACTCGAGCGATTCAAATCGCTCGGGCGGCGCATCCGCCTGCGGGTATACGAGCTTGAGCTCATCCCCGTGCGTCAGCACGAGCTGCGCGGTCGACTTGGGGCTCACGCATACCCAATCGAGACCCGCGGGAGCGTGTTGGGTCCCGTTCGTCTCGACGGCAATCTCGAATCCCGCTGCGTGAAGCGCGCGAATCGCCTCGTCATCGAGCTGCAGGAGTGGCTCGCCTCCCGTACACACAACGAGCGGCCGGGCGCCGGCGTTCGCGGACCATGGCCAACGTGAGCTCACCGCATCCGCGAGCGCGTCGGCCGTCGCGAACTTGCCGCCGTCTGGACCAACCCCCACGAAGTCGGTGTCGCAGAACGTGCACACGGCGTGAGCACGGTCGACTTCGCGACCCGTCCACAAATTGCATCCGCTGAACCTGCAGAACACAGCCGGCCGCCCGGCGTTCGCACCTTCGCCCTGTAGCGTGTAGAAAATTTCCTTCACGGTGTACGTCATCGCGCGGGCTCACCAACGGGTTCGTCGTCCACCTCGGGCGCGTACCGTCCCGGGTCCGACGTGCCGGCTTCGCGAAAGCCGCGCAGGCGAAGTTGGCAGGCGTCACAGTGGCCGCAGGCCGCACCGTCCGGCGAGGGGTCGTAGCAGCTCGTCGTGAGCGCGTAGTCAACGCCGAGTCGCTGCCCGAGCTCAATGATCTGCCGCTTCGACAGATCGATGAGCGGTGTACGGATTTCGATTCGTGCGTGCTCCTCCGCTCCCGAGCGCGTCGCGAGATTCGCCATCCGCTCGTACGCGTGAATGTATTCGGGGCGGCAGTCCGGGTAGCCGCTGTAGTCCAGTGCGTTCACTCCGATGAAGATCGCGCGTGCCCCAATCACCTCGGCCCAGGCCAACGCGAACGAAAGAAAGATTGTGTTGCGCGCCGGAACGTAGGTGATCGGCACGCCCGCACCGAGCTCGCTGGGCAGCCGATCCTTGGGAACAGGAACATCGGCGGTGAGCGCCGATCCCCCGAACATTCGAAGATCGATGTCGGCGACGACGTGCTGTCGGACCGTATAGCGCTCGGCGATGCGACGTGCCGCGTCCACCTCGTGCGCGTGGCGTTGTCCGTAGCGGAAGGTGAGCGCGTGGATCGCATACCCTTCGGCGGAGGCGAGGGCCAGTAGCGTGGTGGAGTCGAGGCCACCGCTGAGGAGGAGAACGGCTGGACGTTCCGGCACGGAGCAGGGGACGGAGGGCAGTCACGGGCAAGCTAGCCGGTGCATCGATGCAGGGGAACGCTGCCCGCGCGTCAGGCACACGGCATGCGCCTGTGTGTGTGGCGGGCTGTGCCCTCAACGGCCCGCAGTGTGTAATTTCTCGCTTCGTCGTTGAACCGTCAGCCTGCAAGGCGAAAGGCAATTTCATGACGTGCCGTGTTCCTCGCGCCGCGTTGATCCTCTCCTGCGTGACAATCGTGGCCGCGTGCGGCGGCCGCGGCTCCGCTCCGGCGGGCCCTCCACCGCGGCCCGTAGCGCCTAGTGTCACCGATGGCCGATCGCTCGTGAACGCGATGCGGCAGAAGTACAACGCACAGTGGTACAAGACGCTGTCGTTCACGCAGAACAACACGCTGTACTCGGCTCGTGGCGGTGCGACGAACAGTCAGTGGCGCGAGCACATCTCGGTGCCGGGTCGGCTGCGCATCGATTATCTGCCGCTCTCGCAGCGGAGTGGCGTGCTGTTCGATGGCTCGCGTGTGCACACGTTCGACAACGGTCGCGCGATCGACACGCAACCGGGCGTCAATGCACAGCTGCTCGTGATGGCGGATGTGTATGCGCTACCGGTCGAGCGCTCCACGCAGCTCCTCGATTCACTCGGCTTCGATCTGACGAAGCTTCGGCGTGATGCGTGGGAGGGTCAGTCTGCGTATGTCGTCGGCGCCGCGGCGGGCGATTCCACGACCAGCCAGTTCTGGATCGACAGCGTGAGGCTTGTGGTGCTGCGGATCGTTCAGAAGGAGCGGCGAGGGACGCGGGATGTCGTGACGGACGTTCGGTTCGGCAAGTTCGCCGATTTTTCAGGGCTCCCGATTGCGACGGAGGTCGTGCAGTATCGCGACGGGCGGCTCGTCTTCAGGGAGCAGTATGCCGACGTCCGGGTCAACGACCCGATTCCCGACGACACGTTCGACCCCGTGAAATGGGTGGCGGCGCAGCCGAAGCCCTAGGCGGCAGGCGGCATGACGTCAGGCAGCCTCCGTCTTCAGTCCGCCAACCAGTTGTCTGAGCTGAGTCGACCCGGCAAGCAGCTGCGTCGACGCGGAGCTCATCTGCTCGCACGCCGCGCTTTGCTCCTGCGTCGACGCGCTGACCTCCTGGGCGGCCGCGGCGTGGCTCTCGGCAGTGCGCGCGATGGACTCGACACCGCGCGCGGCCGTCGATACCACATCCACGTTGCGCTCGGCCGCCTGCGTCACGCTCGTCGCGGCGTCACGCGTGCGCTCGGCGGCTGCCGTGATGGTCCGCAGCGCACCGTCGATGTCGCGCGACACGCGCTCGATCTCCCCCACGCGCGACGCGCTCGCCTCCATGGCGCGCGTGGTGGTCGCCACGCGCGCCGTCACGACGCTCGTTAGGCGTACCACGTCGTCGGCCGCTGCCTGCGCCTGCTCGGCGAGTTTTCTGACCTCGTCCGCGACCACCGCGAACCCGCGCCCGGCGTTGCCGGCGCGCGCGGCCTCGATCGCCGCGTTCAACGCCAGCAGGTCCGTCTGCTCGGCGATGCGACTCACCGACGCCACGAATTTGTTGATGTCCTCGGCCGTGCGGTTGAGGACAACCACTTCCGTCGCGGCTTCGTGCACCGACGATCGCACATCACCGAGAATTCCCATCGCGCGTTCGATCTCGGTTCGCTTGGCGCGAGCCGATTCCTCGATCGACGCGGCCAGCGAGTTCACGACCTCGGCGCCGGAGCGCACGCCCTGCGCGCTGTCGCGAATGGTTCGGAGCGCCTCGTCGATCGATCGAAGCTGCTGCACCTGGCCATCCGCGCCGGTGGTGATATCGGTCATCGACGTGGCCATCTGGGTGGCCGAGACGGAGATCTGCTGAGACACCTCGGACAGATCGTGCGCTGACGTCGCCACGTCTTCTGCAGTCATCGACACGATCGAAACCACGCGAGAGAGCGACTCGGCCGTGGAGTTCATCGCCGCGGCGAGGTCGCGAAACTCTCCAGGGAACCGATCAGTCGTCCGCACCGCGAGATTGCCGTTGCTCAGCTCCCGGGCGTGTCCCACCAGATGGGTGAGCGGCCCACTGATCGACCTGATGGTGTTCGCGACGATCACGACGGCGAGAACAACAGCGAGTGCGATTGCCACGACGAGCAGTCTCGCGCGCCGATCGTTCTCGGCCCGCAGCTGCTCCGACGCAGCAGCGACCTTCGCTGCCTCGAGCGTGCTGAGGTTCTCGACGTCGCCGAGTAGTGACGCCACGAGGCCGCGGGCTCGCCCTCCGAGCTCTCGTGCGGCGGCGTCCCGACCAAGATCCGCGACGCGATGCGCCGTCGCGTACTTGATCTCGATCTCCGACAGCTTCGCGTCGATGCTGGCGATGAGCGTCACCTCCTGAGCGATCTGTCCGGGCCGCTGGTTCATCTCGCGCTGCACGCGATGTGTTTCCCAGCTCAATCGTTGGAACTCCCCGCGCGCGGTCGTATCGCGGCTGTCCAGGTAGCCGGATGCCGCGGACAGCTCGCGCATCACCGCGGCGGAAAGCCGCGCGGTGAGCAGCCCCTCTTCCTGCACCCCGGAGAGTGTCCCGCTGATCACGGTCGACATGTTCGACAACGCCGTGTAGCCCAACACGCCGCCCGTCATGAGCAGGATTGTCAAGACGCCGAACCCGAGCCTGAGGCGTTGGCGAATGCTGTCGAGCCGCAACGACAACCAGCGTGTCACTGGCGGCCTCTGCTCTGAAGCTCGAGCGCTCCGTGCCTCGCTCTGGTCATCGCCACCGTCTTGGCAACGACATCGCCAGTCGCCTGAAAGGCGATCTGGCCGGTCACGCCGCGGTAGGCGTTGCTTTCGTGCATTGACTCGAGATAGTCGCGAATGGCGGAGCGATCCGGGCCCGCGCGCTCGATTGCCTGCGCGACGACCATGGTCGCGTCGTACGCGAGTGCGGCAAAGCTGTTCGGCTCCCGGCCGAATTTCCCGCGGAACGCCCGCACGAACTCACGTACCTCTGGCCGCGGATCATCGGCACTGAACGGCGCTCCCACGTAAACCCCCTCGGACGCCGCGGTGTCGGTCGTTATGCCGGCCCACCCATCGCCACCGAGGAAATCGCTCTTGATGCCCTGGCGCCTTGCTTCACGAAGGATCTCGAGGCCCGATCCGTCACTTCCGGCCACGAAGATCAGTCCGGGCTCGTGAAGCTTCAGATAAGCGAGATACGGCTCGACTTCTTTGCCGTCCACGGCCACCGGCTCGAGCGATGTGATCTCGCCGGCGAACGCGCGCCGGAACGAATCAGCGAGCCCACGTCCGTAGCTGTTGTTTTCGTACAGAATCGCAGCGCGCGTATGGCCGAGTGCCTTCGCGAAACGCGCCAGCGCGATACCGTTGGCGGAGTCGCTCGGGATGACTCGGAACAGCCAGTGCGACAGACCGGTGATCTCCGGCGAGCTGGCGCTGGGGGAGACCGACGCGAGCCGTCCATCGTAGACCCGCGCTGCCGCGACAGTCGCACTCGAGTTCGCGTGTCCCACGACGGCGAGCACGCTATCGGCGTCAACGAGCTGCTGCGCAATGACCGCGGCGGTGGCGCCGGTGCCTTCGTCGTCGACGGTCACCACGCCGAGCCGATGCCTTCGGATACCGCCTCGCTTGTTCACGACGTCCACCGCGAGCTGGGTGCCCTGGCGAGCCATCAGCCCGTACGCCTCGTTCGCCGGTGAAGCCGACGCGATCGTATACGTGGACCCGTCACCCCCGCGCGCGCACGCCCCGAGGGCGCAGGCGACAACAAGCAAATGCGGACCTTTCAATCGATCTCCTGAGGGGCTCGTGGGTAGGCCTTCAAGGACGAGGGCGAAGAAGACACCGTCACGGCTCCATGGCCCGGCATCTGCCACGTCTGGCGCACGCCACAGACGGAGCGGTACGGTGAGAGTTCTGGTGACCGGGGGCACAGGCGTCGTGGGACGCGCGACCGTAGACGCCCTGCTCGCGCGCGGGCATGAGGTGCGGCTGTTCAGTCGCAACGCGCGGGATGACGTGGCGGAATGGGCGCACCGCGTCGACGCGTTTCCGGGCGACGTGTCCAACGAAGTCGAAGTGCGCGGTGCCGCCGACGGGTGCGAAGCGGTCGTCCACCTGACCGCGATCGTCGCCGAATCCCCGCCGGAGTCGACTTTCGAGAAGGTCAACGTGACCGGGACACGCAACGTCGTCCGCGAGGCCGGGGAATCTGGTGTGCGGCGCTTCGTGTACGTCTCGTCGCTCGGGGTGGATCGAGGGGAGTCGCCGTATCACCGCTCCAAGTTGCGCGGGGAGGACGTCGCGCGGACGTTCGGCGGGAATTGGGTCATCCTGCGTCTCGGAAACGTCTACGGGCACGGAGACGAGCAGCTGTCGCTCATACTCAAGATGGTCCGGACGCTCCCGGCCGTTCCGATCATTGCCGGCGGCGACAGGCCGTTCCAGCCCATCTGGGCGGGCGACGCGGGTGAGGTGCTGGCGCTCGCCGCGGAGCGAGACGGGCTCGCGGGTCGCGTGCTCGAAGTTGCCGGTCCGGAGCAGACCACGTTCGACAACGTAGTGGAGCGACTGGCGCGGATTACTCAGCGCGATCCCATTCGGATTCCCGTGCCCGTTCCGCTCGCGTCGATAGCGCTGCGTGCGGCGAACGCGCTCGGTGCGGACCTCCCGGTGGACAGCGGACAGCTCACGATGCTCGGTGAAGGCAACGTCGTGACAAATCCGAGCGGGAACGCCCTAACGACGGTGTTCGATCTCGCCGGCACGAAGCTGGACAAGGGGCTCGCGATGCTTGCCGACTCGCAGCCCGAGCTGCTGCCGGAGGAGGGCATCGGTGCGTTGCGGCGGAAGCGATTCTGGGCGGAGATCGACGGGAGCCGACTGAGTCCTGAAATGCTGTTTCGCCACTTCGTGTCGCATTTCGCGGACTGTACCCCATGGCACGTAGAGCTCGAGGCGGAGCCGGGCACGCCGAAGGTACCGGAGCTCGGTGCCGTGCTTACGATTTCGCTGCCGCTCCGCGGCAACGTGCAGATCCGGATCGTGGAGCTCGAGGTGCGCCGCATGACGGTGTGCACCGTCGAAGGCCATCCGCTCGCGGGCGCAGTGCGGTTCCTGACGGAGCAGCGCGGGGCGGCCGTTCGCTTCGAGGTGCAGGTGTACGATCGAGCGGCGAACGTCGCGGACTGGCTCGTGATGAACCCGATCGGAGCGAGACTGCAGAACGCGACGTGGCACGAGACGGTGGAGCGCGTGGTGAAGGAGAGCGGGGGGCGCGCTCCCCGCGGGGTCGAGCGCGAGTTCACGAAGCTGGATGCGGATCAGGGACGCGAGGTGAACGACTGGCTGGAAGGCCTCGTGCTGGCGCAGCGTCAGGCGGATCATGAGGTGCGGCGAGACACGCAACCAGGAGACGTGGCACCTAACGATGGTGTGGGTGGTCACCAGTCGTACATCGAGCAACGGGAGCAGGCGCGTGAAGCGGAAGGACGATAACGGCCGCTGCTAGGTGCGTGCAGCTGCTAGGCTGGTAGCCGACGGCTGCGCGCTACTGCTGCTTGCGGCGAGCTGCTGCCAATACCGCAACGAGCCCGACTCCGACGGCCAGTCGTGAGTCTTGAGTCGGAGTCGGCGTTGCCGAGTCCCCAGTCGCTAGTCCCCGCTCTCCGCAAAATCCAGATCGAGCTCGCGAAACTGGCAATGCTCGCCGCACCCGAGCCGATACCGGTTCCTGGCGAACCAGCGGTAGAAGCGCTCAGCCAGCGGGCGCACGAACGGGACCGAAAAAACCCACGTAACGAGCCGGCCCTTGGGAAGCTGGTCGATGATCTGCTCGATTGCCGCGGCGCCCTGCCACGTGTGGCCGTCTCGGCGGATCAGCTGCACCGACTGCGCGTACGCGCGTGTGGGGATCCACGGAAAGCGCGCGTGAACGCCAGGGGCCTGTGATGGGACGATCTCGAGCATGCCACGTCGGTCCCATTTACCGAGGCGCCTAACGAGGCCCTGGCAGATCCGGCATGCGCCGTCGTAGACGACGGTGTACGCCCGTGCCGGGGAGCCGTAGGCCGGTGCGCGCGCCGGCGATGCGTCGTCATCGGTTCGCACCTGTCCCTTCACCGTGAAGCGGACCACCGGGACGGTGCGCGCGGCACGCCTGACGCGAGACTCCGGTGTCGCGGTCGCGCTCATGCTGCCGCCGCAGCCGTTGCCGCGTGCTGGACCGTCATCTCGGGCGAATGTGTGAGTGTCTGGTGCAGGGGGCATAACTCCGCCACGCGGTGCGCGACCTTGACGCGTTC
>Ga0068869_100001881_pt1 | contig 12607 bp, 9 predicted proteins | sample KBSMisM52_FD_64676 | JGI IMG/M metagenome (GOLD analysis project Ga0068869, IMG submission 64676) | Miscanthus rhizosphere microbial communities from Kellogg Biological Station, Michigan, USA - KBS Miscanthus M5-2 | ecosystem: Host-associated > Plants > Roots > Rhizosphere > Soil ... | reverse complement strand
ACTCACGTGCATCCCGATCACGTCGGCGGCGTCAATGCGCTCAGGGAGCACCTTGGCGACGTTTCCGTCTTGGCGCATAAACTGACCGCGGCGGCGCTTCCGGATATTCAAGTGGATCAGATACTCGAGGACGAGGATGTGCTGGTATTGGAAGGTGACCCCCGGATTTCTCTGCGCGTAATGCACACGCCCGGACACGCTCGCGGTCATCTATGTCTCTATGACGCACAAACCGGCACGCTTCTGTCCGGCGACAATATCGTTGGCCTCGGGTCAGTATTAATCGATCCGCCTGAAGGAAACATGCGCGACTATCTTGAATCGCTCCAACGCATGCGCGCGCTGCCAAATCTCTCAGTCATCTTTGGCGGACACGGGCCGGCCATCGCAAATCCTTACCGGAAGATTGATGAGTACATTTCACATCGACTGGATCGTGAGCAAAAGATTCTTGAAGCAGTTCGTCATCACGCCTCGACACCTAAAGATATCGTTGCGCAGGTCTACGCGGACGTTTCTCCGAAGGCGCATGCGATGGCTGAACGCGCCGTGCTGGCGCATCTGGAAAAGCTGGCAGCAGATCGACTGGTTTCCCGGCTCGGCGATGGGAATTGGGCGTCGATCTGAATCCTACTCACTACCTCTTCCACGGTTAGTCGCGTAAGATATTCCTACCCCGAATTCAAAATACCGCAATTAGTCACAGGGTTTCTATGAGCAGTCCAAAAACAATCCTTGAACCGGCCAGAACTTTCGGTGAACTTAAACAGAGTGGTTACCAGAGCGTCTCGGTAAAAGACGAACTGCGCGCGAACCTCATCAAGAAGCTTCGCGCCGGCGAAAAACTTTTCCGCGGCATTGTTGGCTATGATGAAACTGTAATCCCGCAGCTCGTCAACGCCATTCTCGCCCGCCACAACGTTATCCTGCTCGGCCTGAGAGGTCAGGCCAAAAGCCGGATCATTCGCCAGCTCACGGAGCTTTTGGACGATAAAATACCGATTGTCGCCGGCTCTGAAGTTAACGACGATCCCTTTAATCCGATCTCGGCCTATGGGCGACAGAACCTGGCAGTTCATGGCGACTCAACTCACATCGATTGGGTTGGTCGCGATTCTCGCTTTGTAGAGAAACTTGCCACGCCGGACGTGACGATCGCAGACATCATCGGTGATGTCGATCCGATTAAAGCCGCCAAGGGCGGACATCTGTTGAGCGACGAGCTGACGATTCATTACGGACTGCTGCCGCGCGCCAACCGCGGCATCTTCGCCATCAACGAACTGCCGGATCTCGCCGGCAAGATCCAGGTCGGACTCTTCAACATCATGCAGGAAGGCGATGTGCAGATTAAGGGCTATCCCGTGCGCCTGCCGCTTGACGTGATGCTTATTTTTTCCGCGAACCCCGAGGACTACACGGCACGCGGCAAGATCATCACACCGCTCAAGGATCGCATCGGTACTGAAATCATGACCCACTACCCGGCCGAGCTGCAGACCGCCGTGGAGATCACTCGTCAGGAAGCCTGGGTCAGTCGCGCCGGCCTCGAGGATTCGGAGGGTGCGGCTCTGCAGTTGAATATTCCCGAGTTTATTCGCGAGCTCGTCGAACAAATTGCGTTTGAGGCGCGTGACGACAGTCGAGTCGACAAGCATTCCGGAGTTTCGCAGCGCATGCCTATCACCGTCATTGAGTCGCTGCTTTCAAATGCTGAACGGCGAGCGCTGCTAACCGATGAACAGCAAATCGTGCCTCGGATTTCCGACATCTACGCCGCGATTCCTTCAATGACCGGAAAGATGGAACTCGAGTACGAGGGCGAGCAGATCGGGGCCAGCCGCGTCGCGAAGGATTTGATCAAGCGGGCAGCCGGTGAAATATTCGAAGGTTATTTCGTGGGCATCGATTTCGCGCCGGCCGTGCAATGGTTTGAGCAGGGCAACAATCTCAGACTGGCCGACACGGCCGCGGCGCAGGAATGCCGCACGCTGCTGGAGGCCGTGCCGGAGTTGATCGATGCCTCAGTTATTCCGTTTGACTTCAAGCAGTCTGACACGGCCCAGCTGGTGGCTGCCTGCGAGTTTGTGTTGGAAGGCCTCTACGCTCAGAACAAGATCAGTCGCAATGAAGAAGGTGGTTACACCGCGGTAACTAAAGCGAAGAAGGATCGCCGCGGGATGATCTACGACGATCTAACGGAGACTGGGAAGTACAGCTAGGAGTTTTTGCCGCGGATTAACGCGGATAATAATTCATGAAGTTCACTCGCTACTCAAAATTCAAAGGCCTCGACATCTCCTCGCTCAACCTCGGCGACCTGATGGAGAGTCTGTCTGATTCCCTACTCGGCTCCGGTTACGACGACGATTACTACTGGACGCGCGAAAGGCGGCCACAAGACACCTCGCTCGATGCCCTCCGGCGCGCGCTGCTTCAGGCACTGATGGATCAGGGCCTGCTCGAGCAACGTCAGATTCAGGAAATGCTCGCCGACAACGAGGGCAAGTTTAAGGGCTCGCTGCTTGAAGAGATGCTTAACCAGTTGATCGAGCGGCTGGTGGAGGAAGGTTATCTAAAGCTCAGCGAAGAACCCGCGACGCAGCAACGCCGGCAACCGGCGAGGGGTCAACCCGAGGTGTCAGAGCCATTGCCGCGCAACGTGAAGTTTGAAGTAACCGAAAAAGGCCTCGACTTCCTTGGCTACAAGACGCTCCGGAACCTGCTGGGCAGTCTGGGCAAGAGTTCGATGGGGCGTCACGACACGCCGCATCTTTCCACCGGCGTGGAAGCGGCGGCGGCAAGCAAGCCCTATGAGTTTGGCGACACCATCAACCTGGATGTAAACACGACGCTCCTGTCGGCTATTCAGCGCGAAGGCCTAACCGTTCCACTAAATCTCGAATACCGCGATCTCCACGTTCATCAGTGTGACTACCAATCGTCATGCGCCACGGTCGTGATGCTCGACTGTTCACACTCGATGATTCTCTATGGCGAAGATCGTTTTACGCCGGCGAAGAAGGTTGCGCTGGCGTTGGCGCATTTGATTCGCACGCAGTATCCGGGCGACTCGCTTCGCATCGTGCTCTTCCATGACAGCGCGGAAGAGCTGCCGCTTGCAAAACTGGCAACTACACAGGTCGGTCCTTATCACACCAACACTGCGGAGGGCCTGCGACTGGCTCGCCGCATCCTGCAGTCGCAGCGAAAAGAGATGAAGCAGATCGTGATGGTGACCGACGGCAAGCCGACCGCGTGCTTCGTCGAGGGAGCCGGACCGGCGTTCGTTGGAACAAGAGGTTCAGGATCTGATAGGACTCGCCGGAGCGCGGGTCCCAACGCTAATCCCGCGCGCCGAATCTATAAGAACTCGATGGGCGGTGACCCGTTTGTGATGGAGGCCACGTTTAAGGAAGTCCAGGGCTGCCGCAAAGCCGGTATAATGATCAATACTTTCATGCTGGCGAGCGATTATTATCTGGTGGAGTTTGTGAAACAGATGTGCGCCATGACGAATGGCAAGGCCTATTTCGCAAACCCTGACAACCTCTCGCAGTTTGTTTTGATGGATTTTCTGCGGCGACGAACCAGCCGGGTCAAGTAGGGACAATGCGAACCGCGGGCGGTAGCGAACGGTAGCGAGCAGATGCTACAAGCAATTCTCTATTAGACTGCTTGCGAACGATGCGGAGTAGAATCCCTCGCTTCCGCTCGCGGTTCTGCAGTTGCCAAGCTGCGTGGCGTAGAACTGCATTTGTTACTGGCTGGCTTTTTCTCATTTCCAACTAACGAATGAAATTGGACGCATCAAAGCGTAGTGGGCTCCAGCCCCGGCGATACTTTGTCCCCTACTTTGTATTGGTCGTCGGACTGTTAAGCACCGCTTTCTTCTCTTACTACGTCTGGCGCACCGCTGAAGCAAAAGATCTCGAACGCTTCAATACCTCTGCCCAGGAGTTGACTACCTACGTCAGAGGTCGGCCGCGACTCTACGTTGAGGTGCTGCGTGCCGCCACGGGTTTGTTTGCCGTGAGTCCTTCGATCAACCCCGCTCAGTTTCAAAAGTTTGTCGAACGATTGGAATTGGCGGATCAGTATCCCGGCTCGCAGGGACTAGGATTTTTGACGCGTGTGAAGCTGGACGGGAACGCTCCCTTCGGCGCTACCTCTGAGCGGCGAAAACTGGAAGACCTTAATATTTGGCCGGAACTGGATCAGGACGAGTACGCGCTGGCATTCCACTTTGAACCGCTTAACACGGATGAAACCACAGACAATGAATTCACTCTGCACACAGATCCGGTTTGCCGCGCGGCAATGGAAAACGCGCGCGATTCGGGTTTGCCTACCGCCTCGGCCAGAGTGCAGCTGCCCAATGCCAACAAAGAAGCTGGTTTTCTAATCTACGTTCCAATCTACGAGAATGACCGGACGCCGACGGACGTTAGCGAACGCCGAGCGGCGCTCTCGGGTTTTGTCTACAGCCAGTTTCGAGCCTCAGACTTTCTGAAATCTGTTTTGGCCATCAAGCGCACCAGCGATATTGATTTGCAACTCTACGACGGGCCGCAACCCTCCGGTGAAAATTTGCTGGCTGATACGTCAACGGGCGACGGCCGTGTCACCCGTCCACGATTCACCACCACCAACATTGTGGAAGTAGCCGGGCGAACCTGGAGCATCGGCTTTGCGTCGCGTCCGGAGTTTGTTTCAGTGGCTAACAGAACCACTCTTTATTACACGGCGCTGGGCGGCCTGTTGATGACTGTCGTACTTTTTGTTCTAACCTACCTGCAAGTCAGCGCGCGTTCCGAGGCGGAACGCTCGGCCTCGGAGTTGCGCGAGTCTGAAACAAAAGTGCGCCGGACGCTCACCGATCGCGAGCGAGCGGAACAGGCACTAAGGGAAAGTGAGGAACGTTATCGCGATCTGGTTGAAAATGCGAACGATGTTGTTTACACGCTCGACCTTGAGGGCAACCTCACTTCAATCAACCAAGCCGCCGAAACGATCACCGGTTATTCACGCGACCAGTTGATCGGTAGAAATCTGGCCGACCTGCTTACACCGGAATCCGTCGAAGCCAATCGCGCCATGCTCACGCGCAAATTAGAGGGCGAGGAACGCACGAACTACGAAATGGATATGCGCTCGGTTGACGGCCGCATTCTGATGTTCGAGATCGGTAGCAAACTCGTGTATCGGGACGGGAAGCCGACCGGGGTACAGGGAATCGCTCGCGACATTACGAGCCGGCGGCAGGCCGAAGAAGCTTTGCGCCAGGCAGATCAACGCGCCCTGGACGAATATGAACGGTTGCTGGAAAAAGTTGCAAAGTTGGCCCAAACCCTGGGGACCGCCCGGGATTTGCAAGTCATCTTTTGGGGACTAAAAGAGTTTGCCCTCATGTCAGTTCCCTGCGATGGGTTGTTTGTTTCACTCTACGATCCAATTCGTGATGTGCGTATCGCTTGTTACGGTTGGGGTGACGGCAAAGAGATCGACGCTTCGGAACTGCCACCGATGCCGGTGAATTTCACCGGGCCAAACAGCCGCGCCGTTAGGACCAATCAAGTAATTATCACCAACGACTATCAAACCGAAACGCTTGGCCACCCTGCGGTACTGGTTGGTCCCGACAACGGACTCAGGCCGCAGTCTTCACTGGCAGCACCAATGGCGGTGATGGGCCGAATCGTTGGCACGATTGAAGTGCAAACTTATCAAAAGGCGGCTTACAGCCCAGAGCATGTCACGGCCATGCGGATGGCCGCAAACTTGACGGCCGTCGCTATTGAGAATGTGCGCTTGCTCGAACGCGAAAGTAATGCGAGGGCCAATGCTGAGGAGTCGAATCGTCTTAAAGATGAGTTCCTGGCAACTGTTTCTCATGAACTGCGCACGCCGCTGACAGCAATTCTTGGTTGGTCGCGGATGCTTGAGACCGGCACGTTGGCACCCGACATGGCGGATCGGGCGATCGAAACGATCGGCCGCAACGCAAGGTCTCAGGCTCAGATCATCGACGACATCCTTGATGTTTCAAGGATTATCACCGGCAAGCTGTATCTGGAACTGCATCCGATTGAAATCGCTCCGGTGTTGGAAGCGGCGATAAATGTAGTGCGACCTACCGCCGAGGCGAAAGGCATTCAGATTGAAGTGGACTTTGAACCGGAACCGGCCGCCGTACCCGGCGATACAAACCGCTTGCAACAGGTCTTCTGGAACCTTCTTTCAAACGCAATAAAGTTTACGCCGGCGGGCGGCAAAGTATTTGTCCAGCTTAGGCACGTAAACTCTGGGGTTGAAATTACAGTCGCCGACACCGGACAAGGTATCAATCCGGATTTCCTGCCTTTTGTGTTTGACAGGTTCCGCCAGGCTGACAGCACTTCAACACGGCAGCATGGGGGGTTGGGATTGGGGTTGGCAATCGCGAGGCATCTGGTGGAGATCCATGGCGGTTCGGTTTCCGCGAGCAGCGCCGGCCAGGACCAGGGCGCGCTGTTTACAGTGAAGCTGCCCCTGGTCGGTTCTATCACGGAAACGGTAGACATAGTTCCTGATGTGAATCACGAGGAAGAAGCCGCGAATCTGCGACGACTAAAATCGCAACAGCAATTGGCTGGCCTGCACGTGCTGCTCGTAGACGACGATCAAGACACTTTGGATTTGCTCAGCGCAGCTCTAAGCCAACGAAGCGCTGAGGTAACAGCGGTTTCGTCCGCGGCCGCCGCCTTCGAGTCCATCCAGAGTTTCCGACCGGATGTGTTAATTTCCGATATCGCCATGCCGGGTGAAGATGGCTACCGCTTCATCCAAAGGGTCCTGGCCCTGAAGATAGTGCCGGAAATTCCGGCCATAGCGATAACCGCCTACGCGAAACAGGAAGACAAAGAGCGTGCGCTCGCAGCCGGCTACCAACGCTACTTGTCGAAGCCGGTCGAACTCGGCGAATTCATTGCAGCCGTGGCTGAATTGGCGCGAATGGAGTATTCAAGATCGTAACGAAAGAGTATTAGTCGCGGGTTTTCGCGGATGAACGCGGATCAGACCGGAGAACTCAGTTTCAACGAAAATGTCCGGCAAACTTCAGTTTGTCACAGCACCACGACAAGCTAAAGCTTATCGGACATCAAACTGACCCAGTGCCGTTAGTCAAAAATTCTTGTCCGAACACCAAAAATACACGATAGAAGATCGCGTCCGCTGGGGTGACGTCGACGCTGCGGGAATAATTTTCTACGGCGCCTATATTCGTTTTTTTGAAATTGCGGAGACTGAATTATTTCGCGCCGTGGATCTGCCATATCCAGTGATGTTTGAAGAACTCGACGTCTGGCTGCCCCGGGTTCATCTGGAATGCGACTTCCATCATGCGGCGCGACTAGACGATCTGTTGGCAGTGTCTGTTTATGTTGGCCGCTTCGGCAACAAGTCGATGCGTTTGGATTTCGAAGTCAGACGCAAGGGCGACGAACTCTTAATCGCGCACGCACACTTCGTGCTCGCCTCAGTCAGACGGGATACGTTTGAAACCGTGCCCATTCCTGGTGAATTGCGCACCCGCCTGGCTCCTTATACAAAAGTCATCAACGAATAAACGATGAACGAATTGCCACACCAGTACAATGCAGACTCGATCGACGAGCAGACGGTCGATCGCGATCCGTTGCCACTCTTTCAACGCTGGTTGGACGACGCCAGACGGGCCGGCATTCAGTTGGCCGAAGCGATGACGCTGGCGACCTCCACACCGGAAGGCAAACCGTCGGCGCGCCTGGTGTTGTTGAAACAAGCAGACGAGCGCGGTTTCGTTTTCTTCACCAACTACAACAGCATGAAAGCGCGCGAGCTGGATTCCAACCCGCAAGCGGCGCTGGTTTTCTACTGGCCGCAACTCGAGCGGCAGGTGCGCATTGAAGGCAAGGTGGAACGGATCTCAGCGGACGAGTCTGATGCGTATTTCAAGACGCGTCCTCGCGAAAGCCAGATTGGCGCGCTGGCTTCGCCACAAAGCGAAGTGATCGCGTCGAGAGTTGCGCTGCAAGGAAAGTTTGACGAGCTGGAGAAGCTCTACGAAGGGCGCGAAGTCGAACGCCCAGAGCATTGGGGTGGTTACCGCTTGCACGCTCAGAGAATTGAGTTTTGGAAAGGCCGGCCGGGCCGGCTGCATGATCGCATTAGTTACGAATGGCAGGATGGTAAATGGAGCATCAGCCGCCTTGCTCCTTAAAGATTATTGTCGCCCCTTGGCATGTGACTTGATTTGGTCCATTATGCCAAACACCATCTCCCGATCAGCGCCATTGAGATCCAAAAGGTTTCCCGTAAGTGTGACGGTGAGTGTCAAACCACTTCTTAGTTCGATTTGTTTTGATAATGAAGTCGCATTGCTTTCGCGGGCAGCGGGTTCAGCCGACGCAGCAAGGGCTGACTGAATCGCCGCTTTCCTTTTCCTACCGCCCGATGGCGCTCGGCCTCTTCGTACTAACAAAGGCGAAAGACTGAGTTCAGCGAATTTAGCGGCCTGTAGAAAGAAGATCTTAGCCTTTTTTTTTGTATCCCCAGTCACACCATAAGCACTAAATGCCGAGTCCAGCTGTGACGGGGTAACCTTCCTCAGATCCAGCTTGACCACTTCTGAATATCCAGCTTTGAGAAGCAGTCGTAAACTTGCTCTGCGTTGGTCGGTGTCCTCCAATGCCAATCGCTCAAGTCTGTTATCCCTTGGTACTCCATGCTCATCGATCAGATCGAAGAACTTTAGGGCGCTAATAACTTGGCCCTGAAGCAACCCTGAGTGTGACGGAAACACCTCTTTACGGATTATGTTGGGTACCGCCTGCGCGAGCTGATCTAAAGCGGTAAGAAAGGAGCTAAACGGCAGGTACGGCGGGAGCCGTCGGTCTTTGGCCATAGTTTCATGTCCTCACAGTCTGGGCATTATACCCTACATATACCTCTATGCCCTCCCATGCATGCATATACCCTATGCAGATTATTTTGGATTGTGCTTTTCGGTTTTGAGAGTATTGGTGCTCGGGATGCGACTTATGGTTCTCAAGCGAGGAGCGTTGATCAGGGTTCGCGCGTTTGGTGGCAAGCGAATTGTCCGAAGATTTTTAGCCAAACGGAATGGGACCGTCCTAATCTGTTCCGACGAAGAATACCAATCAGCCCGCCTTGAGAGGCGCAAACCGACGTGTGTTGGGTTTCCTCTGTCAGACGTTGTCAACGTTGAAACTGAACTGCGCTCGCGCAATGCGAGCAAGTTCACCAAGCCAAAGGTCAAAACTTTCAGAACGCGAAGTAGCCACCATGCCTGAAGGACTGCCCAGAGTAGGATCGGCGCTCCTCGTTCGAGACGGGGACAATAGAATACTGCTCGGCAAGAGGAATAAGGACCCACAACGGGGTAGCTGGGTGATTCCTGGCGGGAAGATACGCGCGTTCGAGTCGGTAGACGAGGCCGCTTGTCGCGAGCTTCGTGAGGAAACCGGACTGGAGGTTGAAGTTAAAGGACGGTTCCGAGTCTACGAAATCATCAATCCTCCTCATGAACACCGCATCATCATTTACAGTTGGGGCAAGCTGGTAGGCGGCACGGCAAAGGCGTCGGACGATCTGTCCGAACTCGCCTTCTTTTCACCCCATCAGCTTTCGGGCCTACAAACAAGTCCTCTAGTGCGAAAGGTGCTCATCGACGCTGGCCTCGTGGGGCATGATGTGGCTGAGCATTCCGGTCAACGGCAATTGAATTTCGTTTTCTTGCCAGTTCTATTGCATAGCGCGAAGACGAATGCCAGTGGTAGACTTCGACAGTCAAAGGCAGCGCGCCGAACACATAGTAAGAGAACGCCTCGCATAGATAACGCTCCTCTACTTTTTGACGGTCAGTCGTAAATTAGTGCCAACACCCTTTCGATTAGGCGGTCAATCTTCAACCGGCATGGCGATGTCAGAACCTTGAGTCAATGGCTTCTGATTCCTTAAAGTCTTCGTTCCAAAATTCCTACCATCGGGTCAAGTCTTTACTTGTGCGATACAGCCAAGCTACGAGTCTTGTCGTCGGTCTTGGTGTAGCTATAAGTTCCGCCGTTCTTTGGTACTACGATAAAGTCGGACCAATAATAGGCTCGCTGTTCATTGGAATAGGCTCATCAGTTATCGCCGCCGCGATCGTGGCTTTTCTCAGTCCGTTTAGTGAATACGCATTTCGAAGGTTCATTGCACTTGGAATTGATAAAGTCTGGTCGTCACGAGAGACGGTCCCAGAGCAAAACTGGGTCCAATGGATACGTGAAGCCGAAAACAGTTGCATTCTTCTGGGTGTAGCCCATGGCAACTGGTTCGACGACGACGGTTTTAAGCCTGCTTTGATCGATCGCTTGAAACATGGGGTATCGGTAAAGATCTTATTTCTCAATCCGGATAAACCTGCAGCGGACATTCGGGCGCGCGAAGAAGCGCGAGGGAAACATCACAGGGACACCAAACAAAAAATAAGAAAAGCGATTAAGCGAGCTTGGGAAATTCGTGAAACTTTGGAACCGGGTGTGAGAAAGCGACTCAGACTCTACGTATATGAGGCAACGCCAAGCTGTGGTCTGACCTGGGTCGACGATCGTATGATCGTCACACATTACCTTGCCGGGTTGGTCGATTTAACTTCGCCAGCGGTTCTTCTTAAGCCCGCGCAAATTGGGATGGGAGGTCTCTTTGATGTGTACGCAAAGAACTTTGATAAAATTGAGACAGAGTGGACAACAGAGCTAGATGAAAGGAACATTGATCAATTCCTCCCCAAGGCTGAGAAGGAAGCAGTCGGCTTGATGGGAGCAAATACTATTCCGGCACGGCAGATCGGCGAGGGGAGCAGAGACGAAGATGCGAATCAATAATTGTGATTTTTGCGACGAGCTTTCAGGTGGAAGCAACAACGCGTTTGCCACGATCTACAAGCAACAGCCAACAAGTCGGATTCTATATCGTTCACGGCACTTTGTGGTATTGCCCTCACTAGGCCAAATCGTTGAAGGACACCTTTTAATAGTTCCGATCACCCACGACACTGCGTTAGCGGACGTCACTCTATCGTCGGCGGAGGAACTTTCGGATTTGCGCAGCTTTGTCCGTGGTGCGGTGGTAGAGACTTATGGATCGGTTATATTTTTTGAGCACGGTGTTCGTGGAAAACAAGCAGGCGGGTGCGGTATCGATCACGCTCACCTGCATGCAGTTCCGTTCGCATCGTCACAAGAACCGATCGAAGAGCTGAAAGATCGACACCCGCTGAGATCCATAGGCGGCATCAGCGAAATTCCTCACCAGGTGGCGCCGGATTCTCCATACTTGTATTACGAACAAACGAATGGTCAGGCTTGGGCCTGTGAAATCGATTTTGTGCCATCTCAATACCTTCGGAAATGTGTGGCAGAGTCGCTGGGCACTAAATCGTGGGACTGGCGTGAATTCGGCACAGAAGAAGCCCTTATTAGATCACTCGAACGACTTTCACGAGTCTTTAATTGCGCACCGAAAGCAGTCGTGGGAGACGGCGTTTCATTTAGCCACGCAAAGGCTGCCATTGGCAACCCTGTCTCTTAAATTGGTCGCAGCGCCTTGCGCGCGAGTTTCTTTTTCAGTCCCACATAACCCTGTTCGCCGGCAACTAGATCGCCGAGCACCTTTTTGATACCGCTATGCCCGCGAGCGAACGCAATCATTCTCTCCGTAAAAGGCGCACCCCAGAAGTTTCCATAAAAACGCCGACGCATTTGTGAAGCGCGGCGCAACTCGGCGCCGAAGTCCTGGCGCCAACGCTGCTCGTATTCGTCTGGTCGTCCCTCGAGAAATGCGTCAGCAAACAGCTCCGCCGAGCGCAGCGCATAGTAGATTCCCTCCCCTGTTACTGGATCCGCAAAACCACCAGCGTCGCCTAGCAGCGCCCAGCCTGCACCGCAGGCGCGCCGGTTCTCCCAGGTCTGATCTGCAAGCCCAGGAATGCGCGCGGCGTAACGTTCAGCAGTAGCCCGCAAGTTTTTCTCGAGAGAGATGTCAACAGCGTTTTGTGAGGGCTTCCAGATGTTTGTCCTGCTTCCCTCGCGTTGACGGTAATAACCAAACATGAATTGCCAAAGCAGATCGTCCAGTGCTTTGTGTTCAAAGGCATCCTGCGTGGTGGCAATTCCAAACGAGATATGATCCAAACGAGGAAAGGCCCACGCGTAACCAACCCAACCAGGCAGGAACGCTATTACGGTGGGGGCCTCTTCCTTTTCAGGCAGCGGCGCGCGATAACCGAAAGCCACCTCCATATCGGAAGCCTGCAATGGTCCGGCGAGCTTTTTGGCGATGGCGCTATTGGCGCCGTCAGCTCCGACTAACATTCTTCCCGACCACTCACCGCCATTCCCGTCACGCTGTGTCCAACCGTTCGCCGTTTTCTTTGTTCCTCGCAAAGTAATTTTTGTAGATACAACTTCTGCGCCGGCTGCTCGCGCCCGCTCGCGCAGGTAAGAATCAAACGCCACGCGCGAATAGATTGCGAACGGCTCATCAAGTTTCATGTGCAGGTGCTTGCCGGAGGGCGAGTACA
>Ga0068869_100001877_pt1 | contig 12626 bp, 11 predicted proteins | sample KBSMisM52_FD_64676 | JGI IMG/M metagenome (GOLD analysis project Ga0068869, IMG submission 64676) | Miscanthus rhizosphere microbial communities from Kellogg Biological Station, Michigan, USA - KBS Miscanthus M5-2 | ecosystem: Host-associated > Plants > Roots > Rhizosphere > Soil ... | reverse complement strand
GGCAAAGAGATGTTCGTCGCGCGCCAGAAGATGGGGCGGCTGGGCACCGCAGACGAAATCGCGGCCATGGCGGTCTATCTTGCGAGCGACGAAGCCGCGTTCACCACCGGCGTCGATCTCGTCGTCGATGGCGGCTACATGCTCTGACGTCCCGCAATCAAAGGCTTCCAGCATGAACAAGATCGATTTGAATGGGCGCTGCGCCGTCGTTACCGGCGGCGCGCAGGGTTTTGGGCGCGCGATTGCCGAGCGCTTCGTCGCATCGGGTGCGAAGGTCGCGATCTGGGATCACGACCTGCCGTTTGCCGAAAAGACCGCCAGGGAAATCGGCCCTGCCGTCTCCGCCTTCAAGGTCGACGTCTCCGACCTCGCCGCGGTCGAGAAGACCCGCGACGAGACGCTGAAGGCGCTCGGCAAGATCGACATCCTCGTCAACAATGCGGGCATTGCCGGCGTCAACAAGACCGTGTGGGAAACCGACATCGATGAATGGCGCAAGGTGCTGCGCATCAATCTCGACGGCCCCTTCATCTGCTGCAAGGCGGTGGTGCCGGCGATGCTGGCGCAGAAATACGGCCGTATCGTCAACATCGCCTCGATCGCCGGCAAGGAAGGCAACCCCAACGCCGCGCATTATTCGGCCTCGAAAGCCGGCCTGATCGCGCTGACCAAGTCGCTCGGCAAGGAACTCGCGCAGCACGACATCCTGGTCAACGCGGTGACGCCGGCGGCGGCGAAGACCGCGATCTTCGACCAGCTGACGCAGCAGCACATCGATTTCATGCTGTCGAAAATTCCGAAGGGACGCTTTGTCCTCGTCGAAGAACTCGCATCGATGGTGGCATGGCTGGCATCAGAGGATTGCGCGTTCTCGACCGGCGCCGTATTCGACATTTCCGGCGGCCGGGCGACCTATTGAGATGGGCATGATCCGGGAAGGCGGATGTTTCTGCGGCGCGGTCCGGTTCAAGGCCGAAGGCGAGCCGCTCAATGTCCGCATCTGCCATTGCCGCAACTGCCAGAAAGCGATGGGCTCGCCGTTCTTTGCCCGCGCGCTGTTCGACCAGCGGGCGCTCTCCATCGAGGGCGATACCGCGCGTTTCCCCTCCTCGGAAGCGCTCGACCGGGTGTTCTGCAAGGTTTGCGGCACACGGCTGTTTTCCCGCCGGACCAACGGTACCGTGGTGGGAGTAGCACTGGCCGCCTTCGACGATCGCAACGCCTTTGCGCCGACCGAGCACATCTGGGTATCGGCAAAGATGGCCTGGGTGCGGCTCGACGACGGTTTACCGCAATATCAGGAGACGGTTCCCCAGTAACGCAGGCGTGCTAGGTTGGCGGCCTCGACGCGCAAACCGGGACAGACCGCTTGAACATCTCGCTGTACGACATTTCGGTCTGGGTGCTCCCCCTTGTGATCGCGATTACTTTCCACGAGGCCGCCCACGGCTTTGTGGCCTATCGGCTTGGGGATAACACCGCCTGGCAACTCGGCCGGGTCAGCTTCAATCCCCTCAAGCATATCGATCCGTTTGGGACTGTGATTCTGCCGGGCCTGCTACTGCTTTCGCATTCGCCCTTCCTGTTCGGTTACGCCAAGCCGGTCCCGGTGAATTTCCGGAACCTGAATCATCCCCGGCTCGACATGGTCTGGGTCGCGCTGGCCGGACCCGCCATCAACATCGTCCTGGCGACGATCGTGGCGTTTGCCTTCCATGCCCTGCCCTTGGTCCCGGCAGACGCCGCCAAATGGACGGCGGACAACCTCAAAAATGCTTTCCTGATCAATATCGTGCTCGCAATCTTCAACATGATGCCGATCCCGCCGCTGGACGGCGGCCGGGTCGCCGTTGGGCTGCTGCCGCGGGTGCTGGCATACCCGCTGTCGCGGCTGGAACCCTACGGGATGCTGATCCTGATCGGCCTTCTGATCCTGCTTCCCGTCATCGGCGCGCAGCTCGGCCTAAATCTTGATGTTATTTCGGCGATACTTCGGACACTGACCGGATATGTGATCAGCGCGCTTCTCTTCATCACCGGCAACGCCTAAACTTCAGATAGAAGAAGCATACAGGGAAGAACCGACTCCGGGCCATGGCGACAAAAGCTGCCGATATGTTGATTGCACGCCGCGCCGATACCCGCGCGAGGGCAGATTTCGCAACCTGGAAAATGCTGGCCAAGCTCAACGGGTTCTCCGCCCTGCCCGCCGAAGCCCAGCGCTTTCTGGAAAGCTACCGGCAGCTGCTGGCGAGAATGACCGAGGCGGAGGCCTCCGAGGCCACCATCCTGCTCATGTACAAGAGCTATTATGCCGAGATGGGCGGCTCCGGAACGCCCCCCGAAATTCCCTCGCGCCCGAGCGAGCCGGCCACCGATACCGGCAACGTCACCGCGTTCCGGCGGCCGCCCCCGCGGCCCAAAGTCGCGGCATCCGGCCCGGCGACAAAACCAAGGCTTCCGGTGGCGCTGATCTTTGCCTGCCTCGCCGTGGTCTATGTCGGCATCCGCTACTACTGGCGCTGACGCTTCTCGCAGCACCTCGCTGGATACCCGCACATCCGCATTTTTCGAATTGGCCGCGCAGCGGAATATTCCGTGCGCAAGCGGTTTGCCGCAGCGGCTAGGCGGCCGAAGCAAGGCCGGGCATACTATTCTCATTGGTTTCAAGCAAAACGTTCAAAAAAATCCTGGAGGATAGATGAAGCGATCCATTGCAGCCCTGGTCATGACCACGAGCCTGGTGCTCGCCACCGGCGCGTTCGCGCAAACGCTCGACAAGGTCGTCAAGGTAGGAAGTCTCGGCGACCAGTCCGGCCTTTACGCTGATATCGGCGGCCCCGGCTCGACCGTCGCTGCGCAGATGGCGATCGAGGATTCCGGGCTTCTTGCCAAAGGCTGGAAGATCGAGGTGATCGCGGCCGATCACCAGAACAAGCCCGACGTCGGCACCAATATCGGCAAGCAGTGGGTCGACGTCGAGAAGGTCGACGTGTTCGTCGATCTCGCGAGCTCCGGTGTCGGCCTCGCCATTGCCAACCTCGCCAAGGAAAAGAACGTCGTCAACCTGAACTCCGGCTCGGCGTCATCAGATCTCACCGGCGCGCAGTGCTCGCCGAACACCATCCATTGGGTCTACGACACCTGGATGCTCGCCAACGGCACCGGCAAGGCGCTGGTGAAATCCGGCGGCGACAGCTGGTTCTTCCTCACCGCAGATTACGCTTTCGGTCATGCGCTCGAACGCGATACGGCGGCAGTCGTCGTCGCCAATGGCGGCAAGGTGCTCGGCGGCGTCAAGCATCCGCTCAACAACGCCGACTTCTCGTCGTTCCTGCTGCAGGCGCAAAGCTCAAAGGCCAAGATCATCGGGCTCGCCAATGCCGGCGGCGACACCACCAACTCGATCAAGCAGGCTGCGGAGTTCGGCATCGTCGCCGGTGGGCAGAAGCTCGCGGGCATGCTGATGTTCATCACCGACGTTCATTCGCTCGGATTGAAGGTCGCGCAGGGGCTGAACTTCACCGAGACCTTCTACTGGGACATGAACGACCAGACCCGCGCCTTCACCAAGCGCTTCAATGAAAAATACAAGAAGAACCCGCCGACCATGGTCCAGGCCGGCGTCTACTCATCGCTGATCCATTATTTCAAGGCGCTGGAGGCGCTCGGCGGCAATCCGCATGATGGACGCGCGGTGGTCGCAAAGATGAAGGAAATGCCGACCGACGATCCGCTGTTCGGCAAAGGCTCGATCCGCGCCGACGGCCGCAAGATCCACCCGGCCTATCTGTTCGAGGTGAAGAAGCCAGCGGATTCGAAATATCCGTGGGACTACTACAACCTCGTCGCCACCATCCCGGCGGCGGAAGCCTTCATCCCGCTGGAGAAGAGCGTCTGCCCGATGCTGAAGAAGACCTGAGGGCAACTATCGTCGGACGATCTGCACTCAGCCCTCTCCCGTTTCGGGAGAGGGCTTTCGCATGAGAGCGTGCCGACCCCTGTGCGGATATCCTTCACCACAGGCCCACATACAAAATGTCGAAAACAACCCCATGCACAGTAGAGATGGGTTTGAATTATCAGCACTTTTCACCGCCATGTGAGCAGGCACCAGATGCTGAGCCGCCGCGGCAACAACCGATCTCAACCCTGCCCTCGTTCAGGCACCTTGCGGACCATGCAGTCGGAGCCGACCCGTTGCGGGAGCGGAAGCGCTAGCGCATGCTGCTATCGGGGCACTTCGTCAACTTGGTATTCGTCCCTAAGGAGCACCAACACCGAGTCAGCGCTCGCGTCCGCTCTCGACTGGGAGGCCGCTGTTGACCGCAGCTTGCACAATGTCCGCCGCGGGCCACAAGCGAAATGCACCCGTGTGCGCTATTCAATAACGCCGGTCGCGCCCGCAGCCAGCCCGCAGAAAGCAGGAGTGCGAATATGAAGCTTCCGTATCATGATCGCTACGCCTATTCGCCAATCATCGACCGTCCGGACTATTGCTGGCCGAACGGGAAGAGGCTGGCGGTCTATCTCGGTCTCAACATCGAACACTTCGCATTCGGCGCGGGTGAAGGTCACCTCCTGACCGTGGCAGGCGCGGCACCGGATCCCCGAACTTTTGCCTGGCGAGATTACGGCAACCGGGTTGGCGTCTGGCGCTGCCTCGACTTGTTCGATGAATTGAACCTGCCGGCAGCTCACCTGATCAACACCGCCGTTTTCGATTATGCGCCGCGTATCGTCGATGCCTTGAAAGCGCGCGGCGATGAATTCATCGGGCACGGCCGCACCAACGCCGAGCGCCAAAGCCATATGTGGGAAGCCGACGAAAAGCGCTTCCTGCAGGAAATTCGGGACGCGATCGCGCGCGCATCCGGAAAGCCGCCGAGAGGCTGGATGGCGCCATGGATGGCGTCCACGTACCACACGCCCGACCTACTGAAGGAGGTCGGGTTCGATTTCCTCATGGACTGGCCGGCCGACGATCAGCCGCTCTGGATGAAGACGCGTTCCGGCCCGATCATGAGCGTGCCGTACCCGATCGAGATCAACGACAGCCCGCAGATTCTGGTGCGGCATCACTCGCCGGAAGAATTCCGCGATTTCATCATTGGTCAATTCGAAGAACTGCTGCGCCAGTCGGCCAAACAGCCGCTCGTATGCGGCATCGCCTTGCATACGATGATCGTAGGTCAGCCCTACAGGCTTCGCATGCTCCGCGAGGCGTTGCAGTACATCGTCAGCCATCCGGAGCGGGAAAAGGTGTGGTTCACCCGGCCGTCGTCCATCTACGACCACTGCGCCGCATTACCCGCGAGCAAATTTCCGCCCGTCTAGCCGATCTACCCTCAACAATGACCATTGTGGCCTGCGCGCACGAGAGATCATCCGCATCACCCGCCGACCATGGTCCAGGCCGGCGTCTACTCATCGCTGATCCATTCGAGGCGCTGGCAGCATGCAAATGTCCGCTAAGGGCCGAAATGGACATCAGCCTACGACACGACAAGCAAGGGCGTCTTCGGCAGCGTGTCCAGTCACGGCAAGCTGGTTGGAGCCTCGACGAGGTCGCCAATGCAGAAATGAGACATGTGAGCGACAGCTTCGGCACTGTGGTAATCACCGAATTCGGCGGTGGCTTCCTTGCCGGCGTACATTCGGGCGATGCCGGCGCCGCCGGGGTGATGGGGTGCCCACTCGGTGATGTCGTAGACTTTTCCCGAGACGATCACCCAGCAGTCGTCGCGCGTGTTGTGCCGCGCGACTTCTTCGCGCGTGACGCGGCGCGTCCCGCTGGCGGGAGAAGCCGGCTTCCACAGCGCGCCGGTAACCGTGGCGTAGTTCGCCTTGGCGGCCCGGCGGAAGTCCCACGGGCCCAGTCTCTTGTAAGGCAATTCGGCTCCGATGTTGCGGGCGTCGTAGGCATAGATCCAGGAGTCGTCTTCGCCGCCGCGCTTGTCATGGGCAAAGGCCGGGCTGACCCGCTCGTCGAGCTTCTCGAGCAGCGCCTTCTGCTCGGCGGTGTCCTTGGCCCGCAAGTGATCGAAGGCGAATTTGGAGCCGAGCTGGAAGCGGGTCGCGCGGTAATGCCGCACGCGTTCGTAATGTAGCAGCGCCATCGCCACATCGCGCTTGTGCAACGCGAACGCGCTGGCGAGCGCTGCGGCGTCCTCGAACGATTGAGCGGCGCCCTGGCCAAATGTGGGAAGCATCGGGTGCGCCGCGTCCCCCAGCAGACAGACGCGGCCCTGCACCCAGGTTTCGAGTGCGTCTCGATCGTAGAGGCCCCATTTGGTCGGACGAACGATCGCGCCCGCCAGCGCGAGCAGGTCGTCTCTGCTGGCGCTGCCCTCGAATGCCTCGCCTACCTCACGAAGGATCTCCTCCTGGCTGACGGGAAACCAGTCGCCCTCCTCCTGCTCGAACGCGGCAGAGTCGGGCTCATAGCGGGCGATCCACACGTTCAGCAACTCGCCGCCGCGCACCCAGTATGTCGTCGCACCGCTCTTGTCGTTGCGATGGCGATCCATGCTGAACGAGTTGGTGGGATTGTTGTCCAGCGAGCTGCCGTCAGCCTTGCGGAGCGAGGCGACCACTGCCCGCGGAATCAGTCCACGAAAGCAGGTCACCTCCGTCCAGCGCTTGGGACGCGGGCTTGGCCACGCCAGCTGCAACGTCGCAGAATTGATCCCGTCGGCACCTACGAGAACCTCTCCGGTGGCGATTCGACCATTCGAAAAGGTCGCCGTCACCTCGCCGGTAGTCTGACGCAACTGTGTCAGCCTGCAGTCCATGTGCACCGTGATCGGGCACGGCGCGCCGCTGTCGGGACCGAACTCGAACACCCGCTTGAACAGGCACATCAACAGGTCCAGCCTGTGCATGTGATGAAACCCGGCGCCGTCACCCGCGGCGGTCACATGATCGAACGGCCTCTTTGTCACGCTCCCATCCGCGTTGAACTGCCGTGTCGACTCCAGAATTGCCGCCCGACCACCGTCAATCACCCCATCGGGACCTTTGGGATCCCCGCCATCGAGGTCGACGCCCAGCCAATGAGAGATCCGCGCCCCGTTGGGTGGAATGTTCAACCCCGCGCCTGCGGTGCTGGGCACCTTCGTTTGCTCGTAGATATCGATCGATGCGAAGACGCCGGACTGTCGCAGCGCCAACGCCGTCATCAACCCGCCCATTCCCGCACCGACGATCACTGCTCGCATCCTGCCGTCCTTCCGAAACAAGCGAACGCACCGATTTCCCACCTCGCGGCGAGAGTTAGGTGGATGTCGCCCGAACAGAGGCGAGACTAGCCGTGGGCGGACCGGCAATAAAGCAGCTTTCTCGCGTGAACAGGGCGACCCTGAGTCAAGTCAAAAGCCAAACCCATCGGCCATGCCGCATAAGGTCCGCTAAGGGCCCAAAAGTCGACGTTGCGGACTGCATGTCGCTGAGGGCCAAATCCAGACTGATTCATTTCGACACCAGTCCTGCGGATACGGACAGATGCACACAAAACCGCACGTGCATTGCGGGATTTTGATGGAAGTAACGTTTGCGTTGCCTCGCGCCTCTCTACAAATATGTGGCTTGCGCCAGGAGGGGCCGATTTTCAGTTCTGTTCTTACGTATTTTCAAATTGCAACCTTCAATCCGTTCGGGTTGCTGGGTGTTTGCGCTGGAACGTTAGCCTGCTCCGTCGTTGTTTCCCCTTGGGGTCGCCCCAAGCTCGCGGACTGGTTTTTCGCGTTGATTGCCAACTCTGCTCATCTGGCCTTTCTCTATGTCGCCTTAGCCGGACCGTCGCAGCTAAACGTTGTCATACTTATTCTTGTTTTTGGGGGTGGTGTTGGCTTCGGCCTGGGATGGTTCTTGCGTTTGCTTTGGCTTACCATCTGGCCCCGCAGAATTATCTAGGCGCGCGTTCGGTTCATGTCCCGCTTTTGGGTCATTGCTGCTGTCGTCAATCAGCCACTCCCTGCCGAAGCACGGTGTGAGCGGCTCCGCCGCCTGCGTGACTACTTGGCCGCGGACGCTGCGGTTCCGCCTGGCGGCATAATCCGGAACATGAAGGTCGTGACCTTTTCCCTGGGTTTGAACGGACCGGGAGTCTGGTTGCTTACTGGGGTCAAACTGTGGAGGAAAGCCGCGATCGCCATGGCGTCATCCGCGGTGAGATGCGCAAAGGCGTGCCAGGGCATGATCGGCGCCAGGATGCGGCCGTCCGGCCGTTCTCCGACCTGTATCGCCTTCACGATCTGCTCTGGGGTCCAACCACCGATGCCGGTCTTTTTGTCGGGCGTAATGTTCGGGCCCACAAAGACACCCTCGCCCGGAATCTCAAAACCCACATCCGAGCCACCGAGAAAGCGGGACATGTCGGGCTTCCCCAGGAAGTATCCCGGCGTGTGGCAGTCGTTGCAGCCGCCGAGCGTGACGAGATATTTGCCGCGCGCGATCTGTGAATCGTCGGCCGTGGCTGCGAACGCTGAAAGCGCGATAACTGACGTAGTCACTGATGCGAGACGAACCAAACTGCGCAACATGATTTGCCTCCTGGCCTCGATTGGTTGGTCTGCAGTGGCCGTTATGGCTTGCGGCCGATCACGGCGCCGTTCGCGGCAGGTGCGTCGAACCAGACCGTCTCGACGTGCCGGAATCCGGCTTCCTCGAGCCACGCCGAGTATTCAGTCGGCGTATAGTTCCGTCCTTCCGTCTCGATCAGCATGTTGAGGCTCATCAGCGCGGCGGGCGCCGGCCCGGTCTTTTCGTCATTGACGAGAAGTTCGCTGATGACGACTGCGCCGCCGCTCGGCAAAGCCTCGAAGGATCGGCGCAGCAGGGCGCGGTTCTTCGCCTCGTCCCAATCGTGCAGGATCATCGACAGGAGGTGCATGTCGTGACCTTTTGGAAGCTGCTCGAAGAAGCTGCCGCCTGCGGTTTCGATCCGGTCGGTCAAGCCGGCCTCGGCAATCTTTCCCGCGGCGATCGCGGCCGCATGCGGCAAGTCAAACACGGTCGCACGCAGCGTCTCGTACTGTTTGCAAAGCTCGATGTCGTATGCGCCCGATCCGCCGCCGATATCCAGGAGGCGGCGGAAATGTCTGAAATCCACCGCTTCGCCAAGCTTGTGCGCGGTCATCGTGGAAAGCGAGTGCATCGCCTCCCAGAACAGCGCCAGCATCGTCGAATCCTCGCCGTCGAACATCGAGGATTGCACTGCCGGGTCCCACGTGGTTGGCCGGTTCGTGCGCAGCGCCTCTGCAAGCTTTCCCCAGCCCGCGTAGAGCCGCTTGTCGGCCATTTGCACGAAGCCACCGAAGTAATACGGTTTCCCGCGCACGAGATAGGCTTCGCTTAATGGCGTATTGCGATAACGGCCGTCCGTTTTCTCCAGAAGCCCGAGTGCAGCGCAGCCGGTCAACAGCATCTCGGCCGGGCGTGGATGCAGACCGAGCGCTTCTGCCAGCCCGACAACCGTGATGCCGGCGCCGCCCGCAAGGCGGCCGAAGAGATCCAACTCGTGCGCCGCGGCCAGAGTCTTGAAGGCCCAGAAACCGGTCGAAAGCGCCATCAGCGGGACGGCGGAAGGAAGTTCCGGCGTGGCGGGAATCGGCTGGACGTTTGCGTGCCTGGCCGGAGGCGCTGTCCGCGGAGGCTGACTGGCCATATTCATCTCCCTTTCAGAGCGAGCCACAGCCGATCGTAAGGAATTGCAGGACCTGGGTAGAAGTGCCAATTCATGGATTCTCGGCCAGTCCAATTCTGGTCCACGGTGCGATCCACAAGGCCGCCAAGTGGCAGGATGGAACATTGGCCTTTGAGCATGGTTGCCAGTCCAATCCGAAACAAAGCGAGTTCGGAACATTGGCTTTTCATGTCAGTCTTGTGGGTCGAGATGACCTTAGCGGCGAGATATACCGCCAGATCCGGCAGGCCATTCTGGACGGGCGCCTTCGACCTGGAGAGCGGCTGTCTGCTACGCGGGAACTCGCCGCCGCGCTGACGGTTGCGCGATCGACGGTCGCGATCGCTTATGAAACGCTCGTCGCCGAAGGATTTGTAACATCGCGTGCGGGCGCTGGAACATTCGTCAGCCATCAGCATGAGGCAAGATGTGCTGCATCGAAGGCCCGGCGCTCGACACCGCGCGCAATCCGGGTGCGCGAAGTTTGGGAGACCATATCGTTACCGCCTTCTCTTCGCCGCGCGGCGCACTACGACTTCAGAGCGGGGCTTCCGGACGCCTCGCTGTTTCCACACCGAACCTGGCGGCGGGTCGTCGCCCACGCGCTGCGTTCGAGCGAGGTGGCGGCGGGCCTCTACGAGAATCCCGCGGGCGACCCGGACCTGCGCGCTGCGATCGCGCGCCACATCGGCATCTCACGAAGCGTTTCCGGATCGTCCGACGACATCATCGTGACGAACGGCACCCAACAGGCACTCGACATCATCGCCCGCGTGCTGCTCGAGCCGGGCGACGTCGTTGCCGTGGAGAAGCCCGGCTATCTGCCGCCAAAGGATTTGTTCAAGGCGCTGGGCGCGCGCGTAGTGGGTGTGCCGGTGGACAACGAAGGTCTGGTTGTGGAGGCGCTGCCGGCCGACGCCAGGATGGTTTACGTGACGCCTTCGCATCAGTTTCCCCTCGGCATGGCTATGAGCCTGCCACGTCGACGCGCACTGCTCGCCTGGGCCGAACGCCGCAACGCGGTTGTCGTCGAGGATGACTATGACAGCGAGTTTCGCTTCGGCGGACGTCCGCTCGAGCCGCTTCAGACGCTCGATACGACCGGACGCGTTGTGTATGTCGGCACGTTTTCAAAGACGTTGCTGCCAACGCTCCGGCTGGCCTTCATGGTGGTGCCGCCATCGCTGCGAGCGGCGACGCTCAAGGCAAAATTCGTCACCGATTGGCATACAGCGACGATCGCGCAGCACGCGCTGGCGCGGTTTATCGACGAAGGCGCGTTTGCGCGCCACATTCGCAAGCTGAGCCGCATCTATAGCGAACGGCGTGAGATGCTGACTGCGGGGATCAGGAGCAACTTCGGCGATTGCCTCCGCCTGATTCCATCGAGCACCGGGCTGCATATCGCCGCCTACGCGCGGACGGCGTCGCTCGGTGACATCGAGGCGATTGCATCGCGAGCCTTTGACCTCGGCGTTGCCATTCAATCCTTCCCGCTGGAGGGAAAGCCTCAGGCCGGTATCATGCTGGGATATGGTGCGATCGAGACGGCGCAGATCGCCGAAGGACTGCGGCGGTTGCGCAGTTGCTTCGATGAATGCGTGTCTCGGCGCTCGAAAGCGGCGTGAGCGATGGCGCTGGAGACTTCACGCGGCCAGAGTTTACGGCCACGCCGCATCCGACGGCCCGCTTCGCGCATGCTCCAGCCTGGTCTACCGGCGGAACACTAAGAAAAGAATGGGTGCGGCGCCCCTTTCGCACCACGCCGTTCGACGATTTCCAGCATCATAGCAAGGTCCTCGTCTGACACGTTTAGCCCAAATTCTTCGCGGAACACACTGAAGGCTGGAATTCCGGCTTCAGCCCTTGTTCTTGACGCGGAAGATCACCGGCAGGGTGAAGCTCAGCCCCTCATCCGCGACCAGCGGCGGAGGCGCCGGCACGGGGTCGGAGCGGCGCACCATCGCGAGCGCCGCGTCGTCAAACACCTTGTCGCCTGAGCCTTTTTCGATGTCGACGGTAAGCACGTGGCCGAGCCGGTCGAGCGTGAAGCGGATATAGATCTCCGCGGTCTTTTGCTGGCGCTCTTTCGGATAACGCTTGTGCCGGTCGAGATGCTGGAACAGTTCGGTCTGCCAGTTCGCCCGCTCGCGGCGCGCCTTCTCGATGGAAGCCGGTGTCGCGGTTGCCTCGGCCGCCACAGATTCGGTCGAGGCCTGGGTCTGCACCGCAGCAACCTTCGGATCGTCTTCCTTCGGCTTCTTCGACTCGTTCGGCGTTACCTCGCGGTCCGCCTCCTCGGTCTCGGTCGGCTTGTCCTGCGGCAGCTCGGATTCCTTGACCTCGGCCTTCTGCTCGGCGAGCTGCGGCGAAGCCTGGGAAGCGTCGCTGTCGGGCCCCGGCGGCAGGTCTGTCTGCTCGCGCTGGACGGCGGCCTGCTCGTAGCCGACCTCGATGCCGGTGTCGCCGATGGAGTTTTGCGGTTCGTCGGTCTGCAGATAGGAGAGCGCCAGCCCCGCGCCGCCGACGTGAAGCAAAAGCGCGCCGACGGCTCCGAACACCCAGAGCCGCAGCGGTGCCTTTTGTCCGGCATCCAAGTCCGACATGTCTTACTCGCCGTCGCTCAGGGCTTCGAATTGTCGGTTGCCGCAGGCGGGGTCGTACTGCCTGGAACCCCCTCCAGCGCGGTCAATTTGAGCATCTTGTAGCCGCCGTTGCGCAGAATTTCGAGCACGTCCATCAATTCGCCGTAGGGCACGCCGCGGTCGGCACGTATGAAGATGAATTGATCCTTTTTGACGTCCGGCATCGCATCGAGCGAGCGGACCAGGTCGACCCGCTTGACGAAATTTTCCCCGATCGCGATCGCGAGGTCAGGCTTGATGCTGACATAGGTCGGCTTGTCCGGCTTCTTCTGCGGGGTCGCCGTGGAGGTCGGCAG
>Ga0068869_100001860_pt1 | contig 12687 bp, 9 predicted proteins | sample KBSMisM52_FD_64676 | JGI IMG/M metagenome (GOLD analysis project Ga0068869, IMG submission 64676) | Miscanthus rhizosphere microbial communities from Kellogg Biological Station, Michigan, USA - KBS Miscanthus M5-2 | ecosystem: Host-associated > Plants > Roots > Rhizosphere > Soil ... | reverse complement strand
CGTCGCCTCGCCGGCATGGCAGTTCTGGCACTACAACTACGCCAGCGACCGCACCAGCAACAATGGCAGCGCTGAATACGGGCGCCTGGCCAACGGCGTGTTCTACGACTCGCCGAGCTTCGGTGGGTTTGCGGCGCATCTCAGCGGCGCCTTCGAGAACAGCAACACCGCACCGGGATCGGGCACCGGCAACAACTTCGGCGCGTCACTGAACTACGACCAGGGGCCGGTCTCGGCCATGCTCGCGCATTCCAAGAACAGCAGCGGCGACAAGGTGACCTTCGTCGGCGGCAAATACACCGTCGGCTCGTTTCAGGTCATGGGCGCTTACGACACGAGCACCTTCGTCGCCCCCGTCGAATCGAAGGCCAAGGTGGTCACGCTCGGCGCGGTCTACAGCTTCGGCCTGACTTCGCTCAAGCTCGGCCTCGGCAGGCTCGATCTCGACGGGGCCAAGACCAACTTCGTGGGTCTGGGCGCAGACTATCTGTTGTCCAAGCGCACGACCCTGTACGTGAGCGCAGGCCGCAACGATCCGAAGGGCGGCGGTGCCAGCAGCGCCTACGGCGCCGGCATCAGCCACAGCTTCTAGGTTGGAGCGGGGCGCGATGGAAGAGCGGCTGCCGAGGACCAGCGTGTCAACGACAGCCTGGCCGACTCAAACGGCTTTCCGCTGATCGCGCTGCACCGAGGGCGGCATGTTGCGCACTGGCCGTACAGCCGACCGTGGCGCCACAACGCGAAGCCGCACGGCCGACGCGCGGTGCCGGCGACGCTTCGCAATGCGCGCTGGCTGCGCAGCGGTCCATGAACCGAGCCATCAACAGCCCTCGTTGAAGGGGCTCGGTTCATTGCCATGGTTCGACTCGTGCGCCGAGTTGAACCTTGACGCCGATCCAGACCGGGCCAAGTCGCCCGGAAAGAAGTCGTCGCGACGCTGACGACCCATCAACCCTGGGAAATCCCAGACCCACAGGAGACAGTCATGTCATCGAACCGAGGTGTTGCCTACATCAAGCAAGGTCAGGTGGAGGTTCAGTCGATACCATTTCCGACACTGGAAGATCCGCGTGGCCGACGCATCGATCACGGCGTGATCCTGAAGGTCGTGTCGACGAACATCTGCGGCTCTGACCAACACATGGTCCGCGGCCGCACGACCGCGCCCGCTGGATTGATTCTTGGCCACGAGATCACGGGCGAGGTGCTCGAGCTCGGGCGCGATGTCGAGACCTTGAAAAAGGGAGACCTCGTTTCGGTTCCCTTCAACGTCGCCTGTGGCCGCTGCCGCACCTGCAAGGAGCAACACACCGGCGTTTGCCTGACGGTCAATCCAGCGCGTGCCGGCGGCGCGTACGGTTATGTCGACATGGGCGGATGGGTCGGCGGCCAGGCCGAATACGTGATGGTCCCGTATGCCGACTTCAATCTGCTGAAGTTCCCCGACAAGGCCCAGGCGATGGAGAAAATTCGCGATCTGACCTGCCTGTCGGACATTCTGCCCACCGGCTATCACGGCGCGGTGACGGCGGGGGTCGGGCCCGGCAGCAGCGTGTACGTCGCAGGTGCCGGACCAGTGGGTCTTGCTGCTGCGGCGTCAGCCAGGTTGCTCGGCGCAGCCGTCGTCATCATCGGCGATGTGAACCCTGCCCGACTGGAGCACCCACGACGACTGGGCTATCAAACGGTCGACCTCTCTCTGGATGCAAGCCTGTCCGAGCAGATCGAACAGATCCTTGGCGACCCCGAAGTGGATTGCGCGATCGACGCGGTCGGGTTCGAGGCGCGTGGACACGGGCATGAAGGCGCCCAGCATGAAACCCCTGCCGCCGTCCTGAACTCGTTGATGGAGGTGACGCGCGCGGCAGGCAGGATCGGTATTCCGGGGCTGTATGTGACCGAGGATCCGGGTGCCGTCGATGCGGCCGCCAAACGCGGCGCCTTGAGCATCCGTCTGGGTCTCGGCTGGGCGAAGTCGCACAGCTTCTTCACGGGCCAGACCCCGGTGATGAAATACAACCGGGCGCTCATGCAGGCGATCTTGTGGGATCGGATCAACATCGCCGAAACCGTCGGCGTCGAAGTCATTGCGCTGGACCAGGCGCCCAGAGGCTACGCCGAGTTCGATGCGGGCGCGCCGAAGAAATTCGTCATGGACCCGCACGGCATGTTCATGAAAGCAGCCTGAGCACTTCGCTCGAACGTACCCGGACCAAGCGCTGTCGGCACGGTCCGGGCGACGCCACCTGCGGGTCGATCCACGAGGCGCCATGTCGCAAGGCGCATCGGTCATGTCGCATTTGGCCCTGCGTTCAAACGGTCGGACGACGAAGATTCGTCCCAGACCGCAATCACAAAGGACAACACCATGTTCAGCTACAGCCAACAGACCCTCAAAGCCGTTGACCCCGACCTCTGGGCTGTGATCCAGCAAGAGCACCAACGCCAGGAACAGCACATCGAATTGATCGCCAGCGAGAACTACACCTCGCCGGCGGTGATGGCCGCGCAGGGCTCGCAGCTGACGAACAAGTACGCCGAGGGTTACCCCGGGCGCCGCTACTACGGCGGCTGCGAGTACGTCGACCTGGCCGAGCAACTGGCGCTGGATCGCGTGAAGCAACTGTTCGGTGCCGACCAGCACGGCTGGGCCGCGAACGTGCAGCCGCACTCGGGCGCGCAGGCCAACGAAGCGGTGTTCATGGCCTTCATGAAGCCGGGCGACACCTTCATGGGCATGAACCTGGCCGAGGGCGGGCACCTCTCGCACGGCATGGCGCTGAACATGAGCGGCAAGTGGTTCAACGTGGTCCCTTATGGCCTGAACGCCCAGGAGGAGATCGACTACGACGCGATGGAGCGCAAGGCGCACGAGAGCAAGCCGAAGATCATCATCGCAGGCGCCTCGGCCTACGCGCTGCGCATCGACTTCGAGCGCTTCGCCAAAGTCGCGAAGGACGTCGGCGCACTGCTGATGGTGGACATGGCGCACTACGCCGGCCTGATCGCGGCGGGCGAGTACCCGAACCCGATCCCGCACGCCGACATCGTCACCAGCACCACGCACAAGAGCCTGCGCGGCCCGCGCGGCGGCATCATCCTGATGAAGCCCGAGCACGAGAAGGCGATCAACAGCGCCATCTTCCCGGGCCTGCAGGGCGGCCCGCTGATGCACGTGATCGCGGCCAAGGCGGTGGCCTTCAAGGAAGCGCTGGCGCCCGAGTTCAAGGCCTACCAGCAGCAGGTGGTGAAGAACGCCGCGGCACTGGCCGACACGCTGGTGCAGCGCGGCCTGCGCATCGTCAGCGGCCGCACCGAGAGCCACGTGATGCTGGTCGACCTGCGTGCCAAGGGCATGACCGGCAAGGCCGCCGAAGCCCTGCTGGGGCGTGCCCACATCACGGTCAACAAGAACGCGATTCCGAACGACCCCGAGAAGCCGATGGTCACGAGCGGCGTGCGCCTGGGCTCACCCGCGATGACCACGCGCGGCTTCAAGGAGGCCGAGGCCCGCCGCGTCGGCGAGCTGATCGCGGACCTGCTCGACAAACCCGACGACGAAGGCAATGTCGCCGCGGTGCGCGCCGAGGTGGCAACCTTGACCCGCGACTTTCCGGTCTACGGCTGAGCCGCGGCTCGCCATCACAGAGCACGACATGGCCGTCAGCAGCTTCGACCTCTTCAAGATTGGCATCGGGCCGAGCAGCTCGCACACCGTCGGGCCGATGCGCGCGGCGCGGCTGTTCACGCAGCGCCTGCAGCACGAAGGCGTGCTGGCGCGCAGCGCGCGCGTGTGCTGCGAACTCTACGGCTCGCTCGGCGCAACCGGCAAGGGCCACGGCAGCGACAAGGCGGTGCTGCTGGGCCTGCTCGGCCACGAGCCCGACACCGTCGACATCGAGACGATCCCGGCGATGCTCGAGACGCTGCGCACGAGCCAGCTCCTCACGCTGCCCGGCGGCGCGGCGATCGGGTTCGACGAGAAGACCGACCTGATCTTCAAGCGCCGCGAAACCCTGCCCTTCCACGCCAACGGCATGCGCTTCAGGGCCTTCGACGCCGAGGGCGCCGAGCTGCAGTCTCGCACCTACTACTCGGTCGGCGGCGGCTTCGTCGTCAGCGACGAGATCGCCCACGACGGCTCGAAGCAAAAGGTGATCGCCCCCGACACCACCGTGTTGCCGCACCCCTTCGACAGCGGCGACGAGCTGCTCGAGCTGACGCGCGCGCAGCGCTGCTCGATCGCCGAGATCATGCGCCGCAACGAGCGTCACTGGCGCAGCGATGCCGAGATCGACGCCGGGCTGCACCGCATCTGGCGCGTGATGCAGGACTGCGTGGTGCGCGGCTGCAAGACCGATGGCGTGCTGCCTGGCGGCTTCAAGGTCAAGCGGCGCGCGGCCGAGCTGTACCGTCAGCTCTGCGCACACCCCGAGGCGGCGTTGAGCGACCCGCTGCAGGTGATGGACTGGATCAACCTCTACGCGCTGGCGGTCAACGAGGAGAACGCCGCCGGCGGCCGTGTCGTGACCGCGCCGACCAACGGCGCGGCCGGCATCGTGCCTGCGGTGCTGCACTACTACACGCGCTTCGTGCCCGGCGCGAACGACAAGGGTGTGGTCGACTTCCTGCTCACCGCCGCGGCGATCGGCATTCTCTACAAGAAGAATGCATCGATCTCGGGCGCCGAAGTCGGCTGCCAGGGCGAAGTCGGCGTCGCTTGTTCGATGGCCGCCGGCGCGCTCTGCGCCGTGCTCGGCGGATCGCCCGAGCAGGCCGAGAACGCCGCCGAGATCGGCATGGAGCATCACCTCGGGCTGACCTGCGACCCGGTCGGCGGGCTGGTGCAGATCCCGTGTATCGAACGCAACGCGATCGCGTCGGTGAAGGCGATCAACGCCGCACGCATGGCGCTGCGCGGCGACGGCACCCACCACGTCAGCCTCGACAAGGTGATCAAGACGATGCGCGAGACCGGTGCCGACATGATGACCAAATACAAGGAGACCGCGCGCGGCGGTCTGGCCGTGAACATCGTCGAGTGCTGAAACAGCCGAAGGACGACAGGAGACTCACATGCAGAAATTTTCGATCTGGTCGCTGCTGCGCAACTCGATGTCCTACCACGAGGGCTGGCAGAAGCAATGGCGTTCGCCCGAGCCCCAGCGCGAGTACGACGTGGTGGTGATCGGTGCCGGTGGGCATGGCCTCGCCACGGCCTACTACCTGGCCAAGGAACACGGGGTGCGCAACATCGCGGTCGTCGAGAAGGGCTACCTCGGCGGCGGCAACACAGCACGCAACACGACGATCGTGCGTTCCAACTACCTGTGGGACGAATCGACCGCGCTGTACGAGAAGGCGATGAAGCTGTGGGAGGGGCTCTCGCAGGACATCAACTACAACGTGATGTTCAGCCAGCGCGGCGTGATGAACCTCGGCCACAGCCTGCAGGACATGCGCGACATCGAGCGCCGCGTCACCGCGAACCGGCTCAACGGTGTCGACGGCGAAGTGGTTTCGCCGGCGCAGATCAAGGAGATGATTCCCTTCATCAACCTGAACACGCGTTACCCGGTGCTCGGCGCGTCGCTGCAGCGCCGCGGCGGCGTGGCCCGTCACGACGCGGTGGCCTGGGGCTTTGCGCGCGCTGCCGATGCCCATGGCGTGGACATCATCCAGCAGTGCGAAGTCACCGGCATACGCCGTGACGGCGGTGCCGTCGTCGGCGTCGAGACCGCCAAGGGCTTCATCAAGGCCAAGAAGGTCGCGATCGTCGCCGCGGGGCATTCGAGCGTCGTCGCCGACATGGCCGGCATCCGGCTGCCGATCGAATGCCGGCCGCTGCAGGCCCTGGTCTCGGAGCCGCTCAAGCCGATCTTTCCGAACGTCGTGATGAGCAACGCGATCCATGCCTACATCAGCCAGTCCGACAAGGGCGACCTGGTGATAGGTGCCGGCGTCGACCAGTACGCCGGCTACGGCCAGCGCGGCAGCTACCACACGATCGAGCACACGCTGCAGGCCATCGTCGAAATGTTCCCGCTGTTCTCGCGCGTGCGCATGAACCGCCAGTGGGGCGGCATCGTCGACATCTCGCCCGATGCCTGCCCGATCATCGGCCTCACGCCGGTCAAGGGCCTGTACATCAACTGCGGCTGGGGCACCGGCGGCTTCAAGGCCACCCCCGGTTCGGGCTGGGTGATGGCGCACACCGTGGCGCAGGACCGGCCGCACGCCCTGAACGAAGCGCTGTGCCTGGACCGCTTCTACAGCGGCCACCTGATCGACGAGCACGGCGCCGCCGGCGTCGCCCACTGACCGCTCCGGACCGGAGGACCCAACCATGTTGCAAATCACCTGCCCCTGGTGCGGCACACGCGCCGAGACCGAATTCACCTGCGGCGGCGAGGGCGGCATCGTCCGACCCACTGCCACCGAAACGATGACCGACGCGCAATGGGGCGACTATGTCTTCATGCGCAAGAACCCGAAGGGCGTGCACCACGAGCAGTGGCGCCACTCGAGCGGTTGCGGGCGCTGGTTCAACGCGCTGCGAGACACCGTGAGCTACCGCTTCGAGGCGGTCTGGAAAATCGGCGAGGTGCCGCCCGCCGCCGCGGCCGGCCACGTTCGCAGTGGAGGTGCCGCATGAGCGCGCGTCTGTCCTCCGGCGGCCGCATCAACCGCCAGCGCGTCGTGAACTTCAGGTTCAACGGTCGCGCGTATCAAGGCTTCGACGGCGACACGCTCGCCTCGGCGCTGCTCGCCAACGGCGTGAGCCTGGTCGCGCGCAGCTGGAAGTACCACAGGCCGCGCGGCATCCTCTCGGCCGGCGTGGAAGAGCCGAACGCGTTGGTGCAGTTGTTCGACGGCGCCCGTACCGTGCCCAACGCCCGCATGACCGAGGTCAGCCTCGTCGAGGGACTGAGCGCAAGCTCGATCCACGCCAGCCCGAGCATCGAGTTCGATGTGAAGGCCATCAACGGCTGGTTTGCGCGCCTGATCCCGGCCGGCTTCTACTACAAGACCTTCATGGCCTCGCAGGCCGCGTGGCACTTCTTCGAGAAGCACATTCGCGCGTCGAGCGGCCTCGGCGCATCGCCCACCGAGAACGACCCGGACCGTTACGACAAGCGCTTCGCGCACTGCGACGTGCTGGTGGTCGGCGGCGGCATTTCCGGGCTCACCGCCGCGCTCGCTGCCGGCCGGTCGGGCGCACGCGTGATGCTGTGCGACGAACAGTCCGAACCGGGCGGCTGGCTGCTCGCGAGCGACGAAAGCATCGATGGGCGGGCCGCCGCGCAATGGGTCGCGAAGTCGCTCGCCGAACTCGCCGCGATGCCTGAGGTGACGGTGCTGGCACGCACGACGGCCTTCGGCTACCAGGACCATGACCTCGTCACGCTGGTCGAGCGCCGCGGCGACCACCTGCCGGCGGGTCAGCCGCCAGTGTTCCGCGAGCGGCTCTGGCGCGTTCGTGCCAAGCAGGTCGTGCTGGCCACCGGCGCGCACGAGCGGCCGCTGGTCTTCGCCAACAACGACCTGCCGGGCGTGATGCTGGCCGGCGCGGTGTCGACCTACGTGCGCCGCTACGCCGCGCTGCCGGGCCGCAACGCCGTGGTGTTCACCAACAACGACGCCGGCTACGACGCCGCGCTGGCGCTGAAGAGCGCAGGTGCCGCGGTCCAGGTCGTCGACGCGCGCGCCACGCCCCGCGGCACCCTGAGCGAGCGCGCCAGGAGCGTCGGCATCGGCATCCTCGCTGGCCATGTGGTCACCGAGGCACGTGGCAGCAAGCGTGTCAGCGGCGTGGTTGTTCAAGGCATCGACGCGCAAGACCGGTTGACCGGCGCACCACGCACGCTGGTCTGCGATCTGGTGGCCCTGTCGGGCGGCTTCAGCCCGGTGATCCACCTGCATTGCCAGGCCGGCAGCAAGGCGGTCTGGGATGACGCCCGCGCGGCGTTCCTGCCCGGCAAGCCGGCGCAGAGCGAGCGCTCGGCCGGCGCGTGCCGTGGCGCGCAGACCCTGCGCGAATGCGCGCAAGACGCGCTGACCGCAGGCATCGCCGCGGTTCAGGCGCTCGGCTTCGAGGCCGCAGCCGGCGCGGCGCCGGCCGTTGCCGCCAGCGACGCCGGCGACCTGCGTGCGCTGTGGCTGGTGCCGCACCCGCGCGGCGTGAGCCGCGCGCCCAAGCAGTTTGTCGACCTGCAGAACGATGTCGCGGCCTCCGACATCCACCTCGCGATCCGCGAGGGCTTCGAGTCGATCGAGCACGTCAAGCGCTACACGGCGATGGGCTTCGGCACCGACCAGGGCAAGACCGGCAACATCAACGGCATGGGCATCACGGCCCAGGCGCTGGGCAAGACGATCCCGCAGGTGGGCACCACCACCTTCCGGCCGAACTACACGCCGGTGACCTTCGGCGCGGTGGCGGGGCTGGAACTCGGTGACGCGTTCGATCCGATCCGGACCACGGCGATGCACAGCTGGCATGTGAAGCAAGGCGCGCTGTTCGAGGACGTCGGGCAGTGGAAGCGACCCTGGTACTACCCGAGGAACGGCGAAGACCTGCATGCGGCCGTCCGGCGCGAGGTGCTGTCGGCGCGCAGCGGCGTCGGCACGCTCGACGCGTCGACGCTCGGCAAGATCGACATCCAGGGCCCCGACGCGGCAACGCTTCTGAACTGGGTCTACAGCAACGCGTGGTCCAAGCTCGAGGTCGGAAAGTGCCGCTACGGCCTGATGCTCGACGAGAACGGCATGGTGTTCGACGACGGCGTCACGGTGCGCTTGGGCGAGAACCACTTCCTGATGCACACGACCACCGGCGGCGCGGCGCGCGTGCTGGCCTGGATGGAACGCTGGCTGCAGACCGAGTGGCCGCACCTGAAGGTCTACCTGACCTCGGCGACCGACCATTGGGCGACGACCGCGGTCGTCGGGCCGAAGAGCCGCACCCTGCTGAAGAAGCTGTGCGCCGATGTCGACTTCGACGACGCCGCGTTCCCGTTCATGTCGTACCGCGAGGGCACGGTGGCAGGCGTGAAGGCGCGCATCATGCGCATCAGCTTCTCCGGCGAGCGCAGCTACGAGGTCAACGTGCCGGCGGCCGACGGGCTCAAGGTGTGGGAAGCGATCCACGCCGCCGGCGCCGAGTTCGGCATCACGCCGTACGGCACCGAGACGATGCACGTGCTGCGCGCCGAGAAGGGCTACATCATCGTCGGCCAGGACACCGACGGCTCGGTCAGCCCGGTCGACCTCGGCATGGGGGCGATGGTGACGAAGACCAAGGACTGCCTGGGCAAGCGCTCGCTGGCCCGCAGCGACACGGCGCGCGCGGACCGCAAGCAACTCGTCGGCTTGCTGCCGGACGACCCGCAGTTCGTGCTGCCCGAGGGCGCGCAGATCCTCAACGAAGCGCCGCGCACGATTCCCGCACCGATGGCGGGCCACGTGACCTCGAGCTACCTGAGCCCGACGCTCGGCCGATCGATCGCGATGGCACTCGTGAAGGGCGGCGCCACGCGCATGGGCGAGCGCGTGCATGTGTCGATGCGCGACGGCCGGACCGTCACCGCCACCATCGCCAACCCGGTCTTCTTCGACCCCAAATCGGAGCGTCAAAATGCATAAGGTCCTTCAGCGCACCGCCTCTGCCGGTGTCGGTTTCCAATCCGCTGCGACGGCCGTCTCGGACCGGGCACTCCTGGCCGGCTGGAAGGAAGGAATGGCGATCGTCAACCTGCGTGGCAACGCCGACGACCCGGCGTTCTGCGCTGCCGCCACACGCGCGCTCGGGCTGGCCTTGCCGTTGCAGCCCTGCACCAGCGTGTCCAACGCCATCCACCGCGCGGTATGGGCCGGCCCTGATGACTGGTTCGTGATCGGCCCCAAGGGCCAGGCCGACGCGATCGTTGCGCAACTTCGCACGGCACTCGCGGGCCTGCACCATGCGGTCACCGACGTCAGCAGCGGCTACACCGTGCTGCACCTGGGCGGCGCACCGGTGCGCGACGTGCTGGCGCAAGGCTGCCCGCTCGACCTGCACCCACGCGTCTTCAAGCCGGGTGCGAGCGCCGGGACCCACTTCTTCAAGGCGTCGATCTGGTTGTGGCAGCCCGACGAGACACCGACCTACGAGGTGTTGGTGCGGCGCAGCTTCATGGGCTACGTCTGGCTGATGCTCGAGCGCAGCACGCAGGAGTGCGGCCTGGTCACGAGGCGCTTTGTGTGAACGCCACCTGGACGGTCGGGGTCGAGCGGATCGAGATCCGCTTGTCGCGGGTCACTGCCGCCGCCGGAAAGGAATTACATGCAGACCTCCCATCCTGAGCAACAGGCGCCGGGCCACTACGTTCTGACACTCGCGGCTGCCAGCGCACGCGGGCAGGTCGCTGCCGTGACGGCGCTGCTGGAGCGCCACGGCGCCTACATCGAGGAATTCGCCGTCTTCGACGATGTGCTGAGCAGCCGCTTCTACGTTCGCACGGTGTTTCGCCTTGATGCGACCGACGCCGCCACGCTGGAGACGCTGCGGCACGAGTACGCACAAGTCGTGGCCGGCTTCCAGGATGCCCAGGGCGCGATTCACGACCTGCAGCGCCCGACCCGCGTGCTGATCATGGTGTCCAAGGCCGATCACTGCCTGCGCGAGCTGATCTCGCAATGGCGGCACCACGAACTGGCGATGGACATCGTCGCCGTGGTGTCCAACCACGCCGATCTCGCGCCGCTGGTCGCCGCGGAGGGCCTGCCCTTCCATCACCTGCCGGTCAGTGCACACACCAAGCCGGACCAGGAAGCAGCGCTGTTGCGCTGCATTGAAGAGCATGGCGCCGAACTCGTCGTGCTGGCGCGCTACATGCAGGTGCTGTCAGAGGCGTTGTGCTACCGGCTCGCTGGCCGCGTGATCAACATCCACCACTCGTTCCTGCCCGGCTTCAAAGGGGCCAAGCCCTATGCCCAGGCGCACGCGCGCGGCGTCAAGCTGATCGGCGCCACCGCTCATTTCGCGACCACCGACCTCGACGAAGGCCCCATCATCGAGCAGGCGCTGGAACGGGTCGATCATGCATTCAGCCCCGAACAGCTGCTCAGCACCGGACGGCATGTCGAGTGTCTGGTGCTCGGCCGGGCGTTGCGCTACGTTCTGGAGCATCGCGTGTTCATCAACGGGCTGCGTACGGTGGTGTTGCGGTGACCCTTGATTCACGCCCGCGCCAAGTCGATGACCCGCGCCAGCCCGGGCTGATTGCGGCCGGCGGCCATGCGCCGCTGACGGGCGTGTGGTACCGGTTGCAGGGCCTGGTCGACTGGGAACGGAGCGACCGTGCACGCATGCGCGTCGACCTCGCGCCCGAATTGGACCTGATGGCTCGCCTGGGCAATCCGCACCTGCGGTTTCGATCGGTTCATGTCACCGGCACGAAGGGCAAGGGATCCGTCTGCGCACTGATCGAGGCGGGCCTGATCAACGCGGGTCTGCGCGCGGGGCGCTACGGTTCTCCGCACATCGAGCATGTGACGGAGCGGGTCAGTCACTGTGGGCAACCGATCTCGGACCCGTTGTTCGCCACTGCGTTGACCCACGCGCTCGAAGCGCGCGACGCGGCGTGTCGGGAGCAGACCCCCGCACGTGACGCCAGTTGGTTCGACATCGTCACCGCCGCGGCCTTCTGGTCCTTTGCCGAAGCGAAGCTGGAATGGGCGGTGATCGAGGTCGGATTGGGTGGGTTGCTCGATTCCACCAACGTCGTGTTGCCTGAACTGGCGATCCTGACCAACGTGGCGCTCGAGCACACCGAGATCCTGGGCAAGACAGTGCAAGCCATCGCGATCCAGAAAGCCGGCATCATCAAGCCAGGTCGGCCAGTGCTGACACCGATTCCGCCGTCGACACCGGCCGGGCGCGTTGTCATGGAAACCGCCAAGGCGTTGGCCGCTGATTTTCGGTGGGTCGAACTGTCCGAAGCGTCGGGGTTGCAGGCCAACAATCTCGCGCTCGCGCGAGCCGCGCTCGACCGTCTTGGCGAAGACGGCGCGCACAGCCACGCGCGCGGAACGCCACTGGGCGGTCAGGACCTGACTCGATCAGTTGCAATGCGCGCCAGCCTGCCCGGCAGGCTGGAAGCGTTCGATATCCAGCGCGCGAAGCACGCTCCGTCCGATCGGCAAGGGCGTGCAACGAGAGTGGTTCTGGATGGGGCGCACGTGGGTTTCGCGGTGACGGCCGTCATTGACGAGCTGAGGCGCAACCCTACTCACGCGCTGAACCCGATCATCTTGCTGGCATTGGGCGCGGACAAGGACGCCAACGACTTTGTCCGCAGGCTCAAGTCGGTGGCCTCGCGCGTGGTCTGCACCCGCCTGCACGGTGATCGACCGTCGTGGGACGCCGTCGAACTCGCTCGCATCTGTGTGAGCCATGGGATCCGTTGCGAATCAGTCGACGACCCCAAGAAAGGTCTTGCCAAATGCCAGGAGTTGGTGCCGAACGACTCATGGATCTTCGTGACGGGCTCCTTGCATCTGGTTGGCATCGCACGCACGCATCTATTCGGTTTGGGCAACGCATGCATGCGCATCCCGCCGTCCCCAACAGTTCGGGGATAACCAAAAGGCATGCAGCGAACATCGATGTGAAACCGACTGCCAAGCCTATTGCAGAAACAGATC
>Ga0068869_100001858_pt1 | contig 12698 bp, 11 predicted proteins | sample KBSMisM52_FD_64676 | JGI IMG/M metagenome (GOLD analysis project Ga0068869, IMG submission 64676) | Miscanthus rhizosphere microbial communities from Kellogg Biological Station, Michigan, USA - KBS Miscanthus M5-2 | ecosystem: Host-associated > Plants > Roots > Rhizosphere > Soil ... | reverse complement strand
GCCTGCATTGTAATAGCAGCATTCACAAGTAGCAGGAATAAAATGAACTTTTTCATGATGGAAGAATTTGATGAATAAATGATCGCCGCTTTTCTATTCACACACTTTTATACCGCGCAAATTCCTTGCTAAAAAGGGCTTTATCACCATTGTTGCAGATAAACAACCGGGAAATTGTGACTTTCACAAGAGCCGACCGGAGTATTTCAACGGAAATATACCGGGACACAATATTTTTGTAAAAGCGATTTTGGCACAACCAGGCTGTTGGAGCTTTTGCGGACGCCAAACATATTCTGAGGCCATATTTTTTATTAAACCGGGCTGGAGGAAACCCTTTCTCCCGATACCATATAACCGAAAATTCAGTAAATGCAAGCTGAACATGTTTAAAAAAAGTTAAAGACAGCTTTTTTTGAAACCGGGAAACAATAAAAGTAATAGTGGTGCATTTATAAAGCCATCCAGAGTTTTATTGTAAACCACCAACAGCCATGAAAAAAATTATTGTCTGGATAGCTATTACGGCTATCCTGCTCACCGGTGCGCATTATTTTTTTCTCAGCCGGAAAGCGCCGACAGAAACCTACCCCGATGATACCTATCTTGATTCAGTTACTCCAAAGACAGCAGTAATAATAGTAGCGCATGACGATGATGCTATCAGCGCGGCAGGAACAATCACCGCCTTATGCCAGGCGGGATGGAATATTAAGCAATTGTGTTTTTATAATACTGTTTCAGATCAGAAAGAAAGTGACCGCATTCTGCAAAGGCAGGAGGATACACGTAAGGTAAGAGAGATAGAAGGACTCAGCGAATTCAGTTATGTAAATCTTCCGTTCCGGAATATAAAAAATACGTCTGCTCCACAGTATATGCCGTTGTCAGCAGATGAGTTTACAAAACAATATAATAAAGACACATTGTTACATTACATCCGCAGGTTTATTGACGATAATAAACCAACAATCATTTTTTCATTGGATAATAATATCGGCGGTTATGGTAATCCTGATCATATCATAGTAAGCCGCCTGGTACTGGAAGAATGTGTTCGACGATCAGCCGATAGTTCATTTCCGGTTCAATATATTTACCAGTCCGTGTTTACGCCTTCTATGGCAAAAAACATTTTGGGTGATATGCCTGTATACAAAGCCGCTTTATCGGCATATGGAATGGGGATGCCTTTGCCGGATGTACAGGTAAATATTGAGAGTACCGGCGCTAAGAAGAAAGCGGTTATGGAAGCGTATATCACTGAGCAAAACTCAATACGGCAAATATGGCCTTACTATAATTATTACCCGGCCAAAGTGTATTTCAGCTTATTTAACCGTGAATTTTTTAAAACGATAAAATTAAAATAGCGGGACAATTCCAATATAAAACGGGACACTGGTTTATGGAAACAAAAGCATGCGGATAGCCGCATGTTTTTTATTTCGTGGATGAGTTGATTAATTGATTTTAACAGCCTTTGTTTTATTGCCTCGCTCATCTATCTCCAAAGCCTCCACCTTTCCATCGTTATTATACAAAACGCGGACAATTATGCCCGGCATCTCTTTGACCGAAAATTCCCTGTTGCCCGTAGGTATCATTTTTAACCCATCCGCAGGTTGATTGTTCTGGCGGGCACAAAGCTGCATCTCATTGTCATTGCAGAATGTAACCGACAACGTGTCTGTTACCAGCAGGTACTTGCCGGTATATGATAGTAAAGTGTCTTTAGGTATTGTGTTTACTTTTTTACGATCAGGCGTATAAAAATCTTTCCATCCATACACGATAGCTACGCTGTTCACCAACTCAGGAATTATACTAAAGTTATCGCCATTGATCATTACCACAACCCCGTTGCCTCCTTTGAAACTGCCATAAGTTGTCGAAAGAAATCCTTCATTGCCCCCGTTGTGACTGAAATATTTTTTACTTTATTTAATAATAATAAAGACACCGAGAGCAACCGAACTGTCGATATAAGGAGTCAGCCTTTTTTTCATCATCTGCTGTGATAAAACTTTTGTTGAGCGTCCTTCATATTCAAGCTGCGTCTCTATAATATATTTCGCAAGATCGGTAGGGGTAGTCCATAAACCCGCTGCTGCCTGTTCAGGGTAGATATGGTATTTGCCTTTGACTTCTGTATTGCCATTATATGCGGTGGCGAGTTCATTCGTACCTGCCGGTGGCGGCTGATTGTAAAAACTATTTGCCATGCCAATCGGTTGCAGCACTTCTTTCTTTAAATAGTCTTCAAACTTCATTCCTGTTACATCCGTAATTATCAGTTGTGTGATTGTTGTACCTCCGCCAGAGTATTGAAATTTTTTCGAAGGCTCAAATTGTGAACGGATAGCAGGAGAATTAGCCGGTCTTACTCCATTCAATATTTGCATGATCGTCGGGATAGAATCGCCCGGCGTGTAACCCGCAAATCCATGAACACTTAAACCGGCAGAATGGCTGAGCAGGTTAGCAATTGTTATTTTTTTATTGCCGGATAAACTATCGTAAGGAAATTTCCAGGTTTTTAAATAGTTATTAATATCAGCGTTTAAATCAAGTTTGCCTTGTTGTACCAATTTTAGTATTGCAAGACTGTTTAATGACTTGCTGATCGAAGCGGCCTGGAATCTTGTGTTTACTGTCACAGGCCTTTTTTCATTTACATCTGCCCAACCATAGCCTTTGGCCCAATCGATTTTATAGTCTTTTATCACGGCAATGCTCACACCATTTATATTATAGGTTTTCATCTGCTGCAGAATGTTCAATTTGGGAGTGGTATCGCCATATACAACATCGGGAGAGAGGCTGTTCTCAACTTTTGAGATAATTTCTTTTTCGCCAGCCTGCTGCGCACAGGCATTAATGATTGTTAATAAAAAGAGAAGGCTGATAACAGGTTTCATATATTTTGAAATTGAAATTAAATATACCGAAAGCCTGTCTTGGGTACGAAGATTTTTAAAAGGAGATTTTTATAAATAGTTAAACGATTTTGATCTTCCCTGTATTTTATAAAGGTTTTAGTTTTATTTTGAAAAATTAATTCCCGCTGATGAAACGAAGAAAAATAATTGTACTTGTTGTCCTGTTTGTGATTCTATCCAGCCTTACGGTGGCTATATGGTATCTATGGCTGGCTTTCCCGATAATCAGTGGCTATGGTGCAAAAAATTTATGTTCTGCGGTTTACCTGCAGCATCGCAATCCGGTTGATGTGGTTAAGGAAGATCTTGGCGACTTCCCTGTGTCATTAGGCACTTATACGGTCAATGCATCGGATTCATCGGTTACTGGTTCCGTATGGGGGTTTGCAAAAAAGAAAGCGATATACAGAAAAGGATTGGGTGCGACATTGATAAATGATTTAAGCGAATCAGAAATACGGGCGGAGCATTTTGCCATTCCTGCTCAGCCTTCTTTGAGCAGGGATACAATAGCGTGGCCACTGGGCGACAAATTACCGGGCACTATTTCTTCCCCTGTTGATACCGCGTTAATGGATATTGCTTTGAAGAATATATTTAATGATACGTTAGATAATAAACCATCTGTTACAAGGGCTGTGTTAGTTTTATACGATGGACAAATTGCAGCGGAAAAATATGCGCCTGGCTTTGATAAGAACACTGTGATGCTCGGTTGGTCGATGTCAAAAAGCATTACTGCGGCATTAATTGGTATCCTGGTAAAAAGGGGAAAGCTGAATGTTAATGCCCCTGCACCGGTTCCTGAATGGGCAGACAATGAAAAGCGTAAGATAACATTGAAGAATCTGCTGCAACAAACGACAGGCATAGATTTCCGCGAAGTGTATTCAGGGCCCAGTGAAGCAACGAATATGTTGTTTAAGAAAGGAGATATGGCGGCGTTTGCAGCTAATCTTCCACTGGATCGTGAACCCGGAACAAAATTCCGTTATTCAAGCGGCAACAGCAATATACTCAGTCGTATCATCCGGCAGACAGTGGGCGAAAATAACTACGCATCATTTCCTTACACAGAATTATTTTACAAAACGGGAATGTATAACACAGTTTTAGAACCAGATGCGTCGGGAACATTTATCGGATCATCTTACAGTTATGCGACCGCAAGAGATTTCGCACGGTTTGGTTTATTGTATGTGAATGGCGGAAAATTTAATGGTGAACAGATATTGCCTGAAAGCTGGGTGAATGAATCTGTTCAGCCTCCTGCTGAAAATGAATTAAAGAATTATGGCTATCAATTCTGGCTGAACGGATGGGATAAGAATGATAAGACAAAAAGAGAGTTTCCCGATGTACCTGTTGACCTGTTTTACGCGGATGGCTATGGCGGGCAATTTATTTATATCATTCCATCAAAGAAATTAGTGGTGGTGAGATTAGGATTGCATAAGATCCGTGAAAATAAATTTCTGAAAGAAGTGATTGCGGCGATTCATCAGTAGAACATCAAGTTACATCCTGCTACGTACCCGGCTGAGTGTTTCCAACGTCATACCCAGGTAAGAAGCAATATATTTCAGCGATACCCTGTTAATGAGCTGTGATCTGGTTTCAATGAAATGTTTGTATTTTTTTTCAGCAGATGGAATGCGTGAAATGTAAGCCCGTTCCTCCGCATCGCGGTAACTTTCTTCCAGTATTTTACGGCCGACAATATTTGCTTCGGGGTATGTGTCATACAGGTATTCTATCATTCTGTAAGGAATACAGATAAGCTCTGTATCTTCTATGGCCTGCAGGTATTCTTCCGATGGCCGGTACAGCCCCAGGCTGCGGATGGAACCTACAATTTCATTTTCTTCATTGATCCAGGTGGTTATTTCTTTTCCATCTTCTTTGATATAAGCTCTTATAACACCCTTTATAATAAGATAAATAAACTCACCGGTATTATTCCCCGGTTTCATAAGGAATTTCCCTTTCGAAGTAGTCACAGGGAATGTTTCCCGGTCGATAATTTCAAAAATTTCCTTTCGGATGGGGTAAACAGCGTTCAGGAAGATGGAAACAGGGGAGTGACCATTTGTGGATTCCCATTTTTCAACTTTAACAGGTGGGCTATTAGTCATTGGATTCTATGCTCTATCCCCGAAATTATCGTATTTATTATAGAATAGGAAGAGGGGAAGGCATAATGTGTGAAAAAAACTGTGACTACACCTGAACTTTGCGTTAAATTTATTTTGCTCAATATTCAATTTGCTATATGGAAAGAAGAAATTTCATCCGCAACTCAATGATGGGAGTAGCGGCTCTGTCTGTAAAGAATAACCCTTATGTTTTCGGGCAGGAGAGTCCGTTAGTAAATAAACTGCCTCAATGGAAGGGGTTTAACCTGCTTGATTTTTTTAACCCAAACCCATCAAATAGTCCTGTTGCAACGACAGAAGATCATTTTAAATGGATGAGCGACTGGGGTTTCAATTTTGTTCGCTTTCCGCTGGCCTATCCCAGCTATCTTAAGTTTGACAGAACAAAAGATATTACGCCGGAACAGGTGTACAGTATTGATGAACAACAGGTGGAGAAAATTGACTCAATTGTTTCGCTGGCGCATAAGCATAATATTCATGTGAGCCTTAACCTGCACCGGGCGCCGGGATACTGCATCAATGCGGGTTTTCATGAGCCCTATAATTTATGGAGAGATGATACAGCACAACAGGCTTTTTATTTTCACTGGAATATGTGGGCAAAACGATATAAAAATATTTCTCCGGAGAAAATAAGTTTTGACCTGGTGAATGAACCCAGTATGCGGGAAGATATGAATGACCAGCATTCGAAGTCAGGTCCGGTTCCCGGTGATGTGTATCGCAAGGTTGCTAAAGCTGCGGCTGAGGCGATCCGCAAAGAAAACCCGAACCATCTTGTCATTGCAGATGGCAATAATGTTGGTAACTCTGTTATTCCTGAAATAACCGATCTCAATATTGCTCAAAGCTGCAGGGGATATTTTCCCGGCGCAATATCTCACTATAAGGCGCCCTGGGCTAATAAAGATCCGGAACATATGCCTGAGCCAAAATGGCCGGGAATGATCGGGGAAAAAAATTTCAACAGGCAAATGCTTGAAGATTATTACAAGCCGTGGGGCGATCTGGTAAGCAAAGGTGTAGGTGTCCATTGTGGCGAATGCGGGTGCTGGAAAAAAACGCCACATGCTGTTTTTTTGGCGTGGTTCGGCGATGTAATTGATATTCTTTCGAAACATAAAATAGGTTTCGCACTCTGGAACTTTGTTGGCGATTTCGGAATACTGAATTCAGGGCGCGATGATGTTGCCTATGAAGATTGGCATGGATATAAACTGGATAAAAAATTACTTACACTTATACAAAAGTATTAGTGTAAGTAACTTTCAACCAGGAAAGATATCGTTGTATTCAACTAATTGCAGTTCCTACCTTTTCCAGCAATTTCTTTGTGGCAATCACACCTTCATCATTTGTAAGATACGATTCATCTTTGCCCATCGAGCGCATTAAACCTCCTTCATATTCAATTCCTACATATCCTTTAAAGCCTGCATTCTTTATTATCTTAAATAAACGTGCATAATCCATTTCATGCTCTTCACCATCTGCTTTGAATTTATGAGATTTCGCACTGATACCTTTTGCATAAGGCATTAATTCTTCTACTCCTTTGTATAAATCATACTGCTCTAAACATTTTGTCTGCATCCAGCCTGCTATATCATTGGTTGCCGGTTTTGTTCTTTTAATACAGAAATTGCCGAAATCAGGTAGTACACCGGCACGCGGATGGTTTACCTGTTTCATAACTCCTGTAAGCCATTGTGCATTGCAGGAACGGCCAAGGTGATTCTCCACAATAAGATTTAACCCAGCTTTATCCGCATATTCCAGCAATTTGCCGTATCCATCCACCGATGCTTTTGCTTCATCTTCTGCTGTACCCGGCATGTCCATTGAACCAAGGTTGACGCGAACAGAATTACAACCCAGGTATTTGGCCGCATCCACCCATGCATAATGCGATTCAACTGCTTTTTTTCTTTTGGCATCATCCAGGTCAGATAAGTTTTCTCCATCTACCATAATGAGATTATTCTTTATGCCTTCATCATCAGCACGTTTTTTCAGATCAGCGAGATAAGCGCTGTCCGTATGTTTATTGTTGAAGAACATGGAAACATATTCCACAACAGTGATACCAAAATCTTTTTTTGCTTTTGCCGGAAAATCAAGATTGGTCATTTTGCCTGTCCAGATATCGGAGGCAAATGAAAATTGGGCTAATGAAATATCGAAGAATAATTTTGGTGAAGCGGTTTGTGCCTTCAAAAAGCCGGGTATTGATGATGCAATACCATAGCCTGCGGCGGCTATGCTTATTTTTTTCAAAAATTCTCTGCGATCGGGTTTCATATGTATTTATTATAGTTTAAAAATCGGTTTACTTATTTTCCAAGGTTGCTGAAAAGATGATGAATAAAGGCCCTTTTGCTTCCGGGTTAGTAAAGACAAAATACAGTGTATGCAAGCCGGTAACTTCTTTTATCCTTGCCGTGACTGTTACAGGCTTTACTTCATTGATGGGGCCGTTAAAGATTTCCATTTTTTGCGTTTCGCCAATTACTTCACCATCCGGTTTGTCCAATCTTATTTCCACGGCGCCGCCTGCGGAATTCAATTGTTCTTTAGGGGCCGAACCTGTAAGACTGATTTGTGTGATACCTGTCAGGTCTACCTGGTCGTAGGATACCCAGGTGCCTTTATTCATTACAATAAACATATCCATCGGCGGATCCGGTAGTTTGAATTTCTGTACACCGCTCATTTTTCCAACAGTTGCGGGAAGAAGTTTTGGGGTTTTTAAAATCCATCTTTTTTCTGTTGTCGCGGGCGACATACCCTTCGCTCCTTTATCAGTATATCTTGCTGTAATTACAACCGCGCTTTTTTCGCCGGTGCTGTCAGGAATTTTCGGGGTATAAATTCCTTTCAATGGCAGGGAAGCTTTTTTTGTTTGCGATGTTCCAAGACTTAATATATATTTTATCATTTCAGCAGCGTCTCTTTTTGATAACTGCGGATGTGCCGCCATAGCTACATTGCCCCATACACCATTGCCACCTTTAATTACTTTTTCAGTAAGCCTGGACAATGCCTGTGTGCTATTCCTGTATTTCTGCGAAACAGATGCATACGACGGGCCGATAATTTTTTTAGCAGGGGCATGGCAGGATTTACAATCACTCAATGCGATTAACCGTTGTCCTTCAGCAAATGTTGATGCTGTGGTTGATTTAGCTGATGTGGCTTTCAAAAGAGAAGCATCGCCAACATAGCTGATATCAACATTTACTTTTGCAGGAACAATACCCTTTCCAATTTCACCATCTTCTTTATCACTCACTTTTACATGATACCCGATCGCATTTTTTGGAAAGTAATAGGATGCATTTCCTTTTGTGATTTCTATATCCAGTACCGGTGGTTCATTCCCTGCTTTTAACTGAAGAGCAGAACTTGACTTTGCACCATTTGCATCCGTTACTGTCAGTGAAGCTTTGTATACTCCCGGTTTTGTAAACTCATAGTCCGGGCTGGGTTCATTTATTTTTTTTAATACTGCACCTGCCGCATTGGTTATTTTCCATTCGTATTGAATAGAGTCCTTATCATCATCCCGGGTACCGGCAGATGAAAAATGAACAGTCATGGGTATGGCGCCGGCTTTTTTATCTGCATCAGCCACAACAAATGGTTTGCGATTGCCACCATTGTATTCAATGCGCACCAATCTTGCGTCATCATTTCCCTGGAACCAACCCGTGCCATATTCGATCACATATAAGTCACCATCGGGACTAAACTTCATATCAATAGGATGGCTGAACCCGATATCGGGCAAGAATTTTTCCATGGATTTATAGGTTCCATCGGGGTTCAGCGTAACAGCCATTATCCAATCCCTCATCCATTCGTAAATAAACAGCTTACCGTTATAATAGTCCGGGAATTTTCTTTTAGCATTTTTAAAATCATCACTATAAAATACAGGTCCTGCCATTGCAGAGCGACCTCCTGTCCCCAACAACGGAAACTCACGGGAAGGCTCATACGGATACCATATCATTGGATTTTGGGCAGGTGGTAATTCATGTAAGCCCGTATTATTGGGAGATGTATTGATTGGCTTTTCCGGATCGAATTTATCACCGGAAGTATTGCTGGTGAAATCGTATTTCCAATAAGCCTGGTTATTACCAACAAAATAAGGCCATCCATAATATCCCGGCGTTTTAGCCTGGTTGATTTCATCGTATGATCTTGGTCCGTATCCCAATGAATCCGTACCGGAATCAGGGCCAACATCACCCCAATAGAGGTACCCGGTTTTTTTATCAACAGAAATGCGGTATGGGTTTCTGGTTCCCATTACATAGATCTCCGGTCTTGTGCCTGCTGTTCCTGCCGGAAAAAGATTTCCTGCTGGTATAGAGTATTTCCCATCAGCAAGCGGATGAATGCGGATAACCTTTCCCCGCAGGTCATTTGTATTCGCTGACGATTTCTGTGCATCCCATGGACTACGTTCCTTGCGTTCATCAATCGGCGCATAAGCTGTGGCACGCGGACTTGTATTATCACCCGTAGAAAGATATAAATTGTTATCGCCATCGAAAGCAATACCACCACCGGTATGACAGCATTGTTCTCTTTGTACAGGAACCTCCAATATTATTTTCTTTGAAGCAGTTATCAATTTATTATTTGAAAACTCAAATCTTGCCAATACATTTTTTGATTGTGTCCCGGCAGGAGAGTAGTAGAGGTATATCCATTTGTTGGTTATAAAATCCGGATCAGTTGCAATGCCGAGTAATCCATCTTCCGCTTCCGATTTTTTACCGGCTTTATCAGTATATTTTGTACTTACAGGAATTGTCGTAATTAGCTTCTTTTTTTTAGCCGCATTGTCGTAAAGCCATAATTTACCTTTACGTTCGATGTACAGAACGCGGTTAGCATCGAGTACTGCAAGCTGCAGCGGCTCGTCCATTTTTTCAATCAATACTGTTTTGGTAAACCGGTTAGCTTCCGTATCGATAGTAGCAGCGGGACGGGTGTTGTCCGGTAAAATTGCAATTGTTTTTTTGCCGGAATGAACAGCCGGATTTTTTAAAAAATAGAAAAGAAAGACAGATGGGAGAGCAATGATAAAAAAGATGGGCCGTGTTAGTTTTGCAGGCATATGGCAAGTGTGTTTAGACGATTTGTTTGGTAAATATAACATAAATTTGTATTCCGTAAATTTTACGCAATGAAAAATTTTTGAAACATGAATCTGAAAAAGGAGTTTGAGCTATTCATTCAGCATGGGTATAAAGATTATTTGCCGAATATTTCGATTGACTGCGCCATATTTGGTTATCATGAAAGGAAATTAAAAATCCTGTTGCTTAACTGGAAGCCGATTGAAGGGTGGAGTTTGCCCGGCGGACGTGTAAAACGCTCTGAATCTTTACAGGATTCTGCTGCAAGAATTCTTTTGGAAAGAACCGGCTTACAGGAAATTTTTCTGAAACAGTTTTATACGTTTGGCGACAGTGTTTTTCGTCAAAACCGGTTTGAGTATACACAGGCATTGAGCAAATTCAATATTGATTTTGGCGAAGATAACTGGCTGCTTGATCGTACATTATCAATTGGCTTCTATGCCCTGGTGGACTATTCATTGGTGAACCCGCAGCCGGATTTTTTTACAGAAGAATGCCGGTGGTGGGATATACATGAAGTGCCGGAGCTTTTATTTGATCACAATGAAATGATTGAGATAGCGCTGAAGACCCTGCGGCACCAGATGTATTATGAACCTATCGGCTATAATCTGCTGCCAGGTAAATTTACATTACCAGAGATTCATGATCTGTACGAAACAATATTGGGTAAAACATTAGACCGGCGAAATTTTCCGAAGAAATTAATTTCGACAGGAATTATTAAGAAATTAAAAGAGCAACGGAATATAGGCGCCCATCGTGCCCCGTTTCTGTATAAGTTTGACAAGCGGAATTATGATAAGGCATTGAAAGATGGATTGTCTTTGTCCTTTTAATTGCCAACGTATTTACTTTTATTTTTCTACCTGAATTAAATGAAAAGTCATTTATTCCGGCCGGATTAATATTGTAGATTTGGAAGATGGAAAAAGTGGTAGTCATACGGTCCCTAAAGGAAAAAAAGACGGATTTTGCTTATTGGCAATCCAGACCAGAAATGGAACGACTGACAGCTATAGAAACCCTTCGTCAGCAATATTTCAAATATAAATACGGAAATGTTCAGCCCAGATTTCAGAGAGTTTGTCGCATTATTAAATAAATTCCATGTAAAGTATATGATCGTCGGAGGCTATGCTGTCGGCATACATGGTCATCCACGTTATACAGGAGATCTGGACATATGGTTGTTTCCCGATTCAGAAAATGCCATTAAGGTCCTGAATGTAATAAAAGCATTTGGTTTTGGTTCTTTAGATATAACTGAGGCCGATTTAATGAGAGAGGACAAAATAATCCAATTGGGTTATCCTCCGCTTCGTATTGATCTTCTGACAAGTATTGATGGAGTTCAGTTCGATGAATGTTACCCAAACAGGAAGACTATTGAAATTGATAAGTTGGCTGTTGACTTTATCGGTTATTCAGACCTGATAAAAAATAAGAAAGCCAGTGGTCGTCACCAGGATTTAGGCGACATTGAGAATTTGCAATAACTCTTTATATTCTGAGGAATATCATTTTGCTACAATCATTTTTACTTTTTTATTTTTTATTTTCTGATCTTTTATCAGGTGTAATGTATGGTTCACTTTTACTTTCCTGACGGCTACAAATGAAAAGAAGTCTTTTACCTCAATTAAACCGATATCTTCTTTCTTAAGCTGCCCCTTATTAGATAAGAATCCAACGATGTCAATTTTGTTCACCTTATCTTTTTTGCCTGCGCCAACAAACAAAGTTGACCATTGTGGTTTTTCCGGCGGAGTGGGGGTTGCCGGTAGCTCTATCTTTTCAATGCTTGGATCAATATAGGCAGGCAAACTTTCTTCCGGTGACAAGATAAGAATAGCGGTACCACTTGCATCCATACGGGCCGTTCTTCCGTTACGGTGTGTAAAGACATCTTCACTGCCGGGTAAATGATAGTGAATAATGTAACGGATATTGGCGATATCCAATCCCCTTGCTGCGAGATCGGTTGTTACCAATACATTCGCCGTTCCATTCCTGAACTTGCATAGGGCAGCGTCCCGTTCCGGCTGTTCCAAAGCGCCGTGATAAAATACATTCACAATATCTTTTTCTTTTAACCAGGCACTGGCGCGTTCTACCGACTCACGGTGATTGCAAAAAATAATTGTTGAACGATTGCCCAGCATACAAATCAACCGGAACAATGTTTCTAATTTATCTTTTCCATCACTCAAAACAGTTTTAATAGTAAGCCCGGTCTCTTCATCTTTATCATTTAAAAAATTAAGCTTAAATGGATCGTCCATACCAATGAATGCGGGTATCTCTACACCTTCCGTGGCAGAAGTGAGTATTCGTTTACTGATCCCTTTCAAAGAACCAATGATAAAAGACATTTCATCTGCGAAACCCAATTCCAGTGATTTGTCAAATTCATCCAATATCAATGTTTCAATTGT
>Ga0068869_100001852_pt1 | contig 12710 bp, 11 predicted proteins | sample KBSMisM52_FD_64676 | JGI IMG/M metagenome (GOLD analysis project Ga0068869, IMG submission 64676) | Miscanthus rhizosphere microbial communities from Kellogg Biological Station, Michigan, USA - KBS Miscanthus M5-2 | ecosystem: Host-associated > Plants > Roots > Rhizosphere > Soil ... | reverse complement strand
TCAATGCATCTGCGCCTGCATACCGCGGCAGGTTCTCGCTGGTAATTCCAGACCCAACCAGGGTTGGTACACTGACCGCCCGGCTAACGGAAATCACTTCATCAGGTTCCGCGGGCTGGCCCGTGGCGACGCCGGTGACTATCACACCGTCGACCAGAAAAAACTCGGCTGCGTTCGCTGTTTCAGCGATGTCAACGTCCGCAGTGATCGCGTGCGCAGAGTGTTTCTTCTTCACGTCAGCAAACACCCGGATGTGGTCAGCACCAATCCCGCGTCGATAGCGCAACATTAGCGCCGCACTTCCCTCGATCAGTCCTTCATCAGCGACGTGTGCGAACACGAAGCCTTCAACACGCACGAAGCTCGCTCCGCAGGCGAGCGCAACCGCAAGCGCGCTTGAGTTGGCGCCGGCAAGTACTTGTACGCCGAGCGGCAGCTTCGTCGCCCGTCGTATCTCCGCGCCGATGACGGCCATGGCGGCGGTGATCTCAGGACCGACGGCGGCCTTCAGGTACGGACGATCATGTGTGTTCTCAATCATCACGCCATTGAAACCCGCATCCTCGTATTCGCGAGCCTCGTTAACAGCGATCGAAGTGATGCCGGGGATATCGAGTTTACCTGCAGGAGTGCCGGGCAAAGCCTGAAGGTGAACAACGCCGATCAGTGCACGTGGGACGCCGAAAAGGGAGTTGATAATAGCGAGCTTGTCCACAGAGATTCCTCTCCTTTACGTAAGAGTGACAGTCCGCTTCGCGAGCTGAACCAATCGCCCTGAATCTTTGCTTTAATGATCTTTCCTGTGTCTCTGACCCAACCACAACAAGCCGTCGATTATCAGCCGATCCTGAATCTGGTTGTTAAGCGTGTATGACAGCGTCTTATTGGTATTGTCATACTTGTGCTCATAGTCAATATCGTTGTGACCCATGTTGAGGTAGAGCATCTTGTAGTTCTTGTTTGTCCAAACCACTGGATAGTAACCGCTGCGCCAAATCTCGTGCTGTTTCGGCCCAGTGCCCAGCGGAAAACTGGTTGAGTCTATCGAGAGCAGAATGTCTATGTCGGGATTTTGTCGTAGATCTTTCTCCCAGCGGTACCACTCGTTTGGCGATGACTTGAAGGTCTCAGGCAGATGTCGAGTCGCCGCGTGCCTGCGGTTTTCGACACGCAGAATCGCCGAAGTCGGCCTCCAGGTGTTGCTGACATAAGAACCTGATCCGAGAAAGGTGTTGTGGTACCAGTCCCAGTTTGCTGGATACGCTGAGGGTGTTAATGAAAATCCGGCAAAGTGAAAACCCATCCAGGCTCCGCCCTGCTCCATGTACGCCTTAAACGCAGCTCGTTGGCCGGGATCTTCCGGCCGAGTATCCAGAAAAATAACCACCTGATATTTGGCAAGAAAGTCTGAATTCAGATTCTGCCAATCGGAGGTGGCGTCGTAGCTGAAGTTATATTTCGCTGCCATTTCAGGAAACCACCGGTTGGCTTCCTCCACAAAACTGATATGCGCTTGATCCTGTTTGGCGGTAAAGAACGCTATCACTCGGAACTTCGGTTGGCTGCTATTTGCGTTAAATGCCGAACAGGTGGAGACGAGCACCGCGATGCTAAACATCCTAAGAGCCTTGAGGGTAGACATGATGAAGGTGCTATGTATGCTGAGCGCTCCTTTCAAGGTGACAATATGCCCGGCGCTGGCTGGTTGTACAATCCCGTGCCATCAAGAGTCATGCGGGACAGAATCTTTTGACAAGTCTTGCTCAGTCGTTATACTCCGCCCAATGCGCGCAAAGACAGTTCAACTGATTTGCTGGGACCGCGGGCGTCCCGCCCGCAAGTGAGCGCGAAGCGCGAAATGAATTGGGAGCTATTTCTGAAACACTGCGCGCCTTGCGGCGCGTTTGCGGGCGGGACGCCCGCGGTTCCAGACAATCACTTGCTCGATTCGCATCAATGAACCGACCCCACTTTTTCAACGTCGTTCTGTTCCTTTTGTTATGCACCGCAGCGACGCCCGCCGGTGCGAGTGTCGGATCAAAGCAGTCGAGGCCCTGGCGCGCCTTACATCTTCTCGACTACAACAGCGATAGCGCACTCGAAGCACTCGGCCAAAATCTTGAACCTCTCGCGAAGCAGGGAATCAACACCATCATTCTCGAGGTTGATTACAACTTCGCGTTCAAGTCTCACCCAGAACTGAGGCGAGGAACAAATCCAATTACGCGCGAGGGAGCACGAAGATTCGCGGCGCTGTGCAAGAAGTTCAATATACGTCTGATACCCGAGTTTCAATCGCTCGGCCATCAATCCTGGAAGGCTGAAACTTTTTCTCTTCTCACGGTATACCCGGCTTTCGACCTTACGCCGGGTGCGTTTCCCAATAACGAGGGGATCTATTGCCGCGAGTGGGATCCGCTTAACCCGGAAGTCTGGCGAGTCGTCTTCCAGTTGATGGATGAACTCATCGACGCATTTCGTGCCGACGCCTTTCATGTTGGCATGGATGAAATTTTCTTGCTCGGCTCCGAACTCTCGCCCTCGACTAAAGGAAAAGACAGCGGCGTACTCTTCGCGAAAGCCGTCAACGAGATTCACGCTCATCTCGTTGGCAAGCGTCACGTCGAGATGTTGATGTGGGGAGATCGCTTGATCGACGGCAAGAAGTACGACTTTGGAGAATGGGAAGCCTCCACCAATGGAACCGCTGCGGCCATCGACCTGATTCCGAAAGACATAATCGTCTGCCCATGGCACTACGAGCTCAGGACTGAATATCCATCAATCCCGATGTTCATCGACAAGGGCTTCAGGGTCCTGCCGGCTGGCTGGAAAGACCTCGAGGCGACCAAAGGGTTAATCGGATTTACCCGCTCACACGCTGGTCCGAAACTCCTAGGTCATATGTTCACTACCTGGGGAGTCAAGAAGGACGCGCTGGCTGATTTCCCACCGCTAGTTGAGGGATTAAAACTGCTAAGCGACGAGTGATGTCCGTCATAGTGGCATGAGGTCAGTACCACCTCGCGATAGCGGGTGAGTATTCCGCCCCAGTCACTCCTTCTCGATGCAAGAAAGTAAGTGTCGTAACGCAGGAACCCACCGCTACCAGCCTGGTGGTACCCAACTCATGACGCCGGAACTGTTCGGCACATAAATGTTTTGACAAGTCTTAATCGCTGTCTATACTTCGCGCATAAGACCGATGGATTGGAAATACAAGCACTTTAATCAGGAGAGAGTCTTCCCGGCGGCGCGCGATCTTGTCTTCGAAGCAGCGCGCACTTTTATGGCTGAATCGCTCGGGTGGCAGGTTAGGGAGACGCCGGACGGCTTGACCGCACGGGGTTATAGTTTCACCCACCACGCGATCGCAAACCTTCACCTTCAATCAGCCCCGGCATCAGGGTCATCAGAAAGCGAAACCAGGGTGGCCGTTGAGCTATTGGTTGAGCGCGTTGGTTGGCGCGGATTCATGTTGGTTGACGTCGGCGGCTACTACAATATTCAAATTCGCAAGTGGCTTGATGGCATTCAGTGGTCGCTTCAGCAAGCTCTTACAGGTGGTAATGACGAGTCAACCAATCCACTCGTGCTCGCAGAAAACAAACGCAGTGCCTACATTTTCAATGGTTGCCTTGTGTTCATTGTCGTGACCTTTGGGCTCTATTTCATCGTTACTTTCATCAGCGCCTGGGTTGGGCTTCTCACGGGAAATTTATTTTTGCTGGGCAAAGGCTCGTTGACTATTCACGGAATGTGGGCGCGCGTACTGTCGGCGTTGATCTTGATGTTCATAGTGTTTCTTGGATGGAGGATTAAGCAACTGTCCGCGGGGCGGCCGACGGCATAAAGCCTCGAGTGAGCGCCAGAGAAACCGCAGGGGTCCAGGTTCGTTATTTTCGACCGCGCTTACCCGGGTTCCGCTGCGCTCCACGCCGGGCTTTATGCTGCCGTCCGCTCCGCGGACTTACCGACCTTACCTTCTTCCCAGTTCGCGATTTGCTCTCTGCCTTCGCCGGTGTCGCGTGATTTGTTTCCACCGGCCCACTGGCTTCCTCTAGCGACGCAGTGATTAGTTCGTCGGCTGGTCGCTTAGCATCGACGAAGGCGAAGACGTGGTAGTTGGCATTCCGTTCGCGGATTACTTCGATGCGTCCGTCCTGCTTCAGGCGCGCAAGTTCGGCCATCAGGAAAGTCTGTTCTTCACCGCTCATGTAGCGGTAATCGATGTCGAATGCGAGACCGGTCGAGTGAGGTGGGGTATCAATCAATACTGCGTTCCGGTTCACTTTTCTCAAAGCCGTCTGGTACTGTTCCGGCCTGACCAGCGAGCTTACCGGCAAGGGCCTGTCAAACTTGTCATGATAGGCCTTCGCTACTTCTTCAAGAATTTTCAGTGCCTCGGGTCTTAGCGAACTAAGCATCGTTACCTTCATTGCCTGACGGTCAGACGGATCGTCGAGGTTGAATGAGCGTCCACCTAAATTCTTTGCCAGCGTTTGTAGCGATTCGTAATCCCGCAAAAGTTGTTGCCTGCTTTCGGCATGCCCATAACTTCGATCAAGGAGAACTTTCTCTTCGTCGTTTGATTTCAGCTCTTCCTCGCGTGCGGTGATTTCCTTTTGCAGCTCGCCTCGTTTTGCGCGATCGCGTTTTGTCAGCGCGTCTAATTGCTTTTTCAACGCCGACAATTCCGTCTGCAATTTCGCGCGCGAAGCGTCGAGCAGTCCCTGGGCCTGGCGCAGTTCGGCTTCGTCGTAAAGTTCGATGTCGTGGTCATCGATATGTCGACTGAACACGCCGCCATCCGCCCTGGCGCCGACGCCGAAGAGAATGTAGTTATCGGTGACGTTCGGAAGTGAAACCAGCTCACCGCGTTCAATCATCGCCGCAACATCTACAAAATCCTGGCAAGCTTGCAGGTTGAACTTTCGAACTTCGGCGACCTGGGTAGCCAGGAACCAATGCCGGTCCTCGTAGTGGCGGAGCTCCGCTGGAATCTCAAGCGTGCCTCCGCTTCGATCTTCCTTAACTTTTTCGATGGCTCGCGCCCACAAATCAGGATCGTCGCTGCGCTGTGCTGCCGGATTGGTAAGGTTTCCGGATTGGCGAAGGGTCAGCCGCTTTAACGCGTTGAAGCGGAACAGTGTCCACACACCAACAGCAAACACTGCACAAAAGACGATGAGCAGAAGGAGCTTCCGCACTTTCTCGTTCATAAGCCAACCATAAAAAGATGAGGCCCCGACGCCTGGCCTCATCAAGATTTTCCAATTATTCCATGCAAATTTGAGGCAAGCCGGTGAGGCCCGAGAAAACACAGCAATGAGTGGTCGGGCTTAGTTGAGGCGTGGCAAAAGAATGCAGTCAGACGCCGAGAAAGCAGCTTGCTGTTTCGATTCTGGACAACGATGGTATTAAGTTTTTGGCTGAGAAGGTTATCCGGGGTGGTTCGACGCGTAGGTACTTATCCCACGGTTTCTATTCCATGGACTACGCCATCGCGTGGTAAGTGAGCGAACGACCAGGTTGGAACGGTGTCTAATTCCTACAGCGCCGCTGGCGTCTTAATTGCGATTCTTAATAGTACAGACGCTAAGGCACGATTGCTGAAGGAGCCGCGCTAACTCCAAATTTTTCGTAATTATTTTTTGCGGCCAAAATATGAATCTCGGTCATGCCTGTTCCCGTGCCGGTTTTCTTAATGGCATAAATATCGTTATTAGGTCCTAATACAAATGCGAAACTGGAGTCGACCTCGTGTAGCGCCGTTCCAGTCTGCAGACCGAAAGATTGAAAATTATTTCTACGAGGCAGCAGGTGAACTTCCGTCTTCTTCGTTCCCGTCCCGCTCCTCTTGATCGCCAATAAATCTCCGTTGGGAGCTACCAAGAACGAAAAGGTTTGGTCTGTTTTGTGAAGGGCCGTTCCTGTCTGTAGGCTAAAACTCTGATAGTTATTAACCCCATTGAGAACGTGGACCTCCGTTGAGCTAACGCCCGCCCTTTTAATTGCGTAAAGGTCTCGATTAGGGCCAATCCCAAAGGCAAAACTATCGTCCGTGTTGTGGAGCACCGTACCGGTCTGCAGCCCAAATTTTTGGTATTTGCTCGCCGCTGTTAAGACATGGACTTCCGTTTTTCCTGATCCGGTTCCCGATTTCTTGATTGCGAAAACGTCACCATTATCAGCTACTGCGAAATCAAAACTGCCATCAGTTTCATGCAACGCCGTGCCTGTTTGGAGAGTAAACTTTTGATAACCGCTTGCAGCGGATATGACGTGAATCTCGGTTGACTTGGTGCCAGTGTTACTTTTTTTGATCGCAAAGAGATCTCCGTTTGGCCCCATGGCGAAGGCAAACGTTTGATCGGTCTGATGTAGAGGCGTACCGAATTGCGCACTCTGACCAAAGCTAGCGACAGAGCAAACGAGAAGAAGTGCAGAGAGCAGGAGCATCCGTTGTTGTAGTTTCATCAGCACTAAAGGTTCCTTGTGGTGAGGGAAATTGGTATTTGACTAGATAGCTAACGCGAGGGCGTCGCCGTTAAGTGTGTTTTGTTGGTTGCGTAGGTTCAATATAACAAGGGACGTGCTGTTTGTATACGTGGAGGGCAGTGAGGGAAATGGTGTGGCGCTCTTCGTCGCGTTGATCTAATTTCAGGCGTCGCTGCTATCCACGCTTGCGCAGCGTGACATGCGTAGCGCGCGCGCCTTCGATGCGCTCCACGCATTCGTATCCGGAGCGCGGCAGATTCAAGCCCCCAAGCAAGTGCTCGCCAGTGCCGAGCAGGAATGGCACGATCGCCAGATGTAATTCATCAATTAATGCCGCACTCAAATATTGCCGAACCGTACCGACTCCGCCACCCACTCGCACGTCTTTACCACCTGCCGCATCCTTAGCCTGTTCAAGGGCTGAATGAATGCCGTCGGTAACGAAGTGAAATGTAGTACCACCCTTCATCTCGAGCGGCGACCGCGGGTGATGCGTAAGCACGAAGACCGGCGTGTGATAAGGCGGCTCATCTCCCCACCAGCCTTTCCAACTCTCGTCAGGCCATGGCCCGCGCACGGGACCAAACATATTCCGTCCGAGAATATAGGCGCCGATATTCTCAAAACCTCGCGCGGCGACATCGTCGTCGACACCATTCTCGCCATCTTCGCCACCGTGCATACGCTGCCAGGTGCGGGTAGGGAAGAACCAGTCAAAGACTTTAAGCCCGCCAACGCCGATCGGGTTCTCGAGATCCTGATCCGGCCCGGCGCCGTACCCGTCGATGGAGATAGAGAAACTGTGAACGCGAAGTTTCGACATTGGAGTCCTTTCGGCCACCGCAACCCGGAGGAACGATGAGATCATACGCAGGTGAGGAATGGCGCGAGGGGTTAATGATTCAACCTCACCAGGCTAAAGCGCGAGCGTGGTAAAGATTATGACAAGAACGGCTCAATTGAGTGTTGGGTCCGGTCGCTACCGCTCCCGGTTCTGTATTTGTCGACCTAATGATCGAACATGGTTATGCCGTCGTCGAAAGACTCTAAAACAGCTGGAACTTGATGGTCAGGTACTTCTTAGGGTTCTGGCGGAAGTCGTACATTAGCTTCACGCCTTCGGAAGACAGTTGGTTGACGTTGGAATAAAGCGCGTCGTCCGTAAGGAGTTTGCCAACCGTGCCTTCGCCGCGTTGCGCTGCCGCCACCATGTTATCGATTCGTCCGGCGGTCATATTAAAACGCGCGATCGCAGCCCGAGCGTCGTTGTACATTTCCTCGTCTTTGATCAGTCTTCCGAGGGTGCCGTGCCCGGCGTTTATATCGGCGATCATGGAGTTGATTTGATCCACTGAATGATCGAGCCGATCAGCAGTGCGGTTGACGCGATTGTATAGTTCGTCGTTAGTAAGAAGTTTTCCGGCCGTGCCTTTTCCCGCCCGTAAATCTTCGGCCAATGTTCGCAACTGAGTGGCTAGTTCGTTGGCATTGTTATAGAGCGCGGGATCGTTGACCAACCGTCCGGCAGATCCGTTGCCCGACTTGATCAGGCGCATCACTTCTTCGGTCTCGCGCACCGTTGCATTCAGGTTGTTATAAAGAGCCTCGTCGCTAAAGAGGCGTCCGACAGTTCCTTTACCCTCCTGCACATCTTTGACAATGCCGCTAAGTTGATCGGAGAGCTTGCTGAGACGTTGGGCCACATCAGTTCCCGAGGTGGCAAAGTCGTTCACCGTATTGGAACTGGATGAACGCAGAATGTCGTAATCTTTTACCTGCGGGGCCAACGCTGTTCCAGGGCTAATGTTGATTAGCATTTCGTTTCCCAGCAGGCTCGGTGAACCTTGTTGCGCGGTGGAGTCCTGGCGAATGCGCTCGGTTGCCGGTCGACCGTCGATGACCGCATCGATTGTCATCAGGGCCTCCACGCGCTGGGCTGTTGGCTCCGTCGAGGGCGGCAGCAGAGTTATCTTGTCGATTTGTCCTACTCGAACGCCGGAGAGCCGGACCTCCGACCCTTCGCGCAAACCATTGGCGTCGGCGAAACGTGCCTTCAGATGAAGCCGCTTCTTAAACGGATTGATGTCGCCGGAGGCATTCAAGATGAGGAAAATCAAAATGACTATTGAAACCAACACGAATATGCCGACACGCAATTGGTTTAAGCTTACCTGTTTCGTTGATCTTGGCATGGCGCTCAATAAGGATGAAGGCGGAAAAATGAAGGACGAAATCAGGAGTGGCTAGGTTGCCATCGCTGTCAGCTCTTCTTATTCATCCGTGGCCTTCATCCCTCATCCTTTCTATCAGTGTCCGCGAAGAAACTTCTGAATGTACGGATCCTCAGCCTTGCGCAGAGTTTCATCGGTACCGCTAAAAATTATCTTGCCGTCCTTCATCATCATCACTTTGCTGTTGGTCAGGCAAAGACGTTCGCCTTCCCGCTCAAACACGACCTGACCTTCTTCGTTTACCACGGCGTACTCAGAACAAAGGTAATCCAGGTTATTCATTTCATGGGTGACGAATATGGAGGACACGTCTTCCAGATCGCGCAGCTTCATGGCCAGCTCGCAAATAGTGCGGGCAGTTGGCGGATCGAGGCCGGCTGTTGGTTCGTCGAAGAGCACGATCTTCGGATCGCCGATAAGAGCTCGGGCGATACCGACGCGCCGGCGCATGCCGCCTGATAGTTCGGCCGGCATTTTGTCGATCGCGTCTTCCAGGTTTACGAAGCGAAGCATGCGGCGCACTTCGGGTTCGACTTCATCTTCAGGCCGGCCCTGTTCGTGCAGTCGGTAGGCGACATTGTCGTAGACCGATAGCGAATCAAAGAGCGCGCCTTCCTGAAACACCATCCCGATCCGCTTGCGTACGGTCATCATCTGAACTTCGTTGTAGTCAGTAATGTCTTCGCCGTCGACCAATATTCTGCCTTCATCGGGCTTCAACAACCCCAGCACCAGCTTGATGATCGTAGACTTGCCACCACCCGAACCGCCGAGGATGATCTTGGTCTCACCCTTCATCACTTTGAAACTCAGTTTGTTCAGAATTACGCGTTCGTCGAAGGCCAGCACCACGTCGCGAAATTCAATCGCCGGAATGATGCGATGGCTGTCATCGACTTCGGCGAAGGTTGAGCCGGCCGCATTTCGGCTTACTTCTCCGGAAGCGGGGTAGAGCTCTGACTGTGTAGGCGAAATCGACATATCGAATCAAATTCTAACTCGTCGGCATTCCCAGCAGGTATTGAAGCGCCCTGGCAAGAAAGAAGTCAGCCACGATGACTACTATCGACGCCGTTACAACCGCGCGGGTGGTTGATCTGCCGACTCCCACCGTGCCACCTTCGGTTGTTAGACCCTTGTAACAGGCGACCGAAGCGATGATCACGGCAAAGCAGATCGGCTTGATTACTCCCCCAATAATATCATCCGCAGTAATGCCATCTCGAACCGAAGTTACAAAGGTATTGATCGAAAGTCCATAAAGGGTTGTCGCTGCTATGCCGCCTCCGCCGATGCCGACGACGTCAGCGACGACAGTGAGCAAAGGCAAAGTAACAATCAAGGCAATCAGGCGCGGAGCTACCAGCTTCTTTATAGGATCGGTGCCCAGCGCGCGCATCGCATCGATCTGTTGCGAGGCCGTCATTGATCCCAGCTCGGCCGCGATGGCCGAACCGACGCGTCCACATACCATCAGCGCGCACAATACGGGTCCAAGCTCGCGTATCAGTGAGATCGCAACCAGACGTCCGGTTTGTCCCTGCGCTCCGTAAAACGCGAGGGTTGGAAAAGTTTGCAACGTCATTACGCCGCCGGTGAAGAACCCAGTCAACAGAATGATCGTAAGCGAGCCGACACCAATCACGTCCATCTGGGTGATGGTCTCGGAGAAATAGCGCGGCCCTCTGAAAAGGCCGCCAACCGCTCGCGCGGTCATCAGCGTGGTTTCTTGCAGCTCGAAGATTGAGCGCGTAACGAAGTTCATTAGGGACTAGATAGGGAATTAGCTGTTAGAAGTCCTGCCTGTTGCTGGTGGACCGTTCCGGACTGCTATTGCGACAACTGAGAACAGTGACCACCGCCTGCGTCTCGCAGAAGCTTGAGACTCGTTGAAAGTGGCTCACATTTGAAAAAGAGCGGCTTATCATGCGCAAAATTTGCGCAGGGCGTCAAGCTTGAAGATATTGAGGGCCATAGACCGAGAGCGGCGAACGGGAGATTGGATACAAAAAAGCCAGCCAGGCTGCTGCCGGGCCGGCTGGGTGCGCTGGTGGTCTGCGGTGACGTGGGCCTGCTGAAAGTCAGGGACGTGGATTGTCTCGCCGCGGAAGGATTGGCCCGAGTCCATTGCGTTGATTTAGACCTCTTGTCCGCCCGTCACGCCTTTCCTGTCTCTGCATGGCGTTGTCCAGGCGACGTTCTCGTCGAGACTGCTGTGCCTCAAGTTGCAACGATCGCAGCAGCTTCCGTTGTTCTGAGGTCAAGACTCGTCGAATTCTGATTTCAGTCAAAATCCTCATACGCATCGCGGCTGCCTGGGCGGATGCGACTTCTCGCAGGCGTTGTTCGACCAACGCCTCATCGGGAGTTTCGGAATTTAGCGCATCTTCGAGGGCGCGGTTGGCGTCGTCAAGATGGTTCTTAATGGCTGCCCGTTCGCTGCTGTTGTTTACGCGAATTGAGCGAATTTGCTCACGCTGTTCCGGCGTAAGGTTTAGTTGGCGAATAAGATCCCCGCCTTGTTGTGGCTCTGGCGCTGAAGAGGGTTGCTGAGCAGGCTGTGCGGAAACAGACCCGGCTGTAGCAGGGAAGCCTATGACCGCCAGCAAGGCAAGCAAGGTTAAGATTCGACCGTTGAGTTTCCCGCTATGTTTCATAAGAATCCTCATTCTTGAGTTAGCTCAAGGCTCAAGCAACATTAGCTATTGGTTAATTCTATCATCGAGCAAGTCCAGATCGCTGTCATTCTTGGCGGATACTAACCTCAAGTCGTTGGCTAACTGCTCGCGCTCAGTTTTTGAAAGTGGTCGCCGCGCCTTTTGAGACGAAGCGCTAAGCGCAACTTGCGTATTACGATTCGCGATCCGCTTAACAGGATTTTTCTGCGATAACTTTGCTGTCAATGAAGCTGGGGGTATCGCCTCAGAATTCTTAATTCGTTTGAGCTCCTCCTGGACACGCTGGTCTACAAGCGCTTTGAGTTCTTCGGGCGAAGTGGTTTTCACCACCGGCGTTACCGCTACAGTGGTAGGTGGAGCTTCTCGCAAACGCGCCACAGCCAGGCCGGCAAAAACGCAAAACAAAATAGCGGCGAAGGCGACAGCGCCTTTCATCCATAATGGCGACAGATTGAAAAATTCTCGCAAGGCGGCCACGGCAGAACGCGTTGCTCGCGGCGTTTCGTTTGCGGTTGTCACCTGAGCTGGGAACGCAACACTACCCAGCGATTCGTTGCGCCAGGCCACTAGCGATTCACGCACCTCTCCAAAATCGAGAAGCTCGGCGCTACAAGTCGCACAGTCGTTAAGGTGACGTTGGAAAGCTGTCGCCTCGACCTCATTCAGCTCCCGGTAGAGAAAACCGATCAAGTCGTTCTCTCGTCCGCAAGTTAGCTCATCGTTTCTCATTTCACTTACTCCTACCACTTCTACGCTGAGTGTTCGCCAAATTTCGCCAGCCGCATTTGCAACTGTTTCAAAGCGGTGTAAAGCCGGCTCTTAACCGTGCTTAGGGGCAGATCGAGCACATCGGCAATTTCCTTAAAAGTAAGCTCCTCGAATTCCTTCATCACTACAACCTGCCGCAGTTCTACGGGCAAACTATTAACCGCGAGCCTTACGGCTGCGCTGGTCTCGCGCCCTTCAGCCACGCGCGCCGGCGAGTAGCTGATCGGCGCAGCAAAATTCGCAGCGTTCTTCTCCTCTTCGGTCTCCAGCGCGCTTTCGCTTCTGACCTTTGCACGACGCTGCCGCGTGATGCATTGATTGACGGCTATTCGATGCAACCATGAGGAGACCTTTGCCTCGCCGCGGAAGGCGCGTAGATTCCGAAACGCTGCCAGAAAGGTTTCCTGCGTAGCGTCGCGCGCATCCTCTTCGCGGCCCAGCATGCCAAAAGAAAGCACGAAGATGCGTCGCTCCCAGCGCTGGACAATCTCGCCGAAAGCTTCTGCGTCGCCCGTCAAGGCACGCTCTACGA
>Ga0068869_100001841_pt1 | contig 12746 bp, 17 predicted proteins | sample KBSMisM52_FD_64676 | JGI IMG/M metagenome (GOLD analysis project Ga0068869, IMG submission 64676) | Miscanthus rhizosphere microbial communities from Kellogg Biological Station, Michigan, USA - KBS Miscanthus M5-2 | ecosystem: Host-associated > Plants > Roots > Rhizosphere > Soil ... | reverse complement strand
TTCAGAGCCCATAATATCTGACAAGGAACAATTTCAATATGAGGATCCGGATGGACCCATCTTTGTAATTGTAGGAACAGGCGGAGAATCAATTAAGCATTTAAATAACAAATATTTTCTTGCCAAGACCTATGAAGGATATGGATGCATTAATGTAGAAATAGCAGGCAAGTCAATGAATGTGGAATATTATTCTGACAGTAATAATCCAATTGACAAATTTTCGATTACAAAAAATCACTACGATTCGAAAAGAGAGGATTTGAATTCTGACATGCAACGAATAGAATATTATCAATCTTCAAAATGATCCCAAGTATTGCATGATACCTTAAAAGATAATTACTAGATTCGCTACACATCCTATATGTCAAAACCTGACCTAAAAGACCTTGGTACAATAAATGAAATAGACTTGACTGTTAGAGGGAGAAAATCAGGTAAAGATTTATCGAGACCTGTTTGGTTTGTTCATGAAGATGACAAATTATATTTACTTCCCGTTCAAGGTTCGGATACAAATTGGTACAGAAATGTACTAAAAAATCCAAGCGTGAAAATTTCCGCAAAGGGACATGAATTAAAAGGGAATGTAAAAACGATAACCGATGAAAATAGAGTTAAAGAAATATTCGAGAAATTCAGATCTAAATACGGCTATTCTGATGTTAAAAAATATTACTCCAAATTTGATGTGGGCGTAGAGTTTGTGGTATAGCATAACTATCAAAGTGTTATTCATTAGTAACGAGGTTCCTTGAATTAAATAAGCCCGCCCTAAAATTACTAGACCCACCGGATGAAAAGAACTCTACCTCGGTTTTTGTTTCATAATACCCAATAAATTAAAAAAAGAATTAGGTTTGAGAATGCCAGGCCTTAATGGTTTAGAACTCCTCAAAAAAGTAAAAAGTTCTAATCCTAATGTAAGAACGATATTAATAAGTGCATATAATTTTGATGAAGATAAATTATTCCAGAAATATATGGAGGAGGGAGTCATAGACTCAACTATTCCAAAGCCCGTAACAATTAATATGTGATGTCAGAGAGTAAAGAATGAATTTGAAATTTATCAGCTGGCCTTTATTGAGTCTAAAAATAAACATGGCTCTACTTGGCTGAATACAAATAAAGTTTGACCTTTATAGCCATATGGGCAATAAATTATAAATTAGTTAAAAGGCGAATGAGCAAGGACTTAGAAATTCAGTTTTGACAAGTAACAGTGGTATACATCTATTTTTCGGTCGACCATCAAGCTATACTATTAATGATTATTTTTGGAACTTTAGAACCCACCATCTGGTAACGTTCTGACTTTCTCGTAGCAACAAAACTATTTGCAAACTTTCTAACGGCTTTTAATTTGTTGAGCTGTGAATTGTGTCATCGGTATGAAGTTTTTCAAATAGAATTGACATAAGGATAATGTGAACTAGTAGGTCCGTAAGACATTGTCCCCGCAACACATGAGTCGCCCGTATAAATAACATTTCGTCGAATACTTCTATCTTACTTCTCTAAAGAATCCCTAAAGTTATGAACTTTTCTATATAGATGAATATAGATGAACGAAAACTATTGCGTACCTATGTGATGACCAAGCCTGAGCTCAAAGTCTCCAGGTTTCTGGAAACCTTGCTTATCGTAATCTTGACTTCACGCTTGACAGATAATGAAATAGTAATTCCTGTTCTATCTAGGATTGAAATTCGTGCAAAAAATATGAAGAGGTCAACAGAATTGACAGCGCAAGTCATATATCATAGTGACTTGTAGAAACGTTGTGACTGCTGAAACTAGTCAATTGAATAGTTTGACTGAAATAATTAGATCAAATCTCAACAATCCGATCAGTTCCTCTGAATTCGAATTATACGATGTCTTAGAAAATATCCTAAGCGGTATCGGACTATCAGCCGCCGACAGTGGAGGAAAGATCACTTTTTATGGTAAGGATCCGATCATTCCAAGCCGCTTTAGATTCGGGTCAATGGCGGCAATAGCTTTGGCAGCCAAAGCTATTGCAGTAGCCAGCATCTGGAAATTCAGAAGTGGGGAAGGACAAGATATTCACGTCGATGTACGTAAGGCGTTGCAGCGGTTTGCAGGATTCTTTGACTTTAAGTGGGAGCTGATTAATGGTCGACCCCCGTCATTTGCCTCTGATCCGCTAAATCCTTTCCTTCAATATCCACCTATGACCTTGTGGAATAAGACACGCGACGGACGATGGGTAATGCCTTGCAACTACTATCCCAAACTGCGAGCTCGTGCAACAACCCTGCTCAGATGTGACGATAGCGTAAGTGCCGTTCAAAATGCAATGTTGCAGTGGCGCGCAGAAGAACTTGAAACGGCCGCCGCAGAAGCAGGTCTACCATTTGCAATGCTTCGCACCACTGAAGAATTTATGAAAGAACTTCAGTATACAGAGGTACTCTCAAGGGAGCCTCTGATCAGGCTGGAGAAGATAGGCGAGAGCGACCCGTTACCCTTCAAGTCTGGAGGTGAGACTCCTCTGGATGGGGTACGAGCGCTAGGGATGGGCCATGTGATCGCCGGATCAGGTATTGGTAGAGACCTGGCCCTTTTCGGAGCAGATGTCCTAAACATCTGGCAACCACTCGACTGGGAATTAGAGCCATTCTACTTGACGTCTCATGTAGGTACGAGGTCAAGCATCCTTGATTTAAATGAAAAGGCGGATTTAGAAAAAATGAATCAATTGTTGAATGATGCTGACATATTCTATTCGAATCGACGCCCCGGATACCAAGAACGTTTTGGACTAACGGCAGATGAATTATGTTCAAAGAATCCAGGCCTAATCCATGCAAAGGTAACACTATTCGGTGAGACCGGTCCGTGGTCGAATCGGCCGGGATTTGATGAGGTTGCGGGAGCCGTTACGGGTATATTTACATTAGAAGGTACGCCTGACAACCCACGGCTGACCCCAATCCGAATCGTATGTGACTACATTGGGGGTTGGCTTGCGGCAGTTGGTATCATGTCAGCGCTTCGCAGGCGTGCAATTGAAGGTGGAAGCTACCGGGTAGTCGTATCTCTTGCAAGAGTTACGCTGTGGTTGCTTTCACTCGGCATTTTCGACAAAAAATACGCACAAACAACCGCAGGCTCGTCGGATGAACACACGTACGTTCCCCCAGACGTGTTTACAGCTGAGACACCCTTGGGTCTGTATCAAGGGATTACCGAACAAGTCGTAATGTCTCGCACACCCGGCTCATTTAGAACGGTACTCGTTCCGCGTGGTTCTTCGAAGCCAGAGTGGCTATAAATGAAGTTGATACTAACTTATTAATTGGAGGAACGCACGAATCAACGGTATTCCTACTGTTTAGTATCACAGATAGAAACTGAGAAAAGTTTACGTGACGGGGGGCAGAGTGGCCTTTTGTAAACGACAAAGATTACGGGTATCGGCCAATCTATCAATGTAGATTCTTCCCGTTTGGCCGTAGTTGGCGATAGTGTAGGAGGTAATCTAACTGCTGCTCTCACTTTGTTAGCCAAGGCGCGTGGAGGGCCGTCGATCAGATTTCAAGTACTCTTCTACCCAGTTACTGACGCAAACTTTGATACGCCATCTTACAGGAAATTTGAAGAAGCATACTGGCTTACCCGCGAGGGCATGAAATGGTTCTGGGATAACTATACTTCAAAGGAAACAAATCGAAAGGAACCAACGGTTTCTCCACTCCAAGCATCAATAGAGCAACTGAGTGGATTACCACCTGGGCTAATCATTAATGGCGAGAATGATGTACTCTGTGACGAAGGAGAAGCGTATGCACTGAAACTTTTACAGGCAGGCGTCGCAGTGACCGCCGTTCGGTATCACGGTACTATTCGCGACTTTGTAATGCTGAATGCAATTACAAATGATCCTGCATCGCGAGGGGCCATTGAACAAGCTTCTCACATATTGAAACAGATTTTATCAAGCTAAAAATAGCGTAGGGCCGAGCAATTCTCACAGGTATCACGGAGAGACTCTTGCGTCCAGGTTAATCTGAAGTTTATAGGAACTATTCGATGTATAGGGATTCAATTTTTTGAATCAAATCGTTACCTTTAATGTTTGCATTATCATGATGTGCAGCAATTCAGGGATGAGAGATTCATACAGCTACCAGTAAGATTATCAGATCTAGTTTCTACTGTAAAAGTAACTAAGCTTGGTCCTTTTTAGTCTATACTCACTAGGTATGGACTTTGTCATGTATTCTTTATTTTCTACCTTGGATGATCATATCATGTTGTTGGAATTGTTCCTCCGTCAATAACGTATTCACTTCCATTGATTGACAGTGCTCTATCCGATACTAGGAACGCGACCAATTCGGCTACCTCTTCCGGGCGTCCTGGACGACCTATCGGAATGCCGCCAAGGGATTTCATAAGCGCTTGGCGGGCGGTCTCTATATCAGATCCCATTTGTTTGGATAAACGCTCTATGAGTGCCTCCGCTGCAGAAGTCTCGATAAATCCTGGAGCAACTGAGTTTACACGAATGCCTTTCGGCCCCACTTCGTTTGATAAACCCTTACTATAGTTAGTTAGTGCCGCTTTCGATGCGGCATAGGCTAATGTAGCCTGATAAAGTGGAAGCTTACGCTGAATCGAGGAAACATGAACGATAACACCAGATCCCTGTTTGAGCATACTAGGAAGCAAGCCTCTATCCAATCTAACTGCAGCCATTAAATTGATGTTGAGTTCTTTTTGCCATTCTTCATCCGTCAATACACTAAAGCCCCCACTAGGAGCAGATGATGCTCCGACAACATTTACAAGTATATCGACACTGCTAAAGCGGGACATGACCTCCTTGACTACTATTGAGCATCCGTCTGCAGTGCTGAGATCAGACCTGACAAATACATAGTTCGGATTTTGATAATCATTTTGGACGTGTCTTCCTGTAGTCATGACCTTTGCTCCTCCTTCAAGAAGTCGACTTACGATGGCTTTACCTATTCCAGCAGTTCCTCCTGTAACAAGGGCTCTTTTTCTGCTAAATTCCTTAGACACCAGCAACCTTTTGTCCAAATTAGTGATATGTTTACGCACTCGAAAGTAATAAGGATAGTAGTAGTTCCGATATGACGAGTTATACGTTTTATTAATATCATCCACCTTAATGGTAATAATTCATCTACGTCAAGAAAAAGTATGTCAGACAGGGAATTTCAAAACATGATCAAAAAGCAGATAAATATCTAGAATATTGGCTAACACTAATCTAATTCAGAATTCTTGAATGAAGAGTGCAAAAATGAGACGTTACGTAAGTCTCTTGTAAAGACTAGGTCCAATTGAACAATAAAAAAACCGCAAGTTTTAGCTGCTAACTTATTGTAAATCATTCCTCGCAGACAATATTCCCTATTCGAGACGAGGAAAAATTGATGGTGTATTACAAGCGCATAACCATAATTATGAGAGGTTCAGCATCAATGGCTTGATGTATGGAGTATTTGGTACAGGAACACACGATACAGGATCTAGCATGTATCCTCTGGATTCTAATGATTGGAACGGCAATGATTGTTTAAAATGTATTACAGGTAAAAATGGAATTACAATTATAGATCTTCATTTTAACAACAAGAATGCAAAACAATTTGTTGGGTGGTTTATTGGTATGAAACAAGAAATCCTTGATGGGTTCGATTCTATTGTTCCCTAGCGATGAACAAGCCCCCAGTTGATGTCGAATAAATTACTGAAATTAACAACGAGAAATTAAATTCATTTACCATAAGATTGTATAAGAATACCATGAGATGCCGAATGCTATTTCGTTGTTTGAAATCCCAATTTCCACATGTTGATTTACTTCACGGTGAGATAGTTTTATTCCAAGAATTATTAATTATAGTATTTGTTTCTGGATGAAAGAAACTACCCCCTTCAATTGAATCATGACTCATACTTGTCTTGTATGAAACTATGAAAATGGTAGACGCGAATAAAGACCCTATAAAAGAACCTAGAAATTCTAATTACGACCCACCTGAAAAATCAGGTTAGTCCCTTCCCTCCCGCAAATTAACCCTCTCGAACACTAAACATTGTTCACAAACAATATTGGATCCGAATTGTCAATAATCCGCATACGGTCTAACATCTTCGAATTTAAAGGCTGGAATAAAATCTTGGACTCAGTTATGCCTGAAGATATTGATTCAAAACCACCTTCAACGTCGGTGGCCCAGTCTTCAATAGTTTTAAGGTATGTTGTCGATGTTATACAATACCATGGGAGACGACAAGAAAAAGGAAACGAAAATAGAAAAGAAAGATGAATTCGGGGACACAGTTGAAGAGACAAAAATAGAAGAAAAGGAAGAAGATTATTCTTTGGTCGCTTAGAGTTGTCTTACCCAATTAACTAACACTGGTTGAATCACTGACGCATCATTACTCTTTAAATCGGTTGGTATTGATTATCATCGGTTCTAGTTATGACCAACGTGGGTTTAGCCAACTTCGCAAGATCATCACAAGTACCACTCCAGTTTGGCTGCAAGCCCTGTGCTAAATTAAATTAAGGTTACCATCGCATCGGTACCTTAACAGACCCCATTTACGAGCAAGGTTCAAATCCCACTGGTCCTGGACGAAAAAATTTTGTATCTTATATTTTAGTTAAGTTCCCAAAGGCAAAAAGCTAAATAGCAAGCTAGTACATGCAGGGTTCGAATCCAGACGGACTTGAACGTCCTTCAATTCATAATGTGGTCTCTAGCAATTATGTCGTTACTATGAATGATATCAAATAAGTGCCAATCGATTCTTAAAAGGTCCCACTTCGTTATCGGTACCAAGCAGATATGAACCCTTTGCCTAGTAAACTCATTAGAAATAATGAAATTCATGGAAAAGATTAATTGCTTGAAATTTATCATGATAGAAAACAAATTTTTATTTGTAACAGAGTAACAATTAATATTGTATGTCGGACTTTTACCAAAAATAGAACTGTTTTCTCTCATAAATCCTATTAACGAATCTAGATTCATCTTTGAACTCGGAAGAAGTAAGTCTTTCTGGATCAATCAGACAGGTGAGGTTACACTGCAAAGTCTAGGATTTAAGAAACGCCAGCAGGTCAGCGTTGAGCTGGTCTTGAAGCGTGGCTGTGAGTCCGTGTGGTGCACCAGCATAGTAGATTTCCTTAGCACCCTTGATGAGTCTGGCTGTTTTTACCGCCGAATCCTTGACGGGAACAATCTGATCGTCCTCGCCATGCATGACAAGGGTTGGGACATCAATCTTCTTGAGGTCCTCTGTGAAATCGGTCTCTGAAAAAGCTTTGATACTCTCATAGGCGTTCTTGAGGCCAGCCTGCATACTCCAAAGCCAGAATTGATCCAGCACGCCTTGGGAGACCTTAGCCCCCGTCCTATTGGCACCATAAAATTGCATCGCCAGGTCCTTGTAGAATTGCGAGCGGTCATTCATGATGCCACTCCGCATACTGTCGAAGAACTCTAACGGCAGCCCCTCTGGATTGGCTGCCGTTTTTAACATGATCGGCGGCACGGCGCCTATCAGGACCGCTTTGGCAACCCGTTTCGTCCCGTGGCGCCCGATGTAGCGGGCAACTTCACCGCCACCGGTCGAATGACCTACCAGCATTGCGTCATTGAGATCGAGGGTCTCGATCACGGCTGCTAGATCGTCAGCATAGCCGTTCATGTCATTCCCCGAAGAGGGCTGGCTCGACCGGCCATGTCCACGTCGGTCGTGCGCGATCACACGGAAGCCGTTCTGCACGAGGAAAAGCATTTGGCCATCCCAAGCATCGGAGCTTAAAGGCCAACCGTGCGAAAACGTTACTACCGGACCGCTACCCCAGTCCTTGTAGTAGATTTCGGTACCGTCCTTGGTGGTGATTATGCTCATAAAATATGTTAGGTTGACAATGGTTAATAAATATTGAATCAAAGATACCAGTACAAGATATTTATATAAACCTTATCCATCATGACCATAGTAAAAGGATAAAATTTTTTGGGTTATTGTTTCTGAACGTTACTCTTTCTTATGTCCTTTATGTCGCCCATACTTTACCTTCGGCAGCTTAGAAAATAAGACATTCTGGAACCTCAAGGAGTACCGGGTATGGCAATAAATGCTACGAATTTTGTTCTGTTCCATGGGTTCTGGGCCGATGGCTCTTCACGGAGCAAAGTAATTCCTATTCTAAGGAACGCGCGACATCAGGTTGTAGCTCTTCAACTTCCCCTGCATTCCGTGACAGATCCGTAGATAAAACCAAAAGTATGATATGTAATTAAGGAACGATAATGGGAGACTATATGCCAACCCTGTCTATTTTTAGTTATTGAATATATATTTGACCAAAACACATCAACAGGTCCTCATAAGATATTTCATTAGGTCAAACTCTACGTTTACGCATCTCCATGACCAGTCTTGAGAAAATAAATGTCTCTGTGTGGGGCTTTCAAACTTATATTTAATTACATTACAGGAATAGCCATGTCAAACAACACACCGATCCTTGTTACTGGAGCTGCCGGAAATGTTGGTTCCATATGGAGAGGTGTCGTCAAACTTCTTCGAGAGCGCGATCCTCAAGTCAGAGCGCTTGTACGCCGACTCGACGAACGATCTCAGGTGTTGAGTGAAATGGGAGCCGAACTAGTCGTAGCCACGTATGGAATAACACGACGTAGCATCTCCCGTCCTTGAGCAGCCTCGTCTATCCGAAGCACAATATATTCTCCTTTGTAAGGCGACGGAGGCGGCCGCAAAATAGTCGCCTGTATGTCGCTCATGTCCAGAGTTGGAACTTGATTATTTTGCATATCGGTATATCGACATTTAACTCTGTTTAGCCAAATATCTTTGGAAGCTGCGGTAGCATTTGCTCCCATTTCTTTCTACTTGTTTTATGTTGCAAATGGTGAACCAGCTCGTTCCAATGCCGCCAGACGTCCCTTCCACCCGCCAGTGCGATGTGCGACCGAGACCTCATAGACGCCACGGCGCACAGCTAAGATGGGGTCATCGGATGCTTCAATGCCATCAGTCAGGCGTGTAGGATCATGCAGCATCACAGGATCGCCGATCTCTTCGACTGTAGTTGTTCGGATAATTTCGAGCCGACCGATGCGTACTCGCGGCCGATCGTCTGGCCACAGCGCGGTCGGATCGTCAGTAGGATCGCCATCTCCAGCAAGTTGAAGGACAAGATTTTGCACCACCGGTGCTTTTCTCAGTCGTGCTTCCAATTCTTCAAAGAGATATGATGGCGGTTGCTTCTGCAGTTCTTGTAGAGACTGACCAGCAACGCCTGCCTCCGGCTCCCAGTGATATCTACCGTACTGTGCTTCATCAGCTGCGTTTACAAACCTGAACGCATGAAGTGCATGAAAAGCAGTCTGTGCAAAACTGACTGGGGCTGGCACAGCCTTAGCTAGCTGGAATGCCTTAGCGATCCATGGACGGGTTGCCAGTAATTGCATCACTCTCTTCTCGTCCGGCTTGCCTGTGGCGGGATCCGGCTTCAGCGCCTTCAGAACTTCAAGCATCTCGTCGGGGGTACGAGCAAAAAAGACCGGGATCGTTATGGCGATTAGGTCGGTTATTGTGCCGTCCGGTAGATAGAACTTTACAGCCATCGAAGCGGATGTTGCCGGTCCCCATGGATTACCAGATGCGCTGTGTCCATGTCGTACAGTAACAGGGACGGGCTGACCTTGCATATGTACTGCACGGCTTAACTTCTTTGCCTCCGGTGTGGCCTTGAATATAGCAGCGTAATAACGACCTTGGGCATGTACTCCGCGGTAACCGGGGTGAAATCCTTGAAAATCTTCATGGATCAGATCGACTAGCTCTGCTGCTAGACGATATTGACTCGGCGTCATTTCCTTGTGCTTTTATCTAACTGCTAGCTGCATCTAGCAGAACATCTAATCCACTCTTAACTTTCATTGCCTTCCGTATATCTCGCACCGATGCATCCGGGTAAGCACTGTAAAAGTATGTCGAAGTGATTTGATGTTTAACGATATAGTCCTTGATATCTGGACTCTTTATTCCAGGATAGTCATCAACCTCTCCAAACGCGAGATCAATATAGTCGGGAATGAGTGCAGCAAAGTCATCAATGTACGCATCCCAATCACCATCAAAAGTCGACGCAAATAAGAGTCTGGTGTCGTTGTCGAAAACAGTGAACCTCATATCGTGAAGGGTACCCACTCGATCGGCAAAAATTTGATTTTGATTTCCAAATCTAGAATCAGAAGCCAGCTTCTTCCGCAAACGTTCAGCACCACCCGGTTTGAGATTCATAATTAAAGTGAATTCTTGTACCTGTCCTGCCTTTAATCCGGGCCGAGACTCAGCTTGATTTGCTTTACTCATTTATCGTATTATCTACTCGATACTATTAAGCATTTTATCAAAAGTCTGACCAACTGAAAAGATTACGAATACATTACGACCGTAACTATATAGTTCTACGAAATTTATTATATTTGGGTAGCTACAAAATTCATTAAGTCGCAACTTCACCCAATGAAGCCAACCATTTCAACGCATTCAAGCCTGGCATGAAGCAATATTCACCACCGCGTACCACAATGAATTGTGGGAGTCCATGAAGCCTTCTCCGGACAGGTTGCTTGGGAATAGTAAAGATCTTCTCACCTTGGCCGTTGTTCAAGAGTGGATCTTGCTCTGTCCCGTGACCGATGAAATTGCCGTCGGTGATCCATTGCGATTGAATGAATTCAAACTGCCGCTTTATATGTGCGCCCATGAACAGAAAGACGCCGCCACGATCTAAGCCATCGTCTTCCATGACGCCTGCTGGCAGAGGTGGACCATAGTTAGTTCCACGCCTCAGAAAGTGATGAAGATTGACAGCAACTAAATCATTCTTTAAGGAATCTCTAGGATTAACACGTCTAATGTGTGCACTAAAAGGACAGTTTAGCCCCTTCATGTCATCTGAATAGCCGAACTTGTTATTGCGGCTTTTATCTGCGCCTAAGGCAGGGTCATCCTGTTCGGGAGCAAGTACCAGAGGCGCGCCACTACGCCATCTGCCAACCATCTTCGCAGCAATTAGTTCTTCTTCTGCAGGAGACGAGGCCAATTCATGCAGATATCTTCGAAAGGCAGCTACTCTGGTGTGAAATTTTCGGATAACCACAAAGGTCCCGTTACGACGTAAAATTTCAGGCTCAGGACTTGTTGCCGTTTCCCCAGTTTCGTCAGGGTACCCCATGACGATTTCACCGGGCTTAATTGTTGCTCCGGATCCCACAGGAGGATTGTTACTACTTCCTTCAACGTACGGATTATGGAGCCCATCTTTGAAGCCAAAAGGATTCCGACCCTCTGGAAGCTCACCGAATTTCTGTCGGTAAACTACTGAGATTTGAGAAAGATCCTTAATACTCTGGCGAGCTCGCTCCAAAACCGTATCCAAGCTTTTATCGTCACTTGAGTAAATCGCGAGAGCAATATGCACCTCTGAAGTTCCTAATGGATGATCCCAATGAGCCGGCGCATTCTCACCAATGTCATTGAGAATCGATGCCCTCGCTGCTATGCCTTGACGAAATTCCTCGGGGAAGCTATCCAAGGATTCTTGCGATAAACCTAGCGCTTTGAGTCCTTGATATGTGAACACGATGCCTAACCAGGCTGGAATACTTGGTACCCACCAATCTTCGGCCGGCGCAACGTATGGAATAATACGGTGCAACATTTCACGGCCCTGTGCCGCATCGTTTATTCTAAGTAGCACGTATTCTCCCTTATACGGAGACGGACGAGGGCGAAGAACAGCCGCTTGTATGTCACTCATATCAAGCACTGGAATTGCTCTTTTCGACATCAATATTGCTCCTTCAACTGTTCACCTGATTGGATATGTATCTCAGTCACTCCCAATAGTATTATTCTGTAATTATTTAGGGCTTGTGTGATATAACTAGGCACAACTTCTGGCTAGTCTTTATTTTGCGCGAAGGCTGAGAGTCATTCCTTGTCCTATTCTCTAACTGCTAGCCGCATCTAGCAGAACATCCATTCCCTTCTTAACATTCAATGCCTTCCACACATCTTTTACTGTTGCATTTGGGTAAGCACTGTAAAAATGCGTCGAAGTGACTTGGTTTTTAACGAGAAAATCCTTGAAGTCTGGACTCTTTATTCCAGGATAGCCTTCAGTCTCTCCAAACGCAAGATCGATATAGTCCGGAATGTATGCACCAAAGTCTTCAATGTACGCATCCCAATCACCATCAAAAGTCGACGCAAATAAGAGTCTGGTGTCGTTGTCGAAAATAAGGAACCTAAGATCGTGAACCGTACCTACTCCATCGACATGACTTTGGAAGTTGGAATCAGAAGCGATCTTCTTTCGCAGGCGTTCAGCGCCACCTGGTTTGAGCTTGAAAATTAATGTGAACTCATTTACACGCCCTGCCTTTAAGCCCGGCCGAACATTATCTCCAGCTGAATTAGGATTTGACATACATCTAGATCGATTCCATTCTTCTTATAGTTATCTCGATAAACCAATTTTATTTATTCAGTTTGTTCGAATAAATGAAATTAATCTATATAGCATTACCACGAATCGTATATATTTTGATTCACATACAATGATAAGCGATCAACTACTTATCTCATTACTCTCAGGTTTTGACGCGAAG
>Ga0068869_100001840_pt1 | contig 12747 bp, 6 predicted proteins | sample KBSMisM52_FD_64676 | JGI IMG/M metagenome (GOLD analysis project Ga0068869, IMG submission 64676) | Miscanthus rhizosphere microbial communities from Kellogg Biological Station, Michigan, USA - KBS Miscanthus M5-2 | ecosystem: Host-associated > Plants > Roots > Rhizosphere > Soil ... | reverse complement strand
CGGACAGACGGTGTACGTCGAACCCCTGGAAACCATCGAGCAGAACAACGAACTGGTCCGCCTGCTGGATGAAGAGCAAGCCGAGATCCACCGCATCCTGATGGAGATGACAAGAAAAATCGGCGAGCAGTCCCATGAAATCCAAACCGCATCCGAAGTACTGGCTGAACTAGATCTGCAATTTGCCAAAGCGCATTTCGCAGAAGATTACAACTGTGTCCAGGCAACCATAGTTGAAAACCAAGAGGAAGGTCGTGACAGCCGCCCTCGGCTTTCAGCGAGCGCAGTTCGCTTCCTTCTCCACAAAGCCCGCCACCCATTGCTGGAGCGCAACCTAAAAGCAAAAGGCGCAACCCCAGTCCCAATTTCCATCGAACTGGAAGGCCCACGCCGAGAACTGATCATCACCGGCCCCAACACCGGGGGCAAAACCGTCTCCCTGAAAACCGTAGGTCTGCTCGCCCTGATGGCTCAATCCGGCATCCCGGTCCCGGCCGACCGCGCCGACATGCCCATGTTCGACGCCGTTTTGGCCGACATCGGAGACTCTCAGTCCATCGAACAAAATCTCTCCACATTTTCCGCGCACGTCACCAACATCGATTTCATCTCCCGCACCGCTACCTCACAATCGCTGGTGTTGCTAGACGAATTGGGCTCCGCTACCGACCCCGAGGAAGGAGCAGCCCTGGCCGTAGCCATCGCTACACACTTCCACGAAATCAGTTGTATGACGGTCATCTCGACTCACCACACGTCGCTGAAGGTTTACGGAGCCAACACCGCGGGAGTGATCAACGCCTCTGTAGGATTCAACGAGTCCAGCTTGCAGCCGACCTACGAGTTGAAGATCGGAGTTCCCGGAGCCTCGGCCGGAATCAATATTGCGCAACGCCTGGGCCTGAATCCGACGATCATCCAAGGCGCCCGCGCCCGCATCGGAACCCAAGCCCGAGATGTAGGCGAATTCCTGGATCGCCTGCACGCACAATTACGAGAAGCCGAATCCGAGCGCTTGAAACTAAAAACCCGCGAAGAAGAATTGGCGAAAGAAAAAGCGCACTTGGCCGCCGAGGGCCGCAAAGAGCAGCAGGCAAAAGTCAAAGAACTGGAAAAGAAGTTGGACACCCTGCTCCGCGACTTCGAATACCACGCCCGCGAAGCAGTCAGCGCCATCCAGGACCGTGCCGCGGCACAAAAGCTTTCGAAAGACGCCGAGCGCCGCATCGCCAAACTCCGCCGCGAATTCAGCCAGCAATTCGACTCGACGGTAGTGGCCCACTCCACCGGCGCCGACCAAGGCGACCCCAACGCCCAGCCGCAAATCGTCAAACAGGTCTCCGAAGGAGACACGGTCAAACTGAAATCCGTAGGAAGACCAGCGGTGGTCTCCCGACGTCTCGATGACAATCATTTCGAAGTAGAAGTCGGGGTAATGAAGATGCGCATCCATCGCGAAGACATCGCCGAGGTCATTACACGTGCCTCAGATTCTCCGGTCAAAGCAGCACGTGCGCGCGGCATTTCCGTTTCACTGAATACAGAAAATGAAAATGTACCGTCGGAAATAAACGTGATCGGACGAACGGTTGATGACGCGACTCAAGAAGTCGAAAAGTTTGTAGATCGAGCTTTTCTTGCAGGTCTGACTCGCATCCGAGTGGTTCACGGCAGCGGCATGGGCATTTTGCGTAAAGCTTTAAGGCAGTTTCTGCAAAAGCACCCTCATGTGGAGTCGGTCGCGGAGCCACCACAAAATGAGGGTGGGGGTGGCGCCACAGTCATTGAACTGAGGACATAAGTTCCAACGATCGCGGGCACAGCACGTATAGAACGGATGGCATAAATCCCAATTTCCGAATCCTCTCGACGCGGATTGTGACGCTCGTCCCATCCAACGTCCCGTGCCTCGGTCAGTCTGAGCGGGCAGTGCCACGCGATTCGCGCGACAAGCGCGGTGAACAAACTCTGCCCGTAACTAAGTTTTCCTCCATCTCCAACCATATAAGCCAACCTTCCACAGCTTCTCCACAGCAATTCACATCCGCTATATTCACATCAGCGCTTCGATACCCGACAATAACCAAACTCCATGGCCAACCCCGGCGACTTCGCATACACCGTCAAGCAGCAGGCAGACATCGTCCGCATCGTCGGTGACTACATCAAGCTTAAGAAGGCCGGAGCACAAAATTATTCGGGGCTGTGTCCGTTCCATGGCGAGAAAACGGCGTCATTTTCGGTGCATGCCACCAAGCAGTTCTACCACTGCTTCGGCTGCGGAGTTTCCGGCGATGTTTTCAGCTTCGTACAAAAAATCGAAAACATCACTTTCCCCGAAGCCGTTCGCGTCGTCGCGGAGAAACTGGGCATCGCGGTACCCAAAGTCAGCTACAGCAGCCCGGCTGAGGCGAAGGAAGCCAAGCTGCGTACGATATTGCTCGACGTCCACGAACGGGCCTGCACATTCTTTCAGGAATGCCTACGACGCCCGGAGGGAGCGAACGCCCGCGAATATCTCGCTGGACGGGGATTGGATGAGGAAATTCTCAAATCTTTCCGCATTGGGTTTGCTCCAGACTCCGGATTTTCGTTACGCGATCGGTTAAAGTGTGAATTCGACGAAGAAGTGCTGCGTGAGAGTGGATTATTTTCCTGGAAACAACAGGAATCGGAAAAACAAGCAGCAGGACCAACCGCCAGCGATCCGCGGCCAGCGACCGCCTCCATGTATTCGAAATTTCGTAATCGAGTCATGTTTCCCATCGCGAACGAAACTGGACGCGTCATCGCCTTCACTGCCCGCACTCTCTCCACCGACGAAAAAGCCGGTCCGAAATATCTGAACTCACCGGAAACCGCCATCTACTCGAAATCGCGGGTGCTATTCAACCTCGACCACGCCAAGGAAGCCATCCGCAAGCTCGATTACGCGATCCTGGTGGAAGGCCAAATGGACTGCATCTCGGTCTTCGCCGGCGGATTTCAAAATGTAATCGCCAGCTCGGGCACGGCGTTCACTGAGCTGCAAGCCAAGCTGCTCGGACGCTTCAGCAAAAACGTAGTCGTCAACTTCGATCCCGACACCGCCGGAGCCAAAGCCACCGAGCGCACCCTCGGCCTGCTCGTCGAAGAGGAATTTCAAATCAAAGTCCTGACGCTGGAATCCGGCTTCGACCCTGACCTCTACATCCGCCGCAAAGGCAAGGACACCTACGCGGAAGCTCTGCGCAACTCGCAGCGTTACTTCAGCTACCTGATCGAGCGTGCCCGCACTCAATTTCCGGTCCGCAGTGCCGAAGGCAAGGTGAAGGCAGTGAATTATTTGCTGCCGCACATCCAGCAGATCCCCAGCCGCATCGTGCGCGACGAACTTGCTGGAGAGATCGCGCAAAAGCTGGGCATCGATTCCGGCGTTTTGCGGCAGGAGCTGAAACACGCGGCGACACACCGCGGCAGCAAAACTGTCCAGACAAAAGCCGAAGCCCAAATCACCGACGCTGAGCGAATCCTGATTCGCGCCCTGGCCTCCTCCACAGAAATCCAAACCACAGAACAACACATCTCCTCCCGCGAAGGCGCAGAAGAGGAATTCGATCCCTGCCGCCAGGCCCACTACATCCTGCAAAGCGAGCGCCTGCACGAAGGCCTCTCCACCGAATCGTTGGCCGAAGCCCTGCTTAATGCCGGCCCGGAAGCTGCCGATGTAATGACGTTGCCGCAGTCGGAATCAGAACGCAACCTGCTAGCCGCGGTTCTTTTAAAAGACGACGAAGAGCTATCCGCCGAGCGCCTGGAAGGCGCGGTCCGGGCCCTGAGAAGAATCCATCTCCGCCGCAGACTCGACCAAGTCCAGCAGGAACTGCAAAATACGCGCAATTTAGCGTCGGACCGCATGCGCGACCTGCTGCAGGAAAAAACGCGCTTGAAGCGCTCGCTCATGGATCCCAGTCTCCAGGAGTTGCCGCCGACCGGCGCAGCTTGAAACGAAAAAGGCTTACAGATCATCTAAATCATTAACGGGCAGGGATATAGGGCGCGGCCGCCGGCACCAAAAAGACGCTTTCATGTAGTTGAAACATGACGCTTTATGCTAAACTCTTAAGGTTTGTGTCGTTTCGCGGACCCCGCGACTCCACGCTCCCAATCGTAAAAAACAGTTAACCGTCCTATTCGTAGGACGATAGAGGGTAATTCTTGGCTCTAGACGACAAGTACGACGATATTAAAAAGCTGATCGAGACAGGGAAAGAAAAAGGCTACCTTACCTATGACCAGGTAAATGATCTCATCCCGCAGGATGTGCAAAGTCCCGAAGACCTCGACGATCTGCTGACCACTATCGGTACGCAAGGTATCGATGTGCTGGAGGGGCCCAAGCTGCCCTCTTCTGCCGCACTCGATAAAAAATTCGATGATGAAGAAGCCGGGGAAGACGTAGAACTCGATCTAACCCCCGGCACGCTGGAAAAAACCAATGACCCCGTCCGCATGTATCTGCGCGAGATGGGAACTGTGCCTTTGCTTACACGCGAAGGCGAAGTGGAAATTGCAAAGCGTATCGAACGCGGGCAGCTTCGCGTTCTCAAGGCGCTTTCGCGGTCTCCAATTGTCATCAACGAACTGCTCTCTTTGGGCGAAGACTTGAAAAAACAAGTCCGCTCCATCAAGGAAGTGGTCACGTTCGATGAAGAAGAGATCACCGAGGACATTCTCGACAACCGGCGGAAAGAATTCACCGGAAAAATTGACGAACTAGCCAAGGCATACAAAAAAGCCGGACAGCTGCAGGAAAAATTCGTCAACGTCTCGCAGAAGAAGCGTCCCAAGGACCACCGCCGCGCCCGCCGTGCACTGGCCCGCGGAGTGGTGAAGGTCTCGCAGTGTGTACGCAATCTCGGCTTCACCAATAACGAGCGCAAGCGCTTAATCGAACGTGTCAACAAGACCGTCGACGGCATGCGTCATCTCGACCGCCAGGCCCAGAACCTGGAAAAGAAAGCCGACCAGACACGCAGCGAAGACCAGCGCAAGGAATACAAACGCCAGTCTCGCAGCCTCCACGCTGAACTGGAAAAAATCGAGCAGGAAGTTGGTGTTCTATTTCAAGAACTCAAACGCACCCAGCGCGAAATCATCCAGGGCGACATGGACGCCGAGCAGGCCAAGCGTGAGTTGATCGAAGCCAACCTGCGTTTGGTGGTTTCCATCGCAAAAAAATACACCAACCGCGGATTGCAGTTCCTCGACCTGATTCAGGAAGGCAACATCGGCCTGATGAAAGCGGTCGACAAGTTCGAATACCGCCGTGGCTACAAGTTTTCAACCTACGCCACGTGGTGGATTCGGCAGGCCATCACGCGTGCCATCGCCGATCAGGCGCGTACGATTCGTATCCCAGTGCACATGATCGAAACCATCAACAAGCTGATCCGCACGTCGCGTCAGCTGGTGCAGGAACTGGGACGCGAACCAACGTCGGAAGAAATAGCCAAGCGCATGGACATTCCGGTTGCAAAAGTCAGGAAGGTCCTGAAGATCGCACAGGAGCCAATCTCTCTTGAAACTCCAATTGGAGAAGAAGAAGATTCGCACCTGGGCGACTTCATCGAAGACCGTGCGGTAGTGTCTCCCGCAGAAGCGGTGATCAACGTCAACCTCAAAGACCAAACCGGCCAGGTCCTGCGCACACTGACTCCTCGCGAGGAGAAAGTCATCAAAATGCGTTTCGGCTTGGAAGACGGCAGCGAGCACACTTTGGAAGAAGTCGGGCAGTCGTTCGCGGTTACCCGCGAACGCATCCGCCAGATCGAAGCCAAGGCGCTGCGGAAACTGCGCCATCCGTCGCGTTCGCGGAAGCTGCGGGCGTTTATGGATGGGGTAAGGGACTAGCTGCAATCTGCTTTTAGGCACGGCGAAAGCCGTGCCTTTGTTTTTAGTGTTTCTCAACTTGGATCAACCGTGGTGTCGACTTAACCTAAGAAGTGTTTTGGCAGGCGGGCGGTTCAGTATCACATCAGAAAGCTCCGGCGTGATTACCCGGAGCTTTCGCTTTTCTCGCCATGATGAGGACTGCAAAAAGAGGTAGCGCCGCCCGGGTCAGCCCATCGAAGATGAACTGATCAAAGAAGAGCAGATTGCCATTGGGCGCGCGCGCCCCAGTCGAACGTGAACCTCTACGCGGTCCGTGACTCAGGCAACGGGACCGAGCCGATCATTCTCTCTAGTCGTACGTAACTCGCTTCCATTCCATGTTCCATACCGGTCGCAAGCATGGCCGCGCGCGTCTGGGCATCGGGTAGTGTCATTCGCATGGTCATCAGCGTGCCCGCCCCGTCTGGGTCAAAATGAGTTTCAATATGGTTGTCCGGCGTGGGATCAGGCAAGTGCATCCGCTCGACGTGTACCAGACGGCTGTACGGTTCAAGTTCCAGACATTCCCCGGTGAGGTAGAATCCGCCACCTTTGCCATCGGCCCATTCATAGCGGATCTTCCCCCCTGGCCTTGCCTCAATAATGCAGACAGGCATCGTCCAACCTTCCGGACCGAGCATCCACTGCTGAACTAACTTTGGATCGGTGTGGGCGCGGTATACAGCCTCCGGAGATGCAGCAAACCTCCGCGTCACAACCACATGTTTATCGCCTTCGGTTTTCAAGGTCATCTTACTCATCGTCTTTCTCCTTTGTCTTTTTCCATTTCAGCCAGAACTTCATCCAGCCGTTCGTAGTTTTTCTCAAGCGCCTTTCGCAGCATCCCGAGCCATTGATCCATGGATTCAATACCGGCCTTCGCGAGACGACGTGGGCGCCTCGTGCCCTCGATTCGCCCCACAATCAGTCCTGCATCTTCGAGCACTTTCAGGTGCTGAGAGATCGCCGGTTGCGTCATCTCGAACGGCTCCGCGAGTTCCATCACGGTTGCCTCTCCTTCGGACAGGCGCGCAAGAATCGCGCGCCTAGTGGGATCAGCCAGAGCAGAGAATGCTGCGTCCAGATTTTCCATAGGTAATAACTTATATAAGTATTAACTTATAGTCAAGGGAAATCTTTGACAGGGCCCGATTCAATCCCCAGTGTCGAAACCTCAATGAACGAAACCATTTCCACACCGACAGTAATTCACGGCAAACAATGCCTCGCCCCTGTATCCAGATTTACCAACCGCCAAATACGAGCAATACCGCGAGGCATGGCAGCTGCGGCAAGAGGCGGTGGGGACAAAGCAAGTCACCGAGGAGGAAAGTCCCGGAAGAAAGTATTTACCCGGATGGAGGAACGCCTGATGGCGTCATTTGACTTTGTCAGAATGAATTGGGAGCGCTAACCAGAATAAGAAGGACCGTCATATGTTTTGCGTGGCGGCAGTTCGGGAAATCAGTTCGTATCAAAGCAGCGGCTTCCGTGTGTGACGACGATGGATGTTCACTAATCGCATCCACGACTTAATGTGAGTGAAAGGCCGACCTGGTTCGGCCTTTCACCACAGGGCCCGCAACTGCTATTTTCTTAGGAATTTGACTCCCCAATGAATCCCCGGCAGCCACTCCTCCATGGGACGCGAGATAAGCCCGCGCATGAGCAACCTGCGGTAGCTCTGGATCCGCAGATTTCCAAGCGGCCAGGAAATCCATGTACTCCGCTGTGGCTGCGGCGACATCGGCGGACTGCTCGCTGGCCATCGCCATGCCGTAAAGTGGGAAGCCGGAGCGTGGACGATCCACGAGCGCCTCTTTGTAAGCTGCCTTGGCATTACTCCAGTCCGAAGCAGCCATAAACGCGGCTGCCGCCGCCTCGCCCACGGGACGAATGTAGGCTGGAGGCTCGCGGTATCCGAGGGCTTTTTCTTCCCGCGCCGCCTGTGCGTAAAGCTTTTTCGCGTCGTCGTTGAGTTTCTTCTCGACCAGCAGCCCAGCGCGCAGTTCCAACGACATAACGGATAAATTGCTGAGGAGCGGCTCCGGCAAAGCATCGGGCCTCAGATTCATTTTCGGCGGAGCGTTCGCGGCGGGCTTTTTTTCTTTGGCCTTGGTGTTCGCTTCGTCCTTCACATGGTTCGACATTCGCCACAGCTCGGCATCGAACTGCTGGGACGCTGCTTCTGCCACAGACATATCATGCTGACCGAGCGCTTGCATGCCGCGAGCGAACTGGGTCAGCTGGCTGGCAAGGAATTTGAGATTCGGCAGAGTTGGATCAGCCGACTTCAGCAACGCCAAGGCCGAAGCCCAATCCGCAGTCCGCAACGCAACCGGTAGTCCGGGATTTAGCCGCGAAATTGCATCGCGCGGTGAGTGAATGTACAACGTGTTTTCCAACTCGCCGCGCGCGCCTTTCAGCTTGCCGGAGAGTGCGGTGGCGTTTTGGAATTCGCCGGCCTCCAACAAGTTTGCGATCGCGTACATCAAGTTGTGCACATAATTCCAGTCGTCGTCCACCTGCACCTGCTGCGCCTGCATGTACTGTTCGTCGGCCATCGTCGAAGCCGCAAATGCTTGTTTGGCGCTGGCATAGTCGCCGGTGCGATAGAAGATATGACCGGGCATGTGGACCATGTGTCCCGAGGTGGGCGCGAGACTGCCTAGGATTTCAGCACTGTGCAGCGCCTGCTCCGGATGCGGGCTCGCCTCAACCGCGTGGATCCAATAATGATTCGCGGCGGAGTCGTTGGGGAATTCCTTCAGCACGCCTTGCAAGGTTTCCAGTGCCTCTTTTTGCCCAGAACGCGGCTGGCCACCATCGTCGTAGCCATCAACCAGTACTTCCGCCAGAAAAATTCGCGCCTGCATATCATGAGGACTGCGTTTGACCAGCTTGCGGTAGATTTCTACCGCCTCCGACTTGTCTTTCTTGTCCGATTTCTCAGCGGCCTCGGCGGCAACGCTGGCCTCGATGTACAGGCGCTCGTCTTTGCTGGCGTGTCCCTTGAGGCTGTCCGCCTTGGCCAACATCTGGTTCGCGTAGTAGAGGTCGTTGCGGTGAGAAAACCTCTCCGCCTTATACATTCCCCAGTAGCACATCGCGCACTTCGGATCGACGCGAATACTCTGTTCGAAGGCGCGCGCCGATTCGTAATCCCAAAAGTCATGCAGCAGATTCAATCCCTGGTCGAACCACATTTGCGCTTCCGCAGTGGCGGTGATACCGATGTGGGAGTTCCCAATACCGGTCAGTTTCTGGGGCGGCGGCAACTTTTCCGGGGCGATCTGGTCGCGTGTCTCCATGACGTGGCAAGTCATAACGTTTTGCGCCCATGCGTTGCCCACAATAAAGCAAATTGTGATCACTAAACATACGAAGGTCTTTCCTAAAATAAGCGGGCGATGCAACGCAGATGATTTCACGAGCACCTCTTGCAAGCATCGTCATTCTAGATGAAAAATCGTCTGCCTTCATGGTTTGAGGCACTGGCGTAAGTAGCAAATTAAAAAGCCCCGGATTGCCGGGGCTTTGTTTTTGTGCAGTTTGTTCAACCTACTACGCGCTCACCGGCTCCGGCATGGACTCCTCCACCTCGTCCACTTCCGTAACCAGATGCGTATGCTTCTTAGCCACCAGCATGTAGATCGAAGGCACCACAAACAAAGTAAAGATCGTGCCAATGATCATGCCGCTGACCAGCATGATACCGATGCTGTTTCGAGCACCGGCGCCAGGGCCAGTCGCAAGCACAAGCGGAAAGTGTCCGAACACAGTGGCTGCGGTAGTCATCAAGATCGGCCGCAAACGCGTGCTGGCAGCTTCGGTCACAGCGGCAAGCTTGTCTCTGCCCTGCTCCTGAAGCTGGTTGGCGAATTCCACAATCAGAATTCCGTTTTTGGCGATCAGCCCGACCAGCGTAATTAGACCGACCTGACTATAGATGTTGAGCGTAGTCAGCCCAAGGAACGAGAACATTAGCGCGCCGGACAGAGCCAATGGTACCGATCCCGCGAGCACGATAAACGGATCGCGGAAGCTCTCGAACTGTGCAGCCAACACCAGGTAGATCAGGATGGCTGACAGCAGGAAAGTCCCGAGGAACTTGCTGCCTTCCACGCGCAGCTGCCGGGACTCACCCGCATAGTCCAGCGTGTATCCCTGTCCCTGCGGAAGGAGCTGCTTGGCCTCATCCTCCAGGTAACTGAGCGCCTGATCGAGCGGAACATTTGGCGGAATCACGCCCTGAATTCGCACCGCGTTCAGCTGCTGAAATTTGTTTAGAGACCGCGGCTGGGTCGTGGTGTTCAAGCTGGCAAACGTGGAGAGTGGCACCAGCTTCTCATTGGAGCCCTTCACGTAGATGTGCTCCAACTGATCAGGCGTCAAACGCTCCATGCGCTTCACCTGTGGGATCACTTTGTAGCTGCGTCCCTGAATGCTGAAGCGGTTTACATAATTGCCGCCCAGCAGCGTGGACAAGTCCTGCCCCGCCTGGCTCAGATCCACTCCCTGCGAGCGCAACTTGTCACGATCGAACACAACTTCTGTTTGCGGCTGGTCGAACTTCACATCCACGTCGGCAAAAATGAACTTGCCGCTGGCCATGGCTTTCTGCACCAGCTGATTGGCGTAAGCACTGAGCTGCTCTGGATCAGCCGATCCCGCGATCACCAAATCCACCGGGAAGTTACCCGCACCGGGCAATGGCGGAGGCGTCAATGGAATCACGCGAATACCAGCAATATGCGAGAGCGGCCCGGTCGACTCAAGCAACAGCTGCTGTGCCGTCTTTTGGCGCTGGCTCCATGGCTTGGTCACCATGCCGCCGAAACCGCCGGTTGGCGAAGTGATCTGGAAGATACTGTCGCTCTCCGGGAACGAGTGATAAACGTCGTAGACCTCTTTGGTGAACAGGTTCACCTGGTCCAGCGTAGAGTTGGCCGCCGACTGAATCACGCCGAATACCACACCCTGGTCCTCGGCCGGCGCAAGTTCGCGCTGCGAGAACAAATAAAACGGGATCATCAGGACTGCGACCAGTATCCACAGCGTCAGCACCACAGGCCGATAGCGAAGCGTTCCGCTCAAGGCGCTCGTGTAAGTGCGGCGGACATAGTCGAAGCGCCGGTTGATCCAGCCCTGTAGTCCGGTTTCGGAGTCGCCGGCACGGAGCAGCTTCGAACCCATCATCGGTGACAAGGTCAAAGCCACGATGCCGGAGATGGTTACAGCGCCAGCCAGGGTGAAGGCAAACTCTTTGAACAGAGCGCCAGTCAATCCGCCCTGAATTCCGATTGGGGCGTACACCGCAGCCAGGGTGATGGTCATGGCGATGATCGGCCCGACCAATTCGCGGGCAGCGTCAATCGCTGCGCGAAATGGAGAGGCGCCAAGCTGCAAATGTCGCTCGACGTTTTCCACCATAACGATGGCGTCGTCGACCACCAGACCGACCGAGAGCACAATCGCCAGCAGGGTCAGCAGGTTGATGGTGAACCCAGCCGCTTGCATAATGAAGACCGCGCCGATGAGCGAAAGCGGAATCGCAACCACGGGAATGACAACCGAGCGGAATGATCCCAGAAACAAGAAGATGACCACCACAACGATGATCAGCGTCTCGACCAGCGTGTGGATCACTTCGTCGATCGCGTCCTGAATGTACGCCGTCGAATCGTAGGGAATGCCGAGCTTCATTCCAGTCGGTAATTGTGACTGGAGTTCCGGAACTAATGCGCGGACTTGCTTGATGACCTCGAGAGAGTTGGCAGTGGGCAGCACCCAGATGCCCATGAACGTCGCGGTTTGACCGTTAAACTTGACATCGGAATCGTAATTTTCCGCCCCTAGTTGAACATCGGCGATTTCGCCGAGGCGCACCACAACTCCGTTTTCCTGCTTCACCACCATCTGCTTAAAATCGTCGGCAGTGCGTAGGTCGGTATTAGCGACGAGGTTGACCGACACCATCTGGCCCTTGGTGCTTCCCAGTGCGGATAGATAGTTGTTGTTGGCCAGGGCGTCGCGCACTTGCGACGGGTTCACTCCGCGCGCGGCCATCTGTTCCGGCTTGAGCCAGATCCGCATGGCAAACGTACGATTACCCAGAATGTCAGCCCGCTGCACCCCGCTCACGGCGCTCAGCTTTGGCTGCACGACACGGGTCAGGTAGTCGGTGATCTGGTTCTGGTCCAAATCAGAGGACGCAAACCCCATGTACATCGCGGCAAACTGCGTGTCAGCAGTTTCGAGTTCAATGACTGGAGCCTCGGCCTCGGGTGGCAGGTCGTTGCGGACCTGAGCAACTTTGGCCTGAATCTGAGTCAGCGCCGCATTGGTGTCGTAGTTCAGCTTCAGGTGAACGCTGATGGTGCTCAGCCCCTGTCCGCTGGTTGACTCCATGTAATCAATGCCGTCAGCGCTAGCGATTACGCGCTCCAGCGGTGTCGTGATAAATCCACGAACCAAGTCAGCATTCGCACCAACGTAAATCGTCGTCACCGTCACCACGGAGATGTCGCTCCGTGGATACTGCCGCACACTCAACGAACGGATTGCCTGCAACCCGGCGATCAAAATCACCAGGTTGACGCAGATCGCGAGGACCGGCCGCTTTACAAATAAATCAGTAATTTTCATTTAGCTGTCCTCGGGCTTTGGAGCCGGATTGTTGGTCGGTTGCACTTTGTTGTTGACCTGAATGGCGGCACCATTACGCAACTTGAACACACCTGAGCTGACGACTTCATCCCCTGGATTCAAACCCGAGATGATCGCCACTTGGTCCCCGCGCGAACCGGCAATCTTCACAAACTGCTGCCGTAC
>Ga0068869_100001814_pt1 | contig 12826 bp, 10 predicted proteins | sample KBSMisM52_FD_64676 | JGI IMG/M metagenome (GOLD analysis project Ga0068869, IMG submission 64676) | Miscanthus rhizosphere microbial communities from Kellogg Biological Station, Michigan, USA - KBS Miscanthus M5-2 | ecosystem: Host-associated > Plants > Roots > Rhizosphere > Soil ... | reverse complement strand
CGATCTCGGCGCGGGTGAGGCGCTCCGCGTAGTCGAGCAGCTCCGCGGTGTAGCGGCGGACCTCGTCGTGCCCGTAGCGGGCGTAGAGCCGCCCCAGCTCGCGCTCGCCCACCTTGCAGGCCGCGTACTGGGCGCCCAGGTCCCCGAGCACGCGATCGGGCACGCGCACGTTCTTCTCGATGATGCGCCGGACCGAGCGGCTCATCGTCCCGCCCTCGTAGAGCTTGATCGGGGGCAGGCGCAGCCCTTCCTGGTAGATCTCGGTGGAGTCGCTCGCGTTGGAGCCGGGCACCCGGCCGCCCATGTCGGTCTGGTGCCCGATCACCACCGCGAAGGCCTCGACCTCGCCGTCCCGGAAGATCGGCATGAAGAGGAAGACGTCGGGGATGTGCATCCCGCCCTGGTAGGGATCGTTCATGGCCACCACGTCGCCGGGTCGGAGGTCGCCGGTGAACTCGGCGAGCACGCTCGCCATCGCGTCGGGGATCGCGCCCAGGTGCTGGGCGATGGTCTTGGCCTGCGCGATCATGCGGCCCCGCGCGTCGCAGAGGGCGGCCGAGTAGTCCATCACGTCCTTGATGATCTCGGAGCGCGCGGTGCGGATGACCGTGTAGGCCATCTCGTCCACGATCGAGTCGAGCGCGCTCTTCATGACGGCCAGCGTGATGGGATCGATCATGCGTCCTCTCCGAGCGTGATCAGCAGGTTGTCCACCGCGTCGCGGCGGACCGCCGCGCCGGGCGGCACCACCACCGTCGAGTCGTAGCTCTCCACGATCAGCGGCCCGGCCCGGCCCGCCGCGGTGATCGCCTCGCGGGCCAGCACCGGCGTCTCGACCGCCGGCGCGCGCCGGGCGAAGGACACGAGCCGGGTCGCCGGGGGCGCGGGCGCGCCCGCGGCCACGCGGACCGTCCGGAAGTCGAGGCGGCTCGACCGGACTCCGGTCGCCACCACTCGGACGTTGACCAGCTCGAGCGCCTCGTCGCTCGCGTAGCCGTAGGTCGCCGCGTACTCGCGCGCGAACGCCTCGCGCAGCGCGGGGAGGCGCTCCGGCGCGAGCCGCCCGCCCGGGATCGGGATCACGAGCTCCGAGGACTGGCCCACGTAGCGGAGATCGGCCTGGGCGTCGAGGCGCACCTGCTCGCGCGGATAACCCTCCTGGGCGAGGGTGGCGAGCGCCTCCTGGGTCATCTCGTCGAGCCGCGCGTTCGCCCGGTCCACCACGAGGCCGTCGAGCGGGCCGCCCGCCGCGCGGACGAAGTGGTGCTCGACGTCGCTGGCCAGCATGCCGACCGCGGTGAACACGCCCGGGGAGACCGGCACGAGCACGCGGCGGATATCGAGGGCGCGGGCCACGTCGCCCGCGTGCACCGGGCCGCTCCCCCCGAAGGCCACCAGCGTGAAGTGGCGCGGGTCGCGTCCGCGCTCGATGGTGACCGAGCGGATCGCGCGCGCCATGTTGGCGTTGGCGACTTCCCGGATCCCGTGCGCGGCGTCCTCCACCGAGAGGCCGAGCGGCTCCGCGACGTGGGTCCGGATCGCCGCGCGCGCCCGCTCCGCGTCGATCCGCAGCTCGCCGCCCGCCAGGTAGGCCGGGTTCAGGAAGCCCAGTGCCACGTTGGCGTCGGTGACGGTGGGCCGGTCGCCGCCCAGCGCGTAGCACGCGGGGCCGGGATGGGCGCCGGCCGACTCCGGCCCGACCCGCAGGAGCCCGCCGTCGTCGATGTGCGCGATGGAACCGGCGCCGGCGCCGACCTCCGCGATATCGATGGCGGGAACCTTCAGCATGTAGCCCCCGGCCTTGATGAAGCGGCTCGATGTGGTGATGCCCTCGCGGAACTCGTACTCGGTGGTGAGCGAGACGCGCCCGTCCTCCACGAGCGACGCCTTGGCGGTGGTGCCGCCCATGTCGAAGGCGATGAGATTCGGGGTGTCGGCCACCAGGCCGAGCCGGGCCGCGCCCGCCACCCCCGCCGCCGGCCCCGATCCCACCGCGAACACCGGCCGCTCGGCCGCGGCGGGGGCGCCCACCACGCCGCCGTTCGAGGCGACCACCAGCAGGGGCGCCTCGACGCCGATCCCCCGCAGGCCCGCCGCGAGATTGGCCAGGTAGCGGCGCATCACGGGTAGGAGGTAGGCGTTCACCACCGTGGTGCTGGTGCGCTCGTACTCCTTGATCTCGGGCAGCACGCGGTAGGACGCGGTGACGTCGAGGGTGGGGAAGCGCGCGGTCAGCAGGGACTCGGCCAGGCGCTCGTGGACCGGATTCACGTAGCTGTTGATGAAGCTCACCGCCACCACGTCGGCGCCGTCGGCCACCAGGCGCTCCGCGGCGGCGAGCAGCCCTTCGCGGTCGAGCGGGCGCACGATCGCGCCGTCGGCGGCGATCCGCTCGTCGACCTCCAGGCGGTGTCGGCGCTCGACCAGGGGCTCCGGCTTCTCCCACGTGAGGTCGAAGAGATCGGGCGTGCGCACGCGCCCGATCTCCAGCACGTCGCGGAAGCCGCGCGTGGTCAGGAGACCGACGCGCGCGCCCTTCTTCTGCAGGATGGTATTGGACGCCACCGTGGTCCCGTGCACGACCTCCACCACCGTCGCGGGCGGGACGCCCGCCGCGCGCAGAAGCGCGTCGAGCCCGCGCACCACCGCGAGGCCGGGATCGTCGGGGGTGGAGGACACCTTGCTGACCCGCAGCGTGCCGTCGGCCAGGCGCAGCACGAGGTCGGTGAAGGTGCCCCCGATGTCCACGCCGACGCGCGCGCTCATGCGTCCGATCGCAGGCTGCCGGTGAGCACGGTGACCGCGGTCCCGCCTACCCGCACGCGCGTGGCGTGCCCGGCGTGTCCCGACTGCGCCGCCTGCGTGGTCAGCTCCACTTGAAGCCGCCCGGGGCGGCCGAGGCCGTCGCCCTGCTCGGCGGTGAACACCAGGCGCCCGTCGGCGGCGGGGAGCGCGCCCGCCTCGAGCAGCCAGACCCCGAGGGAGGAGTGCACGGAGCCGGTCACGATGTCCTCCGGGATGCCGTAGTGCGGGGCGAAGAAGCGGCAGTGGCTGCGCGAGGCGGGGTCCACCGTCTCGCGCGAGACCACGCAGACCCCGCGCGCGCGCTGCGGCGCGCGCACCGCGGCGAGGTGCCGCATGTCGGGCTCGAGCGCCCGCAGCGCGGCGAGGTCGCGCACGGGCAGGAGCAGGTCCTGGTCCGGCGTCACCGCCGGTCGCGCCCAGCCGCCCACCGCGGCCCGGGGCAGGCCGAGCGCGTCCAGGATCTCCCCCAGGTCGCCCTCGAAGGTCCGGCACGCGGGCAACGGCGGCTCGAGCCACATCAGCGCGCGGCCGGCTCCGCGCTCGATGTCCACGCGCAGCAGCCCGGCCGGCGTCTCGTAGGTGACGCGATCGCCCGGGAGCCGGCCGCTCTCGAGCAGCGCGTGCGTGCCGCAGAGGGCGGTGTGGCCGGAGTAGCCGACCTCGAGCTTCGGGGTGAACATGCGGAGCCGCCAGTCCGCGCCGGCCTGGGAGGCGGCGGAGACGAACGCGGTGCCCGCCACCAGCATCTCCGCGGCGATCCGCTGCATGGCGGGCGGGTCGAGGCGGTCCGCCTCCAGCACCGCCGCGGCCGGATTGCCGGCGAACGGCCGATCCGTGAAGATGTCGGCCTGGATGATCGCGACGGAGCCGCTCACGGCCGGATGCGCTCGCGCAGGCGACGGGCCTGGCGGCCGAGGGCGCGGGTGGACCACACGGTGCCGAGCGAGTGGACCATCAGGCCGTACACGCGCGCGCGGGGCACCTTCAGCGTGATGGCCGGATCGAGCCAGTTGGGCGAGGCGGCGAGCAGGTCGAGGGTCCGGAGCCCGATCAGGAGCGGCCACGCGCAGGCCAGCCGCATCCGCGTCTCGCGCCGCGGGATCGCGAAGGTGTACTGCCAGGCCGCCTCGTAATGATCGAGCGCGGTGTGGAGCCACTCACCGAGGAGCGGCCGCGCGGCCGCCGCGCGGCCCGGATCCAGCAATTCGTGCGGCTCGAGACCCCACCGGGCCAGGTCCTGGCGGGGCAGGTAGCACCGGCCCTGGCGCAGGTCGCGGGGCACGTCGCGCAGCACGTTGGTGAGCTGCAGGGCCTTGCCGAAGCGAATGCCGAGCGCGCGCATGCGCGACAGGTCCCAGCGCGCGAGGCGCGGACGATGGGCCACGTGCACCTCGGTCCAGAACTCGCCCACGCAGCCGGCCACCAGGTAGGTGTAGCGGTCGAGGTCCTCGCGGGTCTCGAGCGCGGCCAGCTTGCCCTCGTCCTCCCCCGGAAAGACGCGGAGGTCCTGGATCTGTCCCTCGATGATCGTGTCGAGGACCGCCTGCAGCCGCGCGCGGTCGGCGGGGGGCAGCGCGCGGTAGGCGGCGAAGCACTCGGGCAGCCGCTCGAGCAGCGCGCGCTCGGCGGGCAGCGCCTGCGAGGCGGCGATGGCGCCCGCGATCGCGGGGACGGGGTCGGCGTCGGGCACGGCGAGCGCGGCGCGCAGGGCTTCCAAATGGGCGATGCGCGAGGGCCGGTCGATGAGCCGGGTGTCCGCGATGGTGTCCGAAGCGCGCGCGAACAGGTAGGCGAGCCCGATGGTCGGACGCACCGACGCGGGGAGGACGGCGAGCGAGAGATAGAAGGATCGGCTGACCCGCCGGAGGAGCGCGGCGGTGAGGTCGCTACCGGGCACGGCGGCTAGTCGAGATCGAGCGGATTGAGGGGACGGCCCGGCATGTCCTTGGCCTTCTTCATCCCCTCCTTGAACATCTTGTCCAGGATCTGCGGCTTCTTCTCCTGCGCCTTCAGCTCTTCCTTGAAGCGCTCGGCCCGGCGGGCCTCGGCGCCCTTCAGCGAGGCGAGGGCGTCGTCGAGGCCGAGCCCGGACTTCGCCCGGGGCGCCGGCTCGTGCGCGATGACCGCCTCCAGCGCCGGATCGATGGTGAGGCGCCCGTCGCAGCAGGGACACGTGACCTTGAATTCCGCCATGGCCACGAGACTACCAGAAAACAAGACGGGCAGAAAACCCGGGGGAGGGCTCAGCGGCGGCGCAGGCGGGCCTCGAAGCCGGGCAGGATGGCCTTGAAGAAGGCGTTCTGGACGAGGCCCACCACGGTCTCGATGATGCCCGCGTTCGGGTTCTCGAGGGGCCCGGAGATCTCGACGCGGGTCGCCACCTCCTCCCGCGGCCGGTTCTGTAGCACGCGCGCGACTCCGCCCACCACGCCTTCGTAGACCTTGCGGAGCACGTTCTTGTCGCGATCCTGCCGCGAGTCGTAGACCGTCATGTCCTGGAAGAGCGGCTTGACGTAGCCGGTCATCCGGCGGTCCCGGACCGAGAGCTCCGAGTACATCGAGAACCGGCCGGCCGTCACGTCGAAGTTGCCGTGGGCCCGCAGCATGTCGTTCATCGTCTTGAGATCGGTCTCCTGGATCTCCACCGCCAGGTCGAAGTCGGGGCCCGGACGGGTCGGGCGCAGCTTGAAGTCCGCGCTGGCCGGCCCGTTGCCCATGAACTTGCCGGTCAGCTTGGCGTGCGAGGTTTCCCCGCTCGGCAGGCTGCTCAGGTTGGTGAGGGTCATGGAGGTGTCGTTGAGGAAGACGCGATAGGTCGGGTTGACCGCCTTGTTGACGAAGCCGAAGTTGCTGCGAACGACGTCCAGGCGGTCCACCCGGAACATCAGCCCCGGATCCTGGGCCTGATCCGCGGCCTTCGCCGTCTCGCGCGCCACCGCTTTGCCTACACCCGCCATCTGGGGTGTGTGCAGGTAGTCGACGTGCACCCCGTCCACCGTCGCGTTCCAGAGCTTCACCGACTTGAACTGGGGGGCGATCTCGACCTCGCCGTACGCAGCGAGCGTGCCCTTGTCCACCGCCACGTTGTAGCGATTGGTGATGGGCTTGAAGTAGTCGAGCTCGATGCCGTCGAGCTTGACGTCGGTCATGAAGGCGGCGTGCGGCTCGGCGAGGAAGTCGGCCCAGCCGGTGGCGCTGACCGAGCCGCTCTCGAACACGCGCGCGGTGAGACGCATCGGCGACGGGTACACGCCGACCTCGGAGTGCACGTTGCGGATATTGGAGGCCTCGAGCTCGAGATCCTGGACCCGCAGGGGCTTGAAGGGGCCGTTGTCGGCGTAGGTGACGTCGCCCCGCGAGATCCGCAGCGAGTTGATCTTGAGCGGATAGATGGCCTGCAGCGCCTCCTGCCAGCCCTTGTCCTTCACCGGGGTGGTGTCGGCGATCTCCTGCTTCGCCTGCGGGAGGTCGAGCACCACCACCGGGCGGTCGATGAGAATGTCCCCGACCACCTTCCCGGACAGGAGCGCCCGCCAGTGCACGCTCGCGTAGAGCCGCCCGATGTTCGCGACCGGCGGGTCGGGATGCTCGTTCTGAACGATCACGGTGTCCCGCAGATCGAGCGAGAAGTTGATCGGACTGAAGTGCAGGGTGCCGATCGAGGCGGTGTAGCCCTTGAGGCGCGCGTTCATCTTCGCCTCGGTGTAGCGGCGCAGCGGCTCGTCGATGAAGAAGAGCGCGGTCGCGGAGGCGAGACCCACGAGGGCGACGAGGGCGACGGCCAGTACGATCCATCGGCGCCGCGTCATCGTGATCATGGGTCACGAGCAAAGCAAGGCTCGTGCCCGGCCCGTGTCGAGGGCGAGGGTGGCGGCTGGCGCCGACGTGGGACCGGGACGGGAAGTTCCTACCGGACCCGATCGGGAAGTTCCGACCGACCGGGCCGAATGGGCTCGGGAAAACATGACTGATCGCGCGGGTTTTCGCTGGCACAGGAGTTGAAGCGAATAGACCCATGGCCAACGAGGCGGCGGACCACGTGTACCGGATCGGCATCTCGGGATCGTACGGCGGGCTCAACCTGGGCGACGAGGCGATCCTCCAGTCCATCGTGGCGCAGCTCCGCGCCGCGGTGCCCTGCGAGATCACCGTCTTCTCGCGCGACGCCAAGGACACCGCGGCACGGCACAAGGTGGAGAAGAGCATCCCGGTGCGCGACCTCTCGCGCGACGAGGTGCGGCCGGAGATCGCCGAGCTCGACCTGCTGATCCTGGGCGGCGGCGGCATCCTCTACGACGAGGCAGCCGCGATTTATCTGAGAGAGGTCGAGCTGGCCCGGGAGCATAGCGTGCCGGTGCTGGTCTACGCGGTGAGCGCCGGACCGCTCCACGACGCGGCGTCGCGGACCCTGGTGCGCGACACGTTGAGCCGGGTGAACGCGGTCACGGTCCGGGAGCGGCGCGCCCAGCAGCTCCTCGAGGAAGTCGGGCTGCGCGACATCGAGGTGACCGCCGATCCCGCGTTCCTGCTCGAGGCCGAGCCGTTGCCCGCAGAGGCGCTCCAGCGCGAGGGCCTGAACCAGAACCGGCGGCTGATCGGCCTCTCGGTGCGGGAGCCGGGCTCGGCCGCGCCCGACATCGACGAGACGCACTACCACGCGCTGCTCGCTAACGCGGCCGACTACATGGTGGACCGGCTCGACGCGGACCTGGTGTTCGTGCCCATGGAGCCGCGTCAGAAGGACACCCAGCACTGCCACGCGGTGGTATCCAAGATGGCTCACGCCCACCAGGCCACCGTGCTGAAGGGGGAGTACACGTCGGGCCAGCTCCTCTCGCTCATGAGCCACTTCGACTTCGCGGTGGGCATGCGCCTGCACTTCCTGATCTTCGCGGCGCTCAACCGGGTGCCGTTCGTGGCGCTGCCCTACTCGAGCAAGGTCGCCGGCTTCCTCGAGGATCTCGAGATCGCGATGCCCCCGCTCAAGCAGGTCAACGCGGGGCAGCTCATCGCCTACATCGACCGATGGTGGGACCTGCGGCGCAATCTGCAGGCTCGGCTCGAGAAGACGGTGCCGGAGATCCAGACCCGGGCCCGGCGCACCAACGAGATCGCGCTCCGGCTCTTGACCGAGGGCAGGAAGATCAGGGCCACCGAGGCGGTCGGCGGATCGGCCTAGCCATGCCGCCGCTGCTCCGGCCGCGTGAGCCGGCCACCGTCACGCTGGCGCCGCGCACCGCCACGGTGGCTGCGGAATGTGACGTGCTGGTGGTGGGCGGCGGCCCCGCCGGCCTCGGGGCGGCCCTCGGCGCGGCCGAGGCCGGGGCCGACGTGATCTTGGTGGAGCGCCACGCCTTCCTGGGCGGCAACGCCACCGCGGCCCTCGTGATGCCGCTCATGTCCTTCCACACCCAGCGCGGGGCCGCCGTGCCCGGGAGCGCCTCGGAGCTGATGCCGCACGATCACGGCCCCGGCGAGGCGGTGGTCCAGGGCGTCCTGAAGCGGCTGCTGGATCGGCTCGAGGCGGCGGGCGGCTCGCTCCGGCCGTCGCCCCAGACCGGGTACGTGGTGCCGTTCGACCCGGAGATCTTCAAGCTCGTGGCCCTCGATCTCCTGGACGACGCGGGCGTCCGCGTCCTGCTCCACGCCTTCGCCAGCGGCGTGGTTGGCGCCCCGCGGCCCGACGGCGTGGTGTTCGAGACCAAGTCGGGGCCGATCGTGGTCAGGGCCCGGGCCATCGTGGACGCCACCGGTGACGGCGACGTCGCCGCCCTGGCCGGGGCCTCCTTCGAGATCGGCCGCGCGGATGACGGGCTCGTGCAGCCCATGACGCTGATGTTCCGGATGGTGGAGTTCGAGCGGAACGCCTTCGCGGCCTACCGGCAGGCGCACCCCGACCAGTGGCGCGGCGTGCACGGGCTCTGGGAGCTGGTGCGGGAGGCGAGCGCGGCGGGCGAGCTGGCCCTCGCGCGGGAGGACATCCTCTTCTTCGGCACGCCGCACGAACGGGAGCTGTCGGTCAACAGCACGCGGGTCACCGGGGCGCTCGGCACCAGCGTGTGGGATCTCACGATGGCCGAGTGGCAGGCGCGGCGGCAGATGAAGCAGATCGCCGCGTTCCTGCGCAAGTACGTGCCGGGCTTCGAGCGGTCCTATCTGGCCCAGAGCGGCGTGACGATCGGGGTTCGCGAGACGCGGCGCATCACCGGGGAGTACCAGCTGACCGCGGAGGACATCCTGGGTGCGCGCAAGGCGGAGGACGTGATCGCGCGCGGGACCTATCCCCTCGACATCCACAACCCGAAGGGCAAGGGGACCGTGCTGATGCGGCTGCCCGACGGAGAGTCCTACGACATCCCCCTCCGCTGTCTGCTGCCGCAGGGCCTGGACCGGCTCGCGGTGGCGGGCCGCTGCATCTCGGGCACCCACGAGGCGCACTCGTCCTATCGCGTCATGCCGATCGCGATGGCCACCGGCCAGGCCGCCGGGGTGTGCGCCGCGATGGCCGCGCGTGCGGGCAAGGCGGTGCGCGACGTGCCGCCGGGTGACGTGCAGACCGAGCTGCGCCGGCAGGGCGCGCTGATCTGAGCGCGGCGCGCCCGCGCCTTCCTACCGTGTAGGACGTACGCGGGGGAACGTTTGGAGCCCCGCCGATATGCCCGAAACGCGCGTCAAGCGCGCGGAAGCGCCGCGCGGCCCGCGGCATACCCCTTGCGTTGCTCATGACCAGCATCTCGATCCCCCCGTCACAGAAAAGGAGCCTCGATGAACAAGGACATCGTTGCCGGCAAGTGGAAGGAGATGAAGGGGCGCGTGAAGGAGCAGTGGGGCAAGATCACCGACGACGAGCTCGACCGCGCCGAGGGCAAGGCCGAGCAGATGGTCGGCCTGCTCCAGCAGCGTTACGGCTACTCCAGGGAGCGGGCGCAGGAAGAGTACGACCGCTTCATGAAGAACCAGGAGACGGAGGTCCGCCGCTAACCGCGGATCGTCTCGAAGGGAGCGGCGGCGCCGCCCGGGGGCGCCGCCGCCTCTCGCGTCAGAGCGCGAGATACTGCTGGCGGATCGCGTCGTTGTCGCGGAACTCGCGCGCGGTGCCCTCGAAGCGGATGTGCCCCTTCTCGAGGACGTAGACCCGGTCGGCCAGCTCGAGCGAGAAGCCCACGTTCTGCTCGGCGAGCAGGATCGTGAGGCCCTCGCGCTTGAGCCGCCCGATCTGCTCCTTCAGGTGCTCGACCACCAGCGGAGCCAGGCCTTCGGACGGCTCGTCCAGGAGCAGGAGCTCCGGGTTGCCCATCAGCGTGCGGGCGATCGTGAGCATCTGCTGCTCGCCGCCCGAGAGGAATCCGCCCTGGCGGCCCACCAGCTCGCGCAGCTTGGGGAAGAGGTCGAAGACCCGCTCGATCGTCCAGCCGCCGTCCCGGGCGCGGCTGGCCACGTCCAGGTTCTCCCACACCGTGAGGTCCGCGAAGATGCGGCGGTCCTCCGGGATGAACCCGATGCCGGCGCGGGCGATCTGGTAGGGGGCGCGGCCGGTGACGTCGCGGCCCTTCCACACCACGCGGCCCCGGCGCGGCGGGGTCAGGCCGATGATGCTGCGCATCGTGGTGGTCTTGCCGACTCCATTGCGCCCGAGGAGGCAGACGCACTCGCCTCGGGTCACCTGGAGCGATACGCCGAAGAGCACCTGGGACAGCCCGTAGGCGGTGTAGATGTCCTCGACGGTGAGGACGCGGTCCGGCGCGCTCACCGGCTCTCTCCCAGATACACGCGCTGCACCTCGGGATCGTTGCGCACGTCCGCGGGGGTGCCGTCGGCGATCACCTGGCCCTGGTGCAGCACGGTGATGCGGTGGGCGATGGAGAACACCACCTCCATGTCGTGCTCGGTGAAGAGCAGGGTCAGGCCCCGGTCGGCCGCGATGCGCTCGATGAGCCGGATGGACTCGCGGGTCTCGGTGGCCGACATGCCCGCGGTGGGCTCGTCGAGCAGGAGGATCTCGGGCTCGAGCGCGAGCGTGATGCCCAGCTCGAGCTGCTTCTGGTTCCCGTGCGAGAGGAAGCCCGAGGTCTCCTGGGCCTTGTCGAGCAGCCCGACCGCCTCCAGCAGCGCCTCGGTCTCCGGCCGGTAGAGGCGCTCCACCGGGGTGAACAGGTTCCACCCGCGCCCGCGATGGCAGACGAAGGCGGCCTGGACGTTCTCGTACACGCTGAGCCGGGGGAAGATGTTCGTGCGCTGGAACGACCGGCCCATCCCGAGGCGGCAGAGGTCATGGGGCGCGATCCCAGTAACGTCGCGCTCCTTGAAGACCACGCGCCCGCCGTCGGGCTCGAGGTGCCCGGTGATCAGGTTGAACAGCGTGGTCTTGCCCGCGCCGTTGGGGCCGATGATGGCGCTGATCGAGCCGCGGGGCACCGTGAAGGACACGCCCCCCACCGCCTGGAAGCCGTCGAAGCTCTTGCGGACGTCCCGGACCTCAAGCACGGGTGGGCCTCCGGGCGAGCCGCCGCCAGAGGTCGATCACCGCGCCCGCGATCCCGCCCGGGAAGACGAAGAGGAGGAGCACCAGGATGCTGCCCAGGATGAGGGGCCAGTACTCGGTGTAGGAGACGATCTGCTGGTTGAGGCCGATGAGCGCCACCGCCCCCACCGCGGGCCCGTAGAAGGTGCCCATGCCGCCCAGCAGGGTCATGATCAGCACCTCGGAGGACTTGGTCCAGTACGCGAAGTCGGGGAAAACCCCGCGGTTGAAGATGCCGAAGAGGCCGCCGGCCAGCCCCGCGAAGCCCCCCGCGATCACGAAGGCGGCCAGCTCGTAGCGCCGCACGTTCACCCCGATGAACTCGGCGCGCTCCGCGTTCTCCCGGATGGTGGTGAGCATCCGCCCGAAGGGCGAGGCCACGATGCGGCGGAGCATCCAGAAGCACGCCGCGACCAGGAACAGGCAGGTGAAGTAGAAGTAGTCGGAGGTGCGGTAGCCGCCCACGAAGGGGAGCACGGTGGCGACCCGCTCCATCCAGTCGAAGCTCGGGTAAGGGATCTCGGGCATACCCTGCTCGCCGCCGGTCACCTCGTTCCACTTGAAGCAGATCGCCCACACGATCTGGGCGAAGGCGAGAGTGAGCATGGCGAAGTAGATGCGGGTGAGGCGGACGCAGAAGAAGCCGAACACGAGCGCGCAGAGGCCGGCGATCACCCCGGCGGCGGGGAAGGCGATGAGGAAGGAGACGCCCAGCTTCTTCATGAGGAGCCCGGTGGCGTAGGCGCCGATGCCGAAGTAGGCGGCGTGGCCGAAGGAGACGAGCCCGGTGTAGCCCACCAGGATATTGAGGCTGGTCGCGAACAGCGCCCAGATGACGACGTCGTTGGCGAGAAACGTGTAGAAGCGCGATCCCATCGACGGCACGCAGAACGCGACCGCCAGGACGACGAGGGCCCAGGGGAGGCGGGAAAGGCGCATGGGCTACTTGAGCGGCCGGCCCAGGAGGCCCCAGGGGCGGATGATCAGCACCGCGGCCATGAGCGCGAAGACCGCGAAGATCGAGAAGCGCGGGAAGAAGAGGATGCCGAAGGAGAGCACCTGGCCGTAGATGACCGCCCCCAGGAACGTGCCCCAGAAGGAGCCGAGGCCGCCGATGACCACCACCACGAAGGCCTCCACGATCACCTCGGTGTCCATGCCCGGCACGGTGGCCCGCATCGGCGCGATGAGGGCGCCGCCGAGGCCGCCCAGGAACGAGGCGAGGACGAACACGCCGGTGTAGAGCCCGTCCACGTTCACCCCGAGGGCGCCGAGGGTCTCGCGGTCGAGCGCGGCGGCCCGGATGAAGCGGCCGGTGCGCGTGCGCTGGAGCACGAACCAGAAGGTGAGCGCGATCGCGGGGCCCAGCAGCAGGATGAACAGGTTGTAGTGCGGCACGGTGGCCCCGAACACGTGGAAGGCCCCGGTCAGCTCGGGCGGCCGGCTCACCGACTTCTGCTGGGTGCCCCAGATGATCTTGGCCACGTCGCTCAGGATCAG
>Ga0068869_100001811_pt1 | contig 12836 bp, 4 predicted proteins | sample KBSMisM52_FD_64676 | JGI IMG/M metagenome (GOLD analysis project Ga0068869, IMG submission 64676) | Miscanthus rhizosphere microbial communities from Kellogg Biological Station, Michigan, USA - KBS Miscanthus M5-2 | ecosystem: Host-associated > Plants > Roots > Rhizosphere > Soil ... | reverse complement strand
TTCCGGGTGTTGTAAATGCCAGTTACACTTTCAATAATATGATCGGCCGTAACTACGGTAACTATGGCATAGAGTGGCCGGCCAAGATTCCCAATGAGGATATTTATTTTGAAGGCTTTGGTGCCGGTCTTGATTTCATTGAAACCATGGGTATGCAGATGAAGGAAGGCCGGAGTTTTTCAAGAAGCTATGGCGATGAATATTCGAAGATCATTTTGAATGAAGCCGCCCTGAAAATGATGCATTTAAAAGATCCTGTGGGAAAGAATATCACACTTTTTGGCGACAACAGGCAGGTCATTGGCGTGGTAAAAGATTTTCATTTTGAGTCGTTGCATGAACCGGTGAAGCCCGCATACTTCACTTTGCAGCAGAACCCTGGAAAAAATCCATGGTTTAAAATGATGGTAAGAATAAAAGCAGATCACCAGCAACAAACCGTTGCAGCCATTCAAAATTTATATGAGAAGCATAATCCTGGTTTTCCATTCACGTTCAACTTCCTGAGCGAAGCGTACCAAAAGCAGTACGAGACCGAGACAAGGATCGCAACACTTTCAAAATATTTTGCAGGGCTTGCTATCATCATTTCTTGTTTGGGATTATTTGGCCTGGCCGCTTTTACCGCGCAAAAAAGGAGAAAAGAAATAGGCGTGAGAAAAGTTGTTGGCGCTACTATCGCAGATATTACAGGCATGCTGTCAAAAGATTTTTTAAGGCTTGTCCTGATCGCATTGTGCATCGCTTTTCCTGCATCATGGTGGCTGATGAATAACTGGCTGCAAAGCTTCGCCTATCGCATTCACATTAGTGCGGGTGTTTTTTTCATGGCAGGTGTTTCGATCATATTGATCACTTTATTCACAATAAGTTATCAATCGATAAAAGCAGCAATCGCCAATCCTGTGAAAAGTTTACGAACAGAGTAACAAAAAAGCCAGCTTCGAGCTGTGAACGATGAGCTCATAGCTCACATCTAAAAGCTAAAATTATTTTATGATCAAAAATTATTTTACAACCGCATGGCGCAATTTGTGGAAGAATAAAATCTATTCTTTTATCAATATCGCCGGTCTCGCTATAGGCATGGCTGCTTGTATTTTGATCCTGCTCTTTGTTTTTTATGAAAGAAGTTTCGACAATTTCCACAAAAAAAATATTTATCGGTTGAATGAGGTGCAGAAGTTTGAAGGAATGGTGTCATCGCAAAAAGTGGCGTTGAGCATGTTCCCGATGGCCCCTACATTAAAGGAAGATTTCCCGGAAATAAAAAATTTTACCAGGATCACCAAGGCGGATAAAGTACCATTGAATTACGGCGACAAAAAGATCTATATTGATAATGCCTGCTTTGTTGATTCTACCTTTCTTAATTTGTTTGATTTCGACCTGGCAAAGGGCGATCGTCATACTGTGTTGCAAAAGAAAAATAGCATTGTATTGACAGAAACGACCGCGCAAAAGATCTTCGGAAAAGAAGATCCCATGGGAAAAACTTTGGTCGGCTATGATCACGACACTACTGTTCTTGTTGTAACAGGCATATTAAAGAATGTACCTTCTAATTCACAAATTCAATTTGACGCTCTTGTTCCATTCAGCACCATCGCCCAGCCTGACTGGATGAATAACTGGGGTGGCAATTGGTTGAATACTTACCTGGAACTGGCCCCAAACACAAGTATGGCGGCATTAGAAAAAAAATTCCCCGCCTACCTGAAGAAACATATGTCAGGCGACAATTGGAAAAATTATGAATTATTTCTTCTACCATTAAAAGATGTTCATGCAGGAGCAACGGATATTGGCCTTGACCGGTTCAATTATCAACAATTCGACAGAAGCTACACAAATATCTTTTTCATCATTGCCCTTATTGTATTGCTTATTGCCTGCGTCAACTTCATGAATCTTTCCACTGCCCGCTCAGGAGAAAGGGCAAGAGAAGTGGGCGTAAGAAAATCAATCGGCGCTGTCCGCTGGCAGTTGTCAGTTCAATTCATTGGTGAATCGATCCTGCTTGCGTTTATTGCCCTGATCATTGCTGTTGTACTGGTGTACATTTTCTTGCCTGGGGTTAACAGGTTGAGTCAACGGCATCTTCAATTTCCTTTATTTACCAATTGGAAGTTTTTGCTTGCTCTCCTGGCGGGTACCATCATGCTGGGCGCCCTATCGGGGCTTTACCCAGCAGCATATTTATCATCGTTCATGCCTGTAAAAGTTCTGAAAGGCTCTGTACAGACCGGGAAAAATAAAGGAGCACTAAGAAATATTCTTGTCGTTACTCAATTCTCCTGCGCTATTCTTCTGATCATAGCAACTGTTTTTGCTTTACGGCAATTGCGTTATATGAAAAACAGGCCAACAGGCTTTGACCGCGGCCAGATCGTTACCATACCATTTGATCGCGGTGGCTACCGGAAATATGACGCTCTGAAAAAAGATCTTCTTCAAAATACCCTGGTATCGTCAGTTACTGCATCGCAGGATATATTAGGCAGTCACCTTGATCAATCTGGCATACAATTCAAAGGGGATGGCCCTAAGAGAGAACTAACTTCGACGCGGCTGATCGTTGATCACGATTACCTGACGACTTTCAAGATCCCATTGATTGCAGGAAGAAATTTTTCACCCGAGAAAACCGCAGATGGCCACGAGTACATTATCAATGAGGCCCTGGCGAAGGAATTATTAAAAGATAATGCGCGGGGAAGCTTTTCATCCTTATTGGGAAAACAGTTTGGCTTCGATTCGTTGGGCCAGATCGTTGGCATAGCGCAAGATTTCAATTTCAACTCGCTGCATCATAAGATCGAAACAATGTTCATGTTCAGCCAGACGGACTGGGGTTTTTCGAACATGTCTGTAAAAATTAACGGGAATAAACCCAAAGAAGCGATCGCATTTATTCAATCGGTATGGCAAAAAAATTGTCCCGATGTTCCTTTTGAATACCAGTTTCTAGACGAGCATTTTGAGGAACTCTATCGCGCCGATTCGCAGATCAGCACCATTGTTGGTTCGTTGGCGATGCTTGCCATTATCATTTCCTGTCTTGGATTATTTGGTCTCGCCTCGTATTCTGCCGAAAAAAGAATAAAGGAAGTAGGCATCAGAAAGGTGTTGGGTGCATCCCTGGAAAATATTGTGCTAATGCTTTCAAGAGATTTTTTGAAATACGTTTTGATCGCGGTACTCATCGCATGGCCCTTGTCATGGATCGCCGTTCATAGATGGCTGCGGGATTATGCTTATAGAGTAAATATTAGCTGGTGGGTATTTATAATGGCTGGAGTGCTGGCCATGTTGATCGCGTTGATCACGATAAGTTTCCAGGCGATCAGGGCGGCGATTGCAAATCCTGTGAAATCGTTACGGACTGAATAAATTAAGCTGCGGGCCGTGAGCCATGAGCTCATAGCTCTAAGCTAGTAACTAAAAGCTTTTTTATGTTAAAGAATTATTTTAAAACTGCCTGGCGGAATTTGACAAAAAACAAATTTTACTCCGCTATCAATATTACAGGACTTGCCATTGGCTTAGCCGTGGGCATCATGATCCTGCTATGGGTGCAAAATGAATTGAGTTATGATAAATTTCATCACAACGCAAATAACATTTTTAAGATCAACTCTCATATTGGCTCAGGCACCAGTGCGCAGGTATGGGAAGGTTCGCCGGGTCCTCTTCTTATTTTCAGCAAGCAGATACCTGAGGTTGTAAACGCGGTCAGGGTAAACGAAATTTATGAGCAACTCCTTTTCAAATACCAGGATAAAAAATTCAATGAATCTAAACTGGCTTTTGTTGACTCCTCCTTCTTTTCCATTTTTGATTTTAAACTCCTGGAAGGAAACATATCAAAACCATTCCCGGACCTCAATTCCATCATCATCACGTCATCGGAGTCAAAAAAATATTTTGGCGATCAGGCTGCAACGGGTAAAATACTGACAACGGACCAGGGCAATTTTACAATTAGCGGTGTGGTAAGCGATTTTCCCGAAAACTCAAGCATGCAGTACAATATGCTTTTGCCCATGGGTTTATATGCCGAACAGTTTGCCGCATCGGGCGGCAATGGTGACTGGAAGACGATGGATGAGGACCTTGGAAATTATTACTTCCGCATCTATCTCCAGCTGCGAAAGGATGCATCACCGCAAATTGTTTCTCAAAAATTATCAAAGCTCTACCTTGACAAAAGAAAGGCGGACGTAGATGCAAAAAATAATTTTTTTACACTCCAATCTCTTCCATCACTACACCTGATCGCTGCTGATGGTAATGGCAGCAGGCTTCAAACAGTAAGAATATTTCTCATCGTGGCTATTCTTATTTTATGCATTGCCTGCATCAACTATGTGAATCTTTCAACGGCCCGTTCCATGCTTCGGTCAAAAGAAGTAAGCATGCGAAAGATCATTGGGGCAGCAAGAGCGCAATTGTTTTTACAATTTATCATAGAATCTCTGTTATTGTTCATATTTGCCTCAGCCCTTTCGCTGTTGATCATTTATTTATTGCTCCCGCTGTATAACCAGGTTTCGGGAAGACAACTTTTATTCAGTTTTTCAAATGGTGGAGTATTAACGGTTGTTGCTTGCGCGATCATAGGTTCACTTGCTTTGTCCGGCATCTACCCGGCATTGCAACTATCTGCTTTCAAACCGATAGAAGCCTTGCGGGGGAAACTTTCGCTGGGTATTAAAAAAGCCACATTTAGAAAAGTATTGGTCGTTACGCAATTTGTTTTCTCAGTTGGTTTGATCATTTCAACTATCGTTATCAGCAGGCAGCTGCAATATATGAGGCAAAAAAACCTGGGGTTTGACAAAGAGCACGTTTTTGTTTTTGGACTGAGGAACGAGCAGCATGCTCATTTTGAAGCCGTGCGCAACGAACTTTTGAAACAACCGGGTGTGCTGGGTGTCGCTTCCATATCCGGCACCATTGCCGGAATAAATGGCACCACAAGTGATACCTATTGGGATGGCAAAGAAAAGGACAGAGCATTCCTGATCAATCCAAACGCGATCGATAAAGATTTTATTCCGCTGATGAAAATGAAGATTACACAGGGGAACAATTTCACTGGTTCACCGGCAGATTCGGCGCATTTTATATTAAATGAAACAGCGGTGAGGCAGGCAGGTATTAAAGATCCCATTGGCAAATCGTTCATGCTTTGGAACAGGAAAGGAACCATTATAGGTGTAGTGAAGGATTTCAATTATGAATCATTGAAAACGGCCATAGCGCCTGCTATATTTTATTACGATCCTTCCGGGTGGGCGATGTACGTAAAAACAAAGGATAAAGAAGCTCCAAGAGCAATTGCCGCTGCGGAAAAAATCTGGAAAGGGTATAATTCAGAATTTCCTTTTCAATATTCGTTTCTGAATGACGATTTTAACAGAATGTACAAAGACGATCAGCGGACGGGAACGTTATTTAACGTGTTTGCCATAGCCGCGATTTTGATTTCTTGTCTTGGTCTTTTTGGTTTGGCCACGTATACGGCACAGGTCAAAACAAAAGAGATAGGTATAAGAAAGGTGTTGGGAGCCAGCGTCACAAGTTTGGTTCGCCTGCTTTCCAGGGAGTTCATATTATTAATAGTAACTGCTTTTGTAATTGCCACACCCATTGCCTGGTACCTCATGAGTAAATGGCTGCGCGATTTTGCCTACCGGATCAATATCAATTGGTGGATATTCCTGGTAACAGGAATAGTGGCAATAATTATCGCTTTGCTGACCGTAGGTTTCCAGGCGATAAAAGCAGCGATAGCGAATCCTGTTAAATCGTTACGAACTGAATAAGAGAACTAGGAGCTGTGAGCCATGAGCTCATAGCTAATACCTAACAGCTAAAAGCTTTTCTATGATCAAAAACTATTTCAAAACCGCGTGGAGAAATACCATAAGAAACAGAACCCTCACACTCTTAAATGTAAGCGGGCTTGCCATTGGAGTGGTAGTTTGCCTGCTGATAGGTGTATGGCTCCAAAGAGAATTAAGTTTTGATAATTTTCATCCGGACAACAATAAAATTTTTCGACTTGTCAATACTTTCAAAAGTGAGAGCGAAGCTTTTTCGCAGGCGCTTTCGGGTCCGGCATTTGGAGCCCAGTTACCCAAAGAGTTGCCCGCTGTTCGTTCCGCCTGCCGCTTGTTTGGCGATCAATACAAAGTGAAATCAGGTGACCAACAATTTTTCGAATCGAATATTATTGAAGCTGATCCGAACTTTTTCCAATTCTTCGGATTCAGATTGAAAAAAGGTCGACCAGAAACATGTTTGCAATCATTTTACCAGGTTGTTCTGACGGAAAAATTAGCTATCAAATATTTTGGTAACGAAGATGCTGTCGGCAAAGCAATGACCATCGACAATATACCGGTTACAGTAAGCGCGGTTGCCAATGACCCTCCCATTAATTCACATATACAGTTCGATATGCTGCTATCTTCCTCTTTCTTAAAAAAAAGAATGAAAGAACAGTACAACTTCGACATTGACAGTCTGTGGGTCGGCGGCTGGCCGAATACCTATATCAAATTGTCTGATCCAAAGAAATCGAAGATCGCGGAGAAACAGATCAACGAGGTGGCTGCGAAATTTGAAGCGAAGGATTGGAAGGAAAATAAGATGCATTATGATTATTACCTTCAGCCCGTCAGGGATATTCACTTAAAGTCCCACCTGCGTTATGACGCAGCGAATAATAGCGGTCTTGCAAGAGTTAATATTTTTTCCATCATCGGCATTATTGTTTTGCTGCTCGCCTGCATTAATTACATTAACCTGACGACAGCAGGTGCGATCAAACGTGCAAAAGAAACTTCTGTGCGAAAGGTAATCGGAGCCACGAAACCACAACTGATCCGCCAGTTCTTCCTGGAAACCTTCATTATTTGCGCACTCGCTGTTTCCATAGGCCTTATAATATTTAAAATGATCCTCCCACAATTTTCCGCATGGATCGGTCAGCCCTATTATTTTCCATTGACCCCGACGACTATTTTGATACTGCTCGCGTTTATCCTTTTTATTTCAGCTATAGCCGGGATCTATCCCTCGGCTATTTTATCCGCGTTCAATCCTGCTTTCGCGCTGAAAGGAAATTTCTCACAGGGCAGGAGTGGAAATATGATCAGGAAAAGCCTGGTTGTATTTCAATTTACCATAACCACCGGATTAGTAGCTTCCATCTTCATTATTACGCAGCAGATGGATTACATAAAAAATAGATCGCTTGGCTTTAACGGAAGTGCTGTGATCCAGGTAAGCTTCAATGGCGACAATCACGTGGTACAACAGTATGCTGCTATCAAAAATGAATTGCTGAAAAGTCCTTATATACTTAATGTAACGGCTCATAACCAGAACATAGTAGGCGGCCTGGGTAACGGGTGGACAACCACTGAAAATTTAAAGGGAGATGAAATATCCACAAGCCTTTACGGAATGTCAGTAGACGCGGATTATTTTAAAACCTATGACATGAAACTGGCAGCCGGTCGATTTTTTTCAAAAGATATTCCTACCGATACAACGAAATCTGTGCTGGTAAATGAAGCCGCGGTAAGAACATTCGGTTGGCAAAAGCCAGAGAACGCAATCGGCAAACCTTTTGGCAAAGGAGATAACAGGCAGTATGTGATTGGCGTAGTCAAGGATTTTAATTTCGAAAGTTTGCATAAACCGGTCGAGGCCTTGCTGATCTATTATTCGCTACATCCCGGAAGTCTCTCATTAAAGATCGACGTTTCACATATTGATGAAGCAGTAAATCAGTTAAAGAAGACCTGGAACGATCTGGCGTCATCAGTTCCGCTTCAATACAGTTTTGTCGATGCCGAAATAGCCAAACAATACGGAAATGAATTAAAAATGGAAGGAATTTTCTATGGCTTTTCGGCCTTGTCCTTACTGATCGCCTGTCTTGGGTTATTTGGACTATCCACGTTTGTTGTGGAACGAAAAACAAAAGAGATCGGTATACGCAAGGTATTGGGTGCAAATGTTTCCGGGATTGTCGGCTTGTTATCAAAAGATTTTTTAAAACTGGTATTGATCGCCATATTGATCGCAACGCCGTTAGCGTGGTTTTTTATGAATAACTGGCTGCAGGATTTTTCGTATCGCATCCAAATTAGTTGGTGGGTGTTCGTTGCCGCAGGCATCGTTGCCATTGTTATCGCATTGATCACTGTGAGTATTCAATCTATAAAGGCAGCTATAGTAAATCCAGTTAAGTCTTTGCGAACGGAATAAATCAGGCTGTGAACCACGAGCTCATAGCTCATAGCTAACCGTTAAAAGCTTTCTTTATGATCAAAAACTATTTGAAAACCGCCTTACGCAATCTCCGGAGAAATAAAGTTTTTTCTTTCATCAACATTTCGGGGTTGGCGCTCGGCATGGCTTGCAGCCTATTGATATTACTCTGGGTGCAAAGTGAATACAAGGTGGATTCGTTCAATAAAAATTCATCGCGCTTATACAGTATCTATGAGCGGCAGTATTACCATGATAAGGTTGATGTATTCCATTCAACCCCCGGGCTGATGGCAGATGAAATGAAAAGAGTATTTCCTGAAGTCGAATATGCTTCGGGATTCGGATGGATAAACCAAAACAGTTTTGCACTTGGCGATAAGGCCATAGAGGAAGAAGGCGGTTGGGCCGGAGAGGACTATTTTAAAATGTTCAATTATCCCCTGCTCGAAGGGGATGCACAAACCGCATTGAATTCTCCATCGGCCATAGCTGTCTCAAAAAAAATGGCTGAGAACTTTTTTGGAAGTGCAGAAAATGCGATCAATAAAACCATTCGTTTTAATGATAAAAGGGATTTTAAGATAACAGCTGTATTTGAAAATACTGGTGTCAATGCGTCACAAAAATTTGATTACCTCATCAACTGGTATGCCTATCTTGACGACAACCCGTGGCTCCAAGACTGGAGTATCAACATTAATGACGGACCTAAAACCTTTGTTTCATTACGGTCAGGAACAGACGCAAATGGATTTACGGCAAGGGTTCGGGATTTTTTACACAGTTATTATAAAGAACAGCGTTCAGGATTTCACATTGAACTCGGCATCCAGCGCTTTGATGAGATGTACCTGCACTCACATTTTAAAAATGGACAAGTTGATGGCGGGCGAATAGAATATGTAAAACTCTTTAGCATCATTGCTCTTTTTATTTTGGTGATCGCCTGTGTAAATTTTATGAACCTGACGACAGCCCGGTTCATGAAAAGAGCAAAGGAGATCGGCGTGAGAAAGGTAGCGGGAGCCATCCGGTTCTCTTTGATCAAACAATTTATCGGCGAAGCCATTCTGATCGCCTTCTTCTCATTGATCGTCGCGCTGGCGATCGTATTGTTAATACTCCCCACGTTCAATACGCTTACACAAAAGCACATTTCATTGCCCATTGCGAATGTATCATTTTGGTTCACTCTTTTGATGCTGGCCTTCGTCACCGGTCTTGTGGCGGGGAGCTATCCGGCCACACTCCTATCTTCATTTGACCCGATCAAAGTTTTGAAAGGTTCGATAAAAGCCGGGCCGCGGGCAGCATTCTTCCGCCGAGCACTTGTTGTATTCCAGTTTACTCTTTCGATTGTGCTGATCATTGGGACAATCGTCGTTTCAAAACAGATCCATTATATTCAAACGAAGAATCTGGGTTACGACAAAGACAATGTGATCAGTATTCCCCTTCAAGGAAATTTGCTTAATAAGTACAGTACTTTTAAGCAGGAGGCGGCAAATATTCCGGGCGTCAAAGTTGTTACACGCATCACGCAAGTCCCCACAAAACTTACGAGCGGAACGTCAGATGTCGACTGGCAAAATAAAAATCCGGATGAGAAGAATTTATTCATCTGGGCTTCTGTGGGGTACGATTTCGCGAAAACTCTCGATCTTCAACTGCTCCAGGGACGCGATTTCTCAAAGGACTATCCTACCGATTCCTCAGGGTATTTACTGAATGAATCTGCATTAAGAGTCATCAACTATAAAGACCCTGTTGGTAAGCAATTTACTTTTTGGGGCAAGCAAGGGACCATTATTGGTGTTGTAAAGGATTTTCATTTTAACTCATTGCATGATCCCATTCAACCATTGATCCTTCGCATGCGTGAAGATGAGATCTCTGGAAATGCTCTTGTACGAATTGACCCTGCTAAAACAAAACAGGCATTGCGAAGTTTTGATGCACTGTCAAAGCAATTCAATCCTAAATTTCCATTTACGTACCAATTCCTCGATGAAGCCTATAACAGTTTATACACGAGCGAACAAATGATCAATAAACTCGCAGGATACTTTGCCTTCATCGCCATTTTTATCTGCTGTCTTGGCTTGCTTGGCCTTGTCATGTTTACGGCAGAGCAACGCATCAAAGAGATCGGCATCCGGAAAGTGCTTGGAGCAAACACGGCGTCTGTGTTTGGATTGTTGTCAAAGGATTTTTTAGTGTTGGTGTTCATTGCCTTTGTTATTGCTTCTCCCCTTGCCTGGTGGGCGGCGAATAATTGGTTAACAGGTTTTGCTTACCGGATCCACATCAGCTGGTGGATTTTTTTATTGGCAGGATTTCTTGCAATGATCATCGCCCTGGCAACAATAAGTGTCCAGGCTTTGAAAGCAGCGATGGCGAATCCGGTTAAGTCACTTCGAACAGAATAATTTGAGCTGCAAGCTACAAGCCATAAGCTTATAGCTTGCAGGTATAGCTAAAAGCTTTTTAAAATGTTTAAGAACTATCTCAAAACCGCCTGGCGGAGTTTATTAAAAAATAAGTTCTATTCATTTATCAATATTGTCGGCCTATCGATCGGGCTGGCAGTTGGAATTCTTATCCTTTTGTGGGTAAAAGATGAATTGAGCTTTGATACATTTCACAAACAGGCAAGAAATATTTACCGTCTCGAAAACCAGGTTGGCACCGGCAACAGTGTACAAATATGGTCTGTTACAAATGCTCCGATAGGAACAGAAGCTAAAAGCAAATTGCCACAGGTGAAGAATATGGCAAGAATGAGCGGAAACTATTTTTACACTGCATATAAATATGGCGATAAAATATTTTCAGAAGACAAAACTTTTTTTACTGACCCTTCATTTTTTACACTATTTGATTTTAACCTGGTCAAAGGGAACAATACAAACCCATTTCCGGGAGACAATTCAATTGTCATTACTGAAACTACCGCCAAACGCTATTTTGGCGATCATGATCCACTTGGGAAAATAATTGTTGCAGACAATAAAAATAATTTCATAGTAACCGGTGTGATCCGCGATTTCCCAAAAAATTCGAGCATCCATGGGGATATATTTTTCCCAATGAGTCTTTTTAACAAACTTCTCCATGAAGGCAGACCCGGGGAAAGCTTAGAAAATGACTGGGAACAATTTAATTATGTTACCTACCTGTTGCTGCAGCCGGGAACCAATATGCCGGACCTGGCAAATAAGATCCGCAATATTCATCTTCAACACGAGCCCGGTGACTCAGATATAAAATATATGCCCCAACAATTAACAAAGATGCATTTGTACAAAGCAGATGGTTCCAATGGAGGAATAGAAACTGTGCGGATATTCACCATCATTGCCCTATTGATATTGGCAATTGCCTGTATCAATTACGTTAATCTCTCTACAGCCCGGTCAATGCTCCGCTCAAAGGAAGTGAGTCTCCGGAAGATCGTTGGTGCAGCAAAACTTCAGCTATTCATTCAGTTTATTTTAGAAACAGCGTTTCTTTTCCTGGTTGCTTCTGCGCTGGCTGTTGCGTTGATCTATCTGTTGATGCCATTATACAATCGCATTTCCGGCAAAGAAATATCTATCGACCTGGCAAACTATCACATCGGGCTGGTCTTTATATATGCCATTTCAGGAACGCTTGTAACATCAGGCATTTACCCCGCACTATTGCTTTCATCATTCGAACCCCTTAAAGCACTAAAGGGGAAAATTTCAGCAGGTATCGCCAATGCTTCATTTAGAAAAATTTTAGTAGTAACCCAGTTCACCATTTCTATTGTATTGATCATCGCAACATTCATCATTAGCAACCAATTAAAATACATCCGGTCAAAAGAATTGGGGTACGACAAATCACATGTGTTTTCTTTTCTGATGCCTCATGCAAACGATCACTATGAAGCTGTACGAAAAGAATTGCTGGATCAACCGGGAATTATTGGTGTCACACGTTCCAATGGAAATATTGTGAGCCTCGGCAATGAGACCGGAAACAATCACTGGGATGGGAAATTACCTGATCAAACCTTTATGGTATACCCGGTAAGCATTGATAAAGATTTTATTCCCTTTTTCAAATTAAAACTGGTTGCCGGTAATAATTTTTCGGGAATATCCACCGATTCGCTCCATTTTATTTTGAACGAAACAGCTGTGCGGGAAGCAGGAATAAAGGACCCGGTGGGCAAACGATTCAAATTATACAACCATGATGGCACTATTATCGGCGTAGTTAAAGATTTTCATTTTGCTTCTATGAAACAAAAAATAGAGCCTTCTGTCTTTTATTATGAGCCTCTTTATAGCAATGTCATATTTGTTAAAATAACGGGAAAAGATGTATCTAAAGCCATTGCTGGTTCACAAACCGCCTGGGATCATTTTAATGCTGGAACTCCATTCAGTTATACATTTCTCGATGAAACCTTTGACACATTATACAAAACAGAACGACAAACCGGGGCATTGCTTAACATTTTTGCCATCATCGCCATTTTTATTTCCTGCCTTGGCCTGTTGGGCCTG
>Ga0068869_100001810_pt1 | contig 12840 bp, 9 predicted proteins | sample KBSMisM52_FD_64676 | JGI IMG/M metagenome (GOLD analysis project Ga0068869, IMG submission 64676) | Miscanthus rhizosphere microbial communities from Kellogg Biological Station, Michigan, USA - KBS Miscanthus M5-2 | ecosystem: Host-associated > Plants > Roots > Rhizosphere > Soil ... | reverse complement strand
TCGTCGGCGGCGGTCTACGGCGGCTCGGCGACGTTTCGCGAGGAGCCGGCGTTCGAACGGCCGCTCAACGTCTACGGCTACTCGAAGCTGCTGTTCGACGACATCGTCCGTCGCATGCTGCCGCGCGCGAAGACGCAGGTCGCGGGCTTTCGCTACTTCAACGTCTACGGCCCGCACGAGCAGCACAAGGGGCGGATGGCGTCGGTCGCGTTCCACCACTTCCAGCAGCTGCACGAAAGCGGGCGCGTGCGCCTGTTTGGGCCGTACGGCGGCTACGGCGCGGGCGAACAGGCGCGCGACTTCGTCTTCGTCGGCGACGTCGTCGCGGTCAACCTTTGGTTCCTCGAGCATCCCGGCACCAGCGGCATCTTCAACCTCGGCAGCGGCCGCGCACAGCCGTTCAACGACATCGCCGTCGCCGTCGTCAACGCGACGCGCGCCAGCCGCGGCGAGCCGCCGCTCGCGCTCGCCGAGCTGGTCGAGGCGGGGCTGATCGAGTACATCGACTTCCCGGCGGCGCTGGTCGGCAAGTACCAGTGCTACACCGAGGCCGACCTCGGGCGGCTGCGCGCCGCCGGGTGCGACCACGCGTTCGCCGACGTCGCCTCGGGCGTCGCGCGCTACGCGGCCGCGCTCGCCCCGACGACACCCCCCTGAAGCCCCTCCGCGGCGGGACAACGGTGCGCGTCGCCGCGTCGTTCTTTCGGCGCCTGCTTCGTCGACGACGACGCAGCGCACCGGCGGCCATCCGGTCGCTGGTCAGCCAACCCAGGAGGTGTCCCATGTTGAAGACGATCTTTGCCGCGCTCGCGGCGCTCTTTCTCGCGGTGGCCGCGCACGCCGCCATCGACGTCAACCGCGCCAGCCAAGCCGAGCTCGAAGCGGTCAAGGGAATCGGCCCGTCGCTCTCGACGCGCATCGTGAGCGAGCGCAACAAGACCGAGTTCAAGGACTGGAGCGACTTCGTCGGCCGCACCAAAGGAGTCGGCGAGAAGAACGCCGCCAAGTTCTCCGAGGCGGGTCTGACTGTGCAAGGCAAGCCCTACGTCGCGCCAGCGGCCGGCGAGGCGAAGCCCGCAAAGGCCGAAGGCCGCGGCGCCAAGGCGAAGCCGGGAGCACAGGGCACGAAGAAGACGCGAGCCAGCGCGGCGAGCGCATAGCGGCGCGAACGCGGCACGGGCGCGGCGATCGTCAACCCGGCGTCGCGAAGCGGCGTTACGGGGGAGCGCTGCGCCCGTGCCGACGCGCCGCACCGTCGCGCCAGCGGGCCGCCGGTCCCTCGATCCACCGGAGACCCCATGTTGAAGAAGCTCATCGCCGCGCTCGCGGCATTCATCGCAATGACGGCGTTTGCCGCGGTCGACGCCAACAAGGCGACGCAGGCCGAGCTGGAGTCGATCAAGGGCATCGGCCCGGCGATCTCGGGCGCGATCGTCAGCGAGCGCAAGAAGGGCGAGTTCAAGGACTGGAACGACCTCGTCGTCCGCGTCAAGGGGATCGGCGAGCACAACGCGGCGAAGTTTTCTGACGAGGGCCTGACTGTCCAGGGCAAGACGTTCTCGGGCGTCGCACCGGCAGCGACGAAGACCACCGCGCCTGCGGCGGCGGCCAAGCCCGCGGCGCCGCCGACTCCTGCGACCGCTGCGAAGACCGAGACGCCGGCGACCCCGGCGACGCCAGCAACGTCCGCGAAGGCAGCCTCCGCTGCTGCGAAGGCGGAGAAGTCTGCCAAGGCCGAAAAAACGGAGAAGACCGAGAGGACCGCCAAGGCCGAAAAGGCCGAGAAGACGGCGAAGTCCGAAAAGACCGCCGACAAGACCGAAAAGACGGCCAAGACCGAGAAGACGGCCAAGGCCGAAAAGGCGGAAGCGAAGAGCGCCGCCGCGAGTGCCGCGAAGGCCGCGAGCGCTGCGAAGAAGTAGCGGCGTCGATCAACGTCCGGGCGGCGCCGCGGCGCCGTCCGCGGCCGCGACGCCGGTCGCTCAGGTCGTGACCGCGTCCCTCGTGCGCACGTCCTGCCAGGCGAAGAACGCGCGCACCTCGTCGCGCCTCGCCATCGTGTCCTTGACGCCGAGCGCGATCAGCTCGCGCGTGTACGGCGCCTCGAAGAGCAGGTAGCTCGCGAGCGCGGCGCCGCGCGCGTCCTCGCCCTGCCCCGAGACGCCGACGCCGCGCAGCATCGCGCGGATCGGCAGCGGCAGGCTCGTGAGGTGACGCGCCGCGATGTCGTCGAGGCGCTCGCTCGGCGAGATGACGAGAACCTTGAGCGGCTTCAGGCTCGTCGACGCGAGCGCCTGCGGCGGCAGCAGCGCGAGCGTCGCGTTGATCCGCTGCAGCCGCTCGACGTCGATCGCGAGCGCGTCGAGAAAGATGTTCGACAGCGCGTGGCCGGCGATCTGCGCGAGGTTCGGATACTCGCTGCTGCCCACGCGCTCGCCCGGCGGCTCGTGCAAGCGCCCGGCGCCGACGACGAAGATGCGCTGGGCGCCGAGGTGAACCGCCGGCGAGATCGGCGCCGCCTGCCGCATCGAGCCGTCGCCGCAGTACTCGATGTGCCCGGCGACGTCGAGCGCGACCGCCGGGAAGACGAACGGGATCGCCGACGACGCGAGCAGGTGCGGCACCGTGATCTGGCTGCGCACCGCGAGCCGCTGCGAGCGCGTCCACGGCACGATGTCGCCGACCGAGTCGTAGAAGGTGACGTGCAGCCCCGAGCCGTAGCTCGACGCGGCGACCGCGATCGCCTTGAGGTGGCCCGCCGCCATCATCGCGCGCAGCCGCGACGTGTCGATGAGGTGATCGAGCAGCAGCTCGAGCGGCTTGTTGTCGAGCAGCGACCGCGGCCGGGCGCGGCGCCAGCGCGCGACCGCCCAGCCGATCGACATCATCGTCAGCCAGCGCGCGCCGGTGCGGATGACGCCGAACGAGTCGGAGCGGTAGACCTGCTCGGCGCGGAAGTTCTGCCAGACGTCGACGAGGCCGGTGACCGCCTGGTCGAAGCGGTCGGCGCGGCACGCGAGCGCAGCGGCGTTGATCGCGCCCGCCGACGTGCCGGCGATCACCGGGAACGGGTTGCCGCCCTCGGCTCCGCTCTCGCGCCGGATCTGCGCGACCGCCTTCAGCACGCCGACCTGGTAGGCAGCGCGTGCGCCGCCGCCGGTGAGCACCAGCCCGGTTGTGCCTGTCGAGTCGTTCATCGCGCGCCGTGGCGGCCGCCGGCCGAGGGCGCGATGATAGGTCGCTGGGTGCGCCCGATCGCGTGTGTCGGCTTGTGACGATCGCCGCGCGTGCTGTCGGTCACGGCGCGGCTGTCTCGGCGCGGCGACGCGGCCTGAAGCGCGCGGGTTCAGTCGTAGACGATCGCGATCCGGCCGTGCGCCGCCGCCGACTGCCAGCGCTCGAGCGCGCGGTCGCTCGGATAGAAGCGGACGGCGTCGCCGAGGTCGAGCTCGCCGACGGCCTCGCGGCGGTACAACTGCAGGCGAACGCGCAGGCCCTCCTGGATCTCGCCGTGCTCGGTCTGCGAGCGCCGCGACGGGAAGTCGCGCAGCACCTCGGCGACCGGCGGCACGCTGCCGTTGACCTCGACGCGCAGGTACTTGCCGAAGCGGCAGCGCGCGCCGGCGAGGTCCCACACGCTCTGGACCTGAAAGCGCATGCCGCCGCCGAAGCGGTCGGGCTGGACGCGCCCCTGGGCGATGACGAGCTCGTCTTCCTTCAGCAGCTCGCGGTTGGCGACGAGCAGCTCTTCGCTCGCGACCGCGTCCACCGTCTCGCTCATGTCGTCGAGCCTGAACAGCGCGACGCGGCCGCGCATGCCGTTGACGACGCGCAACTCCCCGACGATGCCGGCCAGCAGCACCGTCTCGCGCGTGTCGACGAGGTCGGCGATGCGCATCTTGACGAAGCGGCGCACCTCCTGCGCGCTCTGGTCGAACAGGTGGCCGGACAGGTAGAAGCCGAGCGCCGACTTCTCGAGCGTGAGCCGCTCCTTGATGCTCCACTCGCGCATCGTCGCGAGGGGCGGCTCTTCGGTGCTCGCGCCGTGCGCGTCGCCGCCGTCGAAGAGTGCGTCGAAGAGACCGCCCTGGTCGGCGTGCGCCGCCTGCGTCTCCGCCCAGTCGAGGGCAACGCCGGCGCTCGCGAGGAGCGACGACCGCGCGCCGTGGATGCGGTCGAACGCGCCGGCCTTGACGAGCGCCTCGACGACGCGACGGTTGATGCGCGTGCGGTCGACGCGCCGGCAGAAATCGAACACGCTCTTGAAGGCGCCGCCCTCGTCGCGCGCGGCGACGATCGCCTCGATCGCGCCCTGCCCCGTGCCCTTGATCGCGCCGAGGCCGAAGCGCACCGCGCTGTCGGAGATCGGCTCGAAGCGGTACGTGCCGGCGTTGATGTCGGGCGTCTCGATGGTGACGCCGAACGTCCTCGCGTCGGCGACGAGCGCCTTCAGCTTGTCGCTGTTGTCGATCTCGACCGACATGTTGGCAGCGAAGAACTCGGCGGCGTAGTGCGCCTTGAGCCACGCCGTCTGGTAGGCGAGCAGCGAATACGCGGCGGCGTGCGACTTGTTGAAGCCGTAGCCGGCGAACTTCTCCATGAGGTCGAAGACCTCGTCGGCGACGTCGGCCGGGATCTCCTTCTTCGCAGCGCCCTCGCGAAAGATCGAGCGGTGCGTCGCCATCTCCTCGGGCTTCTTCTTGCCCATCGCGCGGCGCAGCAGGTCGGCACCGCCGAGCGAATAGCCGCCGAGCAGCTGCGCGGCCTGCATCACCTGCTCCTGGTAGACCATGATCCCGTAGGTCTCGCCGAGCACCGATTCGAGCAGCGGGTGCGAGAAGCTCACCTCCTCGCGGCCATGCTTGCGCGCGCAAAAGCTCGGGATGTTCTCCATCGGGCCGGGCCGGAACATCGCGTTCAGCGCGATCAGGTCCTCGAGGCGGTTCGGCTCGGCGTCCTTCAGCATCCGCCGCATTCCCGCGCTTTCGAACTGGAACACCGACTCGGTACGACCCTCGGAGAAGAGCTTGTAGACCGTTGGGTCGTCGAGCGGCAGCGCCTCGTACGAGAAGTCGCGCTGCTCGGGATGGCGCGCGACGATGAGCTCCTTGGCGAGCTCGAGGATCGTCAGCGTCGCGAGGCCGAGGAAGTCGAACTTGACGAGGCCGATCGCCTCGACGTCGTCCTTGTCGAACTGGCTGACCGCGCTCGTGCTGCCCGGCTGCATGTAGAGCGGGCAGAAGTCGGTGATCTTGCCCGGCGCGATCAGCACGCCGCCGGCGTGCATGCCGACGTTTCTCACCAGACCCTCGGCCTTCTCGGCGAGCGCGAGCAGCTCGGCGACCTCTTCCTCGTTTCTTTCGCGCTGCTCGATCTCGGGCGCTTCGCGGCGCGCGTAGATGATGTTCGGATCGGGGCGCTCGGGCGGGCGCTTCAACGTCACCGTCTTTCCCGGGGGCGCGGGGACGAGCTTGGCGACCGAGTCGACGTGGCCGTAGCTCATGCCGAGCACCCGGCCGATGTCGCGCAGCGCCGCCTTCGCCGCCATCGTGCCGAAGGTCGCGATCTGGCTGACGGCGTCGCGGCCGTACTTGGCCTTGACGTAATCGATGACGCGGTCGCGGTTGGCCTGGCAGAAGTCGATGTCGAAGTCGGGCATCGACACCCGCTCGGGATTGAGGAAGCGCTCGAACAGCAGCTCGTAGCGCAGCGGATCGATGTCGGTGATGTTGAGCGCGTAGGCGACGAGCGACCCCGCGCCCGAGCCGCGACCCGGACCGACCGGGCAGCCGTTCGTCTTCGCCCAGTTGATGAAGTCGGCGACGATCAAGAAGTACCCGGGGAAGCCCATCTTCAGGATCGTCTCGATCTCGAAGTCGAGCCGGGCGACATAGCGCGGCCGCTCGCGCTCGCGCGCGGCCGCGTCGGGATACAGCCGCTCGAGACGCGCGACGAGGCCGTCGTGCGCGGCGATGCGGAAGTACTCTGCCATCGGCACGCGCGCACCGTTGCGAAGCGGCGTCTCGAAGTCGGGCAGCTGCGGCTTGCCGAGGACGAGCGTCAGGTTGCAGCGCTTCGCGATCTCGACCGTGTTGGCGAGCGCGCTCGGCAGGTCGGCGAACAGCCGCTCCATCTCGCGCTGGCTCTTCAGGTACTGCTCGCGGCTGAAGCGCTTGACGCGGCGCGGGTTGGCGAGCATCTCGCCATCGGCGACGCAGACCCGCGCCTCGTGCGCCTCGTGGTCGTCGGCCGTGAGGAACTGCACCGAGTGCGTCGCCACGACCGGAAGCTGCAAGCGCGCCGCGAGCTCGACCGCGGCGCGCAGCTGCGCCTCGTTGCCCGGCTGCCCGCAACGCTGCACCTCGATGTAGAAGCGGCGCGGAAAGCAGCGCGCGAGCCGTTCGGCGATGCCTTCGGCGCGCGCCGCGTCGCCGGTGAGGAGCGCGCGGCCGAGCGCGCCCGCGTCCGCGCCGGAGAGGGCGATCAGCCCTTCGCCATGCTCGGCGAGCCACGGCCATTCGATGATCGCGTGCCCGCTCGCGGCGTTGCCGAGCCAGCCGCGCGACAGCAGCGTCGAAAGGTTGAGATAGCCGACGCGGTTCTGCACGAGCAGGACGAGCCGCGTGCTCGCCTTCTCGCCGGCATCCGGGGCCATGCAGACCTCGGCGCCGAGGATCGGCTTGACTCCCGCGGCCCGCGCCGCGCGGTAGAACTTGATCGCGCCGAACAGGTTGCTGAGGTCGGTGATCGCGAGCGCACCCTGACCGTCGGCGGCGGCGGCGGCGACGGCGTCGTCGATCCTGAGCGTGCCGTCGACGACCGAGAACTCGGTGTGCGCGCGCAGATGGACGAAGGCCATGCGGTCGATTCTAGGGAGCAGGCCGGCGCGCGCCGACGGCGACGGACGTGCTAGGGGACGTGCGGCACAGCGCTTGCCGCGTGCACCTTCGCACGCGCGCCGGCGATTTCGTCTACCCTGCCGGTTTCGCCGCGACGGCGCCGGTGTCGGCGCCGAGGAGACCGCGATGAAGATCCCCCAGCCCGCGCCCGGCCCGGCCGCGCGCTGCCCCCTCGACACACGCTACGCGACCGTTCGCGAAGCGAGCCTCGCGCTCGCCGCGCCGCTGTCGGCCGAGGATTGCCAGGTGCAGTCGATGCCCGACGCGAGCCCGACGAAATGGCACCTCGCCCACGTCACCTGGTTCTTCGAGACGTTCATCCTCGAGCGCTTCGAACCGGGCTTCCGGCCGTTCGATCCCGCGTTTCGCGTCCTCTTCAACAGCTACTACCACGGCATCGGCGAGCGCCATCCGCGCCCCGAGCGCGGCCTCGTCACGCGGCCCGACCTCGCGCAGGTGCGGCGCTATCGCGCCAACGTCGACGAGCGCATGCACGCGCTGCTGGCGGCGCGCGGCGACGACGGCGAGCTCGCCGCGCTGGTCGAGCTCGGCCTGCAGCACGAGCAGCAGCACCAGGAGCTGATCCTCACCGACATCAAGCACGCGCTGTCGAAGAACCCGCTCGCGCCGGCGTACGCGCGCCGCTGGCCGATCGCGCAGGTGCGGCCGCAGCCGCTCGCCTGGGTCGACCACGAAGGCGGCCTCGTCGAGCTCGGCCACGACGCGCGCCTCGACGGCGAGTTCTGCTTCGACAACGAGACGCCGCGCCACCACGCGTTCGCGGCGCCGTTTCGGCTGGCGTCGCGGCCGTCGACGTTCGGCGACTACCTCGCGTTCATCGAGGACGGCGGCTACCGTCGTCCCGAGCTCTGGCTGTCGATGGGCTGGGACTGGGTGCAGGCGGGCGCGCGCAAGGCGCCGCTCTACTGGCGCGACGACGGCGGGCGCTGGCGGATCTTCACGCTGCAGGGCCTGGTCGACGTCGATCCCCACACGCCGGTCTGTCATCTGAGCTTCTTCGAGGCGGACGCGTTCGCGCGCTGGTCGGACGCGCGGTTGCCGACCGAGCTCGAATGGGAGATCGCCGCGCGCTCGCTCGCCGGCCCGGTCGCCGGCAACTTCGTCGACCGCGGCGCGTTTCATCCGCTGCCGCAGCGCGGTCCGCTCGGCGACGAGCCGGTGCAGATGTTCGGCGACGTCTGGGAGTGGACGCAGTCGGCGTACCTCGCCTATCCCGGCTACCGGCCGCTGCCGGGCGCGGTCGGCGAATACAACGGGAAGTTCATGTGCAATCAGTTCGTGCTGCGCGGCGGCTCGTGCGCGACCCCGCGCGGCCACGTCCGCGCCAGCTACCGCAACTTCTTCCCGCCGGACGCGCAGTGGCAGTTCAGCGGCGTGCGCCTCGCCCGCGACGCCGGCTGAGCGGCTACGACGAAAGGACGGCGAGCACGTCGGAGTTGAACTCGCGCTGGTAGAGAATCCACACGACTCCCGCGCTCGCGGCCAGGAAGACGTAGGGCGAGAAGAACCACCCGGCGACGGCGAACGAGAAGTAGTAGGCGCGCAGCCCGTCGTTGAACGTCTCCGCGGCCATGCCGACGACGCGCCCCGCCTTGTCGGCGAACTCTTCGCGCGACAGCCCTTCCTCGAGAAAGCGCTCCGCTTCGGGCGCCGAGGCGATCAGCAACGCGCCGAACGTGTACTGCCGCATCGACCAGGTGAAGCGGAAGAACGCATAGACGAAGATGCCGAGCAGGAAGAGCAGCTTGAAGTCGAACACGATCGCCGTCGTCCGCGCCGCGAACGGCAGCTCGCGCGCGAGCTCGGTCGCCTTCTCGGCGGTGCCGAGGACCGCGAGCAGGCCGCCGATGATGAGGATCGTCGTCGAGGCGAAGAACGACGGGCTCGTCGACAAGTTCTGGATGACGACGCCGTCGATGACGCGCGCTTCGCGGTACGTCGTCTGCAGCATCCACTGGCGGCGCACGCGGTTGGTCGTCTCGAGGAGCGACTGCCGGCGGCCGTGGCGGCGCGCGAAGATCGCGTAGCCGGCCCAGGCAGCGCAGAAGAACACGACCGCGACCCAGTCGATCCAGGGCAGGATGCCGAGCGCACGCAGCACGGGGTCCATCGCCGCACTCTACCGCGCAGGCGCGACGTTCCACCAGCCGCCGCCGAGCGCCTGCAGCAACGCAGCCGAGTCGGCATACCGGTCGGCGACCGCCTGCGTGCGGTCGAGCAGGGCCGAGCGGAGCCTGCGTTCGACGTCGAGCAGCGCGACCTGGCTGACACCGCCGGCGTCGAAGCGCGCCGCCGCGATCGCGTGCTGGCTGCGTGCGGCCTCGGCGGCGCGCGCGCGCTCGGCGAGCTTCGCAGCGTCGGTCTCGAGCGCGCGCAGGACATCGGCGACGTCCTGCAGGCCGCGCAGGACGACCTCGCGGTACGCCGCCGCCGCCTGCTCGTACGCGGCGACCGCGGCGCGCCGCTCGGCCTGCAGCGCGCCGCCGCGAAAGATCGGCTGCGTCAGCGAAGCGCCGAGGAGCGAGAACGCCGTGCCGGCAGCGAAGAGGTCGCCGGGATGCGTCGTCAGCGAGCCGAGCGTCGCCGACACCGTGATCTGCGGATAGAGGTTCGCGGTCGCGACGCCGACGTTCGCCGCAGCGCGCTGCACCAGGGCCTCGCTGGCGCGGATGTCGGGGCGCTGCCGCGCGAGCTCGGACGGCAGCGTGAGCGGCAGCTCGGCGGGCAGCTGCAGGTCGGCGAGACGGAGCTCGGCAAGCTGTGACGCGCCCGGCGCCTCGCCGACGTACACCGCCAGGCGATGGCGCACCTGCGCGAGCTGACGCTCGAGCTCGGGAACGAGCGCGCGCGTCTGCGCGAGCTCGAGCCGCTGCGCTTCGACGTCGGCGTGCGCCGCGGTGCCGAGCCGCTCGAGCCGCTCGACGATGCCGAGCCGGCGCTCCTGCAGCGCGACGATCTCGCCGGCGATCGCGATCTGCTCGCGCAGCGACGCCTCGCGGACCGCCGCGGTGACGACGTTGCCGGCGAGCATCAGGCGCGCCGCCTCGAGCTCGAAGCGCTCGGCGTCGACCTGTGCGCGCAGCCCTTCGAGCTCGCTGCGCGTCGCGCCGAACAGGTCGAAGTGGTACGAGAGCGCGACCGACGCGAGGTAGAGGTTGAGCGGCGTCGAGACCGGCAGCGCCTGCGCGCCGACCGCCTCGGGCTGGACATCGACGCGGTTCGCCGACAGCTTGGCGTCGACGCGCGGAAGCCGCGTCTCGCCGACGCGCGCGCCGCGGCGCTCGTCGGCTTCGCGCAGCTTCGCACTGGCGCGCGCGAGCGTCGGGCTGCCGTCGAGCGCGCGGCGGACGAGCGCGTCGAGCATCGGCGAGCGAAACAGCGTCCACCACTCGGCGGGGATGTCTCGGCCCCAAGCGAAGCGCTGCGCATCGCCGCCGTGGACCGCGGGCGCCGACGCGGTCTGCGCGGCGAGCGGGTCTGCCGTATAGCCCGTCGGCGTCGGCACCTCGGGCGCACGGAGCGGCTCGGCGGCACAGCCGGCGAGCGCGATCGTCACGGCGGCGGCAGCGCGCTTCATCAGTCGAGCGTCTTTTTGTAGAAGACGAGCGCGATCGTCATCACGATCGCGGTGAACACGAGCATCGGCCAGACGTGCGGCCAGAGAGCGATCCAGTCGTTGCCCTTGAGCAGGATGCCGCGCACCGAGCGCATGAAGTAGGTCGCCGGCAGCACCGAGCCGATCGCCTGCGCCCAGCGTGGCATGCCCTCGAACGGGAACATGAATCCCGACAGCAGGATCGACGGCAGGAAGTAGAAGAACGTCAGCTGCATCGCCTGCAGTTGGTTCTGCGCGATCGACGACAGGGTGATGCCGACCGTCAGGTTGGCGCTGATGTAGACGAGGGCGACCGCATAGAGCACCGCGATGCTGCCGAGGAAGGGAACGTCGAACAGCCAGCGCGCGGCGAGCAGGATGATCGTCGACTGGATCAGGCCGATGAAGACGTAGGGAACGATCTTGCCCGTCATGACCTCGAGCGGCCGCGTCGGCATCGCAAGGAGGTTCTCCATCGTTCCGCGCTCGCGCTCGCGCGTCATCGCGAGGCCGGTCATCATGACCATCGTCATCGCCAGGATCACGCCCATCAGCCCGGGCACGATGTTCAGCTGGGTGAGGCCTTCCGGGTTGTAGAGCCGGTGCACGTGCACCTCGAACGGCGCGGCGCCGCCGGCGAGCGGAGCGAGCGCACCACGCAGGTCCTTGCTCGCGACGCTCGCGACGAGCTCGCGCGCGGCGACGAGCGCCGGGCCGGCAGCGGAAGGGTCGGTCGCGTCGGCCTCGATCAGCACCGCCGGCCGCTCGCCGCGCACGAGCCTGCGCGTGAAGTCGACCGGAAAGCTGACCACGAACTTCACCTCGCCGCGCCCGAGCGCGTCGCGTGCCGCGTTCTCGCTCGCGAGCTCGCCGACGAACTCGAAATAGCCGCTCGTGCGCATCGCGGCGAGGTAGCTGCGCGTGAACTCGCTCTGCTCTGCGACGACGACCGCGGTCGGAAGGTGCTTCGGCTCGGTGTTGATCGCGTAGCCGAAGAGGAGGAGCTGGACGATCGGGATGCCGACGACCATCCCGAACGTGATGCGGTCGCGCCTGAGCTGCAGGAACTCCTTGTCGACGATTCCCCACCAGCGGTTGAACGAGAAGCGTCTCATCGCGGCGCACCTTCGGCCTCGGCAGAGCTCGCCATCAGGTGGATGAAGACGTCTTCGAGGCCGGTCTCGGCGGGAGCAATCCGGCTCGCGGTGTCCGCGGTCGCGCGGCGCAGCGCCGCCTCGACCGCGGCGGCGTCGCCGCCGGTGACGTGCAGCGCCGATCCGAACGCCGCGACCTGCTCGACGCCGGGCTCGCGCTCGAGCCGCGTGGCGACCGCGGCGATGTCGCCGCCCTGCACGCTCCACGTCGCGAGCTTCTGCGCGTCGACGATCTCGGCGGCGGTGCCGAGCGCCATCAGCTTGCCGTACGCGATGTAAGCAAGCCGATGGCAGCGCTCGGCCTCGTCCATGTAGTGCGTCGAGACGAGGATCGAGACGCCGTTCGCGGCAAGCCCGTGCAGCTCCTCCCAGAACTCGCGCCGCGCCTTCGGGTCGACGCCGGCGGTCGGCTCGTCGAGGAGAAGCAGCTCGGGCCGGTGCAGCATGCACGCCGCGAGCGCGAGCCGCTGCTTCCACCCGCCCGAGAGCGCGCCGGCGAGCTGCGATGCCCGCGCCGTGAGCCGGAGGTCCTCGAGGGCGCGGTCGACGGCCTCGCGACGCGATGGCATGTCGTACATCCGGGCGACGAAGTCGAGGTTCTCGCGGATCGAGAGGTCCTCCCAGAACGAGAAGCGCTGCGTCATGTAGCCCACGTGGCGCTTGATCTGGTCGCTCTGCGTGCGAATGTCGTAGCCGAGGCAGGTTCCGGATCCGGAGTCGGGCGTCAAGAGGCCGCACATCAGGCGGATCGACGTCGTCTTGCCGCTGCCGTTCGGTCCGAGGAAGCCGAGGATCTCGCCGCGGTTCGCCCGCAGCGTGAGGTCGACCACGACATGCTTGTTGCCGAAGTGCTTGTTGAGGCCGTGCACGTCGATCGCGGCATCGCTTGCCGCCGCGGCGGCAATCATTGCAGCGTCACCGCCACCGGCTGGCCGGGCCTGAGCGCCGCGGCGCTCGCCGCCGGCCGCGCCTCGACGAGGAAGACGAGCTTGGCGCGCGTCTCGTTGCTGTAGATCACCGGCGGCGTGTACTCGGGCTCGTTCGCGACCCATGTGACTTCGGCAGCGACGTCGCTCGCGCAGCCGTCGCAGCGCGCGACGACCTTGCGGCCGAGCCGGAGCGCGCCGGCGATCGCTTCGGGGACGAAGAAGCGCAGCTTGACGTTGGTCGG
>Ga0068869_100001799_pt1 | contig 12863 bp, 10 predicted proteins | sample KBSMisM52_FD_64676 | JGI IMG/M metagenome (GOLD analysis project Ga0068869, IMG submission 64676) | Miscanthus rhizosphere microbial communities from Kellogg Biological Station, Michigan, USA - KBS Miscanthus M5-2 | ecosystem: Host-associated > Plants > Roots > Rhizosphere > Soil ... | reverse complement strand
TGGAAATACATGGACGCGCTGCACGAAAACATCGCCCAGTACACGCACTCGGGCTCGAAGCCGTGCAACATGGCCGCCACCGGCGAGTACGTCGTCGGCATCTCGTTCGAGTACCGCGCCAACACCAACAAGGCCAAGGGCGCGCCGATCGATCTCGTGTTTCCGAAGGAAGGCCTCGGCTGGGATCTCGAGGCGTTCGGGATCATGAAGGGAACCAAGAAGCTCGACGCTGCGAAGAAGCTCGCCGACTGGGCGTCGAGCAAGGATGCGATGCTGCTCTACGGCAAGAACTTCGCGATCACGGCGCAGCCCGGCGTGGCAGCGCCGCTCGCCAACGTGCCGGCCGACTACGAGAAGCGCCTCGTCAAGATGGACTTCAAGACCGCCGCCGACAACCGCGAGCGCATCCTCGCCGAATGGAACAAGCGCTACGACGCCAAGTCGGAGCCGAAGAAATAGGCTTTCTCCAGTGGCGGATTACCTCCGCCTCGAAGGGATCCGCAAGTCGTTCGGGTCCTTCGAGGCGCTCAAGGAGATCGACCTCGAGGTCGTGAAGGGCGAGTTCGTCTGCTTCCTCGGCCCGTCGGGCTGCGGCAAGACGACGCTGCTGCGCATCATCGCCGGGCTCGAGACGCAGACCGCCGGGCGGATCCTCCAGGCCGGCCGCGACATCTCGGTGCTGCCGCCTGCCGAGCGCGACTACGGCATCGTCTTCCAGTCGTATGCGCTGTTTCCGAACCTCTCGGTCGCCGACAACGTCGCCTATGGCCTCGTCAATCGCAAGGTCGCCAAGGCGACCGCCGCCGCGCGGGTCGACGAGCTGCTGAAGCTGGTCGGGTTGCCGGGAAGCGGGGCGAAGTTCCCGGCCCAGCTGTCCGGGGGCCAGCAGCAGCGGATCGCGCTCGCACGCGCGCTCGCGACTTCGCCTGGACTGCTCCTGCTCGACGAGCCGCTGTCGGCGCTCGATGCGCTCGAGCGCGTGCGCCTGCGCCAGGAGATCCGATCGCTGCAGCGCACGCTCGGCGTGACGACGATCATGGTGACGCACGACCAGGAGGAAGCGCTCTCGGTCGCCGACCGCATCGTCGTCATGAACCAGGGCATGATCGAACAGATCGGTACGCCGCTGCAGATCTATCGCGACCCGGCGACGCCGTTCGTCGCCGACTTCGTCGGCAAGATCAACGTCCTCTCCGGACGATTGCGGCCCGGTCGCGACCTGCGGATCGGTGCCAGCCGCTTCGACTGCGAGCACGACACCGACGCCGAGCGCGACGTCAAGATCTATCTCCGCCCCGAAGACGTGCTGGCGCGACCAATCGCCCCCGGCGACGCGAACGTGTTCGACGGCGCGATCGACAAGATCGAGTTCCTCGGCTCGTACTGCCTGGTCCGCGTCAGCGCCGAGGCGATCGGCGCGCAGCCGATCACCGTCTACCTCTCGCTCAATTTCCTCGCCGAGCAGAAGCTCGAGGTCGGCAGCCGTCTGCCGCTGAAGCTGCTGCCGGAGCGGATGCGCTTCTTCTAGGGCCTAGCCGACTTCGCCGGTCGAACGTGTCCGCCGTCCTGCCCGCTTCCAACTCCCGGGCGCTGCGCCAGCGCTCGCACTGGACCGACCGCGTCGCGCACCTTTCGCTGCTCGCGATCGTCGTCGCGCTCGTCGTCTTCCTCGCCCTGCCGCTCGCCACCATCCTCGCCAAAGCGTTGCAGGACAGGGACGGCGCCTTCGTCGGCCTGCGCAATTTCGCGAGCTACCTGGCGACTCCGGCGCTCCTGCAGTCGTTCGTCAACAGCGTCTCGGTTGCGCTGCTGGTCACCGCCGTCACCGTGCCGCTCGCGTTCGGCTTCGCCTACGCCCTCGCGCGCAGCTGCATCCCGTGGAAGGGGACCTTCCGCACGATCGCGCTGATCCCGCTGCTCGCGCCGTCGCTGCTGTCTGCCATTTCGCTGATCTACTGGTTCGGCAACCAGGGCATCGCGCGCAGGCTCGTGACCGCGCTCGGCTTCGAGAACATCTACGGTGCGCCCGGGATCGTCGTTGCCGAATGCTTCGCCGTCTTCCCGCACGCGCTCATGATCCTGCTGAGCGCGCTGACGCTGGCCGACGCCCGTCTTTACGAAGCGGCCGATGCGCTCGGCACGTCGACGCGTCGCAAGTTCTGGACGATCACGCTGCCCGGAGCGAAGTACGGGTTGATCTCGGCAGCGCTGGTGGCGTTCACCCTCGTGATGACCGACTTCGGCATCCCGAAGGTGATCGGCGGCAACTTCAACATGCTCGCGACCGACGTCTTCAAGCTCGTCATCGGCCAGCAGGACTTCCAGCGCGGCGCTGTCGTCGGACTCCTGCTCCTGGTGCCCGCGGTGCTGACGTTCGGCATCGACTGGCTCGTGCAGAGAAAGCAGACGGCGATGCTGACGGCGCGCGCCGTGCCGCTCAAGCCGAAGCCCCAGCGCGGCTTCGATGCGCTGATGCTCGGCTTCGTCGTCGTCGTCAGCGCGCTCATGCTGGCGATGATCGGGATGGCGGTGTTCGCCTCGTTCGCCACCTACTGGCCCTACAACCTGACGCCGAGCTGGAAGCACTACACGATGGGCTTCGTCGACGCCGAGGTCGGCGATGCGTTCCTCAACAGTCTGAAGCTCGCCGCCGGGACGGCGTTCTTCGGCACCATCGTCGTCTTCGTCGGCGCCTACATGCTCGAGAAGACGCGCGGTGCCGACGCGCTCAGGCCGCTCGTCCGCCTGCTCGCGATGCTGCCGATGGCGGTGCCCGGGCTCGTCCTCGGCCTCGGCTACATCTTCTTCTTCAACGCCGCCGACAACCCGCTGCACGGCCTCTACCAGACGCTCACGATCCTGATCGTCTGCACGATCGTCCACTTCTACACGACGGGACACCTCACTGCGGTGACGGCGCTGAAGCAGCTCGACGCCGAGTTCGAGGCGGTGAGCGCTTCGCTCAAGGTGCCGTTCTTCAAGACCTTCTGGCGCGTCACCTTGCCGATCTGCACGCCGACGCTGATCGACATCGCGCGCTACTTCTTCATCAACGCGATGACGACGATCTCGGCGGTCGTCTTTCTCTATTCGCCCGAGACCAAGGTCGCGTCGATCGCGATCCTCAACCTCGACGAGGCCGGCGAGGCCGGTGCCGCCGCCGCCTGCGCCGTGCTGATCACGGCCGGCTCGACGGTGGTGACGCTGCTCTTCATCGCGCTCGGCGCCTGGGTCGAACGGTCGACCCAGGCGTGGCGGCGAACGGGCGGACGCTGATCGCGCCGCCTCGCAACGAACACGGAGACGACCGATGCAACGCGACGCGATCCTCCTCACCCCGGGCCCCTTGACGACGACCGAGCGCACCAAGCGCGCGATGCTGCACGACTGGGGCTCGTGGGATTCGTCGTTCATCGCCGTCACCGCCGAGATCAAGAAGCGCCTGCTCGCGATCATCCACGGCGAGGGAACGCACGCCGTCGTGCCGCTGCAGGGCAGCGGCACCTTCTCGGTCGAGGCCGCCGTGGCGACGATCGTCCCGCGCGACGGCCACATCCTCGTCCTCGACAACGGCGCGTACTGCAAGCGCATGGGGCGGCTCTCGACGCTGATGGGACGCAGGACGACCGTGCTTGCGCGCCGCGAGGACGCGCCGGTCGCCGCCGGGGAGCTCGACGCCGCGCTCGCCGCCGATGCGAGCATCACCCACGTCGGCCTCATCCACTGCGAGACGGGAACCGGCGTGCTCAACCCGATGCAGCAGATCGCGGATCTCTGCGTGCGGCGCGACAAGGGCCTCATCGTCGACGCGATGAGCTCGTTCGCGGCGCTGCCGATCGATGCCCGCACGGTCCGCTTCGATGCGCTCGTCGCAGCGAGCGGCAAGTGCCTCGAGGGCGTCCCCGGCATGGGCTTCGTCTTCATCCGCAACGACGTCGTCGCGCGCGCCGCCGGGAACTCGCACTCGCTCGCGATGGACCTGCACGACCAGCACGTCTACATGGAGAGGACGGGCCAGTGGCGCTTCACGCCGCCGACCCACGTCGTCGCCGCGCTCGCCGAAGCGATGCGCCAGTTCGAGGAAGAAGGCGGCCAGCCGGCGCGCCTCGCGCGCTACACCGCCAACTGCGAGGCGCTCGTCGGCGGCATGGACGCGCTCGGCTTCGTTCCGTTCCTGCCGCCCGAGGTGCAGGCGCCGATCATCGTCACGTTCCACGCGCCGGCCGATCCGCACTACGACTTCAAGCGGTTCTACGACGCGGTCAAGGCGCGCGGCTTCATCCTCTATCCGGGCAAGCTCACGCAGCTCGAGACGTTTCGCGTCGGCTGCATCGGCGCGATCGGCCCGGCGGAGATGAAGGACGCGGTCGCCGCAATCGCCGGCGCGATGAAGGAACTCGGCATCGCCGACGGTCGGCCGCCGGCGTCGGTGCTCGATGAACGCCTCACAATGACGCCATGACGACTCCCACTCCCGAGCATCCCGCGCTCACCGCGGTTCGCAAGAGCGGCAGCAGCAAGGTCAAGGTCGCGGTCAGCGACATCGACGGCGTCCTGCGCGGCAAATACCTGCAGGTCGAGAAGTTTCTCGGTGCCGCCGAGCCTTCGCCGGCCGGCGGATTCGGCTTTTGCGACGTCGTCTTCGGCTGGGACGTCGGCGATCAGACCTACGACAACACCACGCTCACCGGCTGGCAGCACGGCTTTCCCGACGCGATCGCGCGCCTCGATCTGGCGACGCAGCGCCTCGTGCCGTGGGACGGGAACGTGCCGTTTTTCCTCGGCGAGTTCGTCAACGCCGACCACTCGCCGTCGCCGATCTGCCCGCGCCAGACCCTGAAGCGCGTCCTCGCGCGCGCCGCCAAGATGGGCTTCGCGCCGATGTGCGGGATGGAGTTCGAGTGGTTCAACTTCGCGGAGACGCCGCAGTCGTGGGCGGACAAGCGCGGCGTCGACCCCGAGCCGATCACGCCGGGGATGTTCGGCTATTCGCTCCTGCGCATGAACCGCAACCGCGAGTTCATCAATGCGCTGATGGACGAGATGCTCGCGTTCGGCGTGCCGATCGAAGGGCTGCACACCGAAACGGGACCCGGCGTCTACGAGGTCGCGATCGCATTCGGCGAGGCGCTCGAGCAGGCCGACCGCTCGGTCCTCTTCAAGACCGGCGCCAAGGAGATCGGCGCGCGGTTCGGAATCATGCCGAGCTTCATGGCGAAGTGGAACGCCAAGTACCCGGGCTGCAGCGGCCACATCCACCAGAGCCTGAAAGAAGGCAAGGACGGCAAGGCCAACCTCTTCTACGACGCCAATTCGCCGCGCAAGATGAGTGCCCTCTTCGAGAGCTACGTTGCCGGCCAGGTCGCGTGCCTGATGCAGTTCGCGCCGATGTTCTGGCCGACGATCAACAGCTACAAGCGCCTCGTCGACGGCTTCTGGGCGCCCGTCAAGCCAACCTGGGGGATCGACAACCGAACGGCGAGCTTTCGCGTCATCGCCGGCAGCCCCAAGGCGACGCGTCTCGAGACCCGCTGCCCGGGCGCCGACGTCAACCCGTACATCGCGATGGCGGCGGTGATCGCGGCGGGGCTGCACGGCGTCGAGAAGGGACTCAAGCTCGGCGCCCCGATCACCGGCACCAACGTCGGCGGCGAGAACGTCGAGCGCGCACCGCGGACGCTGATCGAGACGACGCGCATCTTCAAGGGCTCCGAGGTCGCGCGCGACTGGCTCGGCGACGACTTCGTCGACCACTTCGCGGCGACGCGCGACTGGGAGTGGCGCCAGTGGCTCGACGGCGTCACCGACTGGGAAATGAAGCGCTACTTCGAGATCATCTGATGGCGATCACCCGATTCGCGTTTCCGACGACGATTCATTTCGGGCCCGGCGCGAGAAAGCTCGTCGGCGAGCACCTGCGCGGCCAAGGCATCAAGCGGCCGCTCGTCGTCACCGACAAGGGACTCGCGGCGCTGCCGCTGATCGCCGACCTGCGCGACGACCTCGCCGCGGCGGGGCTCGACGTCGCGGTCTTCGGCGGCGTCTTCGGCAACCCGACTGCATCGCAGGCGATGGCAGGTGCTGCCGCGTACCGCGCCCACCGCGCCGACGCCGTCGTCGGCGTCGGCGGTGGCGCCGCGCTCGACGTCGCCAAGGTCGTCGGCGTCATCGCCACCAAGGGCGGCGAAGCGCTCGAGTACGCCTACGACCATCCGCGCGTGCGCGCGATCGATGCCCGCGTGCCGCACTTCGTCGCGCTGCCGACGACGTCGGGAACCGGCAGCGAAGTCGGCCGCAGCGCCGTCATCAGCGACGACGAGACGCACGTCAAGCGGATCGTCTTCTCCGCGCACATCCTCGCCAAGGCGGTGTTCGCCGACCCCGAGCTGACGCTCGGCCTGCCGCCTGCGGTGACCGCAGCGACCGGAATGGACGCGCTGACCCACAACGTCGAGAGCTACCTGTCGCCGGCGTACCACCCCCTGTGCGATGGCATCGCGCTCGAAGGGACGCGGATCGCCGCGCGTGCGCTCGCGACCGCGGTCCGCGAGCCCGGCAATCTCGCCGCGCGGAGCGACATGATGATGAGCTCGATGATGGGAGCGATCGCCTTTCAGAAGGATCTCGGCGCGGTCCATTCGTGCGCGCACGCGCTCGGCACGGTCTGCAACCTCCACCACGGGCTCGCCAATGCGCTCATGATCGACACCGTCCTCGCGTGGAATGCGGGCGCGGTGCCAGCAAAGTTCGACGAGCTGGCGCACGTCGTCGGCGTGCAAGGCGGCGCACGAGGTTTTCTCGCCTGGCTGCGAGATCTCAAGAAGACGATCGGCATCGCGCCGAACCTGTCCACCGTCGGCGTGAAGAAGGACGCGATCCCGCGCCTCGTCGAAGTCGCGGTCGCCGACATCTGCCACCAGACCAACCCGCAGCCGGTGACCGCAAAGGACTTCGAGCGCCTGTTCGCGGAGGCCATGTGAAGGATCGGATCAAGGTCGGCATCTCGGCGTGCTTCTTCCACGCCGACCCGAAGCGGCCGATCTTCACCGGCAAGACGCTGCAGTACCTCGAGCAGTCGATCGCGCACTGGGTGGCGTCGTCGGGAGAGGCGCTGCCGGTGATGATCCCGAGCCCGATCGGCGACACGCAGAAGGGCGACGTCTCGCTCGCCGACTACGCCGAGTGGCTCGACGCGCTCGTCCTCGAGGGCGGCTCCGACGTCTCGCCGACGAGCTACGGCGAGACGGCGATCGACGAGCGCTGGCGCGGCGACCGCGTCCGCGACGACTACGAGCGCGCGCTTCTCGCGGCATTCGCCGAGCGCGGCAAGCCCGTGCTCGGCATCTGCCGCGGCCTGCAGCTGATGAACGTCGCGTTCGGCGGCACGCTGCTGCAGGACATCGACACCCAGCGGCCGGGCGACATCCGCCACCGCGACGCGGAGGTGTACGACCGCAACCTGCACGCCGTCGTGTTCGAGCCGGGGACGCGGCTCGCGAGCGTCTTCGCGGGCTCGCGGTCGGCGACGGTCAACAGCGTTCACCACCAGGGCATCAAGGATCTCGCGCCGGGCTTCGTCGTCGAAGCGCGCTGTCCGAGCGACGGCATGATCGAGGCGATTCGCCGCCCGAACGGCTCGTACATGGCGGCGGTGCAGTGGCACCCGGAGTTCCACCGCGCGGGCGAAGGCACGCTCGACGACCGTCCCTTGCTCGACGAATTCGTCGCCGCCGCGCGTGCGGCGCGCGCCAGCGCATGACCGCCACCCTGAAGATCACCAATCCCGCCGACGGCAGCGCGCTCGCCGAGGTCGCTGCCGACGACGCCGCGAGCGTCGCCGCGAAGTTCGCGCGCGCGCGGCAGGCGCAGCCGATGTGGGCCGCGACGCCGCTCGCCGAGCGAAGCGCTGCGATCCGGCGCTTTCGCGCTGCCGTCGAGCACGAGCTCGAGACGCTCGCGCGCACGCTGACGCAAGAGGTCGGCAAGCCGTTGCAGCAGTCGAAAAACGAGCTCAACGGCTTCCTCGGCCGGATCGACTTCTTTCTCGCCGAAGTCGAGAAGACGATCGCGCCCGAGACGGTGCTCGCCGACGGCGCGATGACCGAGCGCATCGACCACGATCCGCTCGGCGTCGTCGCCAACGTCTCGGCGTGGAACTATCCGTACTTCGTCGGCGGCAACGTCTTCGTGCCGGCGCTCCTGACCGGCAACTCCGTGCTCTACAAGCCGTCGGAGTTCGCGACGCTGACGGGGCTGCACGTCGAGCGGCTGCTGCACGCGGCCGGCATTCCGGAGGACGTCTTCGTCGTCGTCGTCGGCGCGGGCGACGTCGGCGCAGCGCTGCTCGCGCAGCCGGTCGACGGCGTCTTCTTCACCGGCTCGGTCGCGACAGGGACGAAGATCGCAGCGCAGATGGGCGCGCGCATGGTGCGCCTGCAGCTCGAGCTCGGCGGCAAGGACCCGACCTACGTCGCCGACGATGCCGACCCGAAGGCGGCCGCCGAGTCGCTCGCCGACGGCGCGATGTACAACACCGGCCAGAGCTGCTGCTCGGTCGAGCGCATCTACGTCCACGAGCGCATCCACGACGAGTTCGTTCGTCACTTCGTCGCCACCGTCGCGGGCTTCAGGATCGGCGATCCGCTCGCCGACGGCAGCTACATCGGCCCCTTGACGCGCCGTCCGCAGCTCGATGTCCTCGACGCCCAGGTCGCCGACGCGCTCGCCAAGGGCGCGACCCTCGCCGCCGGCGGCAAGCGGATCGAGCGCGCCGGCAACTGGTTCGCGCCGACCGTGCTGACCAACGTCGACCACACGATGGCAGTGATGCGCGACGAGAGCTTCGGCCCGATCATCGGCATCCAGAGGGTGCAGAGCGACGACGAGGCGCTGGAGCTGATGAACGACACGCGCTACGGCCTCACCGCGGGCGTGTACACCCGCGACGAGGCGCGCGCTGCGAGGCTCTTGCGCGCCGTGCGCGCCGGCAGCGTCTACTGGAACTGCTGCGACCGCGTCAGCCCGCGCCTGCCGTGGTCGGGGCACGGCGATTCGGGGGTGGGCGTCACGCTCTCGACGTACGGCATCCAGACGTTCACGCGGCCGCGCGCGTGGCACCTGCGCGCCGCCTGAGTTGTCGTCCACCCGTCTCGCGCTGTTCGACCTCGACGGCACGCTGCTCGCCGGCGACACCGACGTCCTCTGGTGCGCGCATCTGATCGAGGAGGGCGTCCTCGACCGCGAAACGTTCGGCGCCGCCAACCGCGACGTCGCCGATCGCTATGCGCGCGGCGCGATCTCCGCGGAGGAGTTCGCCGGCTTCTACGCGGCAACGCTCGGCGGCCGCTCGGCAGCGGCGTGGGCGCCACTCCGCGACCGGTTCGTTCGCGCCGCGATCGAGCCGAGGATCGGCAGCGCGGCACGCGCGCTCGTCGCGCAGCATCGTGCTGCCGGCGACCGGCTCGTGCTGACGACGGCGACGAACCGGTTCCTCGTCGCCCCCATCGCGGCGTCGCTCGGCATCGGCGAGCTGATCGCGACCGAGCTCGAGGTCGTAAACGGGGACTTCAGCGGCCGCACCGCTGGCATCATCAACATGCGGAAAGGCAAGGTCGAACGCATCGCGATGTGGCTCGACGAACGCGGCATCGCGCGCGCCGCGCTCGCCGACGCGACCTTCTACAGCGACTCGATCAACGATCTGCCGCTGCTCGAAGCGATCGGAACGCCCGTCGTCGTGAACCCGGACCCGCGCTTGCACGAAGAGGCCACGCAGCGCGGCTGGCGCATCGTCCGCCTCGATTGAGCGCGATCACATCGCGAGCGCGCGCCAGACGAGCGAGCCGCCGCTCGCGAGGAGCAGGATCCAGAGGGTGCGCGCGGCCTGGCGCGGCGCGAGGCGCCGATGCAAGCGGCTGCCGATGAAATAGCCGAGCACCGCACAGGGCAGGAGCAGGAACGCGAGCGGCAGCAGCGAAGGTTGCTGCATCAGGCCGCTCGCCGAGAAGAGCGGGAGGCGCGCCCATGCGGTGCAGAAGATCAGCGTCGCGAGCGTCGCGCGCAGCCGGTTCGCGTCGCCGACCCGGCGCGCGAGGTAGGTCGTGTAGATCGGCCCGCCGCTGCCGTAGAGCGCGGTGAAGACGCCGCCGGCGATTCCCGCAGGAGCGACCCAGCGTGCCGAGATCGGCCGCGGCGCGCCGTGCTGCGCAAGGCTCCAGCACGCGTAGGCGAACACGAACGCGCCGAGGCCCCCGAGCAGCCACCGTTCGGGAGCGCGGACGAGCGTCGTGACGCCGACCAGCATGCCGACCAGGATGAACGGAGCGAGCCGCAGCAGCTCCTTGCGGTCGATGTCGCCGCGGTTGCGCAGACCTAGCAGCAGCCCGGCGGCAAGGTCGAAGACGAGCATCATCGGCACGACGAAGCGGATCGGCAGCACGTGCGCGAGGAGCGGCGCGCCGACGATCGTCGAGCCGAATCCGGTCAGGCCGAAGACGGTGTAGGCGAGGACGACGACGAGCGCCGCGGTGACGATGCTGGCGAGCGGGAGGTCGGGCATCGTGCCCGGATTGTCGGCGCAGCGCGGAGTCGTTGCGCGCAGCGGCGGCGCCGCGGTCAGCGCGCCGGAGCGGCCTTGACTTCGCCGACCGGGATCAGGCTCATCAGCGCCGACGGCGTGGGCGAGTCGGCATGCGTCGGCAAGTCGTTCACGGAGTCCTGGTGGCTCGACTCCGCCGCTTCGGCTCCGCCGGCGCGCCGCGCCGCGTCGCGCTTGGCGACGAGCTCGGCGTCGGCGCGTCGCAGCGCGTCGCCGACCGTCTCGTTGGACTTGAACTGGACTGCGCCGACGTTGAGCGCGACGCGCGCGATCCGCGGCGCGACCTGCCGATCGTCGAGGCGCGCCGTGATGCGCGAGACGACGATGGCGCAATCGGCAAGGCGCGTGCGCGGCAGGACGACGGCGAACTCGTCGCCGCCGAGGCGGCCGGCGACGTCGCGCCGGCGCAGCGTCTCGCGCAGCGCGGTGCCGATCTGGCGCAGCGCTTCGTCGCCGGTGGCGTGGCCGAGCATCTCGTTGATGCGCCCCAGGCGGTCGACGTCGAACACGATCAGCGTCGCCGCGTCGCGCGCCTGCTCGATCGCGCGCTCGGCGAGCTCGTGGAAGTGGCGCCGGTTCGGCAGCCGCGTCAGCGCGTCGACGTCGACGAGGTTGCGGAGCTTGCGCTGCGACGCGAGCAGGTGCGCGATCTTGCGCTCGAGGTTCATCACCGGCGCGAGCTGCGTCATCGTCATCGCCATCGCCGCGGTCGCGAGCAGCGCGACGAGCGAGCCGTCGGCGAGCGGAACGACCGGGCCGAGGACGGCGCCGATCAGCGCCAGCCACGCGCCCTGCGCGAGCGCCGCGGTGACGAGCGCGACGCGGAGCGTGCGCAGCGTCGAGCTGGTCGCGAAGTCCTCGAGGCGGGCGATCGCGGACGCCGCATAGAGCGTCAGCACGAACGCGGCGACGGCGTGCACCTTGGGCGCGCTCGCGAGCTCGATCGGCTCGATCCAGCTCGCGACCGCGGCGACCGCGGCGACGACGAACGCGACGCCGTCGTGCCACTCGGAGATCCGGGTGCCGCCGCGCGCGTAGAAGCGGCGGATCCCGGCGAGCGTGAGGATCGGCCACTGCAGCGCGAGCACCGCCGCGATCGGCGTGCCGATCTCCCCGGGCTCGCTCATCGCGTGACCGACCAGCGCGGCGGCGAGGACAAAGTTGGCGAAGAGCCACCAGCGCGCGCCGCGGCGGCCCTGCTGCTGCCGATGAACGGCAAGCGAGAGGACGCTGGCGAGCGCGACGACGATCGCGAAAGCGACGAGCAGGGTCGGCGAATGCAGCGAGGGCATCGGGAAATTATCGGCAGCGGCCCGGGGCGACATGACGCGATCTCACCGGTCGCGGTCGCCTTTGGCCGCGAAAGCGTGACGTAGTGGCAGGCTCTTACACTCCAAACGATGACCCGCGAGCTGCTCGATTCGTTCTGGCGCGCGGCGGCCTACTGCCTGCACCCGAAGGTGATCGCGCTGTCGCTCCTGCCGCTCGCGATCGTCGGCGGCGCCGCAGCGGCGCTCGGCTACTGGTTCTGGGAGCCGGCTGTCGCCGACGTCAGGGCCTGGCTCGAGAACACCGCGCTGCTCGAGCCGCTCTTTGCCTGGCTTCGCGCGGTCGCCGGCGGCGGCTGGGCGAGCGTGCTCGCGCCGCTCGTCATCGTCGCGCTCGCGGTGCCGGTGTTCGTCGTCGTTTCGCTCCTCGTCGCCGCGCTGCTGATGACGCCGGCGATCGTGCGTCTGGTCGCGGCGCGGCGCTTCGCGACGCTCGAGCGGCGCCATGGCGGCGGCTTCTGGAGCGGCATCGCTGTCTCGCTCGGCTCCACCGCGGTCGCGCTCGCAGCGCTCGTCGTCAGCATTCCGTTCTGGTTCGTGCCGCCGCTCGTCCTCGTTCTGCCGGCGCTGATCTGGGGTTGGCTCACGTACCGCGTGTTCGCGCACGATGTCCTCGCCGACCATGCCAGCCGCGACGAGCGGCTGCAGCTGCTGCGCGAGGAGCGCTGGCCGCTGTTCGGCATGGGCGTCGCCTGCGGCGCGCTCGGCGCGGCGCCGTCGCTGCTCTGGGCGGTGAGCGCGCTCGCGCTCGTCTTCGCGCCGATCCTGATCGTCGTCGCGATCTGGCTGTACACGCTCGTGTTCGCGTTCTCGTCGCTCTGGTTCGCGCACTACCTGCTCGCGGCGCTCGAGCGGCTGCGCGCGCGCGAAGGCGCGCCCGGGACGCCGCTGCCGTCGCCGGCGCCAGGTCCGCCGTCGCTCGATGCGCCGCCGGGGTT
>Ga0068869_100001785_pt1 | contig 12897 bp, 12 predicted proteins | sample KBSMisM52_FD_64676 | JGI IMG/M metagenome (GOLD analysis project Ga0068869, IMG submission 64676) | Miscanthus rhizosphere microbial communities from Kellogg Biological Station, Michigan, USA - KBS Miscanthus M5-2 | ecosystem: Host-associated > Plants > Roots > Rhizosphere > Soil ... | reverse complement strand
CAGCTTTTTTGAGACAGTCTTTAATAGTTTGCTCCAGACCTTCCACATAGTCAAGCGGGTGCTGCCGGAACTGCTGTTGGCCGGCATCACAGTACAATCCATCTTTCCACCGTTGATATAAAAATACTGAGGAAGCGATTTCCTCGCCGCCCGAAGCGTTTATGATAACGGATCGAACAGAATCAGTTCCATAATCCATTCCTATGACAAAGCGATCCTTATTCATGGTTTATTACGTGTCAAAATAACAATTATTATTTGAAACCATAAAAAACTTCTCGAAAAAGAAGATACAAACGATTATTTGAGGTTGTCCGGGTTGGGAATGAAGTTGAGGAAGGCGTGGAATTTTGAATTATACCTTCGCCTGTCAAGTTTATAATAAAAAGCTCCTTTTTTGGAGTTTTCTTTTTCTTTTTCCTTCTGCTTCACCAGCAATTTTGTCGACAGCACTTTCCGACTGAAATTTCTTTTGTCCAGGCTGGTATCATAAATGCCTTCATAGAGGTCGTGCAGCTGGGGGATCGTGAACTTTTCAGGCAGTAGCTCAAAAAGAATGGGATGTAGCGCCGCTTTGTATTGCAGCCTTTGCTTAGCCCTTTCCACCATCTCTCCGTGGTCAAATATCAGTCGGGGAATTTTGTCCAGTGGGAACCATTCTGCATGATAATCAGTGCTAAGTTGTTTTTCGTATTTATGAATATCGATCAGTGCAAAGTAGGCAACTGAAACGGTTCGTTCCATCGTATCGCGATCCGGATCTCCAAATGCCTGGAGCTGCTCCATATACACTCCCTTAAGTCCTGTCAGTTGCTTTAAGATCCTGGCGGCGGCACGTTCAAGGTCTTCACGAGCCTTTACAAAACCACCCATGAGACTCCATTTCCCTTTTTCAGGTTCAAAACCGCGCTGAACAAGAAGAAGCTTCAACTGCTGTCCATCAAAACCGAAAATAATACAGTCAACGGCCAAGGGCACGCGGATCTGGTTGGGATAACTTTTCATTTGGAGTTGGTAAGTTAGATCTGTAAGAATTGTATTATTGACAATTTTGAACAGGTACAAAATGGCAAATATTTCTGAGAAAAAAAAATTGTTATAGGAATAGTCGTTTGTGGTTGAATTCGCAGTTTTCGCCTGATCATTAAAGTACAAGGTCATAACGCTGCTCGGTTACGGGTTTTCCAAAAGCGGTTGATGGTTTTTGCTCGGTAAGTTTAAATCCAAATTTTTGGTAGAGATGTGCGGAGGCGGGTAATTCGTCAGTGGTCCATAAATAAGAGACTTTGTATTTGCATTGTTTAAGATGCTCCACATAGAGTGTCATCAATTTATTGCCGAGACCAATCCCCCTGTATTGGGGTTTGAGAATAAAGTAACGGAGTTGAGCCGCATCACCCCGATGCATTAATAACAGGAAACCTACGATGTTATTTCGGTGCTCACAGATCCATACGCGATCTTTTTGAGGATCGTATTGTTGGTAAAATTCAGCAAGACCTGCAGCTACATAAGTTTCAAACTCTATTCCGTAATTGTACTCTTTTTTGTACAAGCGTCCATGCATGTAAATGACATAGCCGATATCGCCCGGTCTGAGTTCTGTGCGGATACGAATGTCGTCTATCTTAATTCTCTTTTTCATGTATCTCAAAAATAAACTGTTGTGCATTATCGGTGAGGCCCCTCTGATTTTTTATATCATTAATCAGACCTTACTGACATGAGAGTCCTTCGGGCTTAATTTAGATTCAGGTCTCTTTATTCTTCATTTTGCATTATTGCATATATTCACTATTTAAAAATTTCACTTTGCTATGCCGAAGTTTCGCAGCTCAGAGTGGTTTGGTAAAAGAGATAAAATGGGTTTCATCTATCGCAGCTGGATGAAGAACCAGGGTTTTCCTGAAGACCTTTTTGATGGCCGGCCGGTCATTGGAATTTGCAATACATGGTCAGAGCTAACTCCGTGCAATGCGCATTTGCGTGATATTGCGGAATGGGTAAAGCGTGGAGTGTTTGAGGCGGGTGGCTTTCCACTGGAGTTTCCGATCATGTCACTGGGTGAAACTTTACTGAAACCAACCGCCATGCTTTTTCGCAACCTCGCAAGTATGGATACAGAGGAATCTATTCGCGGTAACCCCATTGACGGCGTTGTGTTGTTGACCGGTTGCGATAAAACAACTCCATCTACGATGATGGGCGCTGCAAGTGTTGATTTGCCGACGATCGTTGTGCCCGGCGGACCCATGTTAAATGGAAAATATAAGGGACTGGATATTGGCTCGGGGACCAATGTGTGGAAAATGACTGAAGACCTGAAGGCAGAAAGAATTTCTTACAAAGATTACATGTACGCGGAGAGTTGTATGTCGCGAAGTCCGGGACATTGTATGACAATGGGAACAGCATCAACCATGGCTTGCATGGTGGAATCATTGGGAATGAGTTTATCAGGAGCGGCAGCTATTCCCGCGGTTGATTCAAGGAAAAAAGTATTAGCGCAGTTATCAGGAAGAAGGATTGTGGAGATGGTGAAAGAAGATCTGCGGATGTCAAAAATATTGACGAGGAAAGCATTTGAAAATGCTATCATGGTAAATGCGGCAGTAGGAGGGTCATCTAATTTTATTATTCATTTGACGGCAATCGCCGGAAGGATCGGCGTTGAGCTGGATCTAGACGATTTTGACAAACTGGGAAGTAAGATCCCCTTGCTCCTTAACTTAATGCCTTCCGGAAAATATTTGATGGAAGATTTTTATTATGCAGGGGGTTTGCCCGTCGTCATTAATGAATTGCGATCGTTGTTGCACATGGATTCAATCACCGTAACAGGAAAAACACACAAAGAAAATATTGAAGAATCATGCAGTTGTTACAATAAAGAGGTGATCTATGATTTTGATAACCCGATCATACAGGAAGCCGGTATTGTTGTATTAAAGGGGAACCTTGCAGAAAAGGGAGCCGTTATTAAACCATCAGCGGCTACGCCGGCATTGATGCAACATCGTGGTAGAGCTGTGGTGTTTGAAAATATCGAAGACTATCATGCAAAAGTTGATGATCCGGATCTTGATATTGATGAAACTTGTGTGATGGTTTTAAAAAATGTCGGACCAGTTGGTTATCCCGGGATGCCTGAAGTAGGCAATATGACATTGCCAAAGAAATTATTGGCGAAGGGAGTAACAGATATAGTGCGCATCTGCGATGGCAGAATGAGCGGCACGGCTTATGGTACTGTCGTTCTTCATGTTTCACCTGAATCAGCGATCGGTGGAAATTTAGCCCTGGTGCAAAATGGGGATATGATCGAGTTGGATGTACCCAACAAAAAAATTCATCTTGAAGTTTCTGATGAAGAACTTGCAAACCGAAGAAAAAAATGGAAGAAAGAAGAATATGTTTCCGACAGAGGGTACGTGAATCTATATGTAAAACATGTGCAGCAGGCAGACAAAGGAGCAGACCTAGATTTTTTAGTTGGCAGATCGGGAGATAAGGTGAGCAGGGATTCACACTAGTGAGTGGTCCATGGTGAATGATCACTCATCATTCATTACTGATTACTCATCATTCATTGAAAGAAAACTACAACAATAATAAACCGTAGGTCGATCACTCATTATTCATTACTCATCACTCATTAAATGACGCTGCTTGTACTTGCTTTCTGTATTGTTTGCCTGATCCTTTTGATCACCTGGGGTAAAGTAAATCCTTTCCTTGCTTTTCTAGTCGTGTCTATTGTGGCTGCGTTGCTCCTGGGAATGCCCATAAATACTATTGCGCAATCGGTGAATAAGGGAATTGGAGATACGCTCGGTTCATTGGTGATCGTGATCGTTTTGGGCGCTATGCTGGGAAAGCTCGTAGCTGAAAGTGGTGCGGCGCAAAGAATAGCCCACACGCTGCGAAATGTTTTTGGTTATAAGAATCTTCCCTGGGCTATGTCGCTAACTGGATTTATTGTCGGCATTCCTTTATTTTATAATGTGGGCTTTGTTTTATTGATACCAATTATCTTTTCCGTTGCCTATAGCTATAAATTGCCACTAGTCTATGTGGGATTGCCGATGTGTGCTTCGCTTTCGGTGATGCATGGGTTCTTACCGCCGCATCCTTCGCCCGTGGCGTTGCTTGCGCAATTCCACGCTAACATGGGGATGACCTTTTTTTATGGCATCATGATCGCGATCCCCGCAGTTATTATTGCCGGACCCCTTTATGCCAAAACATTGAAAAATATAAAAACAAACCCAACCAAGGTCATTAGCATACATGAAATACCTGATGAAAAATTGCCCGGTACCGCCAACAGTTTTATTTCATCATTGCTGCCGGTGATATTGATCGCTATCACAACGATCGCTACAAGTACTTCCACTAACGATAGCAACTGGAAAACGATCGCGACATTTTTCGCCGAGCCAAATATCGTGATGCTGATCACGATCATTATTGCTACGTATACGTTGGGCGTTCATAGAGGCAAGTCATTGACTCAAGTCATGAATACCTACGCAGAAGCAGTAAAAGATGTTTCCATGATATTGCTCATTATCGGAAGTGCAGGGATACTGAAACAAATTTTTATTGACAGCGGAGCAGGGAAGGAGATCGCTGCAGCGCTGCAGGAGTGGAAATTACCTGTTTTACTTTTGGCATGGATAGTAACAGCCGTTCTGAGACTTTGCCTGGGATCAGCCACGATAGCGGGAATGACGGCTGCAGGGATTGTGTACCCGCTCGCTTCGCAAACAAATGTCGACCCCAACCTCATGGTACTTTCTATTGGAGCCGGCAGTCTTTTTTGCTCGCACGTAAATGATACAGGTTTCTGGATCTTCAAAGAATATTTTGGTATATCGGTGAAAGACACATTCCGATCATGGTCGGTCATGGAAAGCATCGTGTCTGTTGTTGGATTGATGGGTGTGCTGGTGATCAATCAATTTGTATAGTATTGACTGTCTGAATGGCTTTCGCTATTTTTAGGAAAGAATATCGTCACTGCGCAAATGATGTCTGCACGATTAAAATGTACTTCATGAAAATCCTTAGTTTACTGACCGGTTTGTTTTTTATCATATACATTTCTGCATTTACAAAAAATAATGTTGTGAAGAATTCTTTACCAGGACAAGATAGTGTTGTTGCCCTAGGCGCGGTATTAAAGAAAATATCCGATCAATTTAGTTTTACCGAGGGTGCGTCGGTAGATAAACATGGAAATGTGTTTTTTACTGATCAGCCGAATGATAAAATATGGAAGTACGATACAGAAGGAAAACTCTCGGTTTTTTTAGATAAAACCGGCCGGTCTAATGGGACGTATTTTGACCGCAAAGGAAATCTGTTGACCTGCGCCGATGAAAAAGATCAATTGTGGTCAATCGATCCAAAAGGAAAAGTAACGGTGTTGTTAAAAGACTTCAATGGTCATCGTTTCAATGGCCCTAATGATCTTTGGGAAGATCTGAAAGGTGGAATATATTTTACGGATCCTTATTATCAGCGTCCGTATTGGGACAGAACTTCTCCTGATATAAAAGGGGAGAAGGTTTATTATTTACCAAAAGGAAAAAAGAAGGCTGTTATAGTTGCCGATGATCTTGAGCAACCCAATGGAATTGTGGGAACACCCGATGGAAAATTTTTGTACGTCGCCGATATCAAGGCTGGTAAAACTTACAAATACAAGATCAATACAGATGGCAGTTTATCAAACAAACAACTTTTTTGTGAACAGGGTTCGGATGGCATGACACTGGACAGCGAAGGCAACGTTTATCTTACCGGTGATGGCGTTACCGTTTATGATAAAGGCGGAAAAAAAATAGAACACCTCAAGGTTCCCGCTCAATGGACAGCCAATCTTTGTTTTGGAGGCAGGAACAAAAACATATTGTTCATCACTGCCTCGGAATCAGTTTATACCATTGAGATGCGTGTCCATGGAGTGGAGTAGACCAAAAGAAAATAACAAAATCATCTATCATTTCGGCAGAGTTCCAGTTTTGAATTGACCAGCCACATAGTTCTAGGGTTCACGCCTTCACAATCTTTCTTCAAATTCTTATTTTAATATCCAACAGAACGTTTATTCCGGACAGCTATTACATCAGTATTTCGGTAGCAATCCTCATTTATTGTCGCCAGTCTTGATGGTGCGAGTCTGCTACTTAATCCATAGAATTGCTGAAAGCTCATGATCAATGGTCGCCACTTATCCGGATCGATCCTGTTGCGATAACCATCCAGTAAAATATTTTCTTCCACATGCACCTGCGTGACTTTTAATTCAATACTTGCTATTTTTCCTTTTAGATCACCATTATCATCCGCAATGTAATGCACCGATGCAAGTTTGGCCTCCATATTTACGGGACATTCCAGTACTCTTGGGGCCTGGACGGTAACAGCGGCCATTGATGTAACACCGGCTGTTTGAAATTTATCCGGTTCATAGCGATAACCTCTTTGTTGCTTGTACCCGGGTACGGGATTGCGCCCTGTTGTCAGGGCCAGTTTGTTCACAGCTCCTGCCTGGTGCACTGAAGGCAGGTTGATAACACATTCTTTTGTTCGCAAAATATTCTCTCCTGTTTTTGATGCCGTGCCAATACCTATAACGCAACGCCAGCTAAGCCAGAATACCGAAGAAATGGGTGCAAGGTTGTATGAGCCGTCTTCATTTACTGTACTGATCAGAATCACCGGCGTTCCAAAATATAAGATGGCCGGATCGATTGTTCGATGCATAATTTACTATTGTTGTAGGGCAAAATTGTTGCTTATCGCGTTTTGTAAAAACCCGTTTCTTGCTTTGTTTCAAGAAAATTTCAGGCGGCTTTGTTGAAGCCGGCCGTGGAAGCCTACTGTCACCCTATTTTAATTTCAATAAATCATTGTTGAGAAGGTTTTTTTACTGCTTCAGTAAATAACAAAAGTCGCCATCCTCATCGAAGCTCTATATTATTTAATATTCAACTGATCTGTTTGTGCTTTGGATTGTAGCTGCTTTATGAGTCAATGACTATATGTACCGTGTATGAATAAATCTTTGAAGACATGTACCTTACTGATCATTCCATTGCTGGCTCATATATTTTCCCCGGGACAAGCCACCAATTTTTTTATAACGAACGGAGACAATGTTTCTGAGGTAACCTGCGGCGGCGTTTTGTTTGCGCCACACTTTAATCAAAATTTTTTAGCGGCGAACCGTGGTTCAGCTTTTTTTGAAAAACAAATTGATCTCTCGAAACCTTTTAACACCAGTTTTACCATGGATATGATCGACGGGTTTGGGGAGGACGGGGGAGCTTTTGTATTTCAATCCGATCCCAATGAACGCAGTGATGGACTATACGGGCTTGGGATCAATAGTGTTACTCGCTCCGTAGCGGTTACATTTGATGCGGTACAAGATAAAAGTCAGAATGACCCGGTGTTCGATCATATCGCTATACAGATGCATGGTGATCTTGATCATTCTACTCCCGATAACCTCGCAGGTCCCATCTCCATGGAACCGTATTACTCAACCGTACAATATACACCCGATCCCCCGGTCACTACCTTTCGTCATTTGATCACGATCGATTGGGACCCCACAGCAAAAAAACTGTCGGTTTTTATTGATCGCAGCCTGGTTCTTTCGGCTGTCAATGACCTGGTGCAAACAGTTTTCGGCGGCAATCCTATCGTCTATTGGGGCTTCTCGGGTTCTAATACACAGCTCACCTGGTATCCTGCTGGCTCGGATATCGATTGGGGGCGACTGTATTTTTATTTTGGACAGATCCTTACAAGGATCGACCGCAGACCGCAAATGGATTCGTGCTTTGCCGGCCCTATCCAGTTCATAGATAGCTCCATTTATTCTTCAGGTAATGGCACTGATCCTCTTTCATTTGTGAGTTGGTATTGGGATTTTGGTGACGGTACTGTTTCAACCGAGCGAAACCCAACACCACATCAATATCCCGCGCCGGGTTCTTACACGGTAAGGTTTGCGATCACAAATTCTTCGGGTTGTGCCTATGACACGCTGGTGAAAAAAATAACGCTTGGTTCGCCAGTAAAGCCTGACTTCACAGCTTTCCCGCTATGTACCAATACAGACATTCATTTCACAGATAAAAGCACGGCGGGGGTAGGCATCCCAAGTGCGTGGACATGGCGATTTGACAACGGAATGGTGAGTATCGATAAAGACCCAGTAACGCAATTTTCGACTAAAGGTTCTCACAGCGTATCGTTGACGGTGCAAACAGAATTTGTTTGCAGGGCAGATACTACCATCACATTTAATATCGGGGAAAAGCCGCTGCTTGATTATTCGTTCACGAAAGATTGTCTTGGAAATGTACAATACCAATCTGTGCTCACCAATATGATCACCGTTGATGAATGGCAATGGGATTTTGGGGACGGTCGATTCTCTCGCCAAAATGATCCATCACATTTTTTTGAGCAGGATGGTAGCTATACAACAAAACTTTGGGCTGTTGCAGGCGACTGTACTTCTGATACTATTGCAAAGACGATCGCTATCAGCAGGGTTCATGCTTTCGCAGGAAATGACACCATCGCGGTCGTTAACCAACCCATTCAATTGAACGGATCTGGTGGAACCAATTATGAATGGACTCCGCATGATTTCCTGAGTAATGCATTCATTGCCGACCCGGTTGCTACTCTCACAAAAGATCAAACTTTTATTTTGACTGTCAAAAATGATGATGGCTGCGAAGCGAAGGATACTCTCCATATAAAAGCGTTTGAACATTTAGATATTTATGTTCCTTCTGCATTTACACCCAATGGCGATGGAAGAAATGATGTCCTGCGCGTAATCGCTCCGGGATTAAAACAATTGTTTTATTTCAGAGTGTATAACCGCTGGGGACAGGTCGTTTTTGAAACAAAAGATCTTCTGAAAGGATGGGAAGGAAGAATAAATGGCCAGTTGCCTGAGACGGGCGTTTATGTGTGGATCATGAAAGGAGTTAACTATTTAGGTAACGTTGTTGAAAGAAAAGGAACTGTAACATTGATTCGGTGATAAAAGCTATCCCGCCTGGCGTCTTTGCTTCAAATTTTCTTTGAATTTCTTTTTTATTTCCTGTTTTTTGGAGAGATAAGCCTGGAATTGAGTATTCGTCAGCACATCTTTTAATTCATTATCTTTTGTTTTATCATTGGCTGTGATCTCTCTCATTTTCTCGCTTTTGGGAAGTGAATTGGTCTTTAATGCATCCATTTTTTTTGCATACTTAAGATTGATATCACGCACTGTTGGAAGCTGCTCATCTGTCAAATTCAAATTGATCCTCATCCATTCTGTCAACTTAGCCGATCGCTCGGCCGCGTCTCCCAGCTTTTGTCCCGACACGCTTATAACAAACAACAACATTGCAATCACTAAAAAACAACTAAAAATATTTCTTTTCATTTCTGACAAGGTTGATAGCATAAGATTCACTACTGTGAATCAGTCCCCCAATAGCAATCGATCAATGGTGAGTTTTCGATTTACGATTCACGTCTCACACAAAAGAACTTACCTCTAAAGAGATCGTCTCGGATTTTTCCAATCCCAAAGCACAACGACCCATTCGGTTTTGTCTGGCGATACATAAATATTTATTTCTTGAAACCCAATTCTTTTATGTGCTTTGAGAGAACGAAGATTGTTGCCTGCAATTTCAGTGATAGCAAAATCGTATTTAGTGCTGTAATGTTGCCTGTAGGCAGCATAACAATGGTCAAGAATACCCTGGCCCCGATAAGCCTTATCAATGCAAACCTGGCCCACCACTAAATAATTATACTCCGAAATTTTTTTCCCGTTATAAGAAACAGTGTCGAACAATTCGAACATGGGGATCAATACAGGGATGTCGAACCTCGACCGTTTGGTCATAGCTAACAGATAACCGATCACTTTCTCAATGTCTTTCGCAATGATATGTTTCTCCTGGTCGTTGAGTTTTTCAAGCTGGTCGTAAGAATGGTCTACCGTTACAAAGCCCTGGTTCTGTATTTCCTCTTTTGTTAAACTGAGAGCAAGATTTGCTTTTTGTAATTTTAATATTCCCTCTAAATCATTTTTTGAATTGGCTGTAGTGTAAACGATCATGACAGAGGTTCTGTTAGTTATTCATTGCTGTTACAATATAGCTAAACCTCTTAATAAAAACTTTACACCAGTTAAGAAGGTGCAGCAGCATGACGAAAATGTATCATGCTGCCGCCTTAATCAGTATTATCTTTCAACCTGGTTTATTGGCCAGGAAGTTTGTCAATCGGGAAAATGTTGAATTTATCCCCCGGGATCATATCACCAACCTTAACACCAGACAGGTCAAGTGCTTTTCCCCCCGCAGTTGCCAAACCGGATTGCATCAGGCTTGCAGCGTCTTTTTTCCCCGGGACAATCAGGTTCTTTACCATGTCTGCAACTTTACTGACATCGCCCATTGCTCCGGATGCCAATCCGCCCAGCGCGTCATTAGTTGGAGCTAAAAGCGAAAAAGGTTTCTTCATAACTCCTCCCAGTAATTTATCCAGACCAGGGGTTTGGAGGAGATTAGTGAACTGAGAAAGATTTGGTACTTTTCCCAGCGCTGACATCAACGAAGAACCGGTCTTGAGGAGATTAGATCCGGAACTACAACGAATGCTGGCTGCGCTTAATAATAAGGCGAGCAATAGCACATGAACGCTTAGCTTTTTCATGCAATCTGATTTTAAGATTAAAGAATGGTTTTGGAGTTCGGGAGTTGTAGTTGGCTGTGATAAATGTAGAACAAGAGTGAGCGGATTAAATTATTTCAACGGGGAAAGATGCCAAATCTTATAAAACCGATTCAATTTCGCAAAAGCATCGTGTTTTTCCCAGGTCGATTCAAATGCGGCCGGAATAGGAAGTTATCGTAAACAATTCAATTTTTTCATCCCTTCCCCTTAGTTCATTTTCTCCCATCGTTTTCATCTGGAACGAAACGTCGAGTTTTTTTACCAGGTCGCCCGAAACGAGTATGTCGACATCATAATGGTTGCAAAGCCCCTGGATGCGAGCCGTGGTGTTCAGCACGTCTCCCGTGAAAACAATCTCCTTCTTGATGACCCCGATCTCACCCGTGGTAACTTTTCCGCAATGAAATCCTGCCTTGAATTGTGGTAGTAAACCAAATTTTTCGTGATACTTTGCTGATTGCTTGCTAATGGCGGCCTTCATGGCAAAAAAGCATTGAATACAGTTATTGTTTTGAAGTCCTTTTTTCAAATCCCATGACACGATCATTTCGTCACCCGCATACTGATAAATCTCCCCAGAATATTCAATTACCGGTTCTGAGAGGTCGGAGTAATATTCCCGTAACATTTCAAAATACTTAACATGCCCCAGGTTTTCAGCTATCCTGGTGGAAGATCTCATGTCCAGGAACATATAAATCCTTTCCTCTTCAACTGGCCGGTGATATTTCCCGGTAAAAAAATTATTCAGCACCTCGTGGCCAATGCTCTCACTTACTTCAGCGTAGAATTGTGACACGAGAATGGCTGCGATCATATACAACAAAACGCTGAGAAAAGAATAATCACCAATGAAAGCCCAAACATTATCCCACACCTGCCGGCTGAAGACCTCTTTTCGCAGTCCAACGAAATTGGCGGCAAGAGAAAGAATGATCGCAAATAATAAAATAACAACGAGGTAGATCGCCGACTTGTAAAAAATTTTCTTGGTGAAACTTTTTTGTGCAAACCATTTATTGAAATATAAAATTTCGAGAGTTCCGATGATTGATCCTGTAACGAGAGCAGCAACAGGAGTGACAAAAATATTCCTCGAAAAATTGTAAGGGTTACCCGTGGAAGGATAGTGGTTGAGATCTCCCAGGAGGCCTTTTTCAAGAATAGTATAAATCAGGCTGAATACAAGCCAGATGACACCAAAAGGAATGATCCGCAAAATATTCCTTTTGGTTTTTGGTGATAACATAGATCAAATTATCCCGGTGGCACCGGGATCATTGGGTATTTAGAAAATCAGTTATTTTTTGACCAATATCAGTAATGGTTGCCAGCACGGCTTCGTTTTGAACCCTGCTCGCAGCTTCAGCGTTCTCAAGTTCCTCTTTTTTCTTTTGCGACAAAGCATCTTTCGTACTGATCGTAGAAAAAGGTATCAGCCCTGTCCTGACATCCATGATGATCAACTGCGTCGTCGCGTACGCTTTGATATCAGGTTTTGAAAATGCCTTGTATTTGGAATACAAGTCACTTGCGATGGAATAGACCACCACGATATCAGCCTGCATCCTTACCGCAGCTTCCCGGATATTGGTAAAAGATGGCGATCTTGAAATAAGAACATCCGGAACACTAAATGTTTTCATCACTCTTGATGATTGTTTGAATTTGTCGGTAAAAAGATCGAGATAGGATTGTTGCGTTTTTAGATATTGCTCATCGTTCCAGGCATACCAATAACTCCTTCGTTGTGATGAACTTTCCAATTTTACAATAGCCACTCTCAGTTGTTGTGGTAATTTATAACTGCCATCGAGGACTCGCTGGATATTTTCCTCTGAAATAGTGGCTGCTCTGTCATTGAATAAAGATTGGGTGATCAATGTGTCCTCGTTGGCATACCCGTCGTTCGAGGAATAGGAAGCCTGTTTTGCGGTATGGCACGAGGAGATAAAAATAGCTATGAGAACAAATAGTGTGACCTGTTTCATGATAATATAAAGTTTAGACAGTAAGGTAAAAATTCATTATTACATTCTGAAAATTACCGGTGATAACCGATTCTTTCGACCTTCGTTTTCCTTGTAACACTTTATAAAACCTGGCAAATTTCATTTT
>Ga0068869_100001775_pt1 | contig 12921 bp, 10 predicted proteins | sample KBSMisM52_FD_64676 | JGI IMG/M metagenome (GOLD analysis project Ga0068869, IMG submission 64676) | Miscanthus rhizosphere microbial communities from Kellogg Biological Station, Michigan, USA - KBS Miscanthus M5-2 | ecosystem: Host-associated > Plants > Roots > Rhizosphere > Soil ... | reverse complement strand
AACATCGCCGACACAGCCGGCCTCTCCGCCTCCTACGACGGCTACCGCCGCGCCTATGGCGACAAGCCCGCTGCCTCGGCCGGCGGCTTCACCGGCGACCAGCGCTTCTTCCTCGCCTTTGCCCAGGTCTGGCGCTCCAAACAACGCCCCGAGGCCCTGCGAAGCCTGCTAATGACCAACGGCCACGCCCCCGGCCAATACCGCGCCGACACGGTCCGCAATATCGACGAGTGGTATGCGGCGTTCGATGTGAAGCCGAAAGAGAAGTTGTATCTCGCGCCAAAGGAGAGGGTCAGGGCGTGGTGAGGTGATTCATAACGGTGGAGCGTAAAAAAGCTGAATGCCGAATGTTCGGTATTGAATGCTGAATGAGCCGCGCGAACCATATTCATTTACCATTTTCTTCCGCCACGCGCCCGCCAGCTGTGACGAACTGCCCTGAAAATGCCCAGAATTCTCTGAGCATCGGGCTCCAATCCGCTAGCAAAACTGAGTTCGATCAGTTCCGACCACGCTTCGTTCTTTGGACGGGTGACCCCCGGATTCCCTCAATAAGTGTAGCCGGCTGAAACGTTTCGTGCCGTCGCGCCACTATGAGGACGAATGGAGAAACTCATGAGAACCCTAACGAATGTGATGTGGTCTACGGCATCAAGAACGTCAATATCGGCGGCCTGGGGGGTCGTGTTGGCCATACTTCCTGTAATGGCACAATCACAAACTCTCCCGCCACGAACCCTGCCTGCCTGCACAAAAGTCGGACAGCAAGTCACACTTACGCTGAACACCGGGACCGGAACCGGCGCCGATCCGATCTGGAAGATCGTGCAACCCACTTCGATTACGCCGTTCACTACGCTTCCTTTTAACGCGCCTACCTTGTGGTTGCCCAACGGCCTCAGTGCAAAATGGATCCAGCCCGCGCCCGGTGGCACGCCGGCTAACTTTCCTCTCAACACGTACGTTTACAGAACGCAATTTACGACGCCGGTAGATCCGTATCTCTACACGAGTATTACGATTACCGGACTCGGGTATGCCGCTGACGACACAGCAATCGTCAAGCTCAACGGGGTTCCGATCGCTTCATGCCCGGGGGGCGGGACACCATTGACTTGGTGCTTTCATTCGTGGAAATCGATCGGCAGCGTAGGTCTGTCAACTTTCAATAGAATGGGTATATCCCCATTCCTCAACGTGCTCGAAGTTCAGGTCAAGAACACCCTGGCAAATAGCCCTAGCGGGTTACTCGTCTCTGCGAGCGTGGTCGCGGTGTGCTCGAAGTGCACAACCCCGCCGCCTCCACCTGAGCCGCCTTGCGGTGGCAATCCGTCAACGTGCTAAACGGGTTAGCGGGACACTGGTCGCGCCGGTTGTTTGGGCCGTAGATTGGCCCCTGACCGGCGCGACGCTGTGCACGCTGCGCCGAGGCCGTGGAGAAGTGAGCGCGAATCCAACGTAGGTCCCCCTCACGGCAGATCGATCGTTACCGTCTCACCTGGCACAATCGTGACCGGCACGCTGCGGATCACGGTTCGGTCGGCTCCGATGGTCGACAGCAGGTACGAGCCCGCCGGGAGCGAATCGTAGGGACCATTCGTACCGATCTGGAGCTGCCCGAGGACGCGCTGCGTGTTACCGCCGGGGATGTCCAGGCGAACCTGCTGGGCGCTCCGGGCGCGGATGATGAGCGCGCCGCCGCGGGCGATGGGGATGGTCACCTCGGCAGGCGGTGCCGTGAAGGGCATCATCTTCGAGATGTATCCGCGCGCGTAGGCGTTGGCGGTGTAACTCCCCGGCTTGAGCCATATCTTGAACGTGCCGGAGTCCATGCGCATACCCTGACCGTTGAACTTGCGGGCGGCATCCGTGACCGCGATGTTGCCATCGACCGGCGCGCCGCTCGTGGCATCGACCAGGTGAATGATCACTGCCGGTGCCTGTTCGAGGCGCACTTCCACATCGGGCACCGAGCCGTTCGAGACGACGATTTGCTGGGAAGCGGTTGCGTACTGATCGCTGCTCACCTGCATGCTGTAGGTGGCATCGGCGAGGGCATCGACGGTGAAGCGTCCGTCGGAATCGCTGGTTGCCGAACCGAATGACGGCGCGCGCGAGGAGACGTTGACGCGCGCATTCGCCACCGGCGCATTGGTGGACGCATCGACCACGCGGCCGCGCAGGAGCGCTCCACGGATGTCGATGTCGAAGGTGCCATTGGCCGCCGCGGTGTACTTCGTCATGTAGGCGAGACCAGGACCGTTGACGCGGACGTCGTAGTCGCCAGCCGTCAGTCCTGTTGCGATGTAACTGCCGTCGGGCGAGATCAGGGCATTGACCATCTGACGGTCGATCGGCATCGGGCCGGGTCTCGGCTGCATTCTCGCCATGAACGTCACGTTGCCGACCGTGACCGGCCCGGATGCGCGCGTCACGTGCCCGCTGACAGTGATCCCCTCTTCGAAATTCATCTCGACCGGCGGCGCGACGCCGTTCTCGATCATGATCGTCTTCGTTGAGTTGCGGCGCTGGCCGTTCCCTTCCAGGAACGCGTCGACGCGCACGCGGCCATCGGGCATCCCGGTGAGCGCGAAGTTTCCGCTGGCGTCGACCCACGTTTGATTGCGTGACGTGGTTCCGCTGGCGGTCACGATGACCCGCGTGAACTGCTCCGACGGGAGACCGGTCACGCGTCCGTTGATCGTTGCGCCGCTCTCCATGGTCAGGGTAAGAGACGCTGCCTGCGGCACCACGACATCGCTGGCCTCACCGCTCACGAAACCATCCTTCCGCGCGGTTACCTTGTACCTGCCGTCGGCGAGGCCCTGGAGAACGAAGTTTCCCTCGCCGTCAGACGCCACCATCGCGAGCGGCCGGCCATCGCCTCCAACGGTGGCGATGTTCGCCGCGACGACCGGCTGACCGGAATGATCGACGACGCGGCCGCGCAGCTCGCGGCCGGGATCGAGCTCGACATCGAGGCGGAGATCCTTGCCCGCCGTGATCGTCACCGGCTTGTGCAGGATGACGAAGCCCGTCTTCTGAAACTCGATAGTGTGATCTCCCTCGGCCAAACCGTTCATGGTGTAGAGACCATCGGCATCCGTTGTCGGGTTGCTGAAGTTCGCGGTCCGCTGAAAGGCCAGATGCACCTGCGCGCCGGCGACCGGAGCGCCTGCCGCAGTGACGCGGCCGGAAACGTTTGCACCGCGATCGAGGGCGATGTCGATGCCGGTGACGGTCTTCCCATCCTCGACCGCTATGTCGCCGCGAGTCGCCGCGACATAGCCGGTCGCGTTCACCATGATCTGCAGCGTGCCCGGCGGAACGTTGTCGAGCGCGTATCGGCCATCGTCCGCATGAATCGCCGGGCCGCCCGCGAACGAGCTCTCGGGTCTGACGACCCCCGACTGCCCGCGCGTCGGCAGGAGGAGGCTGAAATCGGTGACCGGCTGCTGCGTGGCGCGATCGAAGACGCGTCCTTCGACGCGCGCCCCCCGAGGCATCGTGATGGTGATGTCGTTGGCCGGCGCGGTGACCGGCACCGCGGTCGACGAGAGCCGGCGATCGCTGGAGAATGCCGTCACCATCGCCGACCCGGGCGCGACGCCGGAGATCTTGAACGTCCCGTCGGAGCCGGTAGTTGCCTGGCGCGGCATGATCCCCGTCGGTGTCTCCACGATAGCGTCCGCCACCGGCGTGCCATCGGCGAGAACGACCCGCCCGCTGATCTCGACGCCGCGGTCGACGTGCACGACCACGGTCGTCGCGCGCGCGGTCAGCAGCTGATTAGGCGTCCGCACCGGCGCCACATCGTCGCCGAACACCATCACATCGTGCCGTCCCTCGGAAGTCCGGACGGAGACCAGCCCGTCCGCATTGGTGTGACGACAATCAGGGAGTGACGGATCGGCACAGGCGATCGGTGCCGAGCGCTCCCCGGCCGAAGTACTGTGCGAAACGTTAACCTGCGCATTGGGCACGGGACGCTCGCGCCGGTCGAGCACGCGCACCTGGGCGACGAAACCTCGGGCGAGCGTGATGACGATGTTGTCGCGGATCTCGCCCGCCTGCCAGACTCGCGCCGGAGACATGCCGCCGACGTAGTCGCGCTTCGAGGCATAGATCGGCATCGGGAACGTCGCTCCCGGCGCCACGCGCACTGCGAATTCGCCGGCCGCATTCGTCAGCGACGACCGGCCGCGAATGGCGCCGAAGCTGCTCGCCGACACTATCGCACCGGCGATCGCCTTCTTGTCCTCATCGAGAACGTGCCCTTTCGCGCGCGCATACGGCTGCGCGGTGAAGGCGCGGCTTCGCGTGGCTGGCAGCACCACGCCGGCCGATTCGATTGCATACGCAGGATGCAGTCCGACGACCTGGTACTGCCGCGGGAGAACCGGACCGAAGGTAAAGTTTCCCTTGGCGTCGCTGAGCGTGATCGCCGAGGTGTCGTCCGGCCCGTTCAGCGTCACGCGCGCGCCCGCGACCGCCGAGCCGCGCTTGGTATCGCGCAGGCTTCCGGTGAACGTGACACCAGGGCTGAGGCGAATTTCGACGGCCGCTGTTTTCGGACGACTCGCCGAGCCGGCATCTCCGCCGTGAACCGCGGAAATCGTCTGCCAGTTCTCCGGAGCGTGCGCGATCGCAAACGTGCCGTCATCGCCCGTCTCCGCAAGGGGCCAGCCGTTGATCGAAACGATCGCGTGCGCGACCGGATCGGCGCCCTTGACCACACGGCCTCGCACGGCCACGCCGCGCGTCAGCTTGATCTCGGTCACCCCGCCCGCGGAGCGCGCGACCGCGTAGTCGGGATGGACGACGAAGTAGTTCCCGCTGCCGGCCGGCACTTCGCCGGAGGCCTTGGTGCGCGAAAAATCGAAGGCGGAGGCGACGATCGCGTTCGGCACCGGCTTGCCGCCGCTGGTGATCCGCACCGTTCGCGTCGGCGGGCGGCCGAGAACGATCACGCCGAGGTCGTCGCCGTCGACCGTCGCGGTCGTGGTGGGATTGAGGGAGGAAGCCTCGATCACCAGATCGACGGCAGCCGGCGTCTTCAGCTCGATCGAAAAGGAGCCGTTCTCCGCCGACTTCGCCGACGCCACCGGCTCGCCGCGCTCGAGCTTACCTGCCACGAGCCGCGCGCGCATGGCGTCGGAGCTTTCGGCGGCATAGGCGCGAACGGTCGCACCCGCGACCGGTTTGGCGTCGCTGTCGACGAGCGAGCCGGTGATTGCGGCATTGGCGGTTGCAGAAACGGTCAAAGCGAAAAGGAGAGCTGGTATGCGCATGTCAGATCCGACGATTCACGTTCTAAGACGTTTCACGATTTCCAATTGTCCATGAGTTTCGGCGAGATCCGCCGGGGTCTTGCCGTCATCGCCAGCGGCGCGAGGATCCGCGCCGTGGGCCAGCAGAAGATCGACGATCTCTTCATCGCCAAGCTGCGCGGCGGTGTGCAGCGCCGTGTAACCGAGTTGCTGCCGCGCATTCGCATCCGCGCCACGCGCGAGCAGAAGCCGCATCGTGCCGGCATCGCGAACCGCCGCCGCCGCATGAACCGGCGCGACGCGAAAGGCATTGCGCGCCGCCGCATTCACATCCGCACCGCGATCGATTAGCTCCTTCGCCAGCGTTGGATGTCGAAAGAAGACTGCCAGGCCAACCGGTGGAAACCCATCTTCCGAATACGCATCGAGCAGCGCCGGATCGGCATCGAGCATCCGCATCGCCAGCGTTTCATCACCCAGCGCGCAGGCCTCGCCAAACGTCAGCACCGCCCCGCGATCGCGAAAAAGCTGCGCCAGCTCCGGATGCCCGTTGTAAACCGCAAACAGAATCGGCGTCACGCCGTTCTGACGCGCAGCGAGCAGAGAGCGATCGTCATCCAGCAGCGCTGCGATCGCCGCGGAATCGTTGTTTTGGATGGCTTCGAAGAGGGTTTGTTGCGACATGGAGGCTCTACCCTACGGAGAACGTCATTATCGGCGAAACAGTGTAGACGGCCGGAGCGCTGGCGTCCCGCCGGCTGGCCCGGCGGCGTCCTCGCCGCCGGGTTATCAGCGAATGTTGCGCGTCTGGCGGGTCGGCGGCGGGACGCCGCCGAGCCAGCCGGCGCGGACGCCAGCGCTCCGTCGTTCTACCAATAGAAGAGTTTCGTCACGTTCCTCCCAACCTCGGCGAAAATTTTCCGGCACGGACTTTGAGAGGGACAAGGGTGATGGAGACCCGGATTTGCGAGGTTTGCGGCCATTCGCGTGCGGCGCACGTCGATGGAGTGCATTGCGCGCTGTGCCGCTGCAACTCGGAGCGGCCGGCAGCGGTCCAGCAGTCGCTGGTGTTCCGCACGGCGCTGCCGGTTCGCACGGCCGGGATGGGACGGAAACGGTAGGACGTGTGGGCAGGATTACTTCGGCACACATCGTCGTTGCCATCCCCATGAGCGACAAGGCCACGAAATCTGCAAAGACCGTCTCCGTGTCCGAACGCAACCTGCAAAGTGCTGCTCTTCGCCTGCTGCCGAAAAACAACAAGCTCGTTTCCCCCGAGGTCGAATACCTTCGACGCGTCCTCGGCGAGCGCGCTACGCAGCAGCAGATCGACGAGAAAGTGCTGCAGGTTCGCAAGCTCCCCTGGTCGGAAATCGTCCACGATTGAACGACGCTGAACGCTCCGCTGACGACGTGCCGGCGCCGCAAGGCGCGTGCGTCGCTCCGCCCGTGGCCGAGGATCCTCCGCCCCGCCCCGACATCCGCGCCGCCCTCGAGCCGACCTGTTGTGGCTCGGGTTGTGCGGACTGCCCGTTCTGATGAAGTTCGACGTCATCGTCATCGGCGCCGGGGTGGCCGGCCTCGCGGCGGCGCGCGATTTGTCGGCCGCTGGCAAACGGATCTGCGTCGTGGAAGCGCGCGAGCGGATCGGCGGCCGCATCTTCACTATTCGCGACAAGCGTGAGCCGCTGCCGATCGAGCTCGGCGCGGAGTTCATCCATGGCGAGGCCGAGGAGACCTTCGCCATCGTCAAAGCCGCGGCGCTCCTCGCTTACGAGCTTCCCGACAATCACTGGTGGTCGCGGCGTGGACGCTGGACACCGATGAACGATTTCTGGGAGCAGATGCAGCGTGTTCGATCGCGGATCGGCGACGGGCCCGATCGATCCTTCGCCGACTTTCTGAAATCGCAGCGCAGCCTGCCGCCACGGCTGAAAGAGCTCGCCCTCGCGTTCGTCGAGGGCTACCACGCCGCGCACGCCGAACGGATCAGCGCGCGTGCACTGCAAATGTCGGATAAGGAGCAGGATCCGAAGACGCGCAAACAGTTCCGCATCGGCAGCGGCTACGACACGCTGACGGCCTGGCTACACGCCGGTCTCGATCCCGACCGGTGCGAACTACGCCTCGGCACGATCGTCACCGAGGTGGAGTGGAAGAAGGGCAGAGTTTCGGTGCGCACGGCCCGAGGGGACGAGCTGACCGCCGATGCGGCGATCATCACCATTCCGATCGGTGTCTGGAAAGCGCCGGAGGGACAGTCGATCCGTTTCACACCTGCGCTTCGCGATAAACAGCGCGCCATCGCCAAACTGGAGATCGGCCATGTGGTCAAGATCATCTTCACCTTCCGCGAGCGATTCTGGGATGACGCCGATTTTCTGAAACAGCGCAAGCTCGGTACGCCTCTGAACTTCATTCACGCCAGCGACTCCGATGTGCCGACGTGGTGGACGACCGCGCCGGTGATCACGCCGACCTTGACGGCATGGGCGGGCGGACATGCCGCCGACCGGCTGCTGACCGAGAATCCCGAATCGCGCATCGATCGCGCGTTGCAGGCGCTGGCCGCAACGTTCGCCATGAAGCGCGCCACCATCGACGGTCTGCTCGATGCCGCGCACACACACGACTGGCAAGCCGATCCCTTCAGCCGCGGCGCCTATAGCTACGCCGCCGTCGGCGGCACGCGCGCCTTCAAGGAGCTGGCGAAGCCGGTCGAGGCGACCCTCTTTTTCGCCGGCGAAGCAACGAACGGCGACGAGACCGGAACGGTCGCCGGTGCGCTAACCAGCGGGAAACGCGCCGCGCGGGAAGCGCTGGGATCGCGCTGACCAACTCACGTGTCGTCTTGCCGTCCGCCGCGGAGCGGTCTCAGAAGATAGCCAGGGGTGCGAGCGCCTTTGCGAGCACCCCTGGTACACATGGTTCCTCGGATTTGTGCCGCGTCAGCGGCACTGGAAGAATGCGCTGCATCCTCCGGTGCCGCTCCGCGGCACGAATTCGGGGGGCGTTTTCTTTCCAGGGGTGTTCGCTTCGCTACCACCCCTGGCTACCTTCCGATGCCGCTCCGCGGCACTGATTCACGCCAGTCGCAAGAAGTGGCTCATCGTCGTCCGAAGCATTCGCCTGTTGCAAATACTTTCCGGGCAGTCGTACCGTCTCATCCATCATGAAGAATCTGCTCGCCTCCGCCGCCTTCGTCTTCGTTGCCATTTCCGCCGCCGCCCAGCCGGCCCGCGATCTGTTCGATGCCAATGCCGCCGCGCGGCAACACCTGCGGGACATCGAGCCGGCAATGAACCTGATGCGAAACGAGTCCGAGGCGCTGGGAAAGATCAACGAGATCCAGCGGGCGCTGTCGGGACCGCCGCTGTCATCGATCGATCGCGCCTTCCGCATCATCGACGACTACTCCAGCGCCATCGGAAAGCGCGGCGTCAACCTGCCGAAGGATCAGCAGAACATCGTCATGCACGCCCAGCGGCTGATCCAGGACGCGAAAACACGCACCCCCGACGACTACCCGAAGTTCCGCGACGACTTCCACCACGCCATCCAATTGCCGATGCAGTTCTCCGTCGCCCGCGATCTGCAGCAGCTCATGGGGTTGACGAACCTCTACACGCAGATCACCAACCAGCTGCGAACCATCGAAACCGCGTCGGTCAACGCCTTGAATGGAGCGGCTCTCGACTCGACGAGGCAGTGATACCCATCGCCGCGGCATACAACCCGTGAAAGTGATGTACCCCATTCTCGCGCGAGGGCGAATACCGCCCGCTGTCGTAGGTCGACGAGCGTAGTCCGCGCTGCACGGCCTGGCAGATGTCGATGTCCTCGATCTGGATCTCGTCACTAAATGCGATCGTTTCGTCGATGCGCTGCCGGACTGCGGGCTCATCGGGATCGCGGAAGTACCACTCGAAGATCGTCAGCGTTCGGCCCGGACCCATCGGCACGATCAGGTTCGTCGAGAAGTTGTCGGGATAGACGTTGAGCATCAGATTCGGCCAGATCCAGAAGTAGTCGATGTCATCAGCCGGATCATTGACGCGGATGCGCTCGGGGCGCTTGAGCGGCGCGTGCTGGATCGAGTAGTTGGCCCGCGTCTCGGTGCGATAGCTCGGGTAGTCGAGCTCGCGGAAGAGGCCCGGATGGACGATGGGGATGTGGTACCCCTCGAGATAGTTGTCGACGTAGACCTTCCAGTTGCAGTCGAGCGTCCAATCCTTGCGCGCGGCCAGGCGATAGCCGTCGTAGTTGCGCGGCGCCAGGCAGCCGACCAGATCGCCGAGAAAATCGCCCAGAGATGGGCCAGCGCGGTCGAGGTTCACGAACACCAGCTCGTTCCAGATCTCCACGCGGAAGCGCGGCAGCGAAAAATCGTTGCGGTCGAAACACTCGATGCCGCTCATCTCCGGCGTCTTCAGGAGACTTCCATCGAGTCCGTATGTCCAGCCGTGATAGCCGCACTGCAGCACCGGACGTTTCCCCTCCCCTTTCGCAACGGGACCGGCGCGATGACGGCAGACGTTCGACAGCGCGCGCAACTCTCCATCACTCCCGCGCACGATCAGCAGCGGCTCCTCGGCGACGGTGGTGGTGAAGAACTGGCCGGAATCACGCACCTGATCGGCATGGCCGGCCAGCTGCCAGCTCCGCCCGAACACGTTGCGGTTCTCGGCATCGAGCACGGCCTGATCGAAGTAGTAATGCGAGGGAAGCGTGCGCGCGTATTCGAGACGGGAGTCGAATTTGTAGTCAGTCATTTGCGTCGGACGAGAAGGTACAACGGGATGGTCAGAACGAGAATCCCAACCGCGTACAGCGAGTTGCGCGTGTCGCTCATGATGGCGCCGATGAGGAAGGCAATCGATGCCAGGAACGCCAGCCCGGTGGTGAAGGGATGGCCGATGGCGCGGAATGGACGCGGCGCATCGGGCGCGCTCCGCCGCATGGCGAAGAGTGAGGCAAACGACAGCGCGTAGTTGGCCACGAAGAAGAACGCCAGGATGGCGATGACCTGCTCGAACTTGCCCGAGACTACGAAGATCGCGGCGAGCAGACTGCTGAACAGCAACGCGATGTCCGGCGTCCCCCCCTTATTCACCTCGGCGGCGCCACGCCAGAAGAGCCGGTCGCGGCTCATGGCGAAGAGAACCCGCGGCGCCATCAGCACGTTCGAATTCACCGCGCTCAGCAACGAGACGATCATGATCACCCGCAGGATCGGATCGCCGTACGCCCCGAAGAGATGCCGCGCCACCACGCCCGCCGCCATCTTCTGCCCGGCGATGCTGCCTAGCGGCACGACGCGCAGGAAGGCCACGTTGACGAGCAGATAAATCGCCATCACCGCGAACACGCCGCCGAACATCGCCCGCGGGATGTTGCGTCCCGAGTCTTTCACCTCTTCCGAGAAGTAGATGACCGCCGTCCAGCCGTCGTAGGTGTAGATCACCGACTGCAGGGCCAGGATGAAGGCGATGACCAGAGAGCCCTCGTGTACTGCCTGGATCGAGGACGCGGTCGGATGGCGCACGCCGAGGTAGAAACAGGCGGCGATGAGAAAAAGGAAGGCCAGCGCTTTCAGAAGACTAGTCGCGTCCTGCGTCCAGCCGCCCCAGCGCACGCCGAACCATTGAATGACCGTGAGGATGGCGATGACCGCCAGCGCGACCGGCTCGATGCCGCGCAGCTGCGGAAAGAGCACCAGCGCGTACTCGCCGACGACGATCGAGACCGCGGCAGTGGTGCCGCACGTCGAGATCCAGTCGCTCCATCCGACCACGAGCCCGGCGTAATCGCCCAGGGCGCGTCGGACGAAGACATACTGGCCTCCCGATTCCGGAACGAGCGTCCCCAGCTCGGCCAGCGCATTCGCGCCGAGGAGCGCGTAAAGGCCGCCGATGATCCAGACGGTGATGAACGGCCAGAAGGTGGGCAGCTGCGCCGCGATGTCGCCCGGCGTCCGCAGAATCCCCGCGCCGATCATGTTCCCCACCGTCACGGCAAGGCCGAAGGTCACGCCGAGGACGGTGAGAAGTTTCGCGCGGGGAGGCAAGGGGTGAGAAGTGTAACGGAGGTTGTGCGGTATCAGGATCGCGCGGTCGAGGAAACATCAATGTTGAATGGTGAATGTTCAATGTTGAATGAGCGGCGTCCCCGTCTTTTCAACATTCAACATTCAACACTCAACATTCAACATTGAGCATTTCCGCCCGCCCAAGACCGCGCGATCCTATAACTCCAGGAACCTAGTCCCCTTCCTTCACCGACACGGGTCCGTTGTGCGTCGACAGCGTCACCATGCGCGCGCCGGAGCCGAGGTCGATGCGGCGCGGCCAGCGGGGGCCGTAATCCTCATCGTCGTCGCTGCTTTCCGCGTACGCCTTCTTGGCGGCACGGCAGGCGGCACCGCGGCAGCTCACCGGCGAGTTGCCGTCGGTTTCCACGTGCACGCCCGAACCGTAGTTGGCCGGGACCTTGAGCGAGAGCGGACCGTTCTCGGTCGACGCATCCAGGTTGCCGCTGCTCCACGAGGAGCCGTTCAGCTTCACCGAGATCGGGCCGTTGTTCGCGCGCAGCTTCACGTTGCCGGAGTTGCCGGCGAAGGAGATCGGTCCGTTCTGTGTGTGGATGTCGAGTTTTCCCGTCGATGCCTTGACCGCGATCGGGCCGTTCCGCGCATACGCGGTCACGTTGCCGTCGACACCGTCGACCGAGATCGGGCCGTTGTTGGCCTCGAGGTCGAGCGTGGCGTTGCGGGGCGCGAAGACGAGGAAGTAGATGATGGAGCGCGATTCGTTGTCGACCGGCTCCGTGCTCACTTCGTTGCCGCTGACATTCACCCGGAGATCGCTGACGTTTCCGAGCGCCGAAGCCTTGCAGGCCTTGACGCTGAAGGATGAGGAGGTCGATCCGAGCACGCGAATCGAGCCGTTCCGGTCGCCGCGCACTTTGAGTGAGCGCAGGCTGCTCACCGGCACGTTCTCCTCGATGACCGGTACGTTGCGATCGTTGTAGCGGACATGGATGGCGCTGCAGTCGCGAACGTCTTCCCAATCATCGATCGAGACGTTTAGACCGTGTCCCGAATACTCGTTGTTGTACGAATGCGATCCAGCCGCGAGGGGCATGGTGAGGGCGATGAGGGCAGTGAGCAGGGCGAGTCGTCGCATGGTGTTCCTCCGTTTCGAAGGGTTGGACGCCGGGGTCGAACTGAAGGTTAGTCGGCGTTTGAACCATAATCCCCCGCCCATGTCCGGTTTCTTCAAACGTGTCGCGCGGCGCCTTCCGTGGCTCGGCGATCTTCATCGTTACATCGTCGCCCTCGAAGCGGAGCGTGACCAGTTGCGGGCCGACCTGGCGCACTGGAAGACGTGGATGTCGCCGGGACACTTCTATTCGCCGATTCCATCGATCGATGAAATTCGGACGCGCGAGGCGGAGCTGTTCGGGACTCCGCTGCCGTCTCTGCCGGGAATCGAGCTGCGCGCCGGGGAGCAGGTCGCACTGGTGAGGGAGCTGGCGCGGTTCTATCCGGAAATGCCGTTTCCGCGCGAACAGTCGCCGGAGACGCGCTACTGGTTCGAAAACTGGGCCTACTCCTACGCCGACGCCATCTTTCTCTACTCGATGTTGCGGC
>Ga0068869_100001771_pt1 | contig 12928 bp, 10 predicted proteins | sample KBSMisM52_FD_64676 | JGI IMG/M metagenome (GOLD analysis project Ga0068869, IMG submission 64676) | Miscanthus rhizosphere microbial communities from Kellogg Biological Station, Michigan, USA - KBS Miscanthus M5-2 | ecosystem: Host-associated > Plants > Roots > Rhizosphere > Soil ... | reverse complement strand
CACACCCAGGAAGCTCTCCGTCCGGTCGTCGTGTCGAAGCCGTAAAAAGAGAAACACGGACAGCGCTCCACTTGAATCGGCCGCGGCATCGGCTGCAGCTTCATGGCGTCCCGCTCCCCGTCCCTGACGCCCTTCCTGCACCGCTGCCTCATGTCGATCTCACGCGCCCTTGTCGTCGCGGCGTCCATCACGGTCGTCGCGGCTCCCGCGTTCGCGCAACGCAGCACGATCCCGACACCCGCGTCGGTTCTCGGCTTCGAGCCGGGCGCTGATCGGCATCTTCCAAGCTGGAAGCAAATCACCGACTACTTCACGGCCCTCGACAAGGCGAGTCCGCGCGTCACCGTCCGCACGATCGGCAAGACGGTGCTCGGCCGCCCCTTCATCGTCGCGATCATCTCCGATTCATCGACGCTCGCCAATCTCGAGCATTACCGCCAGATCCAGCGCAAGTTGATGGATCCGCGACTGCAGTCGGCCGGAGAGCGCGAACGGCTGCTGTCCGAAGGCAAGAACGTGATCCTGGTGACGTCGGCGATTCACTCGACGGAATCCGGCGGCTTCACGACACCGCTCGTTCTCGCCGATCGACTGGCGCGCGACGCCGATCCCGAAGCGAGACAGATCCTCGCCAATTCCATCATCCTGATGGTTCCGTCGCAGAACCCCGACGGCGTGGACATCGTCGGCGACTACTATCGATCCACGCTCGGGACGGCGAACGAAGGACGCGAGCCCCCGGAGTTGTATCACCACTACGTCGGACACGACGACAATCGCGACTGGTACGCGTTCACGCAGCCCGAGACACGTGCCACCGTCGATTCGCTCTACACGCCGTGGGATCCGCAGATCGTCAACGACATTCACCAGCAGGGCTCGAACACCAGCCGCATCTTCATTCCGCCGTACATGGACCCCGTCGAGCCGAACATCGATCCGATCCTCACCGCGGCGACGAACGGCCTCGGCATGGCGATGGTCTGGCGAATGACGAACCAGGGATTTACCGGAATCGCCAGCAACGCGACGTACGATCAGTGGTCACCGGCGCGGCAGTACTCGCTGTACCATCGCGGCGCTCGTCTTCTCACGGAGACCGCCAGCGCGCGGCTCGCGTCGCCAATCGACCTTACCTTCGAACAGCTTGGAACGGGGCGCGGCTACGATGCGCGGGTTGTCTCCTGGAACTACCCCTCGCTGTGGACGGGAGGCCACTGGACGTACGGCGACATCGTGCGTTATCAGGTCGCCGCGAGCTGGGCACTCTTCCTCGACGCCTCCCAGAATCGACGCGCATGGCTCGAGGGCTACGCTGCGATGGCCGACCGCGCGCTCGGTTCGCAGCCGGCATGGGGAAAGGATGCCTGGCCGTCGGCCGTCGTCATTCCGAAAACCCAGCCCGACACACAGGCGCTCCGGCGAATGATCTGGACGCTGCAGCATGGCCAGGTCGAGGTTCGCGAAGCCACGGCTCCAGTCACCGTCGACGGCAAGTCGTATCCGGCGGGAAGCTACGTCGTGCTCACCAAGCAACCGTTCGGCGGCTATGCGAAGGCACTCTTGGAGCGCCAACACTATCCCGATCTCTTCGACTATCCCGGGGGTCCGCCGAAGCGGCCCTATGACGTCACCGCCCACACGCTGCCGCTCATCTTCGGCGTCGACGTCGCGCATATCATGGGTCCGGCTCCGGCCACCGGCGCCGTCATCAAGGACATTCCTGATCCGGTCTACACGTCACCGCTCAGCGGAAAGGCGGTCAAGCGGATCGCGGTCTACCGGCCGAGCACCAACGAGCCGATCGACGAGGGTTGGACGCGCTGGGTGCTGGATACCTACAAGATTCCGTTTACCACGATCACCGAGAAGGATCTCGCCGCGCCGCTCAATGACCGCTTCGACGCCGTCATTTTCTCCGAGGGGACATTTGGCGGCGGACGGGGGGGCGGCGGTCGCGGTGGCCGGGGAGGCGGTGGCGGTCCGGGCGGTGGCGGGGGAGCTGACGCGTCAGCGATCGAAACGTTCGTTCGCAACGGCGGGACGGTGCTCGCTTTCAACGGCGCCTCATCGGCGCTGATTGACGCGCTGAAGCTGCCGGTGAAGAATGTCCTCGCCGGGGTGCCGAACACGGAGTTTTACGCTCCGGGCTCGATCCTCGGCGTCGAGCTCAAGCGCGACCATCCGATCGCGAAGCAGTTCACGGCGACCGTCCCCGCCGTTTGGTTCGAGAACGGCCCCGCATTCGAGATCTCTGATCCAACGCAAGCAACGGCTGTCGCGTCTTATCAAACAAGTGGGAACCCGCTGCTCTCTGGCTGGCTGCTTGGCGGCTCCAAGCTCAACGGAAAAGCCGCGCTCGTCGACGCCAAGCTCGGCCGCGGACATGTCGTGCTCTACGGTTTCCGTCCGCAATACAGAGGGCAACCGAACTCCACCTATCCGCTCATCTGGGGCGCGCTCCTCGAGTAATCTCACACGGATCAGCTCGTGTCTTTCTATTAGATTTCAGTTGCTGACCCGCGCCACGCTCGTCTGAAACTTTGGCGACTCGGGCGGGGTAACATGCTTGGGCCGCTTCTCCCTCCTGGCGGTTGTGATCCACGTCACCAATCGCCCGCCTCCCTCCTCCTCCTCCGAAGTCCCCCAATGCTGGATCGCAGGTACTTCACGGCAGTCTCCCGTGTGGCGACTGTATTCGCGGCCGTGATCGGCGCGGCGGGAATTCTCGACTGCGCGCAGTATTCCTCTGGGGCCCGCGATGGTACGCTCGGCGAGATGATGGCGCCCGCCAAGAAGGCGCCCAATTCGGCGCGCGCATCGCTCGGCGCGATCTTGTCAGGCGCTCCGGGCACGTACATCGAGCAGTTGCTCGCGGATCGCGACTCGACCATCGAGCGCTGGCCGGATCACACGAACAGACCGCTCCTCGTCTGGATCGATTCCTCTGATTGCATCGGCGGAGCACAGGCGGGTTTCCCGTCGACCGTGCGCGCCGCGTTTTCCGCGTGGGCGGCGACCGGCATTCCGCTCCGCTTTGCGTACGTGACGTCCGTTCGCGACGCTGACATTCGCGTGCACTGGACGGATCATCTCGATCACAAGACGGGATCGACGACTTGGCGGACGGACCGCATCGGGTGGCTCATCACCGGCGACATCACGCTGGCCACGCACATCAGCGATGGCCAGGCGCTCGACGCCCGCGGCATGCGCGCCATCGCGCTGCACGAGGTCGGCCATGCGCTTGGGCTGAGCCATAGTGACGACGGTCACGATATTATGGCTCCGCTGGTGCGTGTGGATGGATTGAGTATTCCTGATCGCAGCACGATCAAGTTGTTATACTCATTTCAGGCGGGTCACGTTCGCTGACGACCCGCGAAACTCCTCCCCCTGTCAGGCTGGTTCTCCATGCGCTTTGCCCGTTCGCTTCCCCTTCCGGCCCTCCTTCTCGTCACGGCACTCACAGCCTGCGGCGGTGCCAAGGAGCAGCTCCGGCTTCTCTCACACACCGACTCGGCGCGCACGGATTCGATCGTCGCCATGAAGAACGACCTCCTCAACGAGGTCATGGCGTCGACACAGTTCGTGAACGACTTGAACAGCGAGATCACCAAGCTCAAGTCCCGCCAGAAGGCGCGCCTCGCCACCAAGCTGACCACCGAGTCGGACATGGCCGCGATCAAGGAGGAGCGCGCCGCGGTCACGCAGCGGATCCGCGAGCTCGTCGCCCGCTTGGACTCGAGCGAAGCTCGGGTCGCGACGCTCCGTGCGCGCGCGCAGCGACTCGCCGCGCACGACTCGACGCTCATTACTCAAGTGGCGCAGTACGAGAAGACGATCGCCGACCTCCGCCAAACGGTCGAGAACCAGAAGGCGGATTATGAGGCGACGATTGCGAAGCAGAACGTCCAGATCGCCTCGCTCACGTCGCAGGTCGATACGGTGACGAAGGAGAACGTCCGGCTCTCCGGTGAGCGCACCGCGCTCTCCGACACCGTGGGCCAGCTGACGACCGAGAAGAATACCGCCTACTACGTGATCGGAACGAAGGACGAGCTGGTGAAGCAGGGCATCCTCGTCGAGGAAGGCCGCAAACGCTTCTTGCTCGTCGGCGGCCGCTCCGTCGCCCTCGCACGTGAGCTCGACCCGGCCAAGTTCACGAAGATCGATCGGGCCAAGGATCGGACGATCAACTTTCCGGCCGGCGATTACACGATCTTCACTCGGCAGAATCCGGCGTACGCCACGCCGTTCGCGTCGAAGGACGGCAAGGTGTCCGGGGGCCTTCGGATCGATTATCCCGAGCGCTTCTGGGAGTCCTCGCGATTCCTCATCATCGTTCGCTCCTGATCGTCACCCAGCTTCAATGACAAAGGCCGGCTGATTCAGCCGGCCTTTGTCATTGCCCGACGAAGGGTGTCGTCGACCGTCGCTACGTCGGGCGGGACGGCCAGCACGTCGATCTCGTGCGCCGCGGCCAGCCCTCGCACGCGCTCTAACGCGTCGCGCTTGCCGAAGACCACGACGGGGATACTGCGCATCGTCGCCCGGCCGAGGAATTCGTCGGAGCAGTTGTCCGGGTCCTCGCAGTCGAGGAGACACACCGCCGGACGCACGCGCCGGAGCGTCTGATCGATTGTCTCCGGCGGTCGCGCGAAGCGCACGGAATAGCCCAGCGTCTCGATGAGCGCTCCGAGCAAGGCGGCGGCTACGGCGTCGGCTGAGATGATCAGGACCATGATGGCGAGCTGGGGGTCGGTTCGCCCTCGAGCCGATGAAGCATAGCGCCCCGGCGCGACCGCGATCCAGTGCCGCAAAGCGTGCACCATTTGCCTTGACGCCGCACGAATTTCGTCGGAGATTCCGCCCTCGGAACAATTCCAACGTCGGACTCTCGGCGCATGATGGCCTTCGATCGCACGCCGGCAACGCCGGACCTCGATCCACAAACGATCGAGGATTTGCGCGCAATTCTGCAAAAATCCGCCGACCGCGGCAGCCACGACGACGAGCTGCGCGACGTCCTTTGTCGCGCGGCGGACGAAGCGCGCCGAAAGGGGATTCTGGCCGAGAGGCTGCTGCTCGCCCTCAAGGACATCTGGTATTCCTTGACCCCGATCGCCGGCGTGTCGTCCACGAATACGAGCCACGCGCTGCTGCAAGAGCTCGTGAGCCGCTGTATTCACGAGTACTACTCGATCTGAACGCGGCGCTCGCCGCGTCGAGCGTTCGGACGACAATCGTGCCGTGAGCCGCCTGCCGATCGAGCCGGTGCTCCCGTCGATCATCGACGCGCTGTCGTCTCACACCGGCGCCGTGCTTCAAGCACCACCCGGCGCCGGAAAGACGACGTTGGTGCCGCCGGCACTCCTTTCCGCGCCGTGGCTCGGCGATCAGGTCATCGTGATGCTCGAGCCGCGCCGCGTCGCCGCCCGCGCCGCGGCATCGCGCATCGCTGAACTGCTCGGCGACACCGTGGGCGGATTGGTCGGATACCGTACGCGTGGCGACAGCAAAGTAGGCCCGGCGACCCGACTGGAAATCGTGACCGAGGGCGTGCTGACGCGCCGGCTTCAACGCGATCCGATCCTCGACGGCGTCGGCGTGGTGATCTTCGACGAGTTTCACGAGCGCCATCTGCAGAGCGATGTCGGGTTGGCGCTCGCGCTCAGAACGCGGCGTCTCGTTCGCGACGACTTGAGACTTCTCGTAATGTCCGCCACCCTCGATGGCGAATCGGTGTCCCGCTACCTGGGCGGTGCGCCGATCGTGACAAGCGAAGGCCGGGCGTACGATGTCGACACGAGATACCTGCAGCCGCGTGGCGGGATCGGACTCGCCGCCATTCTCATCCCGACGATTCACTCAGCGCTCTCCCGCGACGTCGGCGATGTGCTCGTTTTTCTTCCTGGCGCCGGCGAGATCGCCCGCGCCGAATCGGCATTGACCTCCGAGCTCTCGAGCGACGTGGTCGTCACGCCGCTGCACGGCTCGCTCGACGCCTCGAGCCAGGACCGCGCGATCCGCCCCGACCCCCGCGGCCGGAGAAAGATCGTGCTCGCCACGTCCATCGCCGAGACGAGCCTCACGATCGAGGGCGTTCGGATCGTGATCGACACCGGGTTTTCGCGCGTGCCCCGCTTCGACGCGGCTACGGGAATGACCCGGCTCGAGACGGTGCGCGTCTCGAAGGCGTCGGCCGACCAGCGGCGCGGGCGGGCCGGCCGAACCGCGCCCGGCGTCTGCTATCGGCTCTGGCTCGAGCACGACTCGCACCAGCTGCTCGATCGCACACCTCCGGAGATCCTGCACGCCGATCTCACGCCGCTCGCGCTCGATCTCGCCGCGGCCGGCGTCAAAGATCCAGACGATCTCGCCTGGCTCGACCAGCCGCCGCCGGCGTCGTTCGCGCACGCGCTCGAGTTGCTGCGCGAGTTGGAGGCGATCGACGAGAGCGGCGCAATCACCAGACACGGCCAAGCGATGGCCGAGATTCCCGTGCACCCGCGACTCGCGCACATGTTGCTGCGATCGCGCGACGACGGCCGAACCCGGCTCGCCTGCGAAGTGGCCGCCCTGCTCGAGGAGCGTGATATCGCTGTCTCTCGTCCCGAGCCGTTGGACGTGGATCTCGCGCTCCGTGTCGAGGCGGTGCGCGGTAGTCGTTCACCTCTCATCGACGTGGACGGCCGCGCCGTGCACCGCGTGCGCGCGCAAGCGGACCGACTCGCGCGACAGCTGCGCGCCGGCGCGGCCTTGCCCGACGATTCAGCGTTCATCGGTTCTCTTGTTGCACTGGCGTATCCCGACCGCGTCGCGCAGCGTCGCCCCGGGCCGCCTCCCGCGGCGCGGTACGTGATGCGTAACGGCCGCGGCGCCGAGCTGACCGGCGCCCAAACGTTGTCCACGTCGCCGCATCTGGTCGTGGCGCAACTCGACGACCGCCGCCCGGAAAGCCGGGTCTTTCTCGCCGCCGCGCTTTCCCTGGACGACATCCGCGAACGATTCGCCGGCCAGATCGAGATCGAGCGTGTCGTCGAGCTGGACGATGACAGTGGGTCGGTCGCCGCGCGACGACGCGAGCGACTCGGCGCCATCGTCCTGCGCGAAACATCGGCCGACGCCGAACCCGGGGACGTCCGACGCGCCCTCCTCGACGCCGTCCGACGCCGCGGCATCGCGCGGCTCGGCTGGTCCGATGCCGCGACTCGCCTTCGTGATCGCCTCCGCTTTGTCGGCGCTCACGATTCGTCGTGGCCCGACGTCTCCGACACAACGCTGCTCGATCGGCTCGACGAGTGGCTCGGACCCGCGCTGGCGGAGAAAGGCGCGCGCCGCCTCCGCGACGTCGAGCGTCTCGACCTCACAGACGCGCTGGCGGGCTTGCTCGACTGGCGCCAGCGTCGGGCGCTGGACGACCTCGCGCCAACACACATCGTCGTGCCGAGCGGGTCGCGCATTCCGATCGATTACGCGGATCCGACGGCCCCCGCGCTCGCCGTGCGGCTTCAGGAAGTCTTCGGACTCGAGGAGTCGCCTCGCGTGCTCGGCGGGCGAGTGCCGCTCACCATGCACCTGCTCTCGCCGGCGCACCGCCCAGTTCAGGTCACCCGCGACCTGGCCGGGTTTTGGCGAACGAGCTACTTCGACGTTCGAAAGGATTTGCGCGGCCGGTATCCGAAGCACGAATGGCCGGAAGATCCGCTCTCCGCCCAACCGACGCGCCGCGCGAAGCGGCGCAAATGAATCATGAACGGGGCTTGTCCGGATCGGTTGCGCGATCGAACACGAGATCTCGAACCCGGCCGATCGACAGCGTGAAACCGCGCACCGCACCGCGGGCGTCGCGCATCACGCGCAGCAGCATCTGATCCGAGTTCGTGAACCAGTCGTCCGACAACGCCACGAAGCGAATTTCGGGTGCGATCCCGCGCTGCAGCACGAGCACACCGTCGCGCGCCACCAACGTCACGGTCAGCTCCAGCTCGTCGCTCCGATACGCGCCCGCGGCCTGGGCGAGAAAATCAGTGCGCCGTCGCGAGCCTGTGGAATCGGCGGGCGCCTGTGCCGCACCGCCCGACCACTGGTTCAGCGACAGATCGAGCGTCGTCGCCGCCGCCGATTTCTGAGGCTGAATCCCGAGGAACAGCATGCTCACCTCGTCGGCTAGCGACGATGCCGCAGCCGCCGTGTTGCAGAGTGTGACGACGGAAAGACCTTGCTCGGGAAACCGCACCATCGCGCTTCGATAGCCGCCGTAGGCGCCGCGATGCGCATACGTCTTGAGTCCACGCGTCTGAGTCACCGTCAGACCCAGCGCGTAAGGAATCGTCTGACCGTTGCTCAATCGACCGGGCTCCTGCAGCAGCGCGACGCCGCCCTTTCCGCCGACGCGGCCCGTGCGGAAGTTCGCTTCCCATTTCGCCAGATCGTCCACGGTCGAATAGAGCCCGCCGTCGCCGACGATGTCGAATTCCGGTTGGCTGATCCGGAACGATCCGTCGACCGGCTGATAGCCGATCGCTCGCTGGGCGATCAACCGATGGTGATCGTCGCGAAACTCCGTACGCGTCATGCCCAGCGGGCGGAAGATGTGCTCCGCGGCGTAGTCACGAAGCGACTTGCCGGAGACGCGCTGGACGACGATCGCCAAGAGCGCGTAGCCGGTGTTGCTGTACAGGAATTCTTCGCCCGGGGTGAAGTTCAGATGCTTCTGTCGTGATATGAGATCCAGAAACTGGCGCTCGGTGAGCGGGCCGTCGCTCGGCCATCCCGAAAGCGCGAGCAGCGTGAAGTAGTCGCGCAGCCCGCTCGTGTGGTAGAGCAGTTGCCGAAGCGTGATCGGCGACCCGAATGATGGGACTTCAGGAACCCAGTGCCGGATGGAGTCGTCCAGCGACAACCGACCGTCCTCCGCCAGCAGCACGATGCTCATCGCCGTGAACTGCTTCGAGACCGACGCGATGTAGAAGGGCGTCGAGGGCGTGATCGGGACGTCGTGCTCGAGGTCAGCCGAGCCGTAACCCTTGGCGAATACCAGGCTCCCGTTTCGTGACACACCGACCGCGCATCCCGGTGCCTGGCGCGCCGAGTATGGCGCGAACACGGAATCGATCCAGCGGGACGCCGAGTCGGTCGATAAACCCTGCCCAGCGGCGGGAGCAGCCGCGAGGGAGATGGCGAGCACAACACGTCGGAGCATCTGACCTCCTTCCACTAACCTCTCATGGCGGCGCGAGCCTGTCTAGCGGCCGAAAGGCAATCGGATTGTTCGGGTTTTCACGGTGGCGTCCGGCTTGCAGACGAAGGCCGGTACACCCAGTCACAACATTCGGGTCCGCCCGCTGGAGATCTTGCATGGCTGAGATTCGTGTCGAGCCGCGTCGCCGAAGCATGGCCTGGCTTTGGATTCTGTTGGCTCTAATCGTCGTGGGCGGCCTCGTCTATTACTTCGTCTACTATCGCAGCGGAACGGTGTGATCAACGTCCGACGGAGATGAAAGAGCATGGAACCCAAAGAGCGTCACGTGCGCGACGCCGCCGGCGTCGGTCCCTACGCAAAAGAGCGTGAAAGGTTGGTTTCGCTGAGCTCTCTCGATTCCTGGAAGGTTTCCGAGGGCGATCCGGACATCCGCGGATGGGAAGTGCGAACCGTGAGCGGCCGCCAATTGGGCGTCGTCAGCGACTTGCTGATCGACTCCGATGCCGGCGAAGTCGTGATGCTCGACGTGGATCTCCCGGGCACCGATCGCCACACCTTCGTCCCGATCCGTGTCGTGCAGATCGACCGCGTGCGACGCCTCGCCCTCATGGATTCGGCGGATTTCCCGGAGTCGGATCTCACGCGAACCGAGCGGGCGAAGATCGAGCGACGCGATGACGAGCCGGTTCGATCTGTCCATTACCCGGACGCAAATCGACCCATCGTGGCCGATCGTGCGCAGCCGATCGCACCCGGGGATCCGGATGTGATCATCGATCGCCCGTCGGATCTTCCCGTCAGCGAGCGCCGTCAGGCGGAGCGACGACGTATCGATCGTCTCAGCACAGATATCTGAAGTACCACTGACGCAATTCGACACGCGCCCGCGCTGAAACCGCGCGTCGCAGGGGCTCGTACGCAGCCAGAAGCGCTGTCCTACGAGTCACTCCGACCACGGAATCCAGATGCAGGCGTTGCTTCGCGATGTCCGCTATGCGTGGCGCAGTCTTCTTCGCAGCCCCGGCCTCACCATCGTCGCCACGCTCGCGCTGACGCTCGGGATCGGCCTCACGACGACGATGTTCAGCATCGTCTACGGTGCGCTGATGCGCGGCCTCCCGTATCCGGACGGCGATCGTATCATGGCGATCGGCCGCTCCAATCCCGCCAAGGACATTCGAAATCAGTCGCTGCCGTTTGAGGACTTCGTTGACTATCGGAAGCAGCAGCAGACCTTCACCGGTCTCGCGGGGTCGACATCGGGCACGATCTACGTTAGCGGCGACGAGAAAGCCGAGCGTTTCACCGGCGCCTGGATCACCGCGAACATGTTCGACGTCGTCGGTGTGCGTCCGTTGCTCGGTCGAGCATTCCGTGCCGGCGAGGATACTCCGGCCGGAGAGAAAGTCGCCATTCTCTCGTACACGATGTGGCAACAGCGGTACGGCGGCGACAAGAACATCATTGGGCACCAGCTGCGCGTGAACGGCGCGCCGCACACCGTCGTCGGCGTGATGCCCGAGAACTTCGCCTTCCCCGACAACGATCAGATCTGGGTTCCGCTGCAAACCGACCCGCTCGCATCACCGCGCGGCCAGGGGCAGTTCGTCTCCGTCGTCGGCAAGCTCAAACCCGGTGTGTCGCTCGATCAAGCGAGCGTCGATCTCGCGACGATCTCCAAGCGTCTCGCCGCCGAGTACAAGGAGAGCAACGAAGGCTTTACGGCGACGGTGCGTAGCTTCGTCGACCAGTATATCGGGAAAGAGCCGCGCCAACTGCTGTACACGATGCTCGGCGCCGTCTTCTTCGTGCTGCTCATCGCCTGCGCCAACGTCGCCAACCTACTGCTCGACCGCGCGGCGCATCGTACCAAGGAAGTCGGGATTCGCACTGCGCTGGGCGCGTCCCGATCGCACGTGGTGAGGCAGTTCCTCGCCGAAGCACTGGTGTTGTCGCTCGTCGCCGCGCTGCTCGGCGTCGGGCTCGCGTACTTCGGCATCGCGATGTTCAATCGCGCGCTCACCGTCACACAGGTTCCGTTCTTCATCGACATTCGGCTGCACCCGCAGGTGCTGCTGTTCACGATCGCCGTCGCCGTGCTGACGACGCTCGTCTCGGGCGCGATCCCCGCGCTTCAGTCATCGCGCGCCGACATCAACGAGGTTCTGAAGGATGAGTCGCGTGGCGCGTCGAGCTTCCGCATCGGACGCATCAGTCGCGGGCTGGTGATGTTCGAGATCGCGCTCTCGTGCGGGCTGCTCGTTGCCGCGGGTCTCACCATCAAGAGCGTGACGAAGCTCGGCAACATGAACCCGGGTTTCACAACGAAGAACGTCTTCACCGCGCGCGTCGGGTTCCCGGCGGCGTATACGGACACTGTTGCCCAGGCCCGCTTCTTCGATCAGGCGGTGCAGCGCGTCGCGGCGCTGCCAGGCGTGCAATCCGCGGCGATCGCCGTCGGTCTCCCCGGCGCGCAGCAGGGGTTCGGCGGAACCCGCTTCTCGCTCGAGGGAGCCACCTACGCCAAGGACCAGGATCGGCCGAATACGCGACTGACGTCGGTCTCGCCCGGATTCTTCTCGACGCTCAATATCCCGATCGTCGCCGGCCGTGGTTTCACGGACGCCGATCGTGAAGGATCGCTCCCCGTCGCCGTCGTGACGCGCTCGTTCGTCGCCAAGCATTTCAAGGACAAAGACCCCATCGGTCGCCGTGTCAGATTCGGCGAGGACCAGAGCAGGCAACCCTGGTTGACCGTCGTCGGCATCGCCGGCGACCTGTTCACCGGCGATCAGCAGGAGCCATTCTCGCCGGTCCTGTTCCAACCGCTTGCCCAGGCGCGCTCCGGCTTCGCCTATATCACCGCGCGCACCGTGAACGCGCCGATGTCGCTCACCGCGGGTGTAAGAACGGCGGTGGCATCGCTCAATCCCGACATTCCGCTGTATTGGGTGCAGACGCTCGACACCGCGATCGCGCAGCAGCTGTGGTTCGTGCGTGTTTTCGGGACCATGTTCGTGATCTTCGGCGGGATCGCGCTCTTCCTGGCGTCGGTCGGCCTGTACGCCGTGATGTCCTTCTCGGTGAGCCGTCGCATCCGCGAAGTTGGTATCCGGATGGCGCTCGGCGCTCAGGCCCGTGACGTCGTGGGAATGATCTTCCGGCAAGGCATCGTACAGCTGGCGATCGGCATGACGCTCGGCCTCGCCCTCGCGTTCGGCATCGCGCGACTGCTCGGCGTCATCCTGTTCCAAGTGCAGCCGCGCGATCCGGTGATTTTCAGCGGTGTGGCGGCCGTGCTCGTCGCCGTTGGGATGCTCGCCTGTTTGGTCCCCGCCCGCCGCGCGACACTCGTCGATCCGTTGGTGGCACTGCGAGCCGACTGAGCTCATCGTTGACGATCCGACATCCCGGGCATAGCTTTTGTTCTATGACCAATCGCGCCAGCAATCGTCTGAATAATCTGAATAATCGGAACTCCGCGAGGAGATCTGGCTAGCGCGCGTTTGTCGAGCAGAGACGCGGCCCGCCAGATACAGAGGCGGGCCGTTTTGTTTGACTGACAACTGATGGGGCGTAGGTCAACTGGCAGACCGTCCGACTGTTAATCGGAAAGTTGATGGTTCGAGTCCATCCGCCCCAGTCGAACGAATCGAGAAGGCCACAACGCCGCGCGCGTTGTGGCCTTCCGCGTTTCAGCGACCACGCCAGCGCATGGCC
>Ga0068869_100001770_pt1 | contig 12931 bp, 7 predicted proteins | sample KBSMisM52_FD_64676 | JGI IMG/M metagenome (GOLD analysis project Ga0068869, IMG submission 64676) | Miscanthus rhizosphere microbial communities from Kellogg Biological Station, Michigan, USA - KBS Miscanthus M5-2 | ecosystem: Host-associated > Plants > Roots > Rhizosphere > Soil ... | reverse complement strand
AATTCGCCGGGAACTCTGACGATGAGCCATGCGCCGGCTGCCTCGGGCAACCTCGCAGGCAACTTCAACGGCGCTCCGACGACGGCCAGCGGCATCAGCATCATCAACAGCAGCAGCACCAACATCTCCATCTCGAACGCGTCGCTCACCTACAAGAACATCGACGCCGTCACGCTGAGCGGCAACACCGGCGCCACGATCACCTTGAACGGCCTCTCCATCATTACCAATGGCACCGGCAAGGGTGTCCTGATGAGCGGCGCCGGCACCGTCAACATCGGCTCCGGTGCGGCGGCCCCGGTCATCAACATGAGCGCCGGAACGAACTTCGGCATCGACGGCACCACGGTCTCGTTCACCGGCACGCTGAACCTGGCCAATGTGGCCATCACCGGCGGCGGCGCCACCGCGGTGACGCTGACCGGCGGCGGCACCGGCGTCCTGGGCGGCACCGGCAGCAACATCACCAACGCCGGTCCGGCCCTCGTGCTCAACGGTGTGGCGCTTACCAACGGCGCGGGCATGACCAACATCACCTCCAGCGGCGGCGTGAACGGCATCTCGCTCACAACCGTCACCGGCGGCACCTACACCGTCGGCGCCGGTTCTCTCAGCGGTAACACCGGCTCGGCATTCCTCGTGACCGGCGGCAGCGCCACCTTCAGTTACGCCGGCAGCATCACGCAGAACACCGCGTCGCAGAAGGCGGTCAACATCACCGGCATCACCGGCGGCACGATCACTCTGTCCGGCGCGATCGGCAGCAACGGCGGCACGGGTATCACGCTGGCCGGCACGGGCGGCACGGTCACGATCAGCGGGCAGATCACGCTGAACAACACCGCCAGCGTCTTCTCCGCTTCGGGCGCCGGCCTGACGGTCAACGTCACGAACGCCAACAACACCGTCGGTGCCACGAACGCCGTCACCTCGGGTACGGCGGTCAGTATCACCAACGCTACGATTGGCGCCTCCGGCGTCACCTTCAAGAGTGTCAGCCAGAACGGCGGGACCAACGGTATCGCCCTCAGCAGCACTGGAGCGGGTTCATTCACCATCGCTGGCGATGGCGGCGCTGCCAACAACGGCTCCGGCGGCACGATTCAGAGCACCACCGCCGAGGGCATCGTCACCAGCACCACGGGAACGATCAGCCTCGGCTATCTGAATGTGTCGAACAGCGGCACGAAGGGCATTAGTGTGACCGGCTCTACCAGCGTTACGATCAAACGCTGTAACGTGACCGACAACGCCGGTGTCGCCACCCACAACGGCCTCCACCTGATCAACAACACCGGCACGATCACGTTGTCCGACGACGTCGTCGACTCGGCGCCGGACAACCAGGTCAACATCGACAACCTCAACACCAACCTCACGGCAATCAACGTCACCAATTCAACCTTCAAGTGCACGGCCGGCAATGTCTGCCAGCCGAGCGGTGGCGTCGGCGCGGATGCCTTCCTCGTTCAGATCCGAGGAACGTCTGTGCTCACCTCGGCAAACGTGCAGGGCTGCACGTTTACCGGCGTCCGTTCCACGGGTGTTCAAGTCAGCGCCACCGACAGCGCCACGATCGGCTCGTCGAGTGCAGGCGTGATCACGGCGCCGGTGAACAGCCATAGCTTCGTAGTCCAGTCGAGTACGTTCGCGAACAACAACGCTGGCATCGACATGGACCAGAGCCAGCAGGCGAACACGACGTTCCAGATCCTCAACAACACGCTGACCTTCCACAAGTCTTCTTCCATCAACGCTCAATCGGGTGCGGGCGCGGGCTTCAGCGGCTCGATCACCGGATACATCAACGGCAATCAGATCGGCACGCAGGGCACCAAAGACTCCGGATCCAACTCGAACGGCGCCGGTGTTCGCATGGTCGTCCAGGGCGACGCAACGCAAGGCTTCTTCACGGTTGACAACAACCAGATTCGCGAAGTGCCGAACTCCGACGTGATCATCGGCATCAGCCAGAACGGCCGCGCATTTTCAGGTAGCGGCTCGGCGCGCTTCAAGATCACCAACAACGTTCTTCCGCAGCCGAGCGGCACGAATCAGAGCATCGGTTGCGGCGCCGGAGTGCCTTGCGGCGCGGCCGACGGCAACATCTTCATCCTGGCCGACGAACACAACTCCGCTTGCGCACTCATCACCGGCAATACGGTCTTTGACGCAACGACGATGAACGGCTCGTGGGACGTGTTCCTGGCAATACGCACCGGACCTCCGGCCGGAGCGTCGATGACCGTTCAGACCGGGGTGAACGGCGGCAACTCGGCGGCAGCGATTGCGTTCATCAATGCCAACAACACGCTGAACGGCGCGAACAAGAGCCACGATGAGTCCGCAAACACCACGACGGTGACCAGTTGTGGCAGCTTCCCTCCCTGATCGTTCTTTTCTCCGTGAGGTTCCCGCTCTGAAGGCGGGAACCTCACAATCTTTCTGACGCAAAAGAGTCGTTCCATCTGCTAGAATCCGCCTCCGGTCCGATCCAATCATTCCTTTCCCCCAGTCTCGCGCATGGCAATGCGCAGGTATCGTCCAGTGGTCCAGTCCAGTTCGACAACCAGCTAATAGGAGGTAGAGATGGCAGAACCATTCCTTAGTGAGATCCGCATCATGAGCTTCGGATTCGCTCCCAAAGGTTGGGCTCTGTGCGACGGGCAGTTGCTCCCGATCAATCAGAACCAGGCGCTCTTTTCGTTACTCGGAACCACGTATGGCGGTGATGGCCGGGTCAACTTCGGGTTGCCTGATCTTCGGTCGAGAGCGCCCATTCACATGGGCGGCGGCCATACGCTCGGTGAGCGGGGAGGGGAACAGGGTCACACCCTTTCCATCTCCGAGATCCCCACGCATACGCACACCCTCAACGCCACTTCGGTCAATGGTGACCTCATCATCGCTGCCGCCAATCAGCTCGGCGGCAGCCCCTCGCAGCTTTATCAACCTCCTGACGCCAATCTGGCGGCGATGAACCCCGCATCCATCGCCAATGTCGGCGGCAGTCAGGCGCACTTGAACATGCAGCCGTTCCTGGTGCTCAACTTCTCGATCGCCCTGCAGGGCATTTTCCCGAGTCAGACCTAGAAAAGGAGGACGAAGACATGGCACAACCTTACGTTGGAGAAATTCGCATGTTCGCCGGCAACTTCGCCCCCGCGGGATGGATGTTCTGCGAGGGGCAGTTGCTTCCTATTTCCGAGAACGAGACTCTGTTCCAGTTGATCGGAACGACCTATGGCGGCGACGGCCAGAGCACGTTCGCGCTGCCTGACCTTCGCGGCCGGATACCGCTGCACTTCGGTAACGGCTTCACTCTGGCTGAGACCGGAGGAGTGGAAACGGTCACGCTGACGGTGTCGCAGATTCCGGCGCACAGCCACCCGCTGCTCGGTACCACTACGGCCGCCACGTCTCCGAACGCTTCGGCAAACGTGCTGGCTCAGGCAACGTTGTTCTTCCCGTACATCAACGTTCCCCCTTCGCTGCCTATGGCTCCCGCTTCCGTCGGCTCAACCGGAGGCAGCCAGCCGCACAACAACTTCCAGCCGTATCTCTGCGTCGACTTCATCATTTCGCTGTTCGGGATCTTCCCGAGCCAGACCTAGGGAGGAGAAAAAGACATGGATCCATTCGTAGCTGAAATCCGCATCTTCCCGTTCAACTTCGCTCCCAAAGGGTGGGCCTTCTGTGACGGCCAGCTCCTGCCGCTTTCGCAGAACACGGCTCTCTTCTCGCTGCTCGGCACGACCTACGGCGGCGACGGAAAGTCGAACTTCGCACTCCCGGACATGCAGGGCAATGCGCCGATGCATCCGGGGCAGGGGCCAGGCCTTTCACTCCACGATCTCGGCGAGACCGGTGGCAGCGAGACCGTGTCGCTCCTGGAATCGGAGATCCCGTCGCACGCGCACAACTTGATGGCGTCATCGAGCAGCTCCACGAAATCGACCCCCGCGGGCAACTCTCTGACGCGCATCGGCACGGGCGGCACGCCCTACAAGGCACCCGGAAGTGCGCAGGTGACGATGGCCGGCCAGGCCCTCGCTCCCGCCGGCGGCGATCAGCCGCACAACAACATGCAGCCGTACCTCACCCTCAACTTCTGCATCGCCCTGCAGGGCGTCTTCCCGCCCCGGACGTAGTTCTCCACTTCTCGTAGAAATCGAGAGCCGCACGGATTTCCGTGCGGCTCTTTTTTGCACCGGATGACGCTTTTCCGTGACTTCATTCGGGAACTACGGTCGACAACCACGCTTTGCATCGCTATCTTTCTGCCAGTCCGTTCCAATCAGTTTTCAGCCAATCGTTCACGCCACGGGTTCGTCGAGCGTCTCTCCAATCCGAGGGATGTCCAACAACAGGAGGAGTGTCGTCATGGGTCGATTTGGTCGCAGGGTGCTGCCCGTTTTCGTGGTTGCGCTTTTCGCGTTTGCGCTTCCCGCGCTCGCAAGCAACGTCACCATCAATGGAACCGCAAACTTCAGTTCTCTTGATGGTTCAGTCGACGATCAGGATCACGTGGTCAACGGTATTTTTACCGTGACCGGTGACCTCATCGTCAACGGCACCATCAACTGCAACGACGAAGGTGCCGGAAGCAACTCCGCCTGCGCGATGCGGTTCGACGTCAGCGGCAACGTCGTCATGAACGCCGGCAGCGGCATGTTCGCCGAGAACCGCCTGGGCGCCGGATCGGGTGGCAACATCACCATCAACGCCGGCGGCAGCGTGACTCTGCATGGTCCCGCGTCGACCCTCAACGGTGCGGTGATCTCCAGCGCCGCCTTCGGCTCCGCCATCGGCAACGGCGGCACGGTCACCATCAACAGCGGCGGCGCCACCACCCTCGAAGGGGGCACCGTGGTCAACTCCGGCAGCAAAGGAAATGACGCGGGCAAGATCCTGCTCACTTCCGGCGGCAGCATGACCGTCTCCGGCCTCCTGGCCGCCGGTGCCACCGCCACGCTGCTTTCGACGCGCCAGACAGGCGATGTCCTCGCGGGCGGTGCGGGCCATCAGCACGGCGGCGAGATCCGCGTGCAGTCGACATCCGTCTTCGATCCCGCGATCACGATCAACGCCACCGCTACGATCGTCTCGCAGAGCGACAGCGAAGTTGCCGGTCCTATCACCATCGAAGGCTGCGGCGTCATCATTCGCGGCCTGGTGGCCTCGATCTCCAACGGCGATACCGCCACCCGTGTGGCCGTCCGTTCCGGCAAGGGCATCGTCATCGACGCCACGGACCTCGGCATCACGTCGTCAGGGACGCGACTCGGCCACGTACGTGCCGACGCCACCAGGGGCGGCGCCGCCACCAAGCGCCTCGACCTCTTCGCCAATGACGCAATCCAGATCACTGGTGCCGATCCCAATCTCAGCACGCTCTACGCGGTGACCAGCGTCCCCGGCGCCGATTACAACAAAGTCTCCGGCGGAACGATCCGCGCCATCTCTCTGCGCGACGCCGTGACCGGATCGGGCCGGGTCTTCCTGGCCGGGCGGAACGCCGAAAGCAACGTCGGCGGCACGATCGACATCGCCAGCAAAGGGACCGTCAATCTCGATCACGCCTTCCTCGAGGCAGTCGGCGACTTCACCATCCTAAAGCCGGACGCCGCCGGCGGACACATCGCCGCCCGTTCCTCCGCCGGCAATGTCAGCTGGGCGCTGGGGATGGGCGACGTCCGTCCCGTCGGCGCCGGCGCTTCCGGCGTGGCCAGCCAGGGAACGATCGCCCTGACCGCCTGCGGAACCGTCACCACCTCCGGCACCACCTTCCCGACCAACGGACCTGCCGTCGGAGTCTTCCCGACCATCACCACCGGCTCCTGCTCGCCGTCGGCACCGTCGCTGCCAGCCGGTGAGCCGGCTCTCCCGGTCTGCTGCAACGTCATCACGGTCATCAATCCGGCCGTCTCCACCGGAACGGCAGGCACGCCCTTCAGCCAGACCTTCACCCAGGCCGGCGCCATCGGTACGGCCACTTTCTCGATCGCCACCGGCACGCTTCCCTCGGGACTGACGCTGGCCTCGAACGGAGTGCTTTCCGGCACGCCGACCGTCACCGGCAGCTTCCCGATCACGGTCATGGTCACCGATTCGCAGGGCTGCACCGGCGTCGGCCCGACCTATCCGCTGCAGATCGTCTGTCCGACCATCACCGTCACCAATCCCGCGGTCGATAGCGGGACGATCGGGACACCGTTCAACCAGACCTTCACCCAGAGCGGCGGGGTGGGAACGACGACGTTCTCCCTCGGCAGCGGCACGCTGCCGGCAGGACTGACCCTGGCGTCGAACGGAGTGCTCTCCGGCACGCCGTCACAACCCGGAACCTTCCCGATCACCGTCACGGCCACCGATTCGAACGGCTGCACCGGCACCGGTCCGACCTATAACCTGACCATCAACTGCCAGACCATCACGGTCACCAATCCGGCCGTGAACACCGGCGTGGCCGGCGCATCGTTCAGCCAGACCTTCACGCAGAGCGGCGGCATCGGCACGACGACGTTCTCGCTCGCCAGTGGCACGCTGCCGACCGGCCTTACGCTGGCGTCGAACGGAGTGCTCTCCGGCACGCCGACGCAAACGGGGACCTTCCCGATCACGGTCAAGGCCACCGATTCGAACGGCTGCACCGGCACCGGCCCGACCTACACGCTGACGATCACCTGTCAGACGATCACGGTCACCAATCCAGCCGTGAACACCGGCACCGTCGGCGCGCCGTTCAGCGAAACCTTCACCCAGAGCGGTGGCATCGGCACGACCACCTTCTCGCTGGCCAGCGGCACGTTGCCAACTGGCCTCACGCTCGCCGCGAACGGAACGCTGTCCGGCACGCCGACGCAGACCGGGACGTTCCCGATCACCGTCAAAGCGACCGACTCGAACGGCTGCACCGGCACCGGCGCGACCTACACCCTGACCATCGCCTGCCAGACCATCACGGTTACGAATCCGGCCGTGAACACCGGCACGGTCGGCACGCCGTTCAGCGAGACCTTCACACAGAGCGGCGCCATCGGCACGGCCACGTTCTCGCTGGCCAGCGGCACGCTGCCGGCTGGCATGAGCCTCTCGGCCTCGGGCGTCCTCGCCGGCACGCCGACACAAAACGGCTCGTTCCCGATCACCGTCAAGGTGACCGACTCGAACGGCTGCACCGGCACCGGCCCGACCTACACGCTGGTCGTCTCCTGCCAGACCATCACCGTTACCAATCCGGCCACGTCGACCGGGACGGTGGGATCTCCGTTCAGCGCGACGTTCACGCAGAGCGGAGCGATCGGCACGGCTACCTTCACAACCTCCAGCGCGCTTCCGACAGGTCTGAGTCTCTCCGCCGCGGGTGTGCTCTCAGGTACCCCGACGCAGACGGGCACTTTCCCGATCACGGTCACTGTCACCGACTCGAATGGCTGCACGGGTACCGGCCCGGTCTACACGCTGGTCATCAACTGCCAGACCATCACCGTGATCAACCCGTCCACCACCACCGGCACGGTCGACGCGCCGTTCAGCGCCACCTTCACCCAGAGCGGCGCCATCGGCACGGCCACCTTCTCCATCGCCAGCGGCTCGCTGCCGGCCGGCCTGACCCTCTCCGCCAGCGGCGTCCTCTCCGGTACGCCGCAGGTTCCGGGCACCTTCCCGATCACAGTCAAGGTGACGGACTCAAACGGCTGCACGGGCACCGGACCGACCTACACGCTGGTCATCGCCTGCCAGACCATCACCGTAACCAATCCGAGCTCGAACAGCGGAACATTCAACTCGTCGCTGAGCGGAAGCTTCACCTTCACCCAGAGCGGAGTAGGGGCGCACACGCCGGCGGTCTTCACCGTCAACAGCGGCTCGCTGCCGACAGGCGTTTCGCTGTCGTCGAGCGGCGTTCTCTCCGGCACACCGACCCAGACCGGCGTCTTCTCGATCACGGTCAAGGTCACCGATGCCAACGGCTGCACGGGAGTCGGCAGCACCTACACGCTCACCATCGCTCCGAACCTGACCACCAAGTCGTACGTCGACGTCGGTAATACGCAGCTCGATGGCGGACTCCCTGCGCCGGCCACGCCGACCGTTCTCTCGGTGGCGGTGTCGAGCGGCGATTCCTCCGACGCGCCGATCACCTACGCCGTGACCGTTCCGCCGTTCAACGGAACGCTCACCATCTTCAACGCGAACGGAACCTTCCTCTACACGCCGAACGTCGGCAACACGGCTACCGACTCGTTCACGTATACCGGTACGTCGAACGGCATCACCGTGACCCGCACCGCCACGATCAGCTTCAACGGTCGCGTGTGGTACGTCGATAACGCCACGGTCTCCGGCACGAACGATGGCCGTTCCAACACGCCGTTCAAGACCATGACCGCGGTCGGCGGCGCCGGTACGGCCTCGGGCGACTTCATCTACGTCTCCAAGGGCTCCGGCCCAACCACCGGCACCTACACCATGCTGACCAGCCAGCAGCTGATCGGCGCCGGCGCCACGCTCTCCGTCGGTGGTGTTCTCAACGTTCCGGGAGCCGCGGCGAACACGCCGACGCTCAGCGACACGCTCACGCTGGCCACGAACGTCACGGTCGCCGGCATCGACATGAGCACCGGATCGAGCAATGCCATCATCGGTACGAGTGTCTCAGGAATCAACGTCAGCGCGCGCAACGTAACCACGACCACCGGTACGGCCGTGACCATCGCCAGCGGCAGCGGAACGATGACCTTCACGCAGATCAACGCCGGCACCTCGGCCGCCGGCCCGGCGAACGCCATCACGCTCACCAACTTCGCCGGCGCCTTCACCGTGACGGGCGACGGCGGCAGCACTTCCAACGGCTCCGGCGGAACGATTCAGCGGACTACGTCACACGCGATCAGCCTGACCGGCATCACCGGAACGGGCGTCAGCCTCAACTACATGAACATCACGAACAGCGGCGCCAACGGCATCAACGGCACGGCGTCCAGCAACGTAACCGTCAATCACTGCAATCTCTCCGACGCTGCCGGCAACACTTCCGTCGATGACGGCGTGAAGCTCAGCAACACCAGCGGAAACATCGCCATCACCGCCAGCTCGATCACCGGATCGCGTCATCACGGGGTCAACATCGACAACCTCAACACCAACATGGCTGGCCTGACGATGACATCCACGACCGTCAGCGGCAGCGCTGGTGGCGACGGCATGCTTGTCCAGTTGCGCGGAACCTCGGTGCTCACGTCCGGAACGATCGGCGGTGCGGCCGCTGCAAACGGCAACACCTTCGCCAACAACGTCTCAACCGGTCTGCAGGTCGTCGGCGCCGACACCGGCAACATCCTCAGTCTGACGGTGAAGAACAATGCCGCCACCGGCAACAACGCGGGCATGGACTTCGACCTCACCCAGGCCGCCAGCATGAGCATCGACGTCGAGTCGAACTCGTTCAACAATCAACAGAGCAGCGCGCTGAATCTCTTCAGCGGTGTTACGACTGCAGGAACGATGACGGCAATCGTGCGCAACAACACCATCGGCACGGCAGGCGTCTTCAACTCCGGATCGTTCTTCGGCGACGGGATTCGCGTGGTAGTGCTCGGCGGAACGCACGGACTTCTCACCATCGACGGCAACGTCATTCGTGAGGTGCCGAACGCCCGAGGAATCGACATCGACGCGGAGAGCTTCGCGGCCGGCAACAGCGTCAACGTCAAGATCACCAACAACCAGGTCGTCCGTCCCACCGGCGCTTCCGGCGACATCGGTTGCGGTCCCGGCGTGCCTTGCCCGCTGGGCTCGATCGTAGTGGTGGTCGACCAGAACGCCGCCGCGAGCGAGAGCATCTGCTCGGTGATCTCCGGCAACTCGGCCTATGACCCGACGAGCTGGCCCTTCGGCAGCGAGTCGGCCTTCTACCTGGCGCGGCGGTCGTCGCAGACTTTGAATCTCGAGGGCAACACCTCGCTCACGCCTCGCCAGAACATCCTCAACAACAACACCGTGACGAACCTCACGAACCCCGGTTTTGGCGACTTCACCGACGAATCAGGCAACGTGGTGGTCGTAGCGCCTGGCAGTTGCGGGACTTTCCCCTGATCCGCCTCAACGATCTACATTGAGCCAAAAAGAGGAAATGACGATGGATACGAACGACGACATCCGCGACTCCGTCCCGACCAATGACCAGGACCGGCTGCTTCTTCACCGCCGCGAATTCATGATTCTGAGCTCCGTCGCTGTCGCCGGCGCGGCCGCCTCCGGCCTGCCGCAGCAGGTGATGCGCGCCGTGGCCGGCAGCGATCCGATCAGCCTTCCGATCGTCTCGCTCGGCTATTGGGATGGTTCACTCGACAAGACCCGTCTCGGCACAGCGTCCTCGGACGCTGTGCACCGTCTCGCCGCCGCCACGTCGGCGCGTTCCGCCGATCGCGCCCTCGATGGCTCGGCGCGCGTCAGCGTCAACGGCTTCTGGCGTGCCGAGCATCATCGCGCCAAGCCGCTCTCCGTGGCGCTGAACGTCTTGTTCCCTGCCGGCAATGAAAAGCTTCCGTTCCATGCCTGGAGCCACACCACCCACCGCGGCGTGGCCAAGAACGCGCCGTCGCCGCGGTTCGTTGTGCCGGTCGACGCGCGTCACCCCATCGAGATCAATGTCGAGATGCGCATGCCGGCCGGCTCGACGCCGCCGGCACTCGCGCGCGTGAAACGGTTCTTCTCGATCGAGGAGCGCAACGAGGAACAGAAGAAGACCGGCGCTTGCGCGCTCGCTGTCGACTCCCGTTCGTCGTCGATCAAACTGAATCGCGGCGTCTACTTCGTCGCCCTTCAGGAAGATCCACGCGACGCCGCCCCGAACTGGAACGCCGTGCGGATGCTCGATCCTCACGCCCCCGGCGCGCTCGACGCGTCAGGTTCTGGTGTCCTCGTTCAGGGCGGTCTGCTCGGTTATGAGCCCGTCCCGTTCTCATACCTCATGATCTCGGTGAACAAGGCCTGAGAATGCGTATCCGGCGCCGGTAGTTGGGTAGAGCGCATGCTCGAATCGATCAGTCTCCGCCCCGCTACCGACGCCGATTACGATTTCATGCGCCGGCTCTACGAGTCGGCGCGCGCCGAGGAGATGACGCGCTTTCCGTTCGACGACGCGCAGAAGAAGGTCTTCCTCGACCAGCAGTTCGCCGCGCAGTTCGAGCACTACGGTATCCACTATCCGACGTGCGAGCGAAACATCGTCGAGCGCGACGGTGAGCCGATCGGCCGGTTCTGGATCGACGAATGGCGCGATCAGATCCGCATCGTCGACATCGCGCTGATGCCGGAGTACCGCGGTTCAGGGATCGGCTCCCAGCTCCTGCATCAGGTGCTCGACCGCGGCGACGCCGTGGGCAAGCCGGTCACCATCCATGTCGAGGGGTTTAATCCCGCGCTTCGCCTCTACCAGCGCCTGGGATTCGAGAAAGTTGACACGAACGGGGTGTACTACCTGATGCGGCGGACGCCCAGGTAAGGGACTACGTGAAGACCGCTTCGTAGTTGAAGCCGCCCGCATCTTTCCCGATCGGGACGAGGAAGAGATCGAGTGGTTCCGGGAACCCATCGTGCGTCAGGCGGTAGATCTGCTGCGGCAGGAGGACGGGCCCGAGAAAGAACAGCGAAAAGGCCGTGCGATTCAGCCGCGCCGCCTCGCTCTCCATCACCCGCGCCGCCCGCGTCAGACGCATCTCGATCTTCTGAGTGTTGTTCCGAAGCCAGAACGAGGTACCAACATGGGGTTCGAACGAGTCGATGGTTAGTTGATCGAGCATGTGGCCGTAACTTTACATGGTGTGCGAGTATTTTTGACCAGAGGCAAAAATCACCGCTAGTTTATTTGACTGGTGGCGAAATTGCAGTCCATCGGATAGAGGCCTGACCCCATCTACAATAGCGTCCTGCATGGACTCTTTTCCCCTTCGTCCGCGCGAGGTTTTTGAGGCGCTGAGCGCGACTGTGGTCGGGCAGGACGAGGCCATTCGCGAGCTGTCGGTCGCGGTGGTCAAGCACCTGGTCGGGCATCCGGCGCCGAACATCCTGATGATCGGCAACTCCGGATCCGGGAAGACCACGCTGATGCGCGCCGTCGAACAGTTCCTGGCCAGCCGGCCGGAGTTGAGTCACTCGGCGAACGTCATCCGCATCAACGCCAATGTGCTCGCCGAGGAGCACCAGGGGTATGGGCGGGCGGTGCTGGGGAGATTGTTTGCGAACGCGCGATTTCTTCTCGGCGCGAACGCTCCGATGCCCGATCTGCTCCGTTCCGTCGAGCACGGAATCGTCTTCATCGACGAAGTCGACAAGATCCGGGCGCAGGTCAGCGGCCAGCCAAACGTGCGCGGCATCGTGGCGCAGGAAGCGCTGCTCACGCTGATGGAAAACGAGAACGTCGAGTTCGAAGTCAACGGCATGAGCTTCGGCGTCAACTCGTCCAACGTCCTTTTTATCGTCGGCGGTGCCTTCGAGGAACTGTACGAAGCCGTCTTCCGCCGCGCCACCATCGGGCAGGACGTCGCCCCGATGAAGCCTATTGTCGTCGTCTCTGCCTCGGGCGAAGTTCGCGAAGAGCTGCCGTTCCATCTGCGGGACTACCTAAAGTACGACGACCTGTTCCGCTACGGCATGACCCCGCAGTTCGTCTCCCGATTCGAATCGATCGTCGTGCTCAACGATCTGGCCGAATCCGATCTGGCCCGCATCTTCGTTGAGCCGGAAGCGTCGATCTTCCGCACCTCGCGCGCCTACTTCCAGCGGTTCGGCATCGACCTGCAGATCACGCGCGGCGCGCTCATCGCCATCGCCTGGGATGCCGCGCGCCAGAAGCGGCTAGGCGCGCGAGCGTTGCGCGAGACCTTCCGCCGCGTGATTGGCGGCCTGGAGTTCGACCCCGCCG
>Ga0068869_100001762_pt1 | contig 12946 bp, 9 predicted proteins | sample KBSMisM52_FD_64676 | JGI IMG/M metagenome (GOLD analysis project Ga0068869, IMG submission 64676) | Miscanthus rhizosphere microbial communities from Kellogg Biological Station, Michigan, USA - KBS Miscanthus M5-2 | ecosystem: Host-associated > Plants > Roots > Rhizosphere > Soil ... | reverse complement strand
CGCCGGCGAACAGCGTCGCCCCGAAGCCGGAGACGATGTCGCCGCCGGCCGGCTGGACCACGATCTTCGGTGCGTTGCACGGCTGCACGGTGATGGTGACGGTGTTGCTGTCCGCCGAGGAGCCGCACGTGTTCGATGCGCGTACCCAGTAGCTCGACGACGTCGACGGCGTCACCGTCAGGCTTGTCCCGGTGGCGCTGGCGATCGGCGAGGACGTCGTCCCGCTCGATCCGGCGTACCACTGATACGACACCGTTCCGCCGCTGGCGGCGACGAAGAGGGTGACCGATTTCCCCTCCAGGATCGTGGCCACACCCGATTGCGAATCGATGGTCACCGGCGGGCAGTTGTTGACGATCGCGAACACCGTCCCGCTGTCGGCGGGCGGCGCGCATCCGTTGGTGATGCGCACCCAGTACGCGCTCGTCACCGCCGGCTTCACGGTCAGAGACGACGACGTCGCTCCGGCGATTGGCGCGTTCGTGTTCCCCGAGGCGCCGCTGTACCACTGGAACGCCAGCGGCGCGTCGCCGGTCGCGGTCACCGTAAACGTGACCGCGGTGGTGCCGACGCTCACCGTCTGCGGTGCAATCGCAATCCTCGGCGGCACGCAGGCCGGCGGCTGCACCACGCCGGAGCCGTAGACGGCATCGATCGCTTCGATGTCCCAGGCCTGAAGAGTCGAGCCGAAAAAATCGGAGTTGAAGGCCACGCTCGAGTTCATGATGGCCGTCGAGGATGACGTTCCTCCCGCGGGCGGCTGGTCGGAGTGGCGAAGGCCGAGCGTGTGACCCAGCTCGTGCGTGAGGACGTGATCGAATCCGGCGCCGGTCAGCCCCGCGCCGCTGATTCCGTCCTGCACCACCAGGTCGGCCTCTTCGATCGAGAAATACTGCTCGCCGTTGGCGGAGTGTTTCGCGTCGCCATACCAGGCCCCGCCGATGGCGAGGGTGGCGCCGCCGGTTGGCGTGAACGAGCCGGGAATCTCATTGGCCGGATCGTTGAACTGGATGGTGTTGACGCCGTCCGACGTTCCGCCGCTGAAGCCGGTGCGGGCGACGTTGGTCGTGCCGCCGTAGGTGTAGACGATGTTCGATCCGCCGTCGTTGGTCCATGCGGCCAGCCCGCGCTGCAGCGACGTCAGTCCGCCGTTGACCGCGCCGGGCTGGGTGCCGTGGTTGAGAAAGACCACCGGCGTCGGAAAGCCCGGCCAACGGATTCCGAGCCCGCCGCCACCTTGCAGGAGGTAGGTGCTTGGAGCGGCGGCGGTTGCCGTGGCGTCAGCGGCCAGTTGCCAGCGGCCGGTAGTCAGCGGCGCCGGATCGCGAACGATGTAGTCATCGCTCGTCTCGCGCCCTTGCGCGGTCGCGCGTACGAAGCCGAGGAAGGCGTCTTCGGATCGCATCGGCTCGCGATGCGTTGCGCCGTCTTCTTCCCATCCCACGATCTCCTCGGCGTCCCTCACCAGCAGCCGCCGCCCGCGCAGATCCTCGGCGCGATCGAACTTCCCGACCGCCATGTTCTTGGCCACCCACTCCCCGCGATCGTTCGTCTCCAGAAACAGCAGCATGCGCTGACCGGCCGCGTATCGCGGACTTCCTGCGACGACATAGCCGATCTTGCCGACGACCCCGCCAAGCTCGGTGACCCGAATCGTGTCGCCGATGGCGATCGGCCCCTTGATCGCCTCATTCACGCGCAACTCCGTCACCGTCTCGATCCATCCGCCCGGCGCCCACCGCGAATGCGAATCGCCCGCGGTAGCCACCACGATCGCCTTCGAAGCCGTGACCAGCGCGCGATCGGAGGGGACCAGGAAGGTTGCGGCGTGAATCGCCGAGGGGAGAAGAAGGAGGACCAGGATCAACCGTGGAGCGCGCATCGCTGAAATCGTATACGCCGGACAAGGCCTGCCGTTGGGATGTTCGTCACGCCGGCGTGACAGGTGCGGGGAAACCGGCGCGCGTACGTAGGTCGGACTCTCCAGTCTGACTCCTTGTGAATACCCCTCGTCGCTGGGATACGGAGCGTGGTTATCCAAGCGTCCGCGGTCGAAGCCACAGTGACGAGGCGTATTCACAAGAGGTCGGACTGGAGAGTCCGACCTACGTTGGCGCTACCGTGACAGCAGCATCGCTACGCCGAGGGCGATCAGCATCGCTGCGACCAGGCGGCGGAAGAACCTCTCCGGAACGCGGCCGAGGAGCGACTTGCCGAGGAACGTGCCGAGAATGACGGCGACGCTGGCGCCGGCGATGAGCGGCCAGACGGTGAGCAATTGCCGTCCGGTGCTGAAGGCGTAAACCGGGAGACGCGCGCCGTCGACGACGAGAGCGATGGCCACCGCGGTGGCGACGAAGACCTCTTTTCGGACGTCGAGCGCCAGCATCGCCGCCGCGCGGATCCCGCCCTGATTCCCCACCAATCCACCCAGCATCCCCGAGATCCCGCCAGCCACCCACGCTCCTCGGCGGCCGAATCGCAGATGGTCGCTCCAACCGGTTACGCCGAACGCGCCGACGATGATCAACACCACGCCGAAGACGATCTTCAGCGCCGAGGTGTGGACCACGGCGTGCAGCAGCGCGCCCGCCAGCGCGCCGGCGCCGCTCATCAATCCGAAGGTCTTGAGAACCTGCTTGTCGACGCGGTCGCGCAGCGTCCAGAGCCGCAGGGCGTTGCCGATGAAGTGCGGGATGGCCGCGCCGGCGACGGCGAGCTTGACGCCGATCGTCAGCCCGAGGAGAGGCGTCAGGATGCTGCCGATGCCAAAGCCCGCGACCGCCGATACCGCCCCGGCGAAGAACGCGGCGATGGCGATGAGGATCGCCGACAGCATCAGGTGGTCCGGGCCCTCGACAGTTCCGGCTTCGGCGCGTTCTGCAGCGAGGCCGGCAACCGCACCGCGCAGCAGACCCTCTCGAGCGCCGCGCGATCGCGCTGCATCCTCGGGTTGGCCTCGAGCACGCGCAGCACCGTCTTCAACACCTCCGCCTGCGCCGGCTCCTGCGGCATCACCAGCCCGTAGTGCATCCACTTGCCGTCGCGCCGCGCCGCCACCAGCCCGGCCCGACGCAGATAGGCCAGATGCCGCGAGATCTTCGGCTGCGGCTCATCGAGAATCTCGATGAAGTAACAGACGCAAACCTCACCCGCCGCCATCAGATTCAAAAGCCGCAACCGCGTCGGATCGCCGAGGGCCTGGAAAAGGGTGATGAGGTCGGGTCGCATGCGGAGGGGAGTATATGTTTTCGTGGTTGCGGGGTCGCGTGGTTACGCGGTCTCGCGGTCTCGCAGTCGTATTCGCCAAGAACCAACCAAGCAACTCAGCAACCTTGCAACTCAGCAACCCGCTATTGACCGCGCAAAATACTGCCCCAACCATCGTTACTGTCCACACCCACGGCAACCTATCCGAGTCATAAATCAGGAAAGTTGACGTTCCGTCCAGAATGACGTATCGTGCCTCTCATGGGTTCGGTGAAGGTTGGCCACCTTGCCGAGCGGAATGATGGACCGGACGAGTCGACAGGCCTGCGATCTCTCTCTAAGTTCTGTCGACTACCTTCACCTACGCCAGTCGATCTTCACCGGACCCTGCTTTTCATCCCCGCCTGACCAGCTTCCGCGCAAAGTACGCGGCACCTCCCGCACCGACCAGCGCCACGACCACAACAAGCACGGTCGCCGTCGGTGAAAAAAGGAACGGATAGCGGACGCGGTTGAGCACGAAGATCCCGGCGACGATTACGAAGAGCGCCACGCGGACGGCGTAAAGAATCGCCGGCGAGCGCGCCGTCCGGACCGAATCGCTCCAGATCAGCCAGAGCATCACCGTCAGCGCGGCGATGGCCATCCCGGTCGGCGGAATCATCGGCAGGCCCTGGCCGCCGGATACGACAGGCATCATTTCTTGCGAATCCACCATGCGTCGGGCGAAGCGGCAGCCGGCTTCGGCGGCGGTTGCGCGAGCACCGGTCTCGGCGCGTGCTCGGCCAGCATTTCCTGAACCTCGGGGGTGCAACTTCCGCCGCAATGGCCGGTCGTGGCGCCGGTACAGGCTGCGATCTGACTGACCGTACACGCTCCCCGGCGGATGGCGCGCTCGATCGTCCTGTACTTGATGTTGTTGCAGAGGCAGACGGTCTTCAGGCCGCGGATCGCGGGATGCTGTGCCTGCTCGTCATTTCCGTCCATTGCGAGTCGCGTTAACCGGATCGCGCTGCGGCGGCTTCCCATCGGGCACCCCACGGAACAGCGAGCGCCCCGGCTTCCCGATCGTAGGCCGGGCCCGCGGGGCCGTCGTCGCGGCAGCGGACAGTGGCAGCGACAAGCGCGGCAGCTTGCGCGAAAGCGAAAACGCCGCCACCGAGGCGCGCCGAGGTTTACCGATTCGGGGGGAGTTCAAGTGCGCGTAATTCTAACGCATCGATGCTGAACACTTCGCGAATCACGCCTGCGATCTGGAAAAACACCGCGGTCTATCAGTCAACGACCATAGAGCGCATTCATGCCCACCTTCGAACAGGCAGCCCGGCCGAGAGCAACTTTTCTTGGAGACGCCAAAAGCCTATTTCCGGCAGGCGGGAGCAGCTTTCTTAAGGAACCCAGCGTATTCTTGGACCTTCAGCTCTCCATGCACCCCCAGGATTTACTTCGAGCGCATCTCGCGCTGATCGACACGATCATCGACCGCGTATGCCGTCGCTCGCGGCTTCTGGGCGCGGACGCGGAAGACTTTAAATCGACGGTAAAGGTGGCGTTGATCGATGACGATTACGCGCTTCTTCGCAATGCAGCGCAACGCTCGTCGCTCCCTGCATATCTGACCGTGGTGGTCCAGCGGATGGCGGTGGATGAAAGGATTCGCGCATTCGGCCGGTGGCAGACCTCAGCCGCCGCCCGGCGGTTCGGCAAGGCCGGCATCCTCGCCGAGACGTTGTTGCGGCGCGACCGGCGCACGGTCGCCGAGGCCCTGCCGCTCGTACGTGCGCTCGATCCGTCGATGACGCATGAGCGTCTCGAGGAGATCGCGCGAACGCTTCCCGAGCGATCCGGCCGTCCGCGCGCCGTAGACCTCGGGGCGGATGGCGTGGAGAAGCTTGCCACCTCCGAGTCCGCCGACGCGCGCACCGTCGCCGGCGATGTCAGCCGCCTCGCCGATCGCGCCAGCCGCGCCGTCCGCGAGGCGCTCGACGCCCTGCCGGTGGAAGACCGGATGCTGATCCGCTTTCGATTCGGATCTTCCATGAGCATCGCCGACATCTCACGGATCCTCCGGCTGCCACAGCGTCCTCTCTACCGCCGGCTGGAAGCGCTCCTCGCGGGCCTTCGGCGTGTACTCGGCGACGCCGGCGTCGACAACGCCTCGGTGGAGGAGCTGATCGGCTCGCCGGTGGCGGAGATGCAGTTCGGTCTGGCCGAATGGAAAAACGGCGAGAGGCTGCAGTCGGGTATCGAGGAGAGCTCGTGAGCCACGACGATCACGCTGTCTGCCCCGATCCCGACACGCTTGCCGCGTTCGCGGAGGGGAAATTGAAGCGGCACGAGATGCCGCTCATTCTTGCGCACCTCGCTGACTGCATGCGCTGCACGGCGGCCGTCGAAGCCGTGAACGAAGACCTCTTTGGGGAGAAGCAGCAACCAGTCGCCACAATCGGCCGGCATTGGTGGCTCCTTGCGGCCGCGATCGTTGTCGCAATCCTGGCCGTTCCGCTCACACGCCAGTTGCTGACACGGCAGTCGTCCGTGTCCCGGCTGGTCGCGCTTGCTCCGAAGTCTGCCCGGGTCGTCGAACCGCGGCTGAGCGGCGGATTCGCCTGGGCTGCGTACGCGGGAGCCGATCGCGCGGCCGGCGAAAAAACAGACACCAGACAGATGCAGCTCGGAGGCGCGGCGGGAGAGCTCGCCGAACAGGCCGACCGCGACCATGGCGTCGATGCGCAGCATGCCGCCGGCGTGGCGATGGTGTTGGTCGAAAAACCTGCCGATGCCATCCCACGTCTGGAGGCAGCCGCCGCCAACTCGCGTGACGCGCAAATCTGGAGCGATCTGGCTGCAGCACGTTACGCCACCGCGTCGCAACTTGGCCGGGCCTCGCTCTATCCGACAGCGCTCGCCGCGGCCGATACCGCGCTGCGCAGCGATCCGAGACTTCCGGAGGCGCTGTTCAATCGCGCTCTCATCCTGGAGCGCCTCGGTCTGATGGAAGAAGCAAAGCAGGCCTGGCAGCGCTATCTGGAAGTCGATCCCTCATCGCAATGGGCCACCGAGGCTCGCGCGCGGCTGGCGGATCTTCCGGTCTCCACGCGGCGGTCGCAATTCGATCGAGACCGTCCGCTGCTCGAAGAAGCCGCGGCGCGCGGTGACGCAAGCGCGGTACACAAATACGTCGAAGCGCATCGCGACCGTGCGCGCGCCTACGCCGAGGGCGAATACCTCGGCCGCTGGGGCGACGCAGTGCAGCGTAACGATGCCGGTGAGGCGATGCGCTGGCTTTCGATTGCGCGAACCATCGGCAATGCCCTCGGCGAAATCTCCGGCGAATCGCTGGCGCGCGACGCCGTCCATGCCATCGACAGCGCGTCGCCGGCCGGCCAAAAGACGATCGCCGCGGCGCATGTCCTCTATCGCAGCGCACGCATCGCCTACAGTCGCGGTGAGCGGGACGCCGCCGAACGCGACCTTCTGCGGGCCGCGGAGGCGTTCGAAAGCCAGCACGATCCGATGGCTCTCATGGCCCGTTACTATGCCGCCGGCGCGCGCCTGGCTCGCAGCGACACCACCGGCGCGCACGACGACCTCGAACGCGCCCGGGTCCTGGCTGATCTGCACCCGACCTACCTAAGTCTCGGCGCGCACGTGCGCTGGGAGCTTGGCCGCACGCTGGCAATGACCAATGACTGGTCCGGCGTCGTTTCCGTGCTCAGCGACGGTGCCGCACTCTTCCGCCGCTCGGGCGAGCATGCCAGCGAGGCCTTTGTCGAGATGCTGCTCGCACAGGCGCTCAGTTTCCTCGGCCGTGAGGATGACGCCTGGCTTGCACGGGCGCGGGCATTCGCCGCATTGAGCGCGGAGGGCGAATCAAGTCTCCTGGCGACGAGTGTCTCCGGCGCGACAAAGACGGAACTGGCCGGCGGCCGGCGCGAAGCGGCGCTGGCGTTATCCGCGCTCGCGCTGTCGATCGCCCGCGCAGGCTCGCAGCCGCAACTCGTCGTCGAGGCGCTCGTGAACCGCGCCCGGCTGGAGTCGATGAGCGGACATCCTGCCGACGCGCTGCAGTCGGCAAGGCAGGCCGAGGAGATCGCGAAGGGCACCGCGGACGCGGCGTTGCGCGCACGGAATCTTGCGATCGTGGCAGTGGCCATTGGCGGCGCTCTCGTCGAGACCGATCCTCGTGCGGCGGCCGAGCCGTTGACGCGAGCGATCGATTTCTATGAGCAGCACAATCTGCCCTTCCCTCTCATCGAGCCGTTGCTCCTCCGTTCGCGCTGCGCTGTGCGCACCGGCGATCCGGTGGCAGCAATGCGCGACCTCGAGCGCGGAATGGCCATCGTGGAAAGCCATCCACCGACACCCGGCATCTTCTTCAGCGAGGATGTATTGGACGCCGAACACGCGTTGTTCGAAGACGCGATCCGGCTCAGCCTCGGCCGTAATGAGACCGCCGCCGCATTCGCGTTCGCTGAGCGCTCGCACGGCGGCGCGGTCACGCTCCCCGAGTTGCAACGCCGGCTCGACGGCAGTGGCGTGGTGGTGCTGGAGATCGTGGCTCTACCCGAGGAGTTGATCACCTTCGCCGTCGCCGAGAACGATGTGGTCGTTGCGCGACGCACGCGTTCGAGCGATTCGCTCGCGTTACTGGCGGACGAAAGCCTGTCCGAATCGGGAACGACGGCCGCGGCGACGCTGTACGACGACGTCATCCGGCCTGTCGACGCGGTTCTGGTCCATGCGCGCGAGGTCGTGATCGTCCCCGACCGGCATCTCGTGAGCGCGCCATTCGCGGCCCTTTACGACAGCAGCCTGCGGCGTCATCTCATCGAGCGGTTCGCGATGTCGATCGCCTCCAGCGCCGGATCGCTGTCATGGGAGAACGAGCATGCCGGTGCGCTGTCGCTGGTGACGATCGCGTTACCGACCGGAGACGCGGAGTCGGTCGCGCTTCCCGAAGTAGAACGGGAAGCGCGCGAAGTTGCCGCGATCTACACGCATGCCGAGTCGATTCCGCCAGTCCGTGCAACGCTCGCAGCACTCAGGAGCGCGGCTGCCGGCGCGGACGTGGTTCACATCGCCGGCCACACGGAGCGTCAGCCGGGCGGCGGAGAACAGGCACTGCTCTTCGCGGGTACGACGGGGAGACTGGAGCGCGTGTCGTGGAAGACCATCGTCGCGCAACCGCCGCCGCACGCCGGTTTGATCGTTCTGGCAGCGTGCGAAACACTGCGGGCTCCGGCGTCGGCGGCAACGCATTCGCTCAGCCTGGGCGGAGCATTCTCCGCTGCCGGCGCCGCCGGCGTCGTCGGTACGCTCGCTCCCATCGGCGACCACGATGCACGGCTTCTTTTCGGCGCGCTGCATCGGTATCTCGTTTCCGGTGCCCGTCCCGCGGAGGCACTGCGCGCGGCGCAACTTGAAGCGATCGCCAGAGACAAGACAAACGACGGGCGGCGCGCATGGGGCGCGGTCGCGCTGTTGACCAGGCGCATTCCCGCGCCGTCCTCAAGAAAGGGATCGCTCTCATGGGCCAACTGACGGTTACGTTTTCAGGAGTTTGCACGCACTTCAGCAAAGTCGTCCCGGGCGTTGCGCATCGGGTCGTACTTCCGAATGCTTCCAACTTTCATTTCGGTATCGTTCGAATGCCCCCAACCGGTTCGATGGTGGGGTATTACATTCAGCCGCATTACGCCGTGCTTAAGACGACCTCGACCCTGGGCAACCCGTTGCCGTCGGTGGATAACGCCATGTCGAACGGAACCATTTTTGCCGGAGCATCTCTGAAAATCCCCAACGCGACCGGGGATCTGTCTTATGACCCCACGTATTTCCAAAGTGTGAAGTCACTCAGTGATTTTGTTCCGGCGTTCACACCTTCCCAGGATGTGGTCTTCAGCGGACGTGCCGCTTGCTACTTTGATTTTGGCAATGGCCTCGTCCAACCAAGCCCTGCGAGCGGAGGTGCCATGGGTGTCGCCGTTACGGTCCAGACCAATGGCCGGCCGCAGCTGACCGTGACGCCGTTCGAAACCGGAGTTCCGGTGGACATCAGCAGTTTTCTGGAGGTCAACGACGACCATGCCGAGATCACGGTGGCGAATCTCGAGGTCGACCCCGACCCCGCCATCGAAGACGTACCGTTCGACTACATGCTGAACTACCTCACCTCGCAAACAGGCATCCCGCCCATGCTTACCGCGCAGACTCCGGGGATGGACAATTTCCAGCAAATCACCAAGGCCATGCTCGTGGATGCGTTGAACGGTCTTGCCGATTTCATCGCCGCCCCGGTAGAAGCGAAGTTCGGACCGACAGCCGCGCAGATCATAGAATTTAATTTCAGTCTCGTAGACCCCTCCTGCTCCGATTCACGGTATCCGTGAATCGACGACATGCGATTTTAGAAATGCTCCGCCGCGAGTCTTGCGGCGGCAATGACGAGCCACAGTCCGGGCCAGGCGCTGAACTGGCTGAGCCGGGAAGGCTCCAGAACGGCCGAACGGGCTGTGCAAAAAAACTTTCGCGATCGTGGAAAAGCGGCGGACGCCGGCCTACTCACTCTTTGGAACAGCAATCCAAATCCGTGGTCCGAAAAGAAAGAGGAGAACGCAAATGGCTTCCAATCGCTCGTGGTGTCTTCGGTTGTTCGCAGTATTCACCCTCACGCTGGCCGTTTCGGCGATCCAGCTCTTCGCGGCGGCGCCGCTGCCCGGCGCAATCTTCACGACGGACGGCGCCTGCAACGGCACCGACCTGAACATCTACGGCGCGAAGCTTGACGTGTTCGTCAACGGCGGCCCGGCCCATCCGGGGGCCGCCAGCCTTCCCGCCGGAACGTACTTCATGCGCGTCACCGAGCCGAACGGTGCGCTACTCGGCAATCCACCGCGCGACGGGAACAACAACCCCATCGCCATAGTGACGGTCGCCGGCGGTGGATTCGTGCAGTGCTACAACCTCTGGGCAAACGTGGTGAAGCAGTCCGACGGCAGCACGGGCTACGACGACACCACAAATCCGGGCGGCGAGTACAAAGTGTGGATCAGCACCGCCGCCGACTTCAGCAACAGCTCCACGAAGACGGACAACTTCAAGGTCAGACCGAGCGTCGTCGTCAATCCAGGCCACCTGCACGTCCTCAAGTTCTACGACGCGAACGCAAACGGCCGGTACGACAGCGGCGAAACGCTGATCACCGGCTGGCAGGTCGCCATCGCCGACCAGGAGATCAACTGGTTCGATCACAGCTGGGTCGATTACATCCGCTTCACACCCGTCGATCTGCAGGGCGATTCCGGCACGTATCACACCGGCGAAGCGACGGCGAATGAATCGAACTGGAGATTCACCGCGGCGACCGCGCCCGACGGCAGCATGGTCACCACGAATCACGTCGATACTCCGATCGCCGACGGCGACGACAAGACCATTCGTTTCGGAAACCTTTGCCTCGGCCCCGGCGGTGGATTGACGCTCGGGTACTGGTCGAACAAGAACGGCCAGGCGTCGTTCAACAACATCCCGAACGGTCTGGCCATGCTCACCGCACTCAATCTCCGCAACGACGCGGGCGCGAATTTCGATCCGGCGAACTACAAGCAGATTCACGACTGGCTGCTCAATGGCACTGCCGTGAACATGGCCTACATGCTCTCCGTGCAGATGACGGCGATGACGCTGAACGTCGCTTCGGGCGGCGTCAACGGTGCGCGCCTGATCTACGCACCGGGGACAAACAGCGCGAATCAGTTCGGCTACGCGTCGGTGAGCGCCATTCTGTCCGAGGCGAATGCGAGCCTGGGCGCGAACGGGTCGACGCCATCCGGCTCGGCGGCGCGCTCGTATCAGGAATCGCTCAAGAACGCTCTCGACGCCGGCAACAACAACCTGAACTTCGTGCAGACCTCGCCCTGCGCCTTCTCATTCGCGCAGTAAGCGTCTCGCACCCATCCCTGGAGCGGCGGCCCGCAAGGCCGCCGCTTTCGTTTGCCGGCCGGGCTGCGATCTCAGAAACGCGCCATCGCCAGTTTCGCTGCGGCAACGACCAGGCACAATCCCGCGAGACGCTCGACCGTCCTGGCGTGACGGCTGATACGTTCACGCCCGCGATCGGCGGCGTAACCGTAGAACAGCAACACCGGAAGCTCCACGGTGATCGAGACGATGCCCAACACGATGAACTGCGGCGACATCGCACGATGTGGGTCGATGAATTGCGGAAGAAGCGCGGTGAAGAATGCGATCGCTTTGGGGTTTGCAAGCTGGGTCAGGAGGCCCTGCCGGTACGCCACCGGATCGACGGCCGGCGTTGCCGCGCCGGAGTCACGGGGGAAAAAGAGCATCCTCAGACCGATCAGCGCGAGGTAGGCCGCGCCAGCCCATTCCAGAATGACGAAGACCCTCTGCGAGGCGATCAGCAGCGCACCCAGGCCGGCCGCGGAGGCAGCGAAATAGATGGCGTTTCCGCTCAGGATGCCGGCCGCACCGCGCGCCGCCGTGCGGAACCCGCCGCGCATCCCCTGCGAAGCGACCAGAAACACGGCCGGCCCCGGAGTGAGCGAGAGCAGGAACTCCATTGCCGCAAACAGCAGGATTCCGGTGAGCGTCATGCACCGGGAAGCGTAGGGGAAATCACATCCGCGTGCGCGGTCCAAATTCGGACGACTCGCGGGCGGTGCCGTCGCCGAAGTCGGTCAGCTGGAACTTCATGGCGTCGATGTATTTTCCGGTCATGTCCCCTCGAACGCGGAGTGCGAACTGCCCGTTGTCGTCCGCGACGGCCGCACCCAGAAAGATCTCTCCACCTGCCTCATCGTGCGTGTTTGCGTAGACGAACACGGTCACCATGCGCGGGTAATTGGCGATCGGCGCCTCGTGAATCACGCCTTCGACGACCGTCTCACCCGTAGACGGATCGAAGCGCGCCGAGGTGATTCGGGGAGCTCCGTCGAGCGTGGGTCCGTCGAGTCCGATGTCGATTCCGGGCTGCACGTTGTTGAAGATGCGGTTCTCCAGAATCTGTGCCTGCGAGTTTCTGGGGAGGGCCACGCCGAAGTCGCTGCTGTTGGCGATGGCGTTGTGCTCGATCAGTGCACCGCTGTTTCCTCCCACATAGATCCCGCTCGCGCCGTTGCCCAGCGGCTCGTCGGTCGCGGCCCCGAGGCCGATCCGATTGTCCCGGATGGTGGCATTGGAGGAGTCGGTGAGGAACACGCCGCTGCGCCGGTTGCCGCTGATGACATTGCCCGTGATCTCTCCGAAAAAGTTGTCTCCCGTCAGTCCGCGCAGGCCATTCGGCACCGCGGTAGTACCCGTTGGATCTGTCCCGAGAAAGTTGCGTTCGATGATCTGGTGACGGTTGAGGAAGATGAGCGGTCGTACGACCGACCGGATTCCATTGCCGGCGAAACCGCCAATGACCAGGCCGCGCACGCGCGCAGCGGCCGTGTGGAGATCGAGTCCTTCGGCGTCATTACCCGCCTGCTCGCCGGAAAGAAAAATCTCAGGACCGGCGGGATTCGAGTCGCCGGTGAACGCGGTTTGTGCTTCGCCGTCGACCAGCAGATCGGTCACTGTGATGCGGGGCAGCGGCGTTCGCGGCGCGATCGTGAACCATCCTTCCGCCGGCACCGGCGAAGGAATCTCGAACCGGATGCTGCACGGCAGTTTCCCGTCGTCGTTGCTGCAGGCGGCGTTCGCGTCGAGAATAGCCTGACGCAACGAGCCC
>Ga0068869_100001759_pt1 | contig 12950 bp, 13 predicted proteins | sample KBSMisM52_FD_64676 | JGI IMG/M metagenome (GOLD analysis project Ga0068869, IMG submission 64676) | Miscanthus rhizosphere microbial communities from Kellogg Biological Station, Michigan, USA - KBS Miscanthus M5-2 | ecosystem: Host-associated > Plants > Roots > Rhizosphere > Soil ... | reverse complement strand
CCCGGCGCTCGTCCGCGTACGTCGCCGACAGCAGCCGCTCGATGGGGACCGGCGAGAAGTCGGGATCGGCGACGAACCGGTCGCGGTCGTGGAACGCGATCTGCTTGGCCTGCACGAGCAGATGCACGTGGTCCGGCCCCAGGAACGGCAGCGCGCCGATCTCCCAGGGCTCGACCAGGCGGAGCGATTGCAAGACCGACACGCCCTGACTCGGCGGCGGCGTCTCGTGGATGGTGACGCCGCGGTACGTGGCGTGGACGGACGCGCCCCACTTCGATCGCTGCGCGGCGAAGTCCCGCTCGGTGAAGAAGCCCCCGTGTGCGCGCGCGTGCCGCGCCATCTCGCCCGCGGTCTCCCCCTCGTAGAAACCGGCCCGGCCCTCGGCGACGCGCTCGAGCGTGCGCGCCAGGTCCGGGTTGCGGACGGGCGTACCCGCCGCCGGGCTCGTCCCGCCGGCCAGGAAGATGCGCGCGGCCGCCGGGTCCGCCGCGAGCACGTCGGCCGAGCGCTCGATCCACCGCGCGACCCGCTCGGTGACCGGGAACCCGTCGCGCGCGCACGCGACCGCGGCGGCCAGGTCCGTCGCGAGCGGGAGCTTCCCGTAGGCCGCGTGTGCCTCGCACCAGCCGTCCACCGCGCCGGGCACGGTGAGCGTGGCGGGCACGATCCCGCGCACCGGGATCTCGCGGAGCCCTCGGCCCGCGAACCAGTCGAGCGTCGCGCCGGCCGCGGCCCGGCCCGCCGCCTCCAGCGACCGCACCGCGCCGGTGTGCGCATCGTGGATCAGCCAGAACGCGTCGCCGCCCAGGCTCGTCATGTGCGGGTAGATGACCGCGAGGACGGCGGCCGCCGCGATCGCGGCATCCACCGCCGACCCCCCCGCCTGGAGAATCGCGACGCCCGCCTGGGAGGCCGCGACATGAGGCGACGTCACCATGCCGCGCGCGGCACGCGTGGCCAACCGAACGTGATCCAGGGTCACGGGAGCGGCAGCTCCATCCAGATATCCGCCCGCGGATTGCGGTTATAGTCCGCGATCTCCGTGAACCCGTACCCGCGATACAGCCGCACCGCCGTCGCCAGCCGATCCCTCTCGCTGTCGAGTCGCAGCACGCGCCCGCCCAGCGCCCGCGCCTCGTCGAGACAGCGCTCCATCAGCCGCGGCGCGAGCCCGCGCCCCCGGCAGTCCGGGCGCAGCCACATGCGCTTGAGCTCGGCCACCCCCGGCGCGAGGCGGCGCACCGCCGCGGTGCCCACGACGCTGCCGGCGGGATCGACCACGACCAGCATCACGCCCGCGACCCCGTCGTACTCGCCCTGCCAGTCGACCACGTCGTGGTCGAGCCCCTCGGGGTCCAGGTCCTCTCCGAGGAAGGCGAAGTAGGCGGCCAGCTCGCGCACGACGCCGTCGTGGTCGGCCGGGCCCGCGCGGCGCACCTGGTAGGCGCCGGCCGACTCGGCCGGACTACCGCTTCCGGGCATGCGAGGCGAGACCGCGCTCCCAGAGGTACTCGGTCTCGCCCAGGTGCTTGCCGACCCAGCGCGAGAGCACGAAGAACAGGTCGCTGAGCCGGTTCACGTACTTGAGCGGCCACTCGCCGACGTCCTCCACGCGCGAGAGCGCGAGCACGCCGCGCTCGGCGCGCCGGCACACCGTGCGCGCCTGGTGGAGGAAGCCGCCGACCGGCCCGCCGCCCGGCAGCACGAAGGACTTGAGCGGGGCGAGCTCCTTCTGGCACTCGTCCATCAGCGTCTCGAGCGCGGTCACCTCGGCCGCGCCCACGCGGAACATGCCCTCGTAGAACGACTCGCGCGGGGTGGCCAGCTCGCTCCCCAGGTCGAAGAGCTCGTTCTGGATACGGCGCAGGATCTCGTCGAGCCGGCGGTGCTTCTTGCCGCGCTTGAGCTTCGGAGCGTTGAAGGCGCGCGCGAGGCCGACGATCGAGTTCAGCTCGTCGATGGTGCCGTAGGCCTCGATGCGCGGCGAATCCTTGGGCACGCGGCGCCCGCCCACGAGGGCGGTCTCGCCGCCGTCGCCGGCGCGCGTGTAGACGCGGTTGATGCGGACGGGCATGACGGCTCCTCCCGCGCCGAGGCTAGCACAGGTGCTAGACTCTGGCCATGAGCGACTGGCGCGACAACCTCATCACGTCGCCGGAGAACATCGCGCGCATCGTCCGCGAGCACACGCGCATCGCGGTGCTGGGCATCAAGACCGAGGCGCAGCGCGACCAGCCCGCGTTCTACGTGGCCGAGTACATGGCGCGGGCCGGCTACGACATCGTGCCGGTGCCGGTCTATTACCCGGACGTGACGGAGATCCTGGGACGCCCGGTCTACCGCACGGTGCAGGCGGTGCCCGCGCCGGTTGCGATGGTCAACGTGTTCCGGCGCCCGCGCGACATCCCTCCGCACGTGGAGGACATCCTGGCCGCGCGGCCCCGGGTGGTCTGGCTCCAGCTCGGCATCCGCCACGACGCGGCCGCCGAGGCCTGGGCCAAGGCGGGCATCCAGGTCGTGCAGGATCGCTGTCTGCTCGTGGAGCACCGCCGGCTCAAGTAGCGGCCGGCCCCTCCCGTCCTTAAACTAGGGGGCGCGCAGGGCCGCGATGGTGTCCGAGGTGAGCCGGCAGACGTCGAGCATCGCCATCCGGAGATCGTAGGTCGCCCCGAAGCGCGCGATCACGAGCCGCTGCGACGGCACCACCACGACGGTCTGGCCGTAGATGCCCTGGGCCATGAACGCATCGTCCGGCATCCCGTGCTCGCGGCGGAAGCGGGCGCCCGGGCTGTCCCCCTGGTTGATCCACCACCCGGCTCCGTAGCCGACGCGCGCGTTCGGGGTGGGGGTCGTCGAGTACCGGACCCAGCCCTCGGGCAGGATGCGCTTGCCGCCGACCACACCGTCCTCGAGGAACAGCAAGCCGAAGCGCGCCCATTCCCGCGGCGTCGCGAAGAGGAACGCGCCGGCGATCGGCGTGCCGGTGGCGTCGACCTCGAGCGTGGCCGCGTGGATCCCGAGCGGCCCGAACAGCTCACGCCGCGCGAAGCGCAGCACGTCCACCCCGTGGCCGCCGACCCGGTCGCGGACGATGCGGGCCAGGATCGCCGGGTTCCCGTTGGCGTAGGTCCACACGGTCCCCGGCGCGGCGATGAGGGCCGCGCCCTCGGCGAAGCCCGCCATGTCGGGCTCGTTGAAGTTCGTCCGGGCCGACGTGTCCCAGGCGGACGAGAAGCCCGCGGTGAGCGAATCGCCCAGCGCGAGGCCGCTCTGCATGCGCAGCAGCTGATCCGGGGTGATGGCGCGCCGCGGATCGCCGGGACCCTGCCAGACCGCCACCGGCGCCGGATCCTCCATCCGGAGCTTGCCCTGGCCGACGAGGATGCCCAGCAGCGCGTTGTTGACCGACTTGGTCGCGGACCAGCCGTGGACCGGCGTGTCCACGCCGAATCCCGGGGCGTAGCGCTCCGCCACCACGCGCCCGTCGTGCACGATGACGACCGCGTGGGTGCGCCGTACCGGCTTGCCGTCCGGCTCGGCGAAGGCCCCGTCGACCGCCGCCTTCAGGCCGGCGCGCGCCGGCGCGACGATCTCCGGTCCGGCGATGTCGGGGAGCAGCGCGGGGATGGGCCCGTCGGCCTCGATCTCGGCGCGCGTCGGCGCGTCGGAGCCGGCCATCCCGTTCAGGTTGAGGCAGCCGAGACCGTCACGATACACCGCGCGGCTCTCGAACCCGCCCAGCACCCGGACGCGAACTTCACGTCGCGCCCGGTCCACCTCCTGGCGCACCGCCCAGTTGACTCCGCGGAAGACCGGGTTGCCCGCGATATCCTCTTCATTCACGCGCGCCGGATCCAGTCCGGAGACGAAGACATAGGAGCAGAGCACGTGACTGATATAGCCGGTGGTGATCCGCGCCGGATGACCGGATCGGCCGGAGCAGCCGGCGATGGCCAGGGCCGCGAGCAGCCCCACGGTCGCGCGCAATGCCAGTCGCACGGCTGAATGCTAGCACGCCGAGGTCCCCGCGACCGTTGGGCGGCGCGGCGGATCAGACTAGGAGCGGCCGGCGAGCGCGGCGAGCGAGCGCGCCACGTCCTGGCGCTCCGCGTCGCTCAGCGGGGCGTCGCCGAAGCGGGCGCGCTCGTAGTAGCCGGTCAGCCGGCCGAACGCGGCGGCGCGGTCGGGCGCGCGCTCCCCTACCCGCGAGGCGAACTGACGGGCGGTCTCCGCGGCGTCGGGCGCCAGCCCTCGACGGGCCAGCAGCCGCAGGGCGCGCTCGTAGAAAGCGGGCATCCGGGCCACCGGGCCGCTCCGCGGCAGCACGTGCCGATGACGTTTCAGCCACCACAGCAGCGCCAGCACCACCACGAGGCCCGCGACGCTCAAGACCTGCCGGCTCACGCGCCAGTCGCGCGGCCACGACAGCGCCACGCGCGCGTCGGCGGCCTGCCGGTGGACCGAGGCGGCGAGCTGCACCTGGTCGCGCAGGCTCCAGTTGACCACGTAGCGATACCAGCGCATGCGGGCCGCGTCGAAGTAGAGCGACATGCGCCCGGGCAGCTCCTCGGCCGCCGCCTCCCCGCGCGGCGAGGGATCGAACGCCACCCAGCCGCGCCCGTCGAGATGGACCTCGACCCACGCGTGGGCATCGCTCAGGCGCACCATGAAGTAGCGGCCGTATGGATTCCACTCGCCCTGCTGGAAGCCGGCGGCCACCCGGGCGGGCACGCCGACGCTCCGCAGCATGACCGCCATCGCGGCCGCGAAGTACTCGCAGTTGCCCGAGCGGCGCACGAACAGGAACTCCTCGAGCGGCGCCAGCTCGGTCTGCCGCTTGAGCGCGAGGGTGTAGCGATAGCTCGTGCTCAGGTGCGCGCTGACGCGGCGGGCCATGTCCTCCACGTCCGAGCTGCCCGCGGTCACCCCGCGGGCCAGGGCCCCGATCTCGGGCGCCAGCGGCGGGAGCTGCAGGAACCGCGCGCGATCGACCGCGGTCAGCGCGGGCGACAGCCGGCGCGTGCCCCCGAGCGGCCGGCCGGTACTGTCGATCTCCGACTCCACGACGTAGTGCAGGCGCGCGCTGGGGTTGGACGCGGTGAGGCCGTCCATGTCGTCCACCACCAGGGTGGGCGAGCGCATCTCGATCCGCACCGCGCGCGGCGCCGCGAAGACCGCGTCGCTGCCGATCGGCTCCAGGTAGATCTCCTGGCGCACCATCGGGCCCGTCCCGCGCGGCAGGCCCAGCCCGAAGTCGCCGGTGACCGTGCGCTGCAGGTAGCGCCGCGGCGCCGCCGCGCTCGACCACGTCCGCCCATCGAACTGGTCGAACGCCACCCCGCGCCAGCGCAGCCCGGACAGGGTGGCCGGATCGACCCCCTGGTCCGCGACGTAGACGCGCATGACCACGCTGCGGTCGCTCTCGATCTCGCCGAAGCTGCCCAGGTCCACGCGGTCCGAGAACCCGGTCACCATGCGCCCGATGGAGGCCCGCAGCGGCAGCGCGGCCTGGCCCACCCGGGGGATCACGAAGAAGAGGCCGGCCGCGAGCGAGAAGGTGATCGCGGCGGCCACCAGGCTCACCCGGGTGAGGGGCCCGCGGAAGAAGACCCGGCGCGAGGTGGTGGTGACGTCGCCCGGGCGGCCCGCCAGCTCGAGCTCGGTCACCACGTGGTTGAGGATCAGCATCGAGGTGCCGAGCAGGAAGAACGCGACGAACACGAAGAGGAAGCTCAGGTTGAAGCTGATCGAGGCCGCGGCCACCAGGGTGAAGAAGGAGAGCAGTCCCGCGTCGCGCAGGTCCCGCAGGCCACGGCGCGCGAAGAGCCGCAGCAGGACGAGGAACAGCAGCAGGTGCACCATGCCGTCCAGCAGCGAGTACGCGAGGTAGAGGAGATCCACCCCGATGCCCGCCGCGGCCGCTCCCACCAGGCTCCAGCCGAGCGCCGGCCGCACCGCTCCGCGCTCGCGGGCCTGCTCGTGCCCCCAGCTCACCAGGATCGCGAGCACGACCAGCGCGGCGCCGATCGGCCCGATCAGGTTCGCGAGGTAGAGCGCGGCCACCCCGGTGCACACCATCAGGTAGGTGACGAGGCGAAGGACGAGGAGTGCCGGCATGTCAGGCCAGCGCGATCCGGATCTCGCGCAGCGGGCGCCGACCGCCGAGCGGGTCCGCGCCCGCGGCCGCGGCCGGCTCGGCGCGCGGGCCCTCCGGGTCGTAGAGTGCGAGCGCGGTGAGCATCCGCCGCAGGTGCGCCCGGCCGTGGCCGAGCGGCACCGCGCAGTCCGCGCCCGCCAGCTCCACCCCCGCGCCGGCGCGGATCAGCGCCACCGCCAGCGAGGCCGCCTCCGACAGCCCGCGCTCGAGCGCCTCCGCGCCGCGGGCGCCCCGCCCCACCAGCACGAGCCGCGTGTTCTGGCTCGTGTCCGCCTCGAGCTCGCGCACCAGCAGGCCCTCTCCCTTGGCGCTGCTGCGCCAGTGGATGAAGCGCGGGTCGTCGCCCGACCGGTAGCCGCGCAGATTGTAGAGATCGTTGCCGCGGCCCCGGCGGCGCGCGGCCGCCTCGCCGCTCTCGCCGAGCCGGCGCAGCGACTCGGCGGACATCGGCCGCACCGCCGGGAACACGATCACCTCGTCGGTGAGGGCGGGCCGCCCCGCCTTCACGAAGAGCCCGAAGGGGAAGCGCGTGGTGATGCGCACCCCGGTGAGCCGGTGGCGGCCCCGCCGCGGCAGCGTCTCCTCCCAGGTCGCGAGCCGCTCGAGCCCGGCCTCGATCCGGCGCAGGTAGATGAAGCGCGACGCGGACGCGAGCGCGCGCGCCTCCGGGGCGAGCAGCTCGACCGTGACCGAGTACGAGGTGAACCAGCGCTTGCGATTGGCGACGGTGGCCCCGAGCAGCGCGGGCTGGCCCTCGTAGAGCTCGTCCGGCGCGACCCCGGTCAGGTCGAGGCCCCGCATGCTCTGCTCGGAGAGGATGCCGGAAACCACGATGAGGGCCAGCAGGGCCGAGACCAGCAGATAGAGCATATTGTTGCCGGTATTGATGGCGGCCACGCCCAGCGCCACCGCCACGAGCAGGCACCACCAGCCGTCGCGGGTCGGCTTGATGGTCCGGCGCGGGTGGAACAGCCGCCAGAGCGCGGCCCGGACCAGCGTCACCGCCTACCTCGGAACGGGAACGTCCTGCAGGATGGCGGTGACGGCGGCCTCGCCGTCCATGCCGCCCGCCGCCGAGCCCGCGACCGAGCCCTTGACGATCACGCGGTGGGCGAGCGCCGGCACCGCCAGCTGCTTGACGTCGTCGGGCAGCAGGTAGTCACGCCCGTCCGCGAGCGCGCGGGCGCGGGCGGCCCGCAGCAGGGCCAGCGAGCCGCGCGGGCTCACGCCGAGCGCGAGCAGCGGCGAGCGGCGGGTCGCGGTGACGAGGGCCAGGAGGTAGTCGAGGACGGATTCCTCCGCCCGCACGCGGTCCGCGGCCTCCTGCAGGGCCAGGACGTCGTCCGCCTCGACCACCGGCATCAGGTCGGCGGGCGCGGTGTCACCGCGGAGCACCGCCTTCTCGTCGGCGGCGCCCGGGTAGCCGATGCGGATGCGCAGGAGGAAGCGGTCCAGCTGCGATTCGGGGAGCGGGAACGTGCCCTCGTACTCGCGCGGGTTCTGGGTGGCCAGCACCATGAACGGCCGCGGCAGCGGATAGGTCGAGTGGTCGAGCGAGACCTGGGCCTCGTTCATCGCCTCCAGCAGCGCGGACTGGGTCTTCGGGGTGGTGCGGTTGATCTCGTCGGCGAGCACGATGTTGGTGAAGAGCGGGCCCGGCTTGAAGACGAACTCGGCGCTCTTGGGTTCCCACACCGAGACCCCGAGCACGTCGGAGGGCAGCATGTCGGAGGTGAACTGGATGCGCTGGAACGAGGCGCCGATGGACCGGGCCAGCCCCGAGGCCAGGGTGGTCTTGCCCACCCCGGGCACATCCTCGATCAGCAGGTGCCCGCGGGCGACCAGGCCGATGATGGCGAGCCGCACCACCTCCGGCTTGCCGAACAGCGCGCGCCCGACGTTTTCCTCGAGACGGCGGATGGTTTCCGTCGAGTCGCCCATGGGATTCCACTATACCGTACGGGCAATTTTCGACCCGGCGGGGCCGCTGGCCGGGGCCGGCCCCATCGGCTACACTGAGCGGCGCGATGGCCCTCGATCCGCCCGCCGCGCCCCGCTGGCCCCGTGACGCCCGCGCGGCGTGCGCCTTCACCTTCGATCTCGACGCGGAGACGCTGTGGATGGCGCGCGGCGTCCACGAGCCGGTGACGCTGTCGCAGGGGCGCTTCGGCCCGGTGGACGCGCTGCCGCGCATCCTGGCGCTCCTGCGCAGCCACGAGATCCGCGCCTCGTTCTTCATTCCCGCGTGGACCGCCGAGCACTACCCGGACGCGGTACGGGCGATCGCAGATGGCGGCCACGAGATCGGCTGCCACGGCGACGAGCACGAGCGGGTGAGCGAGCTGCCCCCCGACCGCGAGGAGGCGATCCTGCTCAAGAGCGTCGAGGTGCTCACGCGGCTCGGGGGCAAGCGGCCGGTGGGCTATCGCGCACCCGCGTGGCAGCTCTCCGCCGCGACGCTCGGGCTGCTCGCGCGGCACGGCTTCGACTACTCGTCGAACATGATGGACCGCCTCGTGCCGTACCTGCATCCGGACGAAGGCGGCCGCGCCCTCGTGGAGATCCCGGTCTCGTGGGTGCTCGACGACGCGCCGTTCTTCATGTTCACCGGGCAGCGGTCCATCCAGCCGCCGGGGCCGGTGCTGCAGGGCTGGCTCACCGAGTTCGAGGGCATCACGGAGGGGCGCGGGGTGACCAACTTCACCTTCCACCCGCAGATCATCGGCCGGCCCTCGCGCCTGGCCTGCCTCCGCGAGCTGATGGACCACGTGCGCCACACCCCGCGGGTGTGGATCGCCACGCTCGGCCAGATCAGCGCGCACTACCGCGCCGTGGGGGCGGGCGGCGCGGGCGCGCCGGGCTAGGCGCGGAAGGCGGGCGCGACCTCGGCCATGAAGCGATCGAGGGTGGCGTGCCGATCGGCGGGCAGGAGGAAGGTCGGGACGAAGAGCATTCCCACCCCGGCCTCCCGCAGCTTCGCGAGCTTGTCCTTGATCTGGCTCACGCTGCCGGCCAGCACGGTGTCGCGCGCCTTCTCCGCGTCGGCCCCCATGCGCTTCATGTAGGCCTGCTCGATCTTCTCGATCCCCGCGCGATCGTCCGCGAAGCCCAGCACCATCACCGCCGAGCGCAGGATGGACTTCGGGTCGCGCTTCTCGGTCGCGCAGTGCTGATCGAGGATCGCGCCCTTGTGGGCCAGGGTGGCCGGGCCGCCCCACACGTTCCAGTGATCCGCGTGCCGCGCCGCGATGCGCAGGGTGACCTTCTCGCCCCCGCCGCCGACCATCAGCTCGGGGTACGGCTTCTGCACCGGCTTGGGCATCAGCGGGGCGGCCTCGAGCTGGTAGTACTTGCCCTTGTAGTCGGCCTTGGTCTGCGTCCACAGCGCCTTCATCACGTGGCAGGCCTCGTCGAGGCGCGCGAGCCGCTCGCGGGTGGTATAGAAGTCCATCCCGTAGGCGCGGTGCTCGTTCTCCTGCCAGCCCGCCCCGACGCCGCAGATGAGGCGCCCGCGCGAGATGATGTCCACGTTGGCCGCCATCTTGGCGAGCAGCGCGGGATGGCGATACGTGTTACCGCTCACGATCGTGCCCACGCGCAGGCGCGAGGTCAGGCCGGCCAGCGCGGCGAGCGCGGTCCAGCACTCGAGGGTGTCGCCGATCCGGTCCGCGGTGTTGGGCATGAAGTGATCGGTCACGCAGGCCGCGTCCCATCCGGTCTGGTCCGCGTGGCGCCACAGCGTGAGGATCTCGTCCCAGGTCGTGCCGGTCATGCCGGTGAAGATGGAGAATTTCATGGTGGCTGGATGCTACGAGCCGCCACCCGAGAGGTCAAGTGGAAACCGGCTTCCTGATCATCCACCCCGGCGCGCTGGGCGACGTGCTCCAGGCGGTGCCCGCGCTGCGCGGCCTGCGGGCGGCGGCGCCCGCGGCTCCGATCACCGTGGTGGGCCAGCCCCGGCTCGCGCGTCTCCTCGTCGAGCTGGGCGCGGCGGAGCACGCGCGCACGTTCGACGGCTTCGGCCTCGAGGCTCTCTTCGTGGACGCGCCGACCCCGGCCGCGCTGGCCGACGCGATGAGCGGCGTGAGCCACGTCGTCTCGTGGTTCGGCTCGCGCGACGAGACGTACCGCCGCCGGCTCCGCGGGCTCGCTCCTCGCGCGATCGTGGCCCCGCCGGTGCCCTCCGACGACACCGCGGTCTGGCGCCACCTGCTCGCCACGCTGGCCGAGTGGGGCCTCTCGCTCCCCGAGCGGGTGGAGCCGCTGCGGCCGCCGCCGCTCCCGGCCGGCCCGCCTCCCGCCGACCCCGATCTCGACCGCCTCGTGATCCATCCCGGGAGCGGGGGCGACTGGAAGCGGTGGCCGGTCGAGCGCTTCGCCGAGGTGATCCGCGCGCTCCGCCGGGACCGCGCGCTCGAGATCGTGGTGCATCAGGGTCCCGCGGACGCGGAGCCCGCGCAGCGCCTTCTGGCCCTGCTCGAGGGCGACGCGGTGGTCCTGCTCGAGCCCGACCTGCCGCGGCTCGCCGCGGTGCTGGGCGGCGCCCGCGCCTACCTGGGCGGCGACTCGGGGGTGAGCCACCTGGCCGCCGCGGTGGGGACCCCGAGCGTGCTCCTGTTCCCGCCCGCCACCCGCCGACGCTGGACGCCCTGGAGTCCGACCGCGGTGGCGATCGAGCTCCAGGGCGTGGACGCCGACGTCGAGCGCGCGCGAGAGGCGCTCACGCGCGCGCTCGGCTGACTACTTCTCGGTGTACGAGCGAAGCATCCAGGCCATCTTCTCGTGCTTCTCCATGAGGCCGGTGAGGAAGTCGTTGGTGCCGGCGTCGTTGTGCTTCTCCATCACGGTTTCGAGATCCGCCCGCAGAGAGCGGATCATCGCCTCGTGATCGGCCTGCAGATTCGCGACCATGGTCAGCGCGGGCGGCTGCTTGCCCGGCTGCTCCTTGAGCCGCGTGTGCTGCGCGAACTCGGCCAGGGTGCCGAAGGCCTTCCCGCCCAGCGAGCGGGCCCGCTCGGCCACGTCGTCCACGACCTCGTTGAGGGTCTCGTACTGGGCCTCGAAGAACTTGTGCAGGTCGTTGAACTGCGGCCCCACCACGTTCCAGTGGTAGTTCCGGGTCTTCGTATAGAGCACGTACTCGTCCGCGAGGACGGCGTTGAGGATCTTGACGATACTGTCCCGGTTCGATTCCGAGATGCCGATATTCAGTGTCATGTCGTTCTCCCTGCCCTTTGGATGCAGCCGGGGGCCGCGCGGCTGCATCCGTCCCCTACTTTTGCTTGGCGACCACGTGGTCCTTGATCTTGTCGTAGGTGGCCTGGGGCACGACCTTCTTCTGCACCAGCTCGTCCTTCCGCTTGTAGGGCCGGTTCTGGACGATCTTCTTCGCATAGGCGTCGCCGATACCCGGGATCATCTTGAGGTCGGCCTCGCTCGCGGTGTTGAGGTCGATCGGGTCGTGGGCCGGCGCCTTCGCATCGCTCTTGGCCGGGGCGGGCGCGGCCTTGGGGGCCTGGGCCCAGACGTCGGGCGCGGTCAGCATGCCGGCCGAGAACAGGACCGCGACGAGCAGCACGATCAATCGCTTCATGGAGTGCCCTCCTCACTGAATGGGTAACGGGTGAGCTTCTAGCGAATCCCCAGCAGCTCGACCTCGAAGATCAGCGTCGCCCCGGGCGGGATGACGCCGCCCGCCCCCTGGGCGCCGTAGCCCAGGTGCGCGGGGATGATCAGCTTGCGCTTGCCCCCCACCTTCATGGAGATGACGCCCTCGTCCCAGCCCTTGATGACACGGCCCTTGCCCACCGGGAACTCGAACGGGGTGCCGCGGTCCACCGAGCTATCGAACTTGGTGCCGCTCTTGAGCCAGCCGGTGTAGTGCACGCTCACCGTATCGCCGGTCTTGGGCTGGGCGCCAGAGCCCTGGACCAGGTCCACGTAGCCCAGCCCGGTCGCGGTCTCGACGACCTGCTCGTCCTTCTTGTCGGTCATGCTCTGCGCTCCTCCGTGGACACCAGTCGATCGAGGTCCCTCGCCAGCGCGTCCGAGACGCGCGTGAGGGGGAGCCGGCACTCCGCCGAGGCGATCAGACCCTGCCGCCAGAGGCAGTGCTTGATCGGAACCGGGTTCGGCTCCTTGAAGAGCAACGGCACCATCGGCTCGAGCCGCGACCACGCCTTGAGCGCTCCCTGGTGGTCGTTCGCGGCCATGCGCTCGAACACCGAGAGGAATGCGGCGGTCTCGACGTGCGCGGAGGCGAGAATTCCCCCGTCGCCCCCATGGGCCAGCATGGTGTAGAAGAACGCGTCCTCCCCGGTCAGCACCGCGAAGCCGGGCGGGCGCTGCCGCAGCAGGTCGAGCGACTGGGCGATATTGCCGGACGAGTCCTTCACCCCCGCGATGTTGGGCACCGAGGCGAGCGCGAGCAGGGTCTCGTTGGTGAGGTTCACCCCGGTCCGATACGGAATGTTGTAGATCAGGATCGGCCGGTCGGTGGCCTCGGCCACGCGGGTGAAGTGCTCGCGCATGCCGTCCTGGCTCGGCCGGTTGTAGTAGGGGCAGACCGAGAGCACGCCCTGCACCGCGTGCTTCTGCAGCCGCTTCACCGCCTTCACGACCTTTCGGGTATCGTTGCCGCCGACCCCGATCAGGATCGGCACCCGGCCCGCGACGGTGGCCACGGTGCGCTCGACCAGCGCCTCGGTCTCCGCCTCGTCGATGGTCGGGCTCTCGCCGGTGGTGCCGAGCGGGATGACCCCGGCGATCCCGGCGCGCACGTAGTGATCGACCA
>Ga0068869_100001758_pt1 | contig 12951 bp, 12 predicted proteins | sample KBSMisM52_FD_64676 | JGI IMG/M metagenome (GOLD analysis project Ga0068869, IMG submission 64676) | Miscanthus rhizosphere microbial communities from Kellogg Biological Station, Michigan, USA - KBS Miscanthus M5-2 | ecosystem: Host-associated > Plants > Roots > Rhizosphere > Soil ... | reverse complement strand
AAAAAGCTTCATCTTATTTTAAGGCTGCAATGCTTACTGGCGCACTGGCTTCTCAGGCTGTTAACTGCGGCGGGAAAGTTGACTGTAATAGCGCTACAGTATTTGTCATTGATGATACTAAACCGACTACTTTCGACAGATGCGCAAATTTTATGGATGAAGTACCGTTAAAAGGTCAGGAATATCCGGTGCGTTTGCCATATTATGACCCAACAACTTTGAATCATATGGTTCTTTTGAAATCTGTTGATAGTGTTCGCCAAGCCTGTAATAAAATTTTGGATGGTGAAGTGGATTCCGAAAATCCGATTATGAACGCCCCAACTCAACTTATCTGCAACTATTTTAAGATTGATGAAAAGGGTGACATTATCCGTGACCCGAACACCGGCAATACTTTTACTGTACTCCCAATAACTGATGCACCATGGGTGAACTGCAAAAAACTTGATGGTGACGCTGCAGAAATTGTTAAATATACCGGTGAATTGCAGGTAGCTGAAGGTGGTGAACCGACTTTCACTTTTGTAGGTAGAGATCTTACGGAAGTTGCTGCACAAAAAGGTGATCGCTATCAGGCGACCTGTTTCATGCCTCAAGCCTGCCCTGCAGAGCGTCGTTCATATCGATGTACTTCTTGGGATGCAGATCCTCAATATCAGACCTGTGATTTTCTTGAGTATGCCACTGTTACTGCCACCAAAGCTGACTGGAAAGAGATTAATAAAAAAGTGAATGATTGTTATTTTGTGGATTAGGAATATTATTAATTCCATTCATCTCAATTTATGTCTGAACGTCCTGCGGCAAAAAAATCTGTGGAACTAGATGTCGATGATGAGGTCACTCCGCCATATGGCAGGCCCGTTGCTCCTGTGGCGCCGGCTCCAATTAAAAGATCGGCAGATCCGGTACTCCGGATTATTTCAAGTATGAGGGATTCGCAACCAATGCTTATTGAAAAAACTCCACCGAAAGGGGTAACGATTTCGATTCCGATTGGAAAACATTCTTTAGAGTTTCTGGAAATTTGCATGAAGACCCGCTTGAAATCCGTCGACGAGTTGGTGGATAAATTCGAACAAATTGCCGCAGAGGAGAATGCTGATCTTACTCACGGGCTGGATTTGGGATCACAAACACTCAATATTTTGCTCGTCAAAAAAGTGGGCGTTACGTACCGCAGTATGAGCCCCGCGAATAGGGCCTTTATCGAGCTTTTTGATTGTGAAGAGGTGCCGGCGGATCCGGTGCTTTTTTTGAAGTAGAATTTGAAAAATTTTATTGCACTTCGAAACTGGTGAAACTTTCTTTTGGTTCCATGTAGTCGATTTGGACCTCTTCAACGTTGGCGGCGGCGGGCCCTTTGTGGCACCACTGTAAAAATTCGGCGAGCGCGGTGGGGGCTCCCTGTGCCATGATTTCAACAGCACCATCATTTGTGTTGCGGGCCCAGCCGGTGACATTTAATTTTTGGGCAAGTGAGCGAGCCTCGGCGCGGAAGGATATTCCCTGAACTTTGCCTTTAACAAGAGCGTGTGCTGTTTGCAGAGACATGATGTGGACTTATTTGCCGATGGTTTCGATCTTCACAGATTTAATCAGAACCAGTTTACTTGGTTTTTCAGTGTGAGGAACCTGGAGGTCCTGGATTTTTTCAGCAACATCCATGCCTTCATAAACCTGACCGAAGATTGAGTATCCTCCGTCAAGGAATGATGCTCCTTTTTTGCTGGTGACAATGAAAAACTGACTGCCGTTGGTGTCCGGACCGGCATTGGCCATGGAAACTGTGCCGTATAAATGTTTGAGTGAAGGTGCAATTTCGTCCGGGAGTTCTGTGCCCGGGCCTTTGTAACTGTATCCGCCAGTTCCGTTTTTATTAGTGAAATCACCTGTCTGGATCATGAAATCTTTCACTACGCGGTGGAAAGGCGTGTCTTTATATTTGCCAGATTTGGAGAGTTCGATAAAGTTTTTGCTGATTTCAGGAACCTGTTCTGTGAAAATTTTGAATTTGATAGTGCCCATATCGGTTTCGAGGATGGCAACTGTGTCACCGGCTACTGGGGCTGCTGTCTGAGGGTTGGAATCGGTCATGGTGGAGTCGGTTTTAGTGGTAGAAGTATTTTTAGTTGTGGCATCTTTACTGTCTGAATCGTTGCTGCGGGTGTCGCTGTAGCTATCTGTGGTTCCCTGGGCGGTATTTGGCGTGATTTGCGGTTCGCATCCGGCTAATAGTGAAAAAATGCTTAAGCCTAGGGCTAAAATGGCTAATTTGTTTTTCATAAAGAGGGTATTAGATATTGTTTTTCTTTGTCTATTTTGCTATCTTTTGAGCCATATTTCAACTCTCATATGAGGAAATTCATCAAAAACTGTGTTTTGCAGCTTTTAGTGGCTTTGGCAAGGGTGCGGATCAGAAGGCTGCGCCTGGTAATTATTGGCGTAACCGGGTCTATTGGAAAGACCAGTACCAAGGATGCTATTTATACGATTTTGCACAGTCGTTTCCCAATCCAACGCAGTGAAAAAAGTTATAATACAGAGTTTGGGATGCCGTTGGCGATTTTAGGGCAGGATTCGGGATTTTCTTCACCATGGAAATGGCTGATGGTGATGTTTGGATCTTTGTGGAATGCTTTTGTGGGTGGTCGCAATGTTCATATGCTGGTTGCGGAAATGGGTGTTGATAAACCGGGAGATATGGTGCAGCTTTTGAAACTGGCCAAACCGGTGGTTGGCGTGATGACAAATATTCGTCCGGTTCATTTGGGAGAAGGGCAGTTTAAGGATCTTGAAGATATTTTTAATGAAAAGAAAAAACTGGTTGAGTCGCTGGCGGAAAAAGGTGTGGCGATTTTGAATGCGGATGACCCGTATATTATTTCTTTGCGCGATAAGTTACGTTGCAAAACACTCTGGTACGGTGCGGCTGAAAATGCTGACCTCAGACTGCTTGAAGCAACTTCTTCTAATGATGGATTATTGTTGAGTGTTGTTTTTAAGGGGCAGGTTGGGACTGTGACATTACCTTTATTGGGTGGTTTCCAGGCCTATGTTTTATTGCCGGCGATTGCTGTTGCTTTAACACAAGGGTTTGAACTGCAGGAGGCTCTTGAGGCACTGAAAAATTATCAACTGCCTGCAGGTCGTATGAATCCGATTGCAGGAGTGAATGGTTCACTGATTATCGATAGTTCTTATAATGCTTCGCCTGAGGCGGTTAAAGAGGCGCTGCAGGTTTTGAAAAGTATGGGCGGCAGAAGAATTGCTGTTCTTGGAAATATGAATGAGCTTGGGGAAAAAGGAGAAGCTTTTCATCGTGAAGTGGGCAAACATATTTTGGGTAGTGCAGATATTCTTTTGACTGTTGGCGATGATGCCAAGCATCTGGCTGATGAGGCTTTGAAGAGTGGATTTGATGCTTCTATGCATAAGCATTTTGCCAATGCAGCAGAGGCTGCGGAGTTTTTGAAAACGATTATTGCCCGCCAGGATACTGTTCTGGTGAAAGGGTCGCAGAATAAAATTCGTCTGGAACGACTGGTGAAAACTTTGATGAAAAATCCGGAGCAGGCGAGTGAACTGTTGGTTCGCCAGGGACCTGAGTGGGATAAAATTGATTAATTTTTTGCATGCTGAAATACCAATGGAACATTATCGGACAGGATAATACCCTGAAGGCTCTGGAGCAGGATTTAGCCAGCGGGAAGCTGTCGCATGCCTATCTTTTTGAGGGGACGGATAATGTGGGAAAGTTTACGGCTGCAAAAATTTTTGCGCATATTGCCCAGTGTCCGAACGATTTTTGTCACACCTGTTCAACGTGTCTGGAGATTGAAAAAGGTTACCACTCCGATACGATTGAGGTGGCTGATGACGGCGAGTCCATCAAGATTGAAGCGGTGCGCGAAGCGCTGGCAAAACTGAATTTAAGTAAGCAGAGTCCTTATAAAATTTTTCTGGTACAGAACATTGAGCGTATGACGACCGAGGCTGCGAATGCCATTCTGAAAACGCTGGAAGATCCTCCGGAGAATGTGATGTTTTTACTCACAACCAGCCGTCTGCAAGATGTGCTGCCGACAATTATTTCCCGTGTGCGGGTGATGCATTTTCACCGATTGAGTGATGAACAGGTGAAAGAGGTCCTGTTGCAATTATTCCCGTTGGCCGAACCGGCGATGATGGATTTGATTGCCACGTATGCGGTGGGGAAGCCCGGAAAAGCTTACCGTTTGATGCATGAGCCCGGCCTTCTGGAAACCTACCAAAAACGGTATACTGCCTTTGATGTACTTTTACAAAAACGCGACGTGGCTGACGGGTTTGTGATGGTGAACGATCTGGTGAAAAGCGCCAAGGAGGAAGAAAATGCTCATGAACTGAACGACTTTCTGGATCTGTTTCTGGCCATGGTGCGCCGTCAAATGGTGCAGGCTCACGACGACCCTGAAGCAATGCTCAGACTTGGGAAACTGGCGGATAAAACTTTACACGTTTTTGATCTGCTCAAACGAAATGTGAACACACGGCTTTTACTTGAAAATTTGATGTTATCTTTATGATTCAATTTTGGATTATTATTATCGGGCTGGCGGTACTTGGTGTGATTTTTTTCCGACGCTATTTAGTGGTTGAACATGGTGTCACTGTTAAATCGGCGCTTTTTCGAAAGAAAAATATTTTTCGTCATGTAGAGCATCCAGAAACTTTGAATCTCACAGTAGAGGAGATGTTGCCTGCGCCGGAGACTGTGGACAGCAAAGACCGGGCCAAGGCCGACACTTTGGTACGAAAAGCGGAGATCGGTCTGGGACGCGGCGCCTTGAAAGAGTCTGAGCAGCAATTAATTAAAGCCTTGGCCCTCGATCCAAGTTCAGTGGATGCTTATAACAAATTGGGTCTGATCTATTTGCAGCAGGGTTTGTTTGGCAAAGCTGAAAGTATCTATCGAAAACTGACACTCACATTGTCTAATGAGCCTGCGTATTTTGGGAATCTGGGTATGGCCCTCTACAGCCAGGGGAAAATGGATGAAGCAAAAGTTTCCTATAAAAAAGCGCTGGAACTTGATGCCACACGCCCGGGTCGTTTCTTCAGTCTTGGCCGAATTTTCACAGAACTGAACGAGGTTGATGAGGCGATTATTCATCTGAAAAAAGCTGTGGCGATGGATGAACGTAATCTGGATTATCTCCTCACGCTGGCGCAACTCTACGTAGATAAAAAGATGATGGTGGAAGCCAAGCAGTTATTGGGAGAGATTTTACTGATTGCCCCTGACAACGAAATGGCGCTCCTCTTAATTGACAAGGCACGTGAAAAAGAAGGACCGGAAGTGAAGCTTCCTGAAGAAGAGGAAAAGAAATAATTTTTATTAAAGCGTGCTCTTAGGAACCTCGGCCACAACCTTTGGTTTTGGTGGATCTGGTGGTGGAATCGGGTGGTAGTTGCTGGTGATAGTTTCTTTGATCTCTTTACCGCCCTTGGTCAAAATGCGGTACCATTTCCAGTTTAAACCGCCGCCGTAAGGGCCATCCATAGCTACGGTTCGGCCGTCACTTGTGCCGTAGAATTTGAAGTAGGCGTTGGAGTCTTCAGCGTATGACTGAATGAGGATAGATGCAGGAGTGTCATTTACGAATTTCAAATCCTGGCCACCAATGTAAATGGTTGCGTCGAGGCCTGTGCCCATGGACTGGCCGTAGTAGGAAATTTTCCAGGTGTGTTCGCGGCGTTCGGTAATTGGAAGTCCGGCAAGAAGTGCGGCGCGATAAGCGGTTGTTGAAACCTGACAGATACCTCCGCCCATTTCCAGTTCAACTTTATTTTTCTTGATCACGTGTTCCAGTTTGTAGCCGTGTGCTCCATCAACATCGCCAAGCTGCGTGTTGAATGAGAACTCTTCGCCAGGTTTGATGATCACGCCGTTGAAACGTTGAATACCGTGTGAAATGTTGAACATACGGTTGGTTGGGGAACCATAGTAGCTGGAGTGACCGGTTGCCAACAGTTCATGAATACCGAGCTCCTTGAGGTCGTCAGAGATGGTTACCGGAGCTTTTTCGGTGATGACCGGCACTGGAACATCAGTGAGGCCGTTGTTCGTTGCCAGGGCGATTACAGACATTAAGCGATTGCGTGGAACGGATTTGCCGTCTTCACCTTTGCCGTCGATGTTAATTGTGCCATCCTCATTTTTACTAATGCTCACAGGTGAGGTTGGGATCTCAATTTTTTTGATAAAGTCTTCATGCAGAACCGGATCAAGAACCGCGCCGTTTACTTTCACCTCCAAATTGGAGTTCAGTTCGACCGGACTTTCCTGGCCAATAACTACCTCTTTTTGGTCCAGCTGCACCGGCAGCGTGATGTTGGTTCCTTTAAAATGAAGTGCTGGTTTTTCACCGAGTTCAACTGCATCTAGATGATCGCTTAACGTAAGTTTGTAGTTTTTATCCTCAGCCTTGAGCGTGAGCGGTTTTTGAATTTTGGCAATCAGTGCATCTTTTTGTTCAGTAAGTTTTTCTGCTGTGATGCGTGGTTTTTCATCCTGGGTTGTCACTGTGATAGCGTTTGCTTCAAGGTGGGCAAAGTTGGTGCGGAGACTTGCCAGTAAGCGTTCTTCGTTCATGGATTTGCCGGCTTTTTCAGGCTGCACTACAAAGTTTTTATCCTGGAAAACTATGGCTGCATTCTTGGCGCGCAATTCACTCAGGCCCAATTTTTTTTCCAGGGTTTTGAGTGCAAAGTTACTGTCGTAGGTAAACTGGAACGGGACCTCGCGCGGAAGAATGGCGCTGAGGGTGATAAGTAATGGATTCGTCTCTAAAAAGCGGTAGCGGGGGAGAGTGGCAAAGGTCTGATCAACATCAAAATGTACACCCAATTCTTTAGGAGTAGCCTGAATTTTCTGGCCCTGATACTCAAAAGATATTGGTGTTTCCAGGAACTTCTGGACCTCCTGATCTACAACTGCTTTGGCTTCGGCTCCTGTCTGCAGGCCGATCTGGATGCTGCCGATTTTGGTATTGGCGTAGACTTTGCCGTTGAACCAGAGCTCGCCTACAAGCAAAATTGATACTACGGCAACGATACCGACCATGGTTAAACTGCCGTTTTTCACAAAAAGGATGGCCTCATTTTTGAGATTTTGCAATTTTTGGGGGTCGATGTCATTCCAAAAACCGGCAAAAAACTCCTGCACCTGGGTTTTTAAGGCGATGGCATAACTGGTGCTAGACAGCTCTTCCTGGGCTTGTGCTAGCGCTTCTGGCTGTTTCTGTTCTTTTCCCATGGGGGAACAACGAAAATGGGCTGGGACCAGATTATATCAGATTTTGGCAAAATCCATTACATTTTTTCGTCTGCTGGAGCCTCGGAAGGGATCTTTTTGAATTCATCATTTTTCTCCTTTTTGTCTTTTTTCATCAAACGACCTAATTTGCCCATGATTCCTTGCTTGCGTTCTTTGGTGTGATTTGGCTTCTCTTCGGCCTTTTTGTGGCTTGATTCCTCTTTTTTTGGCGCCATAGCCATACCTACAACTGAACCGACTGCCACCCCGACGATTGCCCCCATAATCAGTTTATCGACGCGGGTATTTTTCTTGGCTTTGTGATCAATAACCTCATCTGAAGGTTTTTCGTCTTCAGGGAGTTCCAGGGGGAGTTGTTGTTCAGCCTCTTCCTGTTTTCTGAGCTCTTCTTGCTTCTTGAGCTCCTCTTCACGCTTTTTCTTTTTTTTGCCGAATCCGAACATATATAAATTATTAATCGTACTGGATGTAGACTTTCAGTCCTCTTATCAATTTTATTGCACTTAGGGCCGCGTTGCAACCGTTACCTACGCTGCTGGCTACTTGAGGGGGGCTTCCGGTGCAGTCGCCTGCGGCAAAAAGGCCCGGGATATTGGTTTTTCCGTCCAGGTCGACTTTGATGTAGTTGTTGTTGAGTTCCAGGCCCATTTTTTTGGCAAAGGAGATGGCTCCGGCGACGCCGACTGCCATAAAGTACCCATCGAAAGCCATTTCTGTGCCGTCAGTTAGAATGAGTTTTTCGGCTTTGCCGTTGCCGTTAATCTCTTTGATGCGGACGGTTTTTTGCATTTGAATGTTGCTTCCTTCCAGTGCAGCTTTGATTTCTGGCGAAAAGTTGAACTCTCTGCCATGACTTAAAATGGTGATGTCTTTGGTGTAGTTGAGAAGTTGCAGTGCCTCTTCGCCGGCGTAGTTGCCGCTGCCGATGACTACGACTTTTTTATTTTTGAAGAAAAAGCCGTCGCACACTACGCAGTATGAGATGCCTTTGCCGGTAAGTTCTTTTTCATTTTTGATGCCGCTTAAGGCGTAGCTTTGGCCGGTGGCGATGATCACGGTTTTACTATGATACTCTTTTTGAGCGTGATCTTTTGCCGTAAAAGTTCCGTCGTCGTTGAATTTGAGATCGACGATTTCTGTACCGATATGTTCTGTGCCGAACTGCTTGGCCTGCTCCATTCCAAGGGCGGTGAGTTCAGGTCCGGTGGGGGCTTTGGGAAAACCGAAGTAGTTGGCGATGATGTGAGATTTATACAGATTGCCTTTGGTTTCATCGCCGAAGATTACCGTTTTGAGCTGAGATCGTGATCCATAGATGGCGGCACTGAAGCCGGCCGGGCCGGCGCCGATAATCAAAATATCGTAGAGATTTTCTGCCATGACAAATCAAAAATTACTATTTAGAAGCGGCTGTTTTTTTCTTGGCCGTGTCGCTGTTCGTAGTGCGACGAATGACGTTGATCTTAATTTTACCGGGGTAGGCAACGCTATTCTGAATCTCCTCGGCGATGTTGGTTGCGAGAGGTTTGAGATCGTCGTCGTTGAGAACTGTTGCTTCAACCAGAACGCGAACTTCACGGCCGGCGGAGATGGCAAAAGTTTTTTTGACGCCTTCGTAGGAGTTGGAGATGCCTTCAATAGCCTGGATGCGTTCAATATATTTTTCGAGTGATTCCTGACGTGCACCCGGGCGGCCTGCGGAAATTGCATCACCGGCTTTTACCAACATGGCTTCGGCGGTGCGTTGCGGGATGGCGTCATGATGTGCCCAAGCTGCATGAATTTCATCTTCGCTGAAGGTGTATTTCTCCATGATCTCCTTGGTGAGAACGTCATGCGGGAGGCCCACTTCCTGATCGATAGCTTTCCCAAGATCGTGGAAGAATCCGCCGATTTTGGATGTTTCCATATCCAGGCCCAGCTCAGCGCCAAGCATCAAAGTGAAGTAACCTACCTCGTATGAGTGTTTCAAAATGTTTTGTCCGTAGCTGGTACGGAACTGCAAGCGGCCAACAACTTTGGCGAAATCGTCCGGGAATTTACGGTGGTCGAGTTCGAGTTTTTTGATAACGTCGGTACCGATGCGGATGAGATTTTTTTCTACAGTTTTCTGAACTTCGGCCATGGCGAATTTTATTTTGTCGCCGTTCACAATTCTTTCTTTTACAAGACGTGCGATGGTTTCGCGGGCGATGTGTTTTTTCACCAGATCAAAACAAGAGATGATAATAGTATTTGGGGAGTCGTTGAAAATAATATCGCAGCCCGTGAGCTCCTCCAGGAGCACAATGTTTTCCATATTTTTTCCGAGGATGCGGGCCTTCATTTCATCGCGAGGTACTTCGATAGTTGTGCTGATTTTTTCTACTGACGTCGGAGCGGCGTAACGTTGGATGACGCTTGCTACCATGTTTTTTGCCAGACGAACTTTGTTTTCTTCCGTGTCTTCAACGTGTTTGCGAAGACGGTCTTCGGAGGCAAGTTCAAGATCCTGCTCTAGGTTGTGCATGAGTTCACTTTTGGCCTGCTCAACGCTTTGTCCGCTTTTTTGTGAAAGTTTTTCCGTGAACTGATTCTCGATCTCTTTGCCCTGCTTTTGCAAATTGGTCATGAGTTCGTTTTCAAAGTTGAGGGCAGCCTGGATCTCAAGATTTTTTGCCTCCTTTTTCTGAACCTGTTCGGTTTTGGAGGTGAGAAGATTTTCAATACGTTTGTGCTGCTCTTTTTTTGTTTGCTCATCTTCGTGACCCTGTTTTTTCATATCCAGATTTTTGGCGCGGCTATCTTCACGAAATTTATTCGCCTGAGTGTGCGCTTTATTCAAGATTTCGTTGGCTTGATGTTGATACTCCTCAAGTGACTCTTTAACTTTTGGTTTGATCAAAAAATAGCCGGCGGCGGCGCCCAGCGCGAGGCCGATCAGGGAGAGAAGTACATTGGTGAGTTCTGCATCCATAAATTCTTCTTAGTGCTTATGCATTGTAGCCTTTATTAAGCCTTTCGTAAATCTTCCACAACTGATGCGATTATCTGGCTTGCACGGGTTACTTCCTCCTCGGTGTTGTGGTGGCCAAGGGTCAGGCGAAGACTGTTTTTGGTGAGCTCCCGGGGCAGGCCTAAAGCCATTAAGACGTGTGACGGGTCCAGGGATCCGGAGGTGCAGGCCGAGCCCGACGAGGCAGAGATGCCTTCCATGTCCAGGCGCAGGAGTAACGATTCACCATCGGCCGATTCAAAGGAGATATTTACGTTGTTGGCCAAACGCCGAACTGGATCTCCATTCAGCCTGGTTCCAGAAATTGCCAAAAGATTTTTAATAAAAAGATCGCGAAGCTTGAGAAGTTTCGGGAGATTTTGATCCTGTTCCTGCATTGTTAAGTTCAGGGCTTCAGCCATGCCCACGATACCTGCAACATTTTCCGTGCCGGCGCGCATGCGGAACTCCTGGCCGCCTCCATATATAAGAGGTGCAATTTTGATGCCTTCTTTGAGGTAGAGGACGCCGACGGCTTTGGGGCCGTAGATCTTGCTGCTGTTCAGAGTCATGGCATCGATTCCTAGAGTTGGGATGTCGATGGGGATCATGCCGGGGGCCTGGCAGGCGTCAATGTGCAGGAGAACTTTTTTATCGTGAAGGATTTTGCTGATGGCGGGGATATCCTGAATTGTGCCGATTTCGTTGTTGGCGTAGATGATGGAGGCCAGAATGGTTTGCGGGGTGATGGCTTTTTCGAGATCATCGAGATTAATAAAGCCGTTGGCGTCGACATCGAGGTAAGTTACCTGGAAGCCGCGGCGTTCAAGTTCCTGGCAGGAGTGGAGGACGGCGTGATGTTCAATTTTGGTGGTGATAATGTGGTTGCCGTTTTTTTTGTAGGCTTCGGCCAAGCCGAAAATGGCCCAGTTGTCGGACTCGGTGCCGCTTCCTGTGAAAAGCACCTCTTTCGGGGTGCACTTTAATATATCCGCTACGGTTTTGCGGGCATTATCAATGGCGGCGCGCGCTTCGCGGCCGAGAGCGTAAATACTGGAAGGGTTGCCAAACTTTTCCTCCAGATAAGGTTGCATCTTTTGTAGCACCCGCGGGTCGATGGGTGTGGTCGCGGCGTGATCGAAATACATCATAGGAAGCCAGCTTACGCTGCCGGGTCTTTCATTTCAATGCCTTGTGGGACATCGAATGTGTTGTCCGGGACATCGATACCGACCTCTACTTTGGTGGCAACCGTGGTTTGAAGTTTTGAATCTGTTCCGTTGTCCGTGCCAACGCTTAACTCTAATGGTATGCCGTTCCAAAGGCATACTTTGCCCAGATGGTCGCTGTCATAGAGATCACAGGTTTGGCCTGCTACCTGTTTTTGGCCTGATGATGCCGGGATGGACTGGCCATCGTTGGTCAGCTTCAGGCCGATTGATGTTGCCATTAGATAGTTCATGCGTTGATCTTTTGGAAGTTTTTTGAGTTCAACGTAGGTTTGATTGGCTGTTGTTGTTCCCGTTTTGGAATCAAGGCTGATGTAGCTTAATTTATCTTTATCCACGATCATGAGCGTATTGGTTTCTCCGGAAGTTTGGAAAAGTTGCTTATCGCCTTTAATGGTGACAATTACATTTGGGGTCGGCGCGCCGTTGCTGGAGTATTCGATACGAGCTGTATTAAAAGTATATGGATAGACTCTTTCGTCTGTTGTTGTTGCGTTACAGCCTGCACAAATTAATGCTGCCCCAAGGGTCAGACTTAAAAAAATTTTCTTCATGAAAAAAATATTAGCGGTTAGTTTTGTATTGCTTACAAACTACCACTTGTCTCAGGAGTATGGCAATTCCTGTTTCTTGTGTTCGTAGATTTTGAGGATAATTGGCATGAGTTCCTCGGTGGCATCGATGCCTGACTGAATGGCCTCACGATATTTTTGGAAATCGAGAAGGTTGATGTTGTCTACTTTTGGACGAATGATGATGTCCGGTTTTGCCAAAACAAAACGGCGGTTCTGCTCTTTTTCACGCAGGATATCTATTGATCGTAACATGATGTGTGACATGAGTGCCGTGTTCATTTTGAGGCGCGTAAGGAAAGATGGATAGATTTCGAAAGTTTTGGGTTTGCGGAAATATTTTTCCCAGACCATAGCCGAGATAAACTGACGCGAAGTCATTCCACCAAGTTCAATACCGATAATAATGTCTATGTCCGGCTGGGCTCGCAGAATGTCTACCGGAACATTATTGAGCAAGCCGCCGTCTACCAGATAGCGGCCTTGATGGTATTGAGGACTGAAAACGAAAGGGATGGCAGAAGAGGCGCGGGCTGCTTCCCAAAGTTTTCCTTCTTTTAAAAGGATCTCTTCGCCGCTTTCCAGATCCACAGCAACTGCTGCGAAAGGGATGCGTGTGTCATTAAAGGTGGCTTCGCCGACAAGGTCTTTTACTACTTTATTAATATCTTGATCTTTAATAAGGCTATCGCTAAAAAAACGGAAGTTGGAAAACTTTACGAATTTTCTGGAGTTAAAAGCTTTGGATCTCTCCAAAATTTCATCTGCGCTTAAACCAATTGCCGCCGCTGATCCAATGATTGAGCCCACGCTGGCGCCCACGATGCTGGAGACAGGTATGTTATATTTTTC
>Ga0068869_100001750_pt1 | contig 12978 bp, 11 predicted proteins | sample KBSMisM52_FD_64676 | JGI IMG/M metagenome (GOLD analysis project Ga0068869, IMG submission 64676) | Miscanthus rhizosphere microbial communities from Kellogg Biological Station, Michigan, USA - KBS Miscanthus M5-2 | ecosystem: Host-associated > Plants > Roots > Rhizosphere > Soil ... | reverse complement strand
CGCCTTGCGGCGACGAGAATGATCGGCATTTGCTTACGATGCCCGAGCGATCCCGCCAGACGCGTCAGCTTCAACCCTTCCATTCCGCGCCAGTCGAAATCAATCAACATCAAGTCGTACTGTATCTCGCTCTTGAGAAACAGCACCGCGCTTTCACGATCCGAACAAGTCACCAGCCGGTAATTGGGTCCCGTGAACACACGCCGCACCGCTGCGATCAATTCCAGGTCGGCGCCAAGATACAAGAGTCGATACTCTGATTCCTTTGAGCGCGGACTCGCAAAAGCCAACATAGATCCACCTCCTTCTGGAAAGAGGGTGAATCAGTTGTTCAGCGGTTTCGTTTTTTCGGGCGGCTAACGATCAGCGGAGATGTTTGGGTGACGTTTGGGAATCTACTCAGCACTCAGCACTCATTACTCATTACTTCCCCGTCGTCTTCTGCTATGCTTTGCGGCGATCTTTTTGACAAACCGACAACGGCCAATGCGTAGCTCAACCCTCCCAGAAAGCGAGTGATGAGCATCGCCGTTGAGCATGGAAGGTTCCAACTCACGGCGAATTGTAAACGCAGGCGCAGTCTATCCAGTGTTGTAGATAGCGTCAAGCACTTTTTCGTTGGTGGCAGTCCATCAGGAGGTAACTTCTGATGGGTTACCCTCGAATCAGGCCAAGGCGCTTGGCTGAGAAACTGCTTCAGATCAGGAATACCCTGGGCTTATCTCAAAGCGAGATGTATAGAAGACTGGGAGTCGAGGATCTTATACCTTACACGAGGATTTCAAGATTCGAGCTCGACCAACTTGAGCCTCCTTTACCGGTTCTCCTTCAATACGCGCGCGTAGCAGGCGTCCACGTCGAAGACATCATTGACGACGAACTCGACCTCCCGCCGAAACTTCCCGGCAACATCAGATACCAGGGCCTCAAACGAAAAGCTACCTTTCGAAAACGAAAATCGTAATAGACGAGGGCGCGTAAGAACTATGATTCGATCGGCATAGTTCCTACAATACGGGTCGCAAGATTTCGTTTTCAGATTTATCTATGATAAAGGTCGAGAACCTCACCCACGCTCAAATTCATTCTCTAGTTAATGATCCGAAAGTAATCTTGCTGGGTTCTGGCATATCCATTTGGGATCCCACAAACCTTCCAACCGGCAAAGCCTTCGGTGCAGGAATATTTCGAGCCCTGTTCAACTACTCTGGCAGACTCAAAGATCCCTTTGGATCTGGGGAACTTGAAAAACTCTTCTCGCGAATCCCATTCGAAAACGTAATGGAGAAGTGCCCGGAGCCGGTACAACTAGTTGCCTTACTCACCCAAATCTACAATCTCACTCGGTACAATAATATTCACCGCTTGGTTGCAGAATCTTTAATCACTGGAAAACTCAGTTCGATTATCACCACGAACTATGACTGCTGCATTGACAAAGCTCTAGCCGATCTTTGTGGGTGTCCGGTGGGGACCGTCATGGGACCAGTAACCCGGATCTTCACAGAAACACCATTCACATCTCCCCCGTTCAGGCGCGCGCGTGCGCGAGAGCCGGTGTACTTCAAAATCCATGGCAGTGCTGATGACACCACAGGTCAGAGCTTGGTCTTCCGGCTCAGACATGAAAGTTCTCTGCCAAGCTGGAAGCGCTCCTTGCTGAAGAGCATAGTTCAGGATCGCACACTTTTGGTCGTAGGCTACTCAGGCCTGGACTTCGAAATATGCCCAGAGATCTCTTCGCTTAAGCCTAGTCGAGTTTTTTGGAACGTTCTATGCGAAAGCGACATAACGCCGAACGCGCGTAGGGTAGCTGACGAGAACGCAGGGGAAATCATAGTCGGTGATATGAGGAAATTTCTGTCGGGCGTCTTGGGCTCAGTTAATGCCATCGTTGGAAGTCCTCAAGTGGATATTGAAGCCATTTTGCTAAGGAACTTCAGTAGAGAAAGTCTGCTGTTATGGCGAGCGAGATTGCTCAATAGTCTATCCTACGGGAAGGCAGCATTGACAGTGATTCAAGAGCTCATTGCGACCACATCATCACCTGTCGCAAAGACAGTCGAAGTCCTTGAGGAGCAGGCTCGAGCTCTGCATTACATTGGCGCGTATAAAAGCGCGGCACTCACCTACGAAAAGGCTACCCTAGTGGCAAAGAAGTCACAATTACCGGACGAGACCATTTATGACTTATTGCTATCATCGTGTGATAACTGGCGCTGCTATGGTGGCTTTCTAAAGGCAAGTAAGAGATTGCGCGAGGCCGAGACATTGGCTGCTGAATCAAGATTGAATAGAGCTGATCTATTAGCGGCCGCAAACCTCAAACATGTTCTGTTGCTTCGCCGCAATTATCAAGTCGCAGATCTGTTCGGCGCGAGTCGTTATAAGAATCGTATCAGACGAAAAGCGGAGATATTATTCAGAGTTTCGGCGGAGGCTTTACTCTCCAGCGGTCGATGGTTTGAAGTGCAGCAGCTTAGACTCTGGGCAGACCGCTTCGACTTGCCCGCTGATGTAACGCAACCGCCTGGGCTGTATGAGCTACCTCCACCTCGCGAAGGTTATGAACACCTGGGATTTCCGATGGCACAGATGATGGTTTTTCGCGATGACGTAGACACGGGCAGACGGTTGCATGATCAAGATGTCGCCGAGGAGGCGATTGAAAAAGCTAAGTTGGCTGTAAAGTTAGGCCTTCGGACAGAGGCGTGGAAATTGAACTACTTGTTGCTTAAGAGATTTCCTGAACATCGCAATACGCACACTCTAAGAGGGTTCGTCAGGAACTTTTTTGATTGTGAATACTCTTTTTTGATGCGTTGTTTATTGCTCATCATTCGACCGTGAACCACAAAGCCTCTCTGCCTCACTTGACTTCGATTTGAAGGGGACTACCAGAATGGCAATTCCAATTTCATTTTCCGAACTGTCCGGTGTTAAGCCAACTGAAAGCCAACTCTCTGAGTTGATTTGCTCTCTCAAAACAGATCCCACATTCATCTCTCTTGCAATGTGGAATCTGATGATTTCTCTTTTCGAGGGAGACATTGAGAAATACAAATACCTACAAGGGTTCTTCATTCGCAATCTCATCAGGAGAGAGTGGCGCGAACAAGTTCTTCAATCAGCCGCCCTGGACTCGGAATCACCGCGGCCCGTATTTGGTCGGTGGCAATTGCTGGCTTTGATGAAAAAGATCCTTCTTGAAACAAACGAAGGTGACAAGGACCCCAGAAACGACGACGGTTTGAGGCGGACTCTAGGTGACGCATGTTTGATGCTGAACGATCTACTTTTTACCGAAGAACAGATGGCGAGGCTCGAAAAAAAAGGAGGTACTGGGGAGCGAGAGCGAATACACGATGAACTGATGACGCAGTGGTTCCCGCAATCAGAGTTGATTCACGTCCCGGACGTGTTTCAGGCCGTCGCACGCAATGACGAATACCTTAATATCTTTGACCGGCGGGCTGCCGCGTTCAGATTCTCCGGTGGGCAGACTTTGGCGGAGAGATTCATGCAACTTACAGGGTTGGACATTCGACAATACTTGCGACTCTATTTTGGGTTGTATGTTCTGCACAACCAATTACAAGGTAAACATCCCGGAGAAATAAATGCGGATCCGGGGATTATCAATTTCGATAAGGAGCGCGTTTTCTCCGGCATGGACTTCGGGATAGAGGAGAAGAAAATATTCTTCCGTCGAGCGATTACCGACCTGCCGAGCCTTATCGAGAACGTAAAAAGCGATGACGAATCCGGCCGGGCGTGGCAGTCCGACTTCACCGCGTTTCGCGATCACCCTCTCGTTTCTACCCCGGGAAACGAACAAGGCTTCACCTGCATCGCCTTCCCATTTCTGATCGAGAAACTCGCGTCCGGCATTTACCACACGATCTTGAATTCCTGGAAGGTAGGCGATGCTGAGCGCACCCGGTTCCAAGGTTACTGGGGCAAGGTCTTCGAACAGTTCGTTAACGACAGGCTGCGTGAGGCGTACCCGCCGTCCATATTATCTAGTCGTTTTTACGCAAACCCTTATTTTAACCAGAAGCAAAATCGCTCAATCGAAGTCTCAGACGCCGTGCTAGATTACGGCGATTCCTTAGTGATCATGGAACACAAGGGTGGCTATTTAAGCCTCGCCGAGAAGTACAGTGACGACGCCAATAAACTGCTCACCGGGGTCGCGGAGAAGTTCGGGTTAGACAAAGCCATAAAGCAGCTATGCCGAGGCATAGGAATGTTATTCAACGTGGACCGCGGCAAGTCCGAGACCTTCTCCGAGTTGGATGAAAAGCGCCGTCCAGTCAATACATTCAATTCGTTTGACGTAGAGAGGATTCGCAAAGTCTACCCAATTCTCGTAGTCCAAGATTTCTCAATGACGACCGGGTTTATGAACCGGCGTTTAAAGATGCAGTTTGCCGGTAAGTTGGAAGAGTATGGTATAAGCACGAACGTTCATATACGACCGCTGTCACTTCTCACGGTGGAAAATCTAGAGAATGTTTTAGAGCATCTCGAAGAAATAAAGCTGACGGACTTCTTGGACGAATATGCCAGCGAGAGACATCAACCACTGTCTACGTTCAATAGCATTCTTGATGACTACTTGAAGTCGAGAGGCGCTGATGAAAAGCGTCAGTATAGGTGGTCAGTAACAAGAAGCGAAGAGTTCCTCAAATCAATTATGAAGAGATTTATCGTTAAGGAATAAAGCCGGATTGTTTGCGATATCCTAAAAGGCCCAGTGACTCCACAGCATTCCTGCTATTAAGTTGAAGCTAGTTTTTCTATATTAAATATTCGTTCCCAGTAACTTCCCAGGCTACCACCGCTCAACTCAGAATCCTGAGAGAGGCCCCGATTCCAACGTTGGAGAAAATCATCTTTCGAATCAACCCCCAAAACAACCTTGAATTGGTCGAAGAATCTTCGCGAAGCTGCACGCTGGAAAAGCGGAAAACTATCCACACGCCAGTGGTAGTTTTGGAACGATCCTATAGTCGCCGGAAACCAACTTAAGAAGCTAAACTTATTGTTAGGGTCAGTCTCTAACTCGAGCCGAAGCCACAAAATCACGTCAGCTTCCTTGAGCAGTTCGAACGGAATCAAATTCTCATTGGCTCTTTGGTGCAGCCACTGCTGTTCAGGATACTGATACTTTGTCCCATTCCCTTGTTTGCTCCACATTTGATTAAGAAGATTTTCTAAATACCGGGTGTCTCCGTTGGAGAATATTCCATACCGGTGTGATAGACCAGTAATTCCACGCTCGCGGTAATGAAAACTAAGAAGCAATGCCACCGGTTCAAAACTTTGACCTTGCAAGAAGACTGTTATCGTATATAGAAACGCTTCATGGACAATGAACTCGAGATGCTGATTCCAGGAGTGGTTATGTCGTGGTATCAGTTTCAATGTCGACTCGAAAAAAGGCGGTATAGCCTCAAACAAGCGTTTATCCGTGCCGTAGCGAGAGATGAAGCCTAGAAACGAAAGCCATTCATCTCGAAGGAAATCCCAGTCCTCGAGACGCTTCAACATTAGATTGTTCAGTTGAACGACTTCCTTCCCATTTTGAGGATCAATTTGGAGAGCTTCAAGGGCTTCAAGGAAACGATCGAGATAATCGCGCGCAAGCCCCGTCGAGTGGCGCTTGTCGTTCATCAATGCACTTTCAAAGGCTCGCAGCGCGAAGGTCGTCGGCGAAGTAGGTCGGCTGCTCTCAAACAAGTATCCAGGGGGCTTACCCAGAGGAGGCTCCTCGGAAGCCGGTCGTCCAGTTAGTGTTCGAAGTAGGTCCTCATATCCCATTTCAAAACGGTTCTGGTCGGAGAGATCGATATAAATCCGACTCTTGATAAAGAGTGGCTGGTAGCTTTCACCATCAGGTCCACGCTCGGTAATTACGGGAATGAATTTTTCTTGATCAACCTCATTGTAAACTTCTTGAGAAATGATCGTTGATTCAGTCCCCACACCGCCTTCACGGTGGTCAGCACGCTCCGCATAACGTTTATCACAAAGTATCAAAACGTTCTTAATCTCAGGATCCGTGACCATCTGTTCCATGAACGCAAATTTATCTTGGCCGGGCCGCAATCTCCACCGATCCAACACGACATCAACACCGTTGTCGCGAAGTTTCTCAGCGAGCTTCTTCACCCAGTCAGCGTATTCATCAGATGTCCAACTATAGGAGATGAATACTTTGGGCGGGACGTAATCAGATGAACTCACTCTCTCTGAGCCTCTCATTTCGCAACGTACTTTCAGTTGTGTGGCGCACGATTTGGCAATCCCATGCGAGCGCGAACGGCCAGTTAAATTTCGCCTTGCCTTTCAATGGGATTGGCGTCGAACTCTGCTTCGACGTTTGAGGCGATTGCTTCGTTAGAATGCCTTGCTGCTCTAGCACGCATCAGCTTGCCAGCCGCACGATTGATTTTCTTCCGAGCTTCTTCGGCTTTTTCGCTCTCGACTACTTCTCTCTTAAGAACCTCATTCGTGAGCACGGATTTGATTTGTTCCAAGCCTATTCTGACATCGGGAGATATGCGCCTTAGCTCACGCCGCAGGACTTCGAGAACCGGGTTGCTAACAACTAAAGCGCCCATGAAAAAGCGACTCAATGCTTGTTGTTGGGTATGGAACTCGCCAAGGGCTGATTTCATCCAACCCTCTCTCGTTAGGTTGTATAGCAGTTCGATGTCACCGGATTTTTTCGAACTAAGGTCTGAAAAATTAATTTCGAGCACCACGTCCGAAACGATCGGTTTGGCAAAGGTCACTTTGTAGATGCGCCAAATTTCGCCGTTGGTGAGAAGGACCCAATCGGTACCCTGATTTGCGGAGTAATCAACAGCTTGTTTTGTGTAGGAGTCCTTCAAATCCAAGCCAATGGCTTTGACTTCAATCAGATATTCGAACGTGCCATCAATCTTGATGGCCAAGTCACACCAAGTTCCGCGAATAGAACATTCAGACGTGATTTCAGAATACTTATCGTAACCAAAGACCTCAGACAACATGTCGGTAACAATGATGACTGTGTCTGATTCATTGGCATCACGCGACTTTGCCGAAGCGATAATTGGCTGAAAACGCTTAATTGCTGCTGACAAATCTCGCTGCTACTTTGCGGGAACCTGAGGCATTTGTAAGACCCTCCTGAGGTGGACGGTTTGGGATGTACGGCTTATATAGCACCGACAGTACTGCGATGCAAACATCTATCGCCCGCTAAAGCGGGCGAATTATTTGGGGGTGATCTGATCCGGGGGTGGCGCGCGAAACGCGCTCACCCCCGGCTACTGTCTGTCACGGCTACGCCGTGAAAGCATGACGTATAGGTTGTGGCACGATTTACTAGATGTGGGGTCTAAGGCGATGTGGTAACCATCTGTAGCAGCATGTCGTGGGGGAATCTTGAAGGCCTGTTTTTCGGGTCGCTTTTGCCTTTGCTCGAGTTAGTTCTTCCGGCAGCGCACTTGATGACACACGTTGTGTTTTTGAGATCAAAGAAGCGCGAACGAGATCAGCCGACTCTGTCGATCTTTCGTCCTTAAACTCGATTTTCAGTCTGAAGGGCTGAGAGATAGTAGCCGGTGGTCGCAGCGTTGCAGACCACCGGAAAAGCTCGCGAACGTTGAAGGCACCCTGAAGGGGTGCCAGCGTTCTGACGCCCTTTCAGGGTGTGGAATCTATTTGCGTTTGATCCGGGGGTGGCGTCCCGATGCATCGGGACTTACCCCCGGCTACTGTCTGTCACGGCTATGCCGTGAAATCATGACAGTCAGGCTATTGGAATATTCCATGAACCGAACAGTCCGCCTTCCTTTCAACCTGTTTACTTACCTGACCATGATGGGTTATGAAGAACTCAGACAATAGTCTGACTGAAACCTATGCCAATCCTCGTTCTGAGTCACACGGAAGTCTTAGAGCTCCTTCCCATCGAAGAATGCATCGCTCGTATGCGTGCGGCTCTGATCGCGCTCGCCGCCGGTGAAGCGCACCAGCCTTTGCGAACGATTATCCGACCGCCCGACGCAAAAGGTTTAATGGGACTGATGCCGGCATACATGTCTGGCACCTCTGCTCAGCAGGCTGCCTTCGGATTAAAAGCAATTTGTATATTCCCTGGAAATCCAGCGAAGGGTTTGGATTCACACCAGGGAGCGGTGCTGCTTTTTAGCGCGGAGACCGGCGAGCTGCTGGCAATGATGAATGCCTCAGCGATCACGGCCATTCGTACCGCAGCTGTCTCAGCGGTGGCGACGGACTTGCTCGCCCGAGCGGATGCCTCCACCCTCGCGATCATCGGTTCGGGGGTGCAGGCACGCACGCATTTGACGGCCATGTCTCAGGTTCGCTCGCTCACGCGTTGCCGTGTAGCGAGCCGGAACTTTGAACACGCCCAAAACTTTGCTGAAGAGATGAGGCCGGATTTTTCATTCGAGCTGGAACCGGTCGAAACTGTCGAGGCTGCTTTAGAGGGTGCTGACTTGATCGTAACTGCGACTACCGCCGTCGAGCCAATCGTGAGGCGCGAATGGATCTCCGCGGGAGCTCATTTGAATCTTGTAGGGTCGAGCACTCCAGGCGCGCGCGAGGTAGACAGCGAAACCATGGCGGCAGCGAGCTTGTTTGTGGACCGCCGTGAGTCAACCACCAACGAAGCCGGCGACTACCTGCTCGCGGTGCGTGACGGTTTAATCGGCCCCAATCATATTCGCGCCGAAATTGGTGAGGTTCTTAAAGGAGACAAACCGGGCCGTACGTCACCTGAAGAGATCACCTTATTCAAATCTTTGGGCCTTGCGATTGAGGATCTTTTCGCCGCGGAGTACCTGTACAAGAAAGCTGGAGAAAAGCAGGTTGGTTCGTGGGTTGAGTTTTAGGAAAGCAAACAGCAATCAGTAAACAGCAAACAGCAAACCGATTTGTCCGGTCGACGAATCCTCTGTAAAACTTGCTAACTTCTGACTTCTAGTCCTGACTTCTGACTTCTGGTCCTGACTTCTGACTTCTGGTCTGACTTCTGACTTCTGATCTCTCATTGCCGTTTGCTGTTTACTGTTTACTGTTTGCTGTTTGCTGATTGCTGATTGCTGATTGCTGATTCTAACAACATGCTCCCGTCCCTTGCTGACATCCACGACGCTCGACGAATGATTGCGGGTTCCGCTCTACGCACCCCACTCGTTCGCCTCAACGCTCCGGAAGCACCAGTCGAGATTTATCTTAAGCTCGAAAATCTTCAGCCCATCGGATCGTTCAAAATCCGCGGAGCCACAAACGCCATGGGCCACTTGACGCCGGAGACGTTGTCTCGCGGAGTACTAACTGCATCGGCTGGAAACATGGCTCAGGGAGTAGCCTGGCGTGCGCGTGAGCTTGGAGTTCCCTGCACCGTGGTCGCACCCGAGACTGCGCCGGACACGAAGATCAAAGCAATCGAACGACTCGGCGGACGAGTCATAAAGGTCCCCTTTGAAGAATGGTGGCGGGCCTTTGAAACGCGCAGCTTTCCAGGTGTCGAAGCAACTTTCATCCATGCGTTTGACGATCTGAATGTAATGGCCGGCAATGGCACAATTGCTCTCGAGATCATCGAAGACTGCCCGGAGGTTGATGCGGTCGTAGTTCCCTGGGGCGGTGGCGGCCTCACCTGCGGGATCGCTGCAGGCATGCGCGCCTTGAACTCGAAGTGCAAGATATACGCCGCCGAAGTGGCGACGGCGGCGCCTCTCGCGGCTTCACTTGCGGCTGGAACTCCGCAGGTTGTGGATTACCAACCATCGTTCGTAGATGGCATCGGTTCGAAGATTGTATTTCCGCAAATGCTCGAGCGCGCGCAACGGTTGATTGCTGGTTCACTCGTTGCGGAACTGGAAGAAGTTAGATCTGCAATACGACTCATGGCTGAACGCAACCGCATTATCGCAGAGGGTGCCGGAGCCTGTTCGCTGGCGTGCGCCTTAGCAGGCAAAGCCGGCGGTGGGAAAGTGGTATGTATCGTATCGGGTGGGAATATAGACTTCACACGGCTTTGCGAGATACTTGCAGAACATTGAAACCAGTCAAGAGATTTGCTGGGACCGCGGGCATCCCGCCCGCAATGAGCGCGAAGCGCGAAAATGAATGGAGAAACAGCAGCTTGAAAACCACCGCGCCTTCGGCGCGCTGCGGGCGGGACGCCCGCGGTCCCAGCAAATCACTTGACTGTGCGGGTCGGTTACTCTTTAACACAACCTGCCTTGAGAGTATGCTTACCACCGTCTCCTCCAAAAACTTGTCGGACACCCCCTTACCGGCACAGCAACGAAACATCAAAAACCAGTAGCGGATGTACCAATACCGTTACTCGAAAGGAGCATTCCAATGACAAGTCTCAGGTTTGGGGACTCGAGTGTGGCGTTTCAAAAAAGAGCCAGGGGTTTTCAATTCTTCGCATTCATTTTATGTCTCGCAACATTTACAGCCATGAGTTCGACAACTCTGGCCGGCAACCGCTGTAAGGACCACTGCAATGATGTTTACAAAGTGGAAAAAAGAGCCTGCAAAGCCATCCCGCTGAAGCACGAAAGGCATAGCTGTGAAGACGCAGCCAAGCTAGGCAAGGACCACTGCAAACATCGCTGCCGGTGAGAGCAGTAAGCAGAAGGCAGAAGGCAGAAGGCAGAAAACAAACAAAACAAAGGCCTTCAGTCCGTAACTTGGACTGAAGGCTTTCGTTTTACTGCCTACTGCCTAGTGCCTACTGATGCATGTCCCGAGAAATCACAGCGAGGGACATGTCGTCGACTAGCGGGCAAGCGGCGGCGAAGTCCTGAACCGCACCCAACACGGAAAAGAGCACGCCGTCAGCACTACGGGATTGCGGTCCAGGCGTTTCGGTTTCTACGCTGCTGTCTGTTCTGCCATCGGCACCTCCGGCTGCACGCCGCAGTTGGTCTTCAAGTCGACCGTAACCAAACTCTTCACCTGCTTCGTTCTGCGATTCGGTGATCCCGTCCGAATAGACCATTAGCATGTCGCCGTCTCCGAGCGTGAAGGAACCACAAACGTAGGGAGCGGCAGCGACCACGCCCAATAGCATCCCGCCATCCGACAGCAGTTCCAATTCTCCATTCGCTCGCAAGAGAAAAGCGGGAGGATGTCCGGCACTACAATACTTGACGAGGCCAGTGTTCGGATCGAGTTTGGCGATGAACAAACTGACGAGCGGCATAAACGACTTCAGCAGACAGATGTCACGGTTAACGCCGGCGACGATGCCTTCGAGGGTAGTGTTCACGGCCATGCGGGCACCAAGCAATCCCACCAGATGCGTGGTCCACATTCCCGCCGCCAGCCCCTTGCCACAGATATCTCCCAGCGCGAAAACTACGCCGTCAAACTGCTGCTGGACGGTGAAGAAGTCGCCCGGCAGGTGACGAACCGCAAAGATCTCACTCGCAACTTCAAAGTTTCCAAAACGCAGCTGACGCGGCGCGCAGAGACGGCGGTGCACCTGCGCGGCCTCAAAGATCTCGGTGCGCAGTTCTGCGTAGTGCTGTTGCAGATCCGTAAGCTTGAGCTCCAGCTCCCGGCGGCGGGCCGTGGCTGAAGGCCTGCGGTGCGAAGAGATGTCGATTGCTTGTCGTGTTGGTAATCGTGCCGCGCTCATGGGAGAGTTCGCTCCTTACCTTTCTCATTCAACCAAGCGGAAGCATTTTCCGAGTTTCCATTAACCGACGGGTCTTTTCCGGCTGCCGCTCTTGCTTCTGATCTCAAATTTGAGATCTCAGATCTCACCCAACAAACTTGTAGCCACTGCCGTGGACAGTAAGAATGAACCGCGGCTCCTCAGGGTTCGGTTCCAGTTTCTGCCGGAGATGGACGATGTGTGTGTCGACTGTCCGGGTGTTCGGATAATTCTCATAACCCCAGACCGCGTCCAACAAACGATCGCGGCTCAACGTCTCCACTGGATGAGCGACGAAGTACGCGAGCAAGGCAAACTCTTTAGCCGAAAGCTCGACCGGTTGGCCCGCGCGCAGCACTTCGTTGCTGCGGACATTCACTTCGACATCGCTGAATCGATAGACCTCGGATGCCGGCGCGTGCGGCGAAGCGCGCCTGAGCACGGCCTTAACGCGCGCCATCAGTTCGCGAATGGAGAATGGCTTGGTGACGTAGTCATCGGCGCCCAGCTCCAGGCCAACGACTTTGTCGATCTCCTGGCCGCGCGCGGTGAGCATGATGATCGGCAGCGCGGGTTTCCGGGTCTTCAGTTGTTTACAAACGTCGAGACCGCTCAGACGCGGCATCATCACATCAAGCACTACCAGATCGGGATCGTCAGCGAGGGCGCGATCGAGGCCTTCGATGCCATCGGCAGCGCTGATTACCTCGTAGCCCTCGTATTCGAAGTTGTCGCGCAGACCGGCGACCATGGCCGGTTCGTCTTCAACGATCAGGATGCGCGTCTTCCTGGCGGCGTTCGGTTCGGCAGATCGATTGCCGTTGGAGCCGCCGAGTGATTGTTCGAGATCAGCTTTTCTTTTCATGTGCGTCCTTCTCCTGGCGCTGCTTCCCCCTCCCACGTGTAGGGGAGGGCCGGCGTCGGGTGACGTCGCGCCTAGCTACCTCTCCCCTAACCCCTCTCCGCTTGCGGAGAGGGGAACACACTACATCGCCGGTTGCTGTGCAGCAGATGTCAGCGGCAACGACAAAATGAACCGACTGCCTTTTCCGGGTGTGCTTTCCACTGCAATTTCTCCGCCGTGGGCCTGGGTAATGTGACGAACCAATGACAGGCCCAGGCCGCTTCCTTTGGTGTTATGCACCAGCGGATCTCCCGCGCGATAGAACTTCTCAAAAATCTTCGACTGATCGCGTCGCGTGATTCCGATCCCGTGGTCAGCCACTTCGAGTTTCACCACACCATTCTCCCGGTAGAGTTTCACACCCAAAAAC
>Ga0068869_100001743_pt1 | contig 13000 bp, 7 predicted proteins | sample KBSMisM52_FD_64676 | JGI IMG/M metagenome (GOLD analysis project Ga0068869, IMG submission 64676) | Miscanthus rhizosphere microbial communities from Kellogg Biological Station, Michigan, USA - KBS Miscanthus M5-2 | ecosystem: Host-associated > Plants > Roots > Rhizosphere > Soil ... | reverse complement strand
GTCGGCTGCGGCGAGATGGTCGTTCTCAATCTTGTCAAAAGCGGCGACGTCCGGCTTGTCGCTCCACAAAGGCTTTTGCGAAGCCGGCGACATATCCGCCCAAGCGCTTGCCATGAAAAGAATTACGACCAAGCCACAACCATACATTTTTGCCATAGAAATCCTTTCGAGAAGGCCCTCATGCTACAGACGGAGAAAGTTCAGAGAGGTTAGCCAAACCGCTGTAGTCATAGGGTAAGCAAGAGCGAAACTCTATGCAAGTCGGGCTATTAGAGAATCACTCTTTCATCTCCGAGCCTGCGGGTGATACGTTCGCGATCCAGAAACTCCAGCAAAGGGATGGCATATTTGCGGCTGACGCCGGTCAGGTCTTTGAATTGAGTGACGTTTATTTTGGGAGATTTGGTTTTGTACTTGGCAATCATACCTTTCAGAATTTCCAGTGCCTTGCCATGGAAGACCAAATCATCGGTGATCTTCACTAGAGTCTTGTCTCTTAATAAGAGGGTAACGATCTTCTGTGCCCGCGCTTTGTCGACTTTCAATTCTGCCAACACATCCTTCAAGGCTGGTACTTTTAATCCCGCAGATGCGAACGCATTTTCGATGATCTTCTTGGATTCGGCCTCGTCATCTTTCATCACCATAACGCGGCCTGCGAGACGAACTTGTTCTCCCGCAATTTCGAGTTTCCCGGCGGACTTCAGCTTTTCAATCGCGGCATTGAAAACGCTCGGGTTCAGATTTACGCGGTCGCGCAATTCCTCTTGACCGATTCCAGTTTCGAGCGGGCTGGCACTGTGGAACTTGCTCACTGCTTGAAGAACCCCGTCCATCACACGGTTAAACTCAATCGCAGAAATGATCACCCGATCATTTGTCAGGACAAGCTGATCATTGTTTGCAACCATTGCGGCAGCGTTCCGGGTTGTCAGATTCATCTCTGCCTGCAAATCAGAAAGGCGCAATCCTTCTTGCTCCCTGCGCGCCACTCGCGCTACAACCATTTCCCGTGGAGAACCATGCGCCATGATCTTTAGAAAGAAGGCAATTTTTTCCGGGGAGATTTTGTGTGCAAGAGGCAGTGCATCGAGCACAACGCCTCCTCCCAGTGTTGTCGCCGGCGAAAGCTGGCGAATGACAAAGCGGTCTCCGGGAACCAGTAGTGTTGACTCCCGCAGGCGCAAACGAGCAAATCTTTTTTCGCCGGGAGAGATATGTCTTTCGCCAAACAGGGAAACTTGGGCTATGGCTTCCATCGTGTACGCATGAAAATGCACGCGGGAGCGGTCTTTTAAGGGCTTGGCTGAGGGCAACAATGAAAGCTCGACATCGAGGGTTGACGTGGAACGAAAGATCGAAGACTGGCCCAGCATCATTCCGCGTTTCAGTTCATCCTTAGCCACTCCGGCCAAGTTGAGCGCGATGCGTTCACCTGCGACCGCTTGTTCGGTTGACTGGCCATGAACCTGCATCCCTCTTACGCGAACATGTTTGCCTTCTGGAAATACCTCTAAGTCGTGTTCGGGAACAATTGTGCCTGAGACCATGGTGCCGGTCACGACTGTCCCGAAGCCTTTCACACTGAAGACACGGTCAATGGGAAGCCGTGGCAAAGCGGTGGAATCGCGCGACGGAATTTCGCTCGCGAGTTGTGTCAGTGCCTTCTTCAGTTCGTCGAGTCCAGTACCAGTTAACACACTGACAGGGATCATCGGGGTGTGCGACGCATCTAGGAATGATCCGTGCGAGAACTCTTTAATCTCGGCGATCACAACCTCTAAGGTTTCGGCATCGACAAGATCCGACTTGGTGATAACCGTGATGCCGCGGCGCACTCCCAGCAGGCGACAAATATCGAAGTGTTCGCGAGTCTGAGGTTTGATGGATTCATCCGCTGCGATCACGAACAAAACCAGATCAATTCCACCGACGCCAGCCAGCATGTTGCGGATGAAGCGTTCGTGGCCGGGAACATCGACAAAACCCAGGCGCAGAGTTTCGTCATTGGGTGCGGGAAGGTACAGGTGTGCGAACCCGATATCGATGGTAATGCCGCGGCGCTTCTCTTCTTCAAGACGGTCGGCATCGATGCCGGTCAGAGCTTTGACCAGTGCAGTCTTCCCGTGGTCGATATGTCCGGCCGTGCCGATGATGACCGACTTCATAAAGGTGGGGCCACCCTAGAAGCATACAATGGTGTGCGATTCGTTGACGTCCTCTGTCACGGCCTCTAAGATGGCGTGACCGGCGATCTGGCCACTATGATCGGACAAACCATCTCTCACTACCGCGTGGTCGAGAAGCTTGGCGGCGGAGGGATGGGCGTGGTGTATAAGGCTGAGGACGTCAAGCTCGGCCGGTTTGTCGCACTGAAGTTTCTTCCCGACGAAGTTGCCAAAGACCCGCAGGCGCTTTCGCGTTTTCAGCGCGAAGCCAAGGCCGCGTCCGCCCTGAACCATCCGAATATCTGCACCATTTACGAAATCGACGATCCCGGCGGCCAGGCTCTCATTGCCATGGAATATTTGGATGGCATGACGCTCAAACACAAGATCGATGGCCGCCCGCTGGATCTGGAAGTATTGCTGATACTGGCTATCGAAATCGCCGATGCGCTCGACGCGGCCCATGCGGAAGGGATCGTGCACCGCGACATCAAGCCGGCGAATATTTTTGTTACCAAGCGCGGCCATGCCAAGATCCTCGACTTCGGGCTGGCCAAGGTCACGTTCGAAGCAAAAATCGGAGAGCAGGCCACGGCTCTACCGACTGCTGTCGACGCGATGCACCTGACTAGTCCCGGCACCGCTTTGGGCACGGTGGCTTACATGTCTCCAGAACAGGCACGGGGCAAAGAACTCGATCGCCGCACGGATTTGTTTTCCTTCGGAGCAGTGCTTTATGAGATGGCCACCGGCATGGTCCCATTCCGTGGCGACACCTCTGCCGTCATCTTCCAATCGATTCTAGGCAAGGCACCCGTTTCGCCCGTGCGACTGAACCCCGATCTGCCACAGGAGTTGGAGCGCATCATCAACCGTGCTCTGGAAAAAGAACGCGACCTCCGCTATCAGCATGCATCGGAGATGCGCGCCGAGTTGCAGCGACTGAAGCGTGATACGGATTCCAGCCGTTCGGCGATAGCTCCGGCGGAGGGTATTGCAACGCCAACCAGTACCGACAAACATGTATTCACGCCCGCCTCGGGCGTAGCGACTGCTTCTTCCTCATCGATTTCGTCGGTACTACAACAAAAGAAAAGCCGCGCCTGGATTGCAGCCGCTGTTGCGACTTTCGTCGTTGTAGTTGCCGGAGGTCTGTTCTTTCACGGACGCAAGTCCGCGGCGCTCACGGAAAAAGATTCCATCCTGCTAGCGGACTTCGTGAACAGCACCGGCGACACCGTCTTCGACGGCACTTTGAAGCAAGCTCTGGCGGTGCAGCTCGAACAGTCTCCTTATTTGAATGTGATGCCCGAGTCCCGCATTCAACAGTCGTTAGGTTTTATGGGACGTCCATCCGATGAGCGCATCACTGCAGACATCGCCAAAGAGATCTGCCAGCGTGAAGGGGCTAAGGCCGTGCTGGTCGGCTCTATCTCATCTCTGGGGAACCACTACGTTATTGACCTGAACGCCATCAACGCAGCAACCGGCGATTCGTTGGCCCGGGGACAGGTTGAAGCGGAGAGTAAAGAGCAGGTGCTGAAGTCGTTGGACAAAGTTGCTTCCGATCTTCGGCAGAAGCTGGGAGAGTCACTCAGTTCGGTGCAGAAGTTCGCCACGCCACTCGAGCAGGCGACCACGTCATCTTTGGAGGCACTGAAGGCCTACTCCGAAGCGCACAAACTGCACCAGGCGATGCGCGACGCAGACTCCATTCCTCACTACAAACGTGCAACCGAGCTGGACCCGAACTTCGCCATGGCGTATGCGGCACTTGGCGTAGTTTCGGGCAATGAAAGTCACATGAGCGATCAGACTTTATATCTGACCAAAGCTTATGAGCTCAAAGATCGAACCAGCGAGCACGAAAAGCTGTACATCTCGTCTCACTACCTAAGCGAAGTTGTAGGAGACCTTCAGGCCACCGCGGAGATATACGAGCAGTGGAAGCGGTCTTATCCGCGTGACTCAGTCCCCAGGGACAATCTGGCATTGACCTACATGACGCTGGGGCAGTACGACAAGGCGCTTGCCAACGCGGCTGATGCCATGCAGCTCGATCCCAAAGATAGTTTTGCTCCCCAGAACCTGGCGGCTATCTATTTGCGCCTGAACCGCTACGACGAAGCCAAGACGATCGTTGAAAAAGCCGAGGCAGAAGGACGCAACCAGCCGGTCGGCGACATCATTCTGCTGCAAATCGCCTTCCTTCACGGCGACCGTCCGGCCATGGATAAGATTGTCCAAAGCCGGGCAAACAGTGGGTTTGAGCCTATACTTCTCGATCTCGTAGCTATGTCCGAGCTTTTTCAGGGCAAAGTAAAGTCCGCACGGTCTACTTACAGCCGGGTCATTCAGCTCGCCCAGCAGAACAGCTTGAAAGAGTTGGCTGCGCAGATGTATATCGAACAGGCCTCTTTCGACGCCGAGATGGGATACGACCCGGAGCCCGGCAAACGCCAGATCACCCAGGCATTGACAATCACCGGCGATAGCGACACAAGAACTCAGGGTTTGCTGGCATGGGCGATCGTGGGTGAAGCGGGCCGCTCGCAGCAACTTGTTGACGAACTCGGCCGGCAAAGCCCCAAGAACCTGATCTTGATCCAGGGATGGATTCCCACCGCTCGCGCGCTTATGGCGATGCACAAAAATCAGCCAGCCGAAGCGGTCCGTCTGCTGGCGGCGGCTGAGCCCTATGAGCTGGGAGGGTTCCCACAAGGCTTGAATTTGTATCCTGTCTACGTACGCGGCAAAGCGTACTTGCTGGCGCATGACGGAATTAAAGCCGCAGCACAATTCCAAAAGATGCTCGATCACCGCGGTCTTAATTGTGTCAACCCAATTTATTCGCTATCCCAGTTGGGACTGGCGCGGGCACTGGCGATGCAACGCGATAACGCAAAAGCGAAGACCGCCTATCAGGATTTCTTTTCGACGTGGAAGGATGCAGACCCCGATGTGCCCGTGCTGAAGCAGGCCAGGGCGGAGTATGCGAAGTTGCAGTAGAGTAGAGAATTATTTGCTGGAAGGCGATCCGAGAAACGCGGTTTTCGCGGTTTTGCCCGAAGCCTGCCAAATTTTCATGATTTCATACACAATCATCGTTCCGTAAGTGACGGCAATCCAAACCACCACCGCTTCAAGGGGCAAGTTCGCCCACGCTCCGATGAATAATCCCATCATCTGATTGGGCTGATATCCCCACCATCCGTAAGGTACCGCGAGGGTTGCTTCCCAGAACATGCTGATGAGCAGCATCATGAAAACTGTCAGGCTAAAGGCACGCCAGTTGATGAAGCGCCGTGCCGCGTGGAAGAAACCCGCAGAAGGCACAAGACCGCCGAGCACCAACACGGTGAAATAGCCAGGGAAGCCTTGAGGCGAATGGAACCTCTTATAAATCATTGCTACGGTTAACAGTGCGAGCCCAATGACCAAAGACCACGGATGAAATTGCAGCAGCCTTGCGATCTGTTGAGATTCTCCTTTGTAGTCAGCGATGTTGTAGGCCACGAGCCAGTACTCGTCCAGCCAGATATAGATAAGGAGGATGGCGACAAAGCCGGTGAAATAAAAAATATACTCTTCAATCGGGACCGGTCCGCAAAGTGCGGGTGCGCCAATTCCCAACGTCGCTCCGGCATTGGGAAAGATGAAGAAGCGGTGGGCGAGAAAGAAATCCAGCCCGTACCCGATTGGGACAAGAATCCAGATGGTTCTCCAAAATGCTCTCTGGGGAATTGCAATCCCCTCACTCGGCAGAAACCACCAGCCAATCACAATGATCGGAATGATAAACAACAACAAGCTCCAGGTGTAACCGTAAGGAGTCGGGTTCGCGCTGGGGATTTGTGCCACTGCCGCCGTTTTTACCGTATGCAACGCAATTCCTGCTGGGACGGCAATCATGGCAAACATGGCCATGACGATCCACGCGCTACGCTTCTGGCTTGGGGAACTTACCGGCATCAGCGAAAAATTGTAACCGAGCCGGTTTACCTTTGCCTGGTTGGCCCGTCTCTCCTGTTGTAATCCCACAGAAGGTATGGCATGCTTCTGTGGGATTAACACAGGAGAACGCATGTCCGATTCGAAACTCGATTTGCTTCAGGGAACTCTGGACCTGATGGTGCTGCAAACACTTGCATCCATGGGGTCACTGCATGGATATGGGATCGCCCGCCGCATTGAACAAGTCAGTGGTAATGAAGTTCTTTTGAATCAGGGCACGATTTATGCGTCGTTGGTCCGCTTGCAGGAGCGCGGCTGGATCTCCGCCGAGTGGGGCACCTCCGACAATAACCGCAAGGCGAAGTTTTATTCCATTACCAAGAAGGGGCGTAAGCAATTGGCGGAAGATGCTGAGTATTGGCAGCGCCTTTCAAGCGTGATGGGCCGTGTGTTGACCATGCAGGGAGAAGATAAATGAACTGGCTATGGCAGTTACTTCAACGCCTCCGTTCATCGTTCTCCAATGCGGAGGCAGATCGCGATCTTGATGCGGAGATGGAATCTCATCTGGCCATGGCCATTGAAGAGAACATGAAGCGCGGGATGTCTGAGCAAGAGGCGTGGCGTCAGGCGCGCATCCAGTTCGGCGGATTGGAACAGGCCAAGCAGCAACAGCGCGAAGCTCGCGGATTTCAGGGGCTGGATATTCTCTGGCTCGATTTGCGCTATGCCTTCCGCACCATGCGCCGCGATCCTGTTTTCACCTGCGTCGCGATTTTGATCCTTACCATGGGTATAGGTGCCAACATCGCAGTATTCAGCGTGGTGAACACGCTCATGCTGCGCCCACTGCCGTTTCAGGATTCACAACAACTGGTATGGATTGCCGGCCTTCCCGGAAAGGGCGGGCTTTCCTCGGAGACATATTCGACTGACGCCTACAAACAATTTCTTTCGCAGCAGCAATCCTTTCAGGATGTAACCGGGTATTTTGCCTTTTCTACCAGTGACAACACACGCCTCATCGAACATGGAGAACCAGTGCCGCTTTCAGGTGTCGCTGTGGTGGGGAATTTTTTCCAGACCATGGGCGTCAAGCCGATACTTGGCCGCTTATTTACACCGGAGGAATGCCGCAAGAACGGGCCCCCGGTGACTTTGCTGAGTTATGCGTTCTGGCAACGGCACTTTGCTGCGGATCCCAACATCGTAGGTCAGTCCATCAATCTCGATAACCGCTCGGTCACTGTGATTGGCGTGCTGCCTGAGACATTTGATTTCGGCTCGGTCTTCTCACCCGGTGCGAAAATCGAACTCTACGGGCCCGCCATTCTGGAAGACATGGAAGATTGGGGAAACACGCTCTCGTTCGTTGGGCGACTTAAGCCCGGAGTGACGATCGCTCGGGCGCAGGCAGAAGCCAATCTGCTTTTTCCAAAATTTCTATTTAGCTTTAAACACCCGGGATGGGGTGGTAATTACACAGGACAACTGACCGCCCTAAAGGAATATGTCAGCGGAAAGCTGCGGCGATCGCTGATCGTGCTGTGGTGTGCGGTGGGTTTAATTTTGCTGATTGTCTGTGTGAACTTATCGAACTTGCTATTGGCCCGCGCAGCTGCTCGAAGCAAGGAGTTTGCCATGCGCAGTGCTTTAGGCGCGGGGCGCGGGCGGCTGGTCCGGCAACTACTTACCGAGAGCCTGGTTTTATCGGCGATCGGTGCGGTGTTGGGATTGGCTCTGGCCTATGGCACTACTTTTTATTTGGCACATCAAGGATCGATTGCTCTTCCTTTATTGAGCAGCGTTCGCGTGGACAGCGCCGCACTGATATGGACTTTGCTCATCACCGTTGCGACGGCCGTCATCTTTGGTCTGGCTCCTGGACTCAAAATGTCCAGCAAGAATTTGCAGGAAGCTTTAAAAGACAGCGGCCAAGGCATGAGCGAAGGCAAAAAGCATGAACGCCTGCGCGCCGCGTTGGTGATCTCCGAGCTGGCTTTGGCGTGCGTGCTGCTGGTCGGTGCCGGCTTGTTGCTGCACAGCTTTTTGCGCGTGTTGGATGTGGACTTGGGTTTTGAGCCCAGCCGGCGAGCTGCAATCAAAGTCGAATTCGCCGACGGTGATGGAAACAAGCGTGGAGTGGTTTTAAGCGAAATGCTGCAACGTATCGTTGCGGTTCCAGGAATTGAGGCAGCCGGTATCTCGGACAATTTGCCGCTCGATATGAACCGTTCCTGGGGATTGAGCGCGAAGGGCAAGCAATATCAAAAGGGCGAGTTGCCCGCGACGTTTGTCTATGTAGCGACGCCCGGTTATCTCAATGTGATGGGCATAAGGCTGCTTGCAGGGCGCGATCTCAGTTGGCAAGACGGAGAGAAGAGCGAGCCTGTCGTAATTATTAATCAGACAGCGGCACGCTATTTGTGGCCGGGGGAGGATCCCATCGGAAAAATTGCGCTGGTCAATGGCAAAGATACGCGGGTGATCGGATTGATTGCTGACGTTCGCGAAAGCAGCGCTGAGACGATCCCAGGCTGGCAGATGTATCTGCCGATAACCCAGGCTGGCCCGGTTGGGGCGCAACTTGTGGTCCGCACCAAGCTCCCGCCAGCGGCACTGGCGTCGAGCGTGTTGACCACTTTGCGGTCGATGAATCCGGCGCAACCCGCAAGGGAATTTCGGCCGATTCAGCAGATTGTGGACCACGCTACTTCGCCGCGTCGCTTTTTCGTGGTGCTGGTTAGCATTTTTGCCACGCTTGGCTTAGTCCTTGCCTCTCTAGGAATTTATGGAGTCATTTCTTATTCGGTGACCCGACAGACCCAGGAAATTGGCATCCGCATGGCTTTGGGCGCGACGGTGGTGCGGGTACAAATGGATGTTATCTGGAAAACGCTGCGCATGGCGTTGATTGGAATTGTTTTAGGAGCTGCCGCGTCGTTTGCAATGGCGCGTGGCATCACTTCCCTGCTGTTTGCTGTGCAGCCCAACGATCCGCCAACTTTCACCAGCACTATTGTGCTTTTGACTGCGGTGGCAATCGTGGCTGGCTATGTTCCAGCACGGCGGGCAGCACGGATCAATCCCATGACGGCGCTGCGCAACAGTTAATGCGGGAGCGAGTCTAGTATGATTCGTCATGCTCACCAAAGACCAAGCGCACGGCCTCGCGCAACATTGGATTCAAGCCTGGAACTCGCACGACATCGACGCCATCCTGTCCCACTACAGCGAAGACGTCGTTCTGGTGTCTCCTGTAGCGGCAAAGTTGTTGGGTGATCCCGCCGGCACGGTGAAAGGCAAAGCATTGCTGCGCGCTTATTTCCAGAAGGGACTCCAGTTCTATCCCCAACTCAAGTTCAATTTAATCGACGTCATGTGGGGACTTTCCAGCCTGGTTCTCTACTACACCAACCAAAACGGCACCAAATCTGGTGAATTCATGGAAGTCAAAGACGGGAAAATTACCCGAGTAGTTGCAAATTATGGGGGTTAACGGCCGAGGTTGGTGAAATCAGGAAATCAAATCAGGCAATTGAGGCAATAAGTTTTTCGACTGGATTCGCCCTTTTCATCCCCTGCCGCAGGTGCGAAAATAGAGTTCTCCTATGAGTGCAGCCGCTCCTCCTGCCATTACTCCGGAAGTCATCCGCGAACACGGACTCACGCCGGACGAATACGAAAAGATCGTCAAACTGCTCGGCGGGCGCGAACCTACGCGCACAGAGCTTGGCATCTTCAGCGTGATGTGGAGCGAGCACTGCTCGTACAAATCTTCACGCGTGCATTTGAAAAGATTGCCCACGCGCAGCAAGCTGGTGGTGCAGGGCCCCGGAGAAAACGCCGGCATCATTGATATTGGTGATGGCTGGGCTTGCGCGTTCAAGATTGAGTCGCACAATCATCCTTCCTTTATTGAACCGTTCCAAGGTGCTGCTACGGGCGTTGGCGGAATTTTGCGCGACATCTTTACCATGGGCGCGCGGCCTGTGGCTGTGATGGATTCGCTGCGCTTCGGGCCGATCACTGCAACGCCTAATTTGTCTCAAGCCGAGCTGCATAAGAACCACTCTGTGTTGGAAGGGGTGGTGAGTGGCATTGCTTCTTACGGAAACTGCTTCGGCGTTCCCAACCTCGGCGGGGAGACCAAGTTCGAGCCTTGCTACTCCGGCAATCCTCTGGTGAATGCTTTCGCTCTCGGCCTGGTGAAGAAAGATGAAATCTTTTACGCGAAAGCTGCGGGTGAAGGGAACCCGGTCATCTATGTTGGCTCGAAAACTGGCCGCGATGGAATTCACGGTGCGACCATGGCCAGCGAAGAATTTCATGAAGGCTCAGAGTCGAAGCGGCCAAATGTGCAAGTTGGCGATCCTTTCATGGAAAAGCTGCTGTTGGAAGCCTGCCTCGAAGCCATGCAGACTGGAGCGATCGTCGGCATTCAAGACATGGGCGCAGCGGGCCTGACTTGCTCGACCTGCGAGATGGGTGGACGGGGCGGGGTTGGCCTCGAAATCGAAATGGACAGAGTGCCTCAGCGCGAGACCGGCATGAATGCGTATGAGATCATGCTGAGCGAGTCGCAGGAACGCATGTTGCTGGTTGCGCAAAAAGGCCGTGAGAGCGAAGTCTTCCGCGTTTTTGAGAAGTGGGGACTCGATGCTGTCGAGATCGGCCGCGTCATCGGCGAAAACAAAATGCGCGTGTTCGAGCACGGTAAGCTCGTGGCGGAGATTCCCAACCAAGCTTTGACCGACGATGCTCCGGTGTACAAGCGCCCCCTTGAGCGCTGGGAGCCGCCGGTTCCGCGCGAGAAGCCTGAGAACATTAAGCTGGGCAAGGCTGATCTAACTTCTGATCTGAAAAAACTGCTGGCCAGCGCCAACATCTCCGGCAAGCGTTGGATTTGGCAACAGTACGACTCGATGGTCCAGACCAACACGGTCGAAGGCCCAGGTCAGGGCGATGCCGGCGTGATCCGGATCAAAGGTTCGAACCGCGGGCTGGCTATGGCTCTCGATGGCAACGGGCGATGGTGCTATCTCGATCCCAAACTCGGCGCGATGCACGCCGTCGCTGAAGCTGCACGCAACGTGGCATGCTCGGGAGCAACTCCAGTCGGTGCGACCAATTGCTTGAACTTTGGCAATCCGGAAAAGCCGAACATTATGTGGCAATTCTCACAGGCGATTGATGGAATCACCAAAGCCTGCGAAGAACTCGATGTTCCCATCACCGGCGGCAATGTCAGCTTCTACAACGAAACTTTGGGCGAAGGAATTTATCCGACGCCGGTCCTTGGAATCGTCGGCATTATCGACGACGTTCACAAAGCTGTGACTCCAAACTACAAAGAACTGGGTCGCACATTGGTGTTGCTGCGCGCCTCCGAGCCTGGAGATGCCACCGATGCAGAAACTGAGTTTGGTTCGTCGGAATACGCAAAGGAGATTCTGGGCTCGGTCTGGGGATTCCCTCCGGCCCTCGAACTCGACCGTGAAGCTGATTTGCAGAAGGCTCTGGTTGAGTTGTCGAAAGCCGGGTTGTCCGAGTCGATCCATGACTGCACCGAGGGCGGTTTAGTGGTCGCGCTGGTCGAGTCCGGCTTTGCTAAAAGCTTTGGAATCAGCGTGGATCTGGTGTCGAACGGTTTGCCACCAGAATTCGTCCTGTTCGGGGAGGATGCGAGCCGGGTAATCATCTCCTGCGACCAGAGTAACCTCTCGCGAATCCAACAATTGGCGGTAAAATACAGCCTCTCTGCCGATGTTATCGGGCAAACCGTTTCCGACAAAGTTGAAATCAGGCTGGATGGGCGTGCGGTGGTGTCGGCTTCGGTGAGTGAGTTGCGCAGTGGGTATGAAGGCGCAATCGAGGCTGCGCTGAAAGCAGATCCGGAGGCAATCGTTGCATAGCGGTGAGGAACAAATCATGACTCCTGACAAATTTCACGACGAATGCGGCGTAGTTGCGATCTACTCTCACCCGGAAGCGGAGACGCTCGCCTACCTCGGGCTGCACGCCTTGCAGCATCGCGGACAGGAGTCAGCCGGAATCGTTACCTCGAACGGCATGCAACTGCGCGCCCACAAAGCGATGGGCCTGGTTGCCGACATCTTTACGCCCGACGTGCTCGCGCCCATGCGGGGAACGCTGGCGATCGGTCATACCCGCTACTCGACTGCCGGAGACTCGGCATTGCTCAACGCTCAGCCGATCATGGTGCAGTCGAACAAGGGCGTCACCGCGGTGGCCCACAACGGAAACTTGGTTAACGCCACGGAAATTCGTGGCAAATTGGAAGCACAGGGATCAATTTTCCAGACCAACAGCGATACGGAAGTTATCGTTCACTTGATTGCGCTCTCTAAAGAACACACCTTGCCGGAAGCCATCGCCGACGCACTACGCCGGGTCGAAGGTGCGTTCTCGCTGGTGATGATGAGCACAGACAGAATTTTCGCCGTCCGCGACCCGCGTGGATTCCGTCCATTGGCGATGGGACGCATCCCGGCTCGGGACGGTCAGAAACAGGACACAATTGTGTTTGCGTCAGAAACCTGCGCCTTCGATCTGATCGGTGCAACTTACGAGCGCGAAGTGAAGCCGGGTGAGTTAGTGATCGTTGGCCCGGAAGGAATCAGCTCGCGTTTTTACGCCACGGCACAGCCGCAGTCGAGCTGCATTTTCGAGCACGTATATTTTTCGCGCCCTGATAGCCGCGTCTTTGGACGTGCGGTTCAGGAAAGCCGCGAACAGTTGGGTCGCCAACTGGCGATTGAAGCCCCGGTGGAAGCTGACCTGGTTGTGCCCGTGCCCGACTCCGGTGTCACAGCCGCACTCGGCTACTCCAATCAATGTGGAATCCCTTTTCGCTT
>Ga0068869_100001740_pt1 | contig 13017 bp, 11 predicted proteins | sample KBSMisM52_FD_64676 | JGI IMG/M metagenome (GOLD analysis project Ga0068869, IMG submission 64676) | Miscanthus rhizosphere microbial communities from Kellogg Biological Station, Michigan, USA - KBS Miscanthus M5-2 | ecosystem: Host-associated > Plants > Roots > Rhizosphere > Soil ... | reverse complement strand
CACGTCATCGAGCTTGACCGCCTGAATGTCCTCGTGGGAGCCGATGACGTTGCCGTAATACGGGTGGCCCTTCGGGAAGAGACTCTGAATCAGCGTCTCTTCGGCGAGGCCGTACGGCTGGTTCTCGACGCTCTGACGCCGTTCGTTGCGCACGACGTCCTGCTGGTTCGACAGCGCGGCCTGATCCACCTTGTCGAGCAGGTAGCCCATGCGATCGGACTCGAGCCAGAGCGCCAGTTCGAGCTGATTGTTCGGAACGGTCTCGAAGTAGTTGGTCCGATCGTAATCAGTGGTGCCGTTGATGTCGCTCGCTCCGGCCGCCTCGAGCAGCTTGAAGTGCGAGTCGGGCGGCACGTGCTTCGAGCTCTGAAACATCATGTGCTCGAACAGGTGAGCGAAGCCGGTGCGGCCGGGCTCTTCGTTGGCCGGGCCGACGTGGTACCACAGGTTTACCGCGACCATCGGTACGCGCTGGTCGCGGCTCAAGATCACGTCGAGGCCATTCGGCAGCGTGTACTTCTCGAATGCGATCTTCGGGATGTCAGACGACGCCGACTGCTGGCCCGCGTCTCGCTTGCCCATGCAACTCGTAACGCCGACCAGCGCGGCAACGAGGACGACGAGGATGCTCAAATAAGATTTGTTCAGCATGATTTTGATTAAGCAGCTGGGGTTCAGCCGCGTCCGTTCCTGCTCGTTTTGATCGGCGGGGCGGTGAGGCTCGCCCACAGGTACCAACACGCCACGGATCGGTACGGCCGCCAGGCCTCTCCGAGTTTCGTCAGCCGCGCGGGAGTCGGCAGCGCGCGAAGCTTATACGCTCTTTGGACGGCCTTGACGATGCCGAGGTCTCCCACGGGAAGCACGTCCGGCCGGTGCAACCGGAACATGAGGAACATCTCCGCCGTCCAGCGGCCAATGCCCTTCACGCTCGTCAACGCCACAATCACTTCATCGTCTGTGAGCGACGTCAGGGTCTCGAGATCGAGTGAGCCGTCGAGAATCCGCGTGCACAGGTCGCGGATGTATTTGAGCTTCTGGCCGCTGAGGCCAACGGCCCGAAGCTTCTCGTCCGGAACACGCGCTACCGCGGCCGGCGTGGCCCCTCCGTCGAAGAGCGCGGAGAAACGTCCCTCGATCGTTTTCGCCGCCTTGGTCGACAACTGCTGCGCGATGATGGCGTGCAACAGCGCGTGAAACGGGTCTGCGCGCTGCGACGAGGCCAGGCCGCATTCACCGTGCTGGCGAATGAGCGTGGCAATGACAGGGTCGCGGCGCATCAACGCGCGACGGGCGCGGGCATAGTCAATCGACGCCATCTCAAAACGATAATTCTAGTCTTCAACTCCCAACTCCCAACCTCCAACTTCCAACCCCGGATGGGTCCACATTGGGAGTTGGGAATTGAGAGTTGGGAATTGACAGCGTCACTTCAAAGCAGCGGTGAGGCTGACCCGTGCACGGATTTCGAGCTGGCCGGCGGCGATCGGGGGCGCGGCGTCGGCGGCAGCGGTCTGAGCGGCGGCGCGCAGGTAAGGCATCGGCACCGGCGGACCTCCGCCTCCCTGCTCGTCGATCCGCACGATTCTGTCGATGGCACGGCCCGCACCGGCGGCGGCCGCTTCGGCCTTGGCGCGGGCATCCGATACCGCCAGGCGCAGCGCCTCCCGTTCGAGCTTGGCCTGGTCCTTCATGTCGAACCTGATCCCGTTCAGCGAAGTGGCACCGGACCCGACGGCGATCTCGAGATACTCCCCGACCCGATCCACGGCGTCGATCCTGATCTCAATGCTGTTCCGTGCGACGTATCCACGGCCGACGCGCTTGCCGTTCACGAAGTCCCACTCGTATTGCACGTCGTAGCCGGTGGTCCTGATGGCGTCGGCAGGCAGACCTGCGCTTCGCAACTTGTCCTGCACCGGCTTCATCAGTTCGGTGTTGCGACGCTGCGCCTCGCGCGGACTGGGCGCGCGCGATTCCGCACCGATCGTGATCCATGCGCGGTCGGGCACGGCCGTGACCTGCCCCTCGCCGACCACCACAACGACCGGCTCACTCGGCGTCGTCGGTGTCTGTTGCGCAGAAACTGCAGACGGCACGAGCCAGAGCAGGAACAAGAAAATGACAAGCCTCACGTCGGTCTCCTTCTCCACTGATTCTGACGCGAAACGCACAGTCCAGGTTGGGAGTCACTAGAATGGACGACGCATGCCCCCTAGCGGCCCACTGAGCGGCGTCTTCGTTCTTGATCTGACTCGCGTCCTGTCCGGTCCCTTCTGCACGATGCTGCTGGCAGACATGGGGGCGCGCGTCATCAAGGTAGAACGTCCCGGCGAGGGAGATGAGACACGTGCATGGGGGCCACCGTTCGTCGCGGGTGAAAGCGCGTATTTCCTCGGAACCAATCGCAACAAGGAAAGCATCACACTCGACTTCAAGCAGCCTGAAGGGCGACGCGTCATCGATCGTCTCCTCGACCAGGCCGATGTCGTCGTCGAAAACTTCCGTCCCGGGACGCTCGCGCGACTTGGCCTCGACTACGCGTCGCTCACGGATGCGCGGCCACGGTTGATCCACGCGTCGATCTCCGGCTTCGGGCAAACGGGGCCACGGCGGTTCGAGGCAGGCTATGACGCCGTCGTACAGGCCGAAGGCGGGCTGATGAGCATCACGGGCGATGCTGATGGTCCACCTTTCCGGGTCGGCGTCGCCATCGCCGATCTCGTCGCCGGCATGCTCACCGCACACGGGATCGTGCTTGCGCTCTATGCGCGAGAGAAGACCGGCCGCGGGCAGCAGGTGGACGTCGGCATGCTGGACGGTGTGGTGTCGATCCTCAGCTATCACGCGTCGATGCACCTGACCGCGAACATCCGGTCGCGGCGCGTCGGCAATCGTCACGCGACGATTGCGCCCTACGACACCTTCGCTACGGCCGATGGCGAGTTCTTTCTGGCCGTCGGCAACGACGATCAGTTCCGTCGCTTCTGTGCCGCCGCCGGTGTCGCGGCGCTGCCGGCGGATCCGAAGTTCGCAACAAACCCGGCGCGCGTCGTGAACCACATCGAGTTGCGGGAGCGGCTGTCACCAATCCTGGGCGCGCGCCCGCGCGCCTACTGGCTCGAGATGCTGACCGACGCGGGCGTTCCGTGCGGCGCCGTCCGTGACGTGCCGGAGGCGCTCGCCGATCCGCAGATTCTCGCGCGCGAGATGATTCAATCCGTGGAGCACGTCGCAGCTGGCATGCTGAAGGTCGTGGGCGTGCCGATCAAGCTATCCGACACCCCGGGTTCAGTGCGCACCGCGCCGCCGACATTGGGGCAGCACACGGTTTCGATTCTGCGGGAGTTGCAGATGAGAGACGACGAGATCGAGCGTTTACGTAGCCAACAAGTGATTGACTGAGAACACGGAGGCGTTCGGAGGCAACGGATCACCACGGAGGCACGGAGGCACGGAGGACCACGGCAAAGGACACGTCTCCGCGTCTCCGCGTCTCCGCGGTTAGCCGTTGTCTCCCAAACCTCCCATACCCGAGGAGTGATGCCATTGGAAATCTCACAAGTCCGAAAGCGAATCCAGGCCGCGATGTCGACGGCCCGCGATCGTGCGAAGCAGCGTCGTCAGCAAGCCGACGAAGCCGGCCAGGCGTACGAAAAGTTTCTCGATCATCTTGCCGCGCCGCTTGCGCGTCAGGTGGTGAACGCGCTGCGCGCGGAGGGCTACGCGTTCACCGTGTCCAGCCCGAACCGCGGGCTGCGAGTGTCATTGGATGCGGGTCGCGACGACTACGTCGAGCTGGCGCTCAACGCCGAAACGGATCCGCCGCATGTGACCGGTCGAGTCCGACGCACGCGTGGCTCGCGAACAATCGACGAGGAGCGCCCGGTCAAACCCGGCGCCGGACCAGACGCGGTGAGCGAAGAAGATCTGCTGGAGTTCCTGTTGGGTGCGCTCGAGCCCTGGCTGGAGCGTTAGTTGGGAGTTGGTCTCTTGGGAGTTGGGAGTTGACGGCGAGCGCAGCTACTGCGCGCGAAGCAGCAAGACGGGGATCTTCACAAAGTGCCGGACCTTACTGACCGTGGTCCCGCGTAACAGATCGTTGAAGAAGCGATGCCCATGCGTGGACATTGCGATCAGATCGACGTTGCGCTCCTCAGCCAGCCGGATCAACTCGTCCGCCGGATCGCCCATCGCGAGTTCAGCCTGCACCGTGAGCGAGTCCGCAGTGAGCTCGGATGCGAGCCGCTGCAGGTACGCGCGATCGACCTTCATCTCTTCTGACTCGCGCAGCTTCAGCTGATCGAAGTGGCGCGCCGCCCAGCCGTCGGCGACGTGGACGAGCAGAATCTCCGCGTGCGTCAGCTTGGCGAGCTGACGGACGTGCGCGATGATTGTCTTGTCGGCCGGAGAATTCTCAACGGCAACGAGGATCCGTCGATACATGCCCGTGATCTGATGTGAGGATGCGCTACCCGAAAAAGGTCTGATACAGCAGCCAGACGTTCAACGCAGCAATGATAACGGCGATCGTCCACGCCAGCACCCGCACCCAGGGCGGCGCGACGAACGCGCCCATCTTGGCTTTGCTGCTGGTGAAGCTGACCAGAGGAAACACTGCGAACGGCAACTGCAGGCTGAGGATGACCTGACTCAGGATGAGCAGCGCCCCGGTTCCACGCTCTCCATACAGGCTCACGACGACAACCGCTGGAACGATAGCCACGAGACGGGTGATGAGACGACGGAGCCACGGACGGAGGCGGATGTTGACGAAGCCCTCCATGACAATCTGACCGGCAAGCGTGCCAGTCAACGTCGCGTTCTGGCCCGAGCAGAGCAACGCGACGGCAAACAGAATTCCGGCGGCACTCGTGCCGAGCAGGGGCGACAAGAGCTTGTGCGCGTCGCCGATGTCTGCCACCGATTCGTACTCGGTGCCGTGGAAGACCGCCGCTGACACGATCAGGATGGCGGCGTTGATGAACAGCGCCGACATCAGCGCGATCGATGAATCGAGCGTCGCGAACCGGATCGCTTCCTTCTTGCTCGCCAGCGTGTCGACGTATCGCCGCGTCTGCACGATGGACGAATGCAGATACAGGTTGTGCGGCATCACCGTCGCTCCCAGGATGCCGAGTGCGATGTACAGCATCTCCGGGTTGGTCACGATCTCCGGTCGCGGGATGAATCCGACAGCGAGCGCCACGGGGTCTGGACGCGCGAGGAAGATCTGGATGGCGAAAGAACCTGCAATCGCGACGATCAGCGCGACGACGAGCGCTTCAACGTAGCGGAAGCCGCGATGCTGCAGGAAGAGAATGAGCAGCACGTCGAGCGCGGTGAGCGTCACGCCCCAGATAAGTGGAATCCCGAAGAGCAGATTCAGGGCGATGGCCGCGCCGATGACCTCCGCCAGATCGCAGGCCGCAATTGCAATCTCGCACAGGACCCACAACACGATCGTGACCGGTTTCGAATAACTGTCGCGACATGCCTGCGCGAGGTCACGTCCGCTGGCGATCCCGAGACGCACGGCGAGCGCCTGCAGCAGGATCGCCATCATGTTCGAGATCAGGATGACGCTCAGCAGGGTGTAGCCGTATCGCGCACCGCCCGCCAGGTCGGTCGCCCAGTTGCCCGGGTCCATGTACCCGACCGCGACCAGATAGCCCGGTCCCGCAAACGCAAAAAGCTTCCGCCAGAAGCCGGCGTCCTGCGGCACGGCGATCGAGCCGTGCACCTCGCGCAGGCTCGGGGCGTCCGGGACGCTGCGCCAGCCGCCCTGCGGGGCCGCTGAAACGGGGGCGTCACCTTCCATGTGAATGCAGCCGCGTCATTTTTTGATTAGTCAAAATTTATATTGTTCTTTGTCAAAAGTCAAACTACACTCGAGTCAAATGCCGTCGAGTACCGTCGAGAACTATCTCAAAGCCATTTACATCGGCACCAACAGCCTGGACCCTCCACAGCGGCTGCTGCCCATGGGGCAACTGGCGTCGGCCCTCAACGTCACGCCCGGCACGGCGACCACGATGGTCAAGACGCTGGCTGAGTCGGGACTCGTGGAGTACGAACCGTACGCCGGTGTCACGCTGACCAAGGCCGGAGAGAAGCTCGCCGCCCTCGTCACCCGTCGCCACCGGTTGATCGAGCTTTTCCTCGTGCAGGTCATGGACTACTCGTGGGACGAGGTGCACGACGAGGCCGAACAACTCGAGCACACCGTCAGCGATCGGTTGGTCGATCGGATGGACGCGATGCTGGGCAGGCCGGAAACCGACCCGCACGGCGATCCGATTCCCAACGCAGAAGGGATGGTCAAGCGTCAGAAGCTCCAGACGCTGTTGACCTGCCCACTCGACACGAAGGTCACGGTGACACGCGTCATCGATCAGGACAAGGACTTCCTGCGCTTCATTGAGCACCACAACCTGAAACCGGGAGAGGCCATCTCCGTCGAGGAACGCGATCCCGCCGCCGACAGCGTTCGCGTCCGGCGCAGCAACAATCGCCGGCTGACGATCGGAACGCGCGCCGCATCCAAGCTGCTCGTGCAGGCGGTACAGGTGCTGCTCCTCGTTCTGCTCTCGTCGCCAGTGTGGGCACAGGCACAGGCGGCGGCACCACGATCCGAGCCGCCCCGCACGTCGCTCTCGGGTTACATGGACTTCCATTTCAACAATCCCGAGTTCAGCGACGCGCAACTGGATTTCCACCGCTTTGTGCTGCTCGTCACGCATAACTTTTCCGAACACATCCGCTTCGTCGGCGAGCTCGAGCTCGAACACGCGGTGGTCGAGGGGCTGGAAGAAAAAGGCGAACTCGAACTGGAGCAGGCGTACGTCGACTTCCTGCTCAAGCGCTCGTTCAACGTCCGCGCCGGGATGCTGCTCATGCCGATCGGCATCATCAACGAGCGGCATGAACCGCCGGTCTATTACGGCGTCGAACGTCCCTTCAACGACACCTTCATCATCCCGACGACATGGTTCGAAGTGGGCGCCGGTGTGCACGGAGAGCTCGGTCGCGGCTGGCGGTATCGCGCGTACATCGTCGCGCCGCTCGACTCAGCGGAGTTCACCGCCGAAGAGGGAATCCGGGAAGGGCGCCAGAAAGGCTCCGAGGCGAATGTCGGGAGCCCCGGCGTGACGGGGCGACTCGAATACGTTGCGATTCGCGGACTGACGCTTGGCGCAAGCGGATGGTCCGGGAAGTCGGGATTCCAGTTCCGCCCGGTCTTCGACGTCCCCGTCTCGCTCGCCGAGGCCGATGCGCGCTACTCCCGTCGTCAACTGGAACTCCGCGGGCAGTTCTCGCAGATCTGGATCGACAACGCCGGACGATTGAACGATGCGCTCGCCCTTCGCGTTGGTGTCAACCCGAATGTCGCCAGAGTGCTGCGCGGGTTCTACGGCGAGGCCGGCTATCGGGTGATCTCGCATCCACGCTTCGGTGAGGTCGGCACGTTCGCCCGGTACGAAAACTTCGATACGCAGTTTCGAATGCCTGCCGGCTCTGTCGGGCTGCCCGAATTCGATCGTGATGCGTGGGTCGTCGGCGCCACCTACTGGCCGGATCCCGACGTCGCCGTGAAGTTCGACTACTCGATCGTGCGGAATCGCAGCACGGTAGTCCAGGCGCCGAACTCGCTCAACATCGGCCTGGGATGGTGGTTCTGATGCGACTCGCCTTGATTTCACTCGTGCTGCTTTGCACCACGGCATCAGGTCCGGCTAAAGCCGGACACTACATTTCAGACGCAGGGTCCGGCTTCAGCCAAACCGACGCAGCCCAGGAAACGCAGGTCATCGAGATCAGCGCCGAGCGTTTCAGCTTCAACCCGTCGGAGATTCGAGTCAAAGCAGGAACAAAGCTCGAAATCCGCCTGACCAGCGAAGACACGATGCACGGCTTTCATATCGTGGGCACTGACATCAATCTCGAGCTGCCCAAACGGGGACGCGGTGTTGCGTCCGCCACATTCCAGCCCACTCCGGGCCGCTACGAGTTCGAGTGCTCCAGGTTGTGCGGAGCTGGCCACTCGTTCATGCGCGGCGTCATCATCGCCACCGAGTAGCGAGGTCATTCATGAACAGCACGACGGGGACGATCACCGCGCTCCTGTTGCTCAGTGCCCTCCTCATCGCGCAGACACCGGGCGGCGTGCCAGGAGAACCGCTTGCCGGCGTCACCCCGGTGGAGTTCGAAGAGTTTCGAATCGGCCTCGACGACTTCCTCGAAGTGGAGACGTCGGATGAAGGACTGGGCCCGGCGTTCAACGGCACGAGCTGCGCCGGCTGTCACAGCGTCCCCGCCGTCGGAGGCACTGGACATATCGGCGAAGTGCGCGCCGCCAAGCGTGGTCCACGGGGCGAGTTCGTCGCACTGGATCCGTCGGGCGAAACACTGTTTCATTTGTTTTCTGTGCCGAGCCACTCGTGCCAGCCCCAGATCCCCGACGATGCCACGGTGTTTGCGCGCCGCGTTCCGATTCCGCTGTTCGGCGCCGGCCTCGTCGAGGCGATCCCGGACGAGTCGCTGCTCGCGCTCGAAGATCCCATCGATCGCAACCGCGACGGCGTCAGCGGCCGTGCGGCCATCGTCGTCGATGTCGCGACCGGCGAGCGACGCGTTGGACGATTTGGATGGAAGGCGCAGCACGCCACGCTGCTCACCTTCAGCGCAGATGCCTACCGTAACGAGATGGGCATCACCAACGAACTGTTTTCGCAGGAGCTCGCCGTCGGCGTGTCAGGCGATCGCATGCAGGCCTGTGATCGCATCCCCGAGATCGAAGACAAGCGCGATCCGCGGACCGGGCGGCGCGGCATCGACAACTTCGCGAGCTTCATGAAGTTCCTTGCGCCCGTTGCTCGCGGTACCGTCGGCGAATCCGCGCGGCTCGGCGAACAGGTATTCGGTGCGATCGGCTGCGCGGCATGCCACACGCCCTCCATACAAACCGGCCCGAGCGCGAATCCTCTCTTCCATCACCGGCAGGTGCCGCTCTTCTCAGATCTGCTGCTGCACGACATCGGCACGGGCGACGGCATCGCACAAGGCGTGGCTGCGCCAGAGGAGATTCGCACGCCGGCACTCTGGGGCATCCGCTTCCGACGGCCGTTCCTGCACGACGGGTCTGCGGCGACATTCGAGGAAGCGATTGGCCGCCACGGAAACGAAGCGGAGCTGGCGCGGCGCGGATTCGAACGCGCGGCCGAAAGCGATCGCGCCGCACTGCTCGCGTTCCTCAGGTCTCTCTAAGATGGACAGTAAGCAGAAGGTCCAGATCAAACGCCTGTTCGTCCAGCGACTTGCGCGTCAGAGTCTGGTTGCCCTGATCCTGGTCGTGGGCTCACTGGCACTTGGGACGGTGGGCTTTCATATGCTGAGCAGGCAACTCTGGATCGATGCCTTGCTCAACTCCGCAATGCTGCTCGGTGGGATGGGACCGGTGGGCGATCTCGGTCCGACGAGCGGAAAACTGTTCGCGACCTTCTTTGCGCTCTACTCCGGCCTGGTCTTCCTCATCGTCGCCGGGCTCCTGTCCATGCCGGTCTTTCATCTCGTCCTGCACCGCTTCCACCTCGACGTCACGCGCGGCGAAAAGAGCTGACGGCTACTGTCCGATGCCGTAGAGGTGACCGAGCGTCCTGACGACGATCAGACCGTCCGAGATCGCCGGGGTGGCCATGATCACTTCCTTCATGTCGTTCTTCGCAACCTGCGCGAGACCCGGACTGGCAGTAATCACGTAGACCTCGCCGTCTTCACTCGCAACGTAGAGACGTCCGTCCGCCGCGATCGGCGAGGCTGAAAATGATCCGCCCGTGCCGACGCGCCCGCGAAACGCACGTTGACCGCTGTCAGGGTTGTACGCCGAGACGATGCCGTTGATGTTCAGGGTGAAAAGGTAGCCGCCGTACAGAAGCGGAGTCGGGATGTACGTGCCCTCGTTCATGTTGCTCCACGCAATCGACTGACTCTTCTCCTCGCCCTTGGGCAGCGAGATGTCACCTTCGGCTTCAGGCCGAATCGCGTAGATGGGTCGCACCGGCGGGTACCCACCGGTCACGAAGACAAGTCCGTTGCCGGCCACCGGTGTACCGATCGTGATCTCCGAATTGGGCCCCAGCGTCCACAACTGTTTCCCTGTCGCAGGGTCGTACCCGCGAACCTTGGTGCCGTTGGTGACGACCACTTCACGGCCGTCGGATGTACGGGCGAGCGTCGGTGTACCCCACGTCGAGATCTCGTCGGCGCGCGGCGTCTTCCAGAGTTGCTTGCCGGTGGCCAGATCCCATGCCGCGATGTACGACCCCTTCTGCACGTCGGCCTGAAGGATCACGGAGTTGCGGTAGATGATCGGCGAGCTCGAGTGACCCCACTGGAATGCCGGATCGAAGAACCATCCACTATCGAGCACACCGAGATCGACGCGCCACAGTTCCTTGCCATTGAAGTCCCACGCAGCGAGCACGCCGGCTGACCCGAAGACCGCGACCACGCGCTTACCGTCGGTGACCGGCGTCGAGCTGGCCTGACTGCTCTTCGTATGACGCTTCGTTTTCGGGAGCGCGGTGACAGCCGTACGCTCCCAGAGAATTTTTCCCGACGTCTTGTCGAGCGCGAAGATCTTCCACTGATGCTCCGAGAGGTCGTCCACCGGTTTGACGTCACCGTAGAGGCCGGTCTTGAACGTGGTGTCTCCGGCCTTGCTGATCGCGGTGACAGCGAACACGCGGTCACCCCAGATCACCGGGCTCGAGTTGGCGATGCCAGGGATCGGTGTCTTCCACTTGATGTTCTTCCCGCTGGCGACGTCCCATTCGGTGACCGCACGCTGGCCGTCGCCATTACCTGAAGCACCTTCGCCACGAAACGCAGGCCAGTTGCGTGGCCCCGTGGATCGAGGAACTGACGCGGCAGCGGCTGGAGGTGCTGCTGGCGAGGCGGGCGGAGCAGCGGCTGCCGCCGCGGCTTCTGGCGTCATGCGCGCGAGGCTGATACTCGCGGGGCCTTGTACCAGGTCCACAGACTCGACGAGGCCACCGCGGCCCGCGAACGTCAGCATCGCGTTCACTTCAGTGATGCGAAAGACATCCTCGGCTGACGGCACCAACCGGACTGCCGGCTGACCCGTGACCTGCGACATCAGCGTTCCGTTGTTCAACGTCACAGTCATCGTCAGGCCACTTCCCGCGTCGCGGTACGTGCCGACGTACTTGGGAAGGACGGCGGGATCGACAGCGAATGCGGCCGCAGCTGTCTCTGGCGGCAGCTTGTCGATGGCACCCTTGATGAGCGGGACGAGCGATTCCCTCTTCATCGTGCCGGCCATCGCGATTGCCGACTGCAGGCCCTGGCGCGTGACCTTGCCGGCCAGTGCTGCTCTGGTCAGCGGCTCGCTGTTGCTCTGCACGCCTCCAGCGAGAGCGCTGTCTGGATCGGACCCGTTCTGTACCAGATAGACGGCGACGTCGATATAGCCGTTGGCGATCGCCATGTCGGCCGCGCGCCCGCGATAGAAGGTGTCCTGCGCATTGACGTTCGCGCCGCGCGACAGGAGCAGCTTCACCGCCTCGAGCCGTCCGTTCCCGGCCGCGAAGATGAGCGGTGTCACGTCGTAACGCGACTTCGCGTTGACGTCAGCGCCCTGGCTGAGCGCTGCCGTGATTCGAGCGGTGTCGCCGGCGCGCGACGCTTCCCACAATGATTCGTTGGCTGCCTGCGCTCCTTGTCCTGCCACCATGCTTGTGGCTGCGAGGAGAGCGGCTCCGAGGACCACGAGGACGCGATTCATGGTGTTCTTCTTCATCTTTCACCTTCTGCGTCGAGCCAGCAGTGGACGCGAATTATAATCCCCGGCCTTGACACTTCCTTCACCGGCGCCGGTCGAGGCGCGATCCGGCCTCGATCCCTGGCAAGCAGCAGAACTCCCGGAACCACCCAGACCACGCGGGCTCGAATGGGTCGGTGCGGTCGGCCCCGGCGTGATCGCACTTGGCGTGTCGATCGGCAGCGGCGAGTTCCTCCTCGGGCCGGCGGCGTTCGTGCAACACGGTCTATCGCTGATGTGGGTCGTCGTCGTGGCGGTCACGCTGCAGACGATCTTCAACACGGAAGTGATGCGCTACACGCTGGCCACCGGTGAACCTGTCTTCACCGGGTTCATGCGCACGAGGCCGTCTTCAACGCTATGGGCGTGGGTTTACGCGGCGCTCTACTTTCTCCAGGTCGGCTGGCCCGCGTGGGCAGCGACGGCTGCCGCCGCGATCTTCTTCCTCTTCGTGAGGCGCCTGGCAGTCGCCAGCGACGCCACAGCCATCTACGGCATCGGCGTTGCGGCGTTTCTCGGCTGCGTCGTCATTCTCACCGTCGGCCGGCGCATCGAGCGCACGCTCGAGCTTTTGAACTGGATCCTCGTGGTCACCATCCTCGGGGGCTTCTTCGTGCTCGTTCTGCTCTTTGCGCCAGGAAGCGCATGGCTCGAGGCCGGGGCTGGACTCGGCGGCTTCGATCTGCGCTCGGGGACGTTCAATCCGCTACCGGCTGGCGCCGACTTCTTTCTTCTCGGCGCGCTTGTCGCGTACTCAGGGTCGGGCGGCGTTGTGAACATCGTGCTGTCGAACTGGGCCCGCGATCGCGGCTACGGCATGGGCGAACGCGCCGGCTACATTCCGGCGGCGGCCTCCGGCGAGAAAGGACATGTCGCGGCCACCGGCTTCATGTTCCCCGACGATGCCAAGTCGATGGAGCGCTGGCACGGATGGTGGCGAGTGGTGTCGGCCGATCAGTGGGGTCTCTTTTGGATCGGCGCGCTCCTTGGAATGCTTCTGCCGGCGCTGCTCTATGTCACGTTCCTCCCGCGCGGCACCAACATTCAGGGGCTTGGCATCAGCGCAGCGTTGGCGGCGGCGATCGGAAGCCAGACTGGCGCGCTCACCGGCGGTGTCATCGCGTTCCTCGGCGCGTGGCTGCTGTTTAAGACACAGCTCGATAACCTCGAAGGAA